>Ga0105048_10001070_pt1 | contig 44131 bp, 40 predicted proteins | sample MAT05_FD_78382 | JGI IMG/M metagenome (GOLD analysis project Ga0105048, IMG submission 78382) | Freshwater microbial communities from Lake Fryxell liftoff mats and glacier meltwater in Antarctica - MAT-05 | ecosystem: Environmental > Aquatic > Freshwater > Ice > Liftoff microbial mat | place... | reverse complement strand
CACGGAGCGGTCATTCCCCCCGAAACTGAATTAGTCAAGAGCTTAACGCGAACCACCCAAAATGAGGATCTCGAAACCTGAACGAAACCTGAACGAAACCTGAACGAAACCTGAACGGAACCTGAGCGCGACTGGGTGCGACTGGGTGCGAAGTCTGTTGTGCCGCCACTCGGAACTGATTCTTTGCTGGACTTAACCCTCAGATCTCAACCGATTGCAGACAGCAATCAAATGAATACAATCATCGAAGTATTTTTCGCACTGCTGTCAACATCTGCTTCCAATCCAAGCGGAACGATAGTGGTGCCCAACAGGCCGCGATCGCGGGGGGTTGCCCTCGCGTTTAAACGAAAAGACTTCTGCACGCGTGAGTACATTAGTGAGAATGGAGGAAATATATCCAAGTGTGCAATAAGCAACATAGTTTGTCGATCTCGTGCTTTATCGCCATCAACGCGTTGTATTTGATTGTCGCTTCGGGGGCGTCAGCAATTGAAATAGATTTGCGGCCGCCAGGGGATCGTGAATTCGTTCGCGACTTAGCTGGTTTGCTTGACCCGGCCGCAGTAGACCGCATCCGTACGATATCAGATAGCCTATTGAAGGACAAAGCGACTCCGATCATCGTCATTACAATTGAATCGATGGCCAAGCACGGTGGTGAAGGTATGCGTATCGAAACCTTCGCAACCTTGCTTTTCGATCAGTGGGGAATCGGGCATGCAACTCTAGACAAACAGGAGTGGAACACGGGTATCTTGTTGCTTGTTTCAAGGGATGATCGGAAGGCACGGATTGAATTAGGTGGCGGCTGGGGGCGACGCGAAGACGCTCTCTGTCGGCAGATAATGGACGAGCAAATCATTTTCCACTTTAAACAGGGACGGTTTACCGAGGGCATCGTGGCTGGCGTTGTGGCTCTGGACAAGATGGGCCGAAAGCTGGAATTGCCGACGCGTCCGCGTCCCTGGTGGCACTATGCCCTGGCGGTTGGGTTTATCGGGCTAGCCGTTTTTACAATCGTGTCCCTAATTCGCAACGGATCGAGCGGCTGGGCTTGGGTTTTCTGGGGCGTTGTATTTGCATTATTAGGAACGATCCTATATCAGATGATGACCCGTCGAGACAGCGGAGGTTCCAGCGGCGGATCGTTTGGCGGAGGTTTTTCTGGTGGCGGCGGTGCAACAGGGTCTTGGTAAGGAAACGCGAATATGCAACGAGCATCGGACTTTTTTAATCGGGAACAGCGTAAGAACATCGAAGAAGCGGTCGTGAACGCCGAGGCCAAGACCTCGTGTGAAATCGTGCCTGTTGTTGCCACCGCGTCCGGCCGGTACGATCGCCCCGAAGATATCATCGGCCTTTGGTTTGCGATTTTAGCTGCGATCACTGTTTGGTTGATGTTCCCACGAAGATCCGATGAATCAGGCCGTTGGGACGGAATGCCCATTTATGTCGGGTTATTGACAATGGTCGCTGCAGTCTTAGTGGCGTTTATCCTAGGTGTCGTGGCGGGAAGTCGGATCGGATGGCTCCGTCGCCTGTATACTCCACGTAATCAGATGCTAAAGGAAGTTTCAGCGCGAGCCCGCGAAATCTTCTTCGACAAACGCATTCATCACATCAGTGGTGGAACCGGAATACTCATCTATGTTTCTCTATTCGAACGCATGGCCGTCGTCCTTGGCGACCAAGAGGTCCTGGACAAACTCGGGCAGGCGTCTCTCGATAGTCTTTGTCGACAACTTACGGAGGGCCTTCATCGAGGTGATTCAGCGAGCGCGATGTGTAGCGTCATCACAGAAGCCGGAAAACAACTTTCGGTTCCATTACCTCGCGGCGAAGGAGATAACAACGAATTGCAGGATACGCTAGTTCTGATCGATTGATCGTTATCGTCTCTCGGCAGCGGGTATTACGTAATTAATCACTTGCCCCCGCGGAGACAAGCAGGAAGCAAGGCTAATTCATTTTCTCTTGCAAAAACGTTTCGAGCTGGCGAAGGCCATGTTGTTGATTAGATTGTTTTTGTAGAAGCTCACATCGTCGCTACGATCGGCGGATCCTTCGCCCGTTGTTTTCTAGCTAACCCCGGTCTTTAGTGTGGCAAGTGGCGATTGAATATTCCTGCATTAGACTCGCCACTTCCTAGATATTTCTGACTATACTTTGCGACAAGTTGCAATCTATCACCGTACCACTAGAGAAACTCCACTCTTCCACCAATGGCAGATCCCAAGCCTTCCTCCAGACGCTCGATGCCATGCAATGGCAGGTTGATTTCACAGCTACGCAAACAACTTGGCTGGACGCAAAGCGAACTTGCAGCGAGATCGGGGTTTACAGAGCGACTAATCGCCAAAGCAGAAGCGAGCCAGAATATCGCTGCAGCAACGCTAAACATCATTTCCCAATCGCTCACTGAGGGTGGAGCGGTAGTATCCTCGCAAGATCTTTCTGTTGATCCTGCGGCTTTCGCAAAAGAGTTCTTCCGTTCGACATGCAGGCATGGTCCGAGGTCGCTGGAAGTGAATCAGCAATTTATTTCGCTGGACATTGTCGTTCATTTCTCGGGTGACCCGAGCATATTCCCTTTTGCGGGGACTCACCTAGGAATCGATTCCGCGAAACGCGCCTTCGCGGAATTCTACAAAGTATTCCAGCCACCGGAGGACGACTCCGAGATAGAAAATATTCAATTCGTTTCAACCGGTCACGGTGCACTCGTATAGGGTGAAACTTGGGCTCGGCCAATTGGGGTGCCAATGTTAAATCCAACGAAGTTTGCGATCAAGATGGATTTTAAAGATGGCCTTATGACTGTTTTTGATCACCGATTTGACACCTTCGAGGCAACGAAACTAGTTAATTTCGCAAGCCAGCAGGCCATTGACCGTAACTCCCAATCGCTCCTTCAATCTAACCATTCGAGTCCTACAATATGAATCAAAATCAGCCAACTGCTCGTCGATCGATGCCATGCAACGGCAAATTGATTTCCCAACTCCGCAAGCAAGTTGGTTGGACACAAAGTGAACTTGCAGCGAGATCTGGGTTTACGGAGCGACTTATCGCCAAAGCAGAAGCGAGCCAAAACATCGCAGCGGCAACGCTTAGCATCCTCGCGCAAACACTCACTGAGGGTGGAGCGACTGTCTCTTCGATAGAGTTGTCCGTTGATCCAGCGACAATCGCCAGAGAGTTTATTCTCTCTATGTATCAACGTGATACAAATGTAATTGATCTTAATAGGGGGGCATTTCTCCGGATGTCATTTTCTATTTTGCTGGCGATCCCAACATTTTCCCATTTGCAGGTAAACACGTTGGAATCGATGCCGCACGAAAAGCGTTCGACCTTTTCTACTCTGTTATCGAGCCACCGAAAGATCACTCGGAGATCGAGAACTTTCAATTTGTAAATACCGGTCACGGAGCTCTTGTGTGGGGCAATACCTGGGCGCATCCAGTTGGGATTCCCATGCCTGGACCTATTAAACTGGCTATTAAGATGGACTTCAAGGACGGCCTCTTGGTCACCTTCGACGATCGATTCGACACGTTCGAAGGAGCGAAGCATTTCGCTGATGCGGCTGAATGCGATATTGGCATCGCGCGACATTAGAATTGTCCACGCGGCACCAGATGTGAGATTCAATGAGTATCGATCGAGCCTGACCGACTTCCTGCCGGTCAACACCCATTACTGCGTGCCCTGCTGTGTGCCAAGACATTCTTGAGTTTGGCGTCTGCCAGGTCGTGGTTTGACTACTCGTTCATTCCCCTGGATGTCGATGGCATTGAGAATTTCGTGGTAACTCGTTACTTCATGAAATTCCATTTTTGCAATTCGATGCCATCGCTATTGCGCAGTACAAGATTCGAGATTTCAATCCTGCCCGCGTCGCGAGAGGGATCGATGCGAATAGGTACGACAGGTTTGAATGCCGAAATGGATACGCGATATGGATGCGGAAGACCATCGTGAACCATTGCAACGCTCACGCTGCGGGCTGCCGCGAAACTAGGGCCGACGCCCTTCTCTTGCCAATAGACTTGACCCTCCCCTTTGGATTTGGATACCGCTGTAAACTCGAGAGTAAGAGTTCCGGCTGGCGCTTCCTCCTTCAGGATCGAACTTGCGTATGGATCTTTTCCCTCGCTTTCGATGACCAATGCCCCAGCCTCGATCGACAAGCGGCAGTCGCCGCTGGGATTCCACAACCCGATCGGTTTAATTGCTCGCTTGATCGTCTTTCCAGAACCACCGAAGTGCTCACGGCCAGGCTTTCCCTCTTCATTGGCATCGTATTTTGATGCATCAAACGCTGGGTTGGCGATGGGCACGACTGCATTGGCATCTTGGAGAAACTCTCCGATTCGTTTGTCCAATTCTTTTACCAACTCTGGCTGCTTTGCGATCAAGTCGGTTGTTTCGCCAATGTCATCGCGCGTATTATAGAGCTTCCACCGGTCTGCCCCATTTTCCCCACATGCGAACAATCGAATCAGTTTCCAATCGCCCCGATGGATGGAGACCGAGGGTGGCATCCATTCCGGCACAGGCGGATCGTGCGGAAAAAAAGTATAAATCGCGTCGCGATCCATCGGTTTACCCTTCAAAGCTGGAACCAAACTCGCGCCATCAAAACGTTGGCCACTAGCTGGTTTTAAGGACAACATCTCCAGCAAAGTGGGATAAAAGTCGCACGAGTTCATCAAGACGTCGCTTTTCGATCCGCCAGAAACTTTACCAGGCCAGCAGACGAGTAACGGGACTCGCGTACCACCTTCGTACATGGTGGCCTTGCCGCCACGCAAGGGTGCATTGTTGGTGGGAGTTGTTTCGTCAACCGTGTTGTACATATTGCCGCCATTGTCGGACGTAAAAATGATGATGGTATTATCAGCAACCGCGAGTCGATCTAAGGTATCGAGGAGCGTTCCGACGGCGTCATCCATACTCTCGACCATCGCGGCATAGGTAGGGCAGTTTTGAAGATTCTTTTTGTCGACCATACCACGATACTTGTCGATTAAATCTTTCTTGGCATTGAATGGGGCGTGAACGCTGAACATCCAATAATTCACGAAGAACGGTTCGTTCCGATGTGCTTCCATGAACGCCGACGCTTCCGAGGCCATTCGATCTTCGATGTGTTCATTAGGTGTCCTGGGATCGAAATCGGGAAATTTCCAGGGAGCGACAAAGCTTCCGGCTGGTCCCGGTCCTGGCCAATGCGGGATGTCGACATCAAAGCCGTGGTCCAAAGCGGAATAAGGCTCAGCACCGAGATGCCACTTGCCAAAATGTGCTGTGGCATAACCAGCGGCCTTAAGCGACCTGGGTAGCGTTTGATAATTAGTGTTCAGTCGAGTCACCGGATCGGGGCCAATGGACGGTTTGTTGGCCGGAGCCCTGTCTTTGAGTGTCGCATTCAAAACCACTTCTGGAACATGGCAGTTTGGCGAGGTGATGCCGGTTCGAGCGGGACTCATGCCGGTCAAAATGCTGGCTCTAGTCGGCGAACAAAGGGGGCTGGCTGAGTGAGCTCGCGTGAAACTCATGCTGCGTTTTGCAAGCCGTTCGATATTGGGCGTTTTGTAAAGCGTCGTAGTCCCAAACAAGGTTGTGTCGCTCCACCCCAAATCATCCGCGAGGATAAACACAACATTGGGGGGGTTTGTCTGTGCTAGTGCGATGGTGCCAACTGTCAACCAAAGAAGTGAGATCTGGGCTATTCGTCTGAGGAGCGTCGTCATTGGTTTGGTCCGCTTGCGTGTTTTTCAATATGCTTGAACGGCAATTGTAGCTAAATTTGTACTCTCCTCGCTGATCGCCAGTAAGCAATATTCTCGTTCCCCGGCTCCGTCGGCTCCGCCTTTGAAATTGGAAGTACCTCCTATCGTTGAATGGACCGCCAATCTCTATAATCAGTGTAACCAATCATTAGTCGGAGCAAAGCTCTCGTTCTCCAAGGGTAAAACCATGAATCCTACGTATTGTGCGCTTCTTACGTTATTGCTGTCTGGAAGTTCGTTGGCGGCTGAACTGCCCTCCAAACCGAACTTCATTTTCATTAACATCGATGATCTTGGCTACGCGGACATTGGGCCGTTCGGCTCGAAACTAAATCGAACGCCGAATCTCGATCGGATGGCTAAGGAGGGGCGCAAACTCACTTCTTTTTATGCAGCCCCGGTTTGCTCGCCCTCTAGAACAGCGTTGATGACTGGTTGCTATCCAAAGCGTGCCCTACCTATCAATGGAGTGTTGTTCCCCGGCAACCCTATTGGACTTTCTCCCAACGAAATCACGGTAGCTGAAGTATTGAAAGGCGTTGGGTACTCGACCGCCATCATTGGCAAGTGGCATTTGGGCGACCAACCTGAGTTCCTGCCCAACCAACAAGGTTTTGATTTGCACTTTGGCTTGCCCTATTCCAACGACATGGGGCCAGCCGGCGATGGCGTGAAAAGCAGTTTAGGGCAGCCCTTGCCCGCAGCGGCAAAAGCCAATCAACCACCCTTGCCGCTGCTTCGCAATGGCAAGGTCGTTAAACGTGTGCTTCCCGACGATCAACAGTCGCTGGTCGAAATCTACACAGAGGAAGCAGTAAAATACATTGCTGAACATAAGACAGAACCCTTCTTTCTGTACATACCGCACAATGCGGTGCACTTCCCGATTTACCCTGGTAAAAAATGGGTGGGCAAATCACCTAACGGCATTTACTCAGATTGGGTAGAGGAAGTGGACTGGAGTGTTGGTCGAGTGCTCGATACGGTTCGCGAACAAGGGCTAACGGAACGGACCTTTGTGATCTTCACCAGCGACAATGGAGGTACGCCGCGCGCAGTGAATACACCGCTTCGGGGAAACAAGGGAAGCACCTGGGAGGGTGGCATGCGAGTTCCAACCATCGCTTGGTGGCCTGGGCAAATTCCGGCCGACACATCGACAGATGCAATATCGGGAATGTTCGATATTCTTCCAACTTTCGCTGCTCTTTCAGGTGGTAAGCTTCCTACGGATCGAAAGCTTGACGGTGCCGACCTGTGGCCGCATCTTTCCGGTGCTCCCGGCGCGCAGCCAGCTCACGAATCGTTCTTCTTTTACTCAGGCCTCACGCTGGAGGCGGTGCGGCACGGTGATTGGAAGCTCCAAATTGTTCAGGGTAAGCCTGCCAGCAATACCAATTCAGACAAACCGTTTGTTCCGAGACTTTACAACTTGAAGGCCGATATTGGCGAAACGAAGAGCGTGGCGGACGAAAATCCAGAAGTGGTCGCGAAGTTGCAAGCGCTCGTCGCCATAATGAAGGAGGATCTTGGGCTCGATGGTCCCGCGCCTGGCTCGCGAGAACTCGGTCGTGTCAGCAATCCGAAACCTTTGATTGGAATGGATCGATAAGGCGAACGGCGGGCTGAAAATTACCAGTGTTGCGCAGCCCCTCTCCGGCCTTTCAGGCCGACTCCCCCAGGGGGAGAGTGACTTCACCGGCCCTTCTTTGGTGATGAAGCATTCCCAGGTTGCGTCACTGGAAACGCCCGGGCGATACTAGCCGTGGACTACCAAGGTTTGATCTTCCAGCCAATATAGAAGCCCGCGAGAAACACCAATCCCGATGCAACCATTGGGCGCTTTTTCAAGTAATCGCCTAACGAGTCTCGCAAATCTCCTACGAGCACTTCGAAATCTTCGAGTTGTGTTTCGCAGGACTGCATAGCACTATATTGCTCCGGCACACTGCCCTGTCGTTTACCCAAACTCTCTTCATTAGCTGTTTTTACCATTTGAATATACTCCTACTGTAATTTGTCAGAGACATGAAATCATTTTTCCGAGACGCCTCGAATGACGTCCTTGGTCCATTCAATATTTTTCGAAAATTCTTGTGTGCTACGTTGAAATTGCACACTTGATCTCGAAAGATTCTTAAAGGCAATTGCTACACACGAAAAACTGAGCAAAGCCAATCCACCGCCTACCAAAAGTTGGGCAACCCAATCGTCCATCTGAAAATAAAACGTAACCGCAGACGCCAATCCAAATACCACAACTGGTACGCAACCCAAGAGACAAGTGCATCCAATCAAAGCGACTGCGATTGCGCCGATCGACTGTTTTATGGCGGCACGTGCATCCGCTTTGAAAAGTTTGGCTTGGAGTTCGGACAGCTCCAATAGGTCACATGCAAATTTCCCAGCGGTCTCCGTGAACTGACCGAGAGGACCGGCATGCTCATATTTTCCGTTTATTTTTTCGAGGTCAACCATCCGATTAGCCCTCCAATCCCAAAAGCCAACGCAAGAGATCCTAGCGGATTTGAGGAAATAATTCGTCTAGCAGCGTCGGGAAGTGCAGCTCCCGTCTCGCTCAAAGGATTGGAAAAAACCGAACTGGCTATTTTGAGCAGATCAATTTCAGTCGGATCCAACTCTCTCTTCTTCCGAACCTGAGTTGCGAAATCTATCATGGAAACCTCCCTCCGTCTTGCCTCGTTGTATGAGTGTTGTGAAGTAGTGTTTCAGCGCAGTGGTAGCCACGTTCGTAGCCAACGAAATCAAGCTGCTCTTCCAAGTTGCTTGGTTCGAAGACGACGGAGTTACTATAGGATAGAATTCAGGTGACGACGACGAAGACGGCGAGCTTGAAGTACCTCGAAACGTACTGCGCACTACGCCGAATCCAACTAGGGATGCGACTGCAATCGAAACAAGTGGCTTGGAGCGAACATATTCTTTCCAGTCCACCAATCGCTTGGCGTCAACATGAAGCGATCCGGCGTGATCATAACCCGAGGCCCTGACCGCTCTCATTCGTCCCATGAGTTCGTCCACGTCTTCCGTTGGAATCGGTGCACTCATGTTTATCGCCTTCGACTCGTGATGGACATTCCAATAAGGATGCCTGCCAAAATTCCCGAACCTACTGCAATCGCAATTGATTCCATTGGTCTGCGACCAACACTCTTGGCTGTGTATTCGAAACCTTTTTTTGCCTCGGTCGCGACCCGATCGTAGTTGTCGCGAATGACATCGCCGGCGACGTCCGCATATTGCGATGCGCGATTGGCAACTTGGTTAAATGTCGTACCAGCCGACTCACAACATTCGGAGACGAACGACCCAATTTGTTCCCGGCTTTTACCCGTCTTGCGCTGAATCAAACCCACGAGTTGTTCGAAATTCCCTTCCACTTTGGACAATTCATCTTTGGTGAATTCGCCAAACTTTTCCTTGATCGAACCCACTACGCCATTCCAATTCCCCATTAACTGTTCGCGAGAAATCATCTGTATTCCCCATGTGCTTAGCACGTAAAGTTGATTTATTATCCGTTTATGGTCCATCGGACTACCGTATAGCATGGAACGCAATCGTCGTGCCATTTGGAGAATGCATGGAAATCCACGCTTAAACCTGACGCAGAACGACCGAGGTGATCGATGATCGACCAATCCGTTAGGATCTGTGGCAGAGCGAGGACCAAAGAGCGTTTTATCGATGCCGACAAGTAAATTCTTTGCTTTCGCCAATTATTGGCACGACGATTGCCTTCCATCGAACATCGGAGTTAAGGTTGGTCAAACAAAGCAATTAACAAACTTGGAGTCGAAAATGCTCAGCTGGGCACTCACTTTTTTCATCTTGGCGCTAATCGCAGCTGTTTTCGGATTCGGCGGAATCGCGGCCGGTGCAGCTTCAATTGGCAAAATTCTTTTCTTCCTGTTTCTGGTGTTGTTCGCGGTCAGTTTGATCGCCAACGTGACACGAGGCAGAATTGGAATCTGAAGCTATTGAAAAGTAGATGGAACGCCGGACAACAATAAAGAGGATTCGGCGGACAACGGAATAGGGTAATCCGCTACCCTATTTTGCAGCGACAAATTCTCTTTTTTCTAATGACGGTTACATGAATCTCTTGGCTAACAACGCGCTATTTCGGACATTCCTGGCATTATCTATTTTTTGCATGGCCATTGCCATCATTCTGTTTGGCAAGCCATTGCTCGCGCCGTTGTCCTTGAGTTTTATCCTGGCATTTGTACTTACACCCGTGGTTCGGTGGTTGGAAAAAAATGGCGTTGGACGAATTCCAGCGGTTGGCATAATCGTCACTCTCCTTACCGTAGCAACCTTGTTGCTGGGAGCCCAACTTGCATCCCAATTGAATCGGTTGGTCGCGGAATTACCCCAGCACAAGCAAGAGATTGAAACGAAACTCGCTAGTTTTCGAACGGGCTCTAATTCAACCGTCGGTCAATTGATTGACCTGTCGAAGGAGATGTTACACAAAATAGATGTTAGCGATCCTTCCGCGGAGTCCGTCGATGTTCAAAAAGTAGTTGTCGTCGAAGGGGATTCGGCAATGCCTTGGTTGACTTCCATTCCAAGCATCATTTTGCCGATCGTCGAGCCAATCGCATCAGCCGTTATCGTTATCGTCTTAGTGGTCTTCATGTTAATATCACGGGAGGACCTGAGAAACCGCTTTCTTGCAATTTTCGGGAACAGTCAACTGACGAGTGTCACCACAATCGTCAATGAAACGTCGAGCCGACTTAGCAACTACCTACTGGGGCTCGTCGCGATCAATTTCGGTTTTGCAGTCTGTTTTGGAATCGCGTTGTTTCTCTTTGGAGTTCCCTATGCAGCAGTTTGGGGATCGGTCGCCTTCGTGTTTCGGTTTGTTCCCGTTCTTGGCAGCCTGATAGCGATGCTATTACCACTTTCGGTGAGTCTGCTTTTTCTGCCAGGATGGGTTGCCCCCATTTGCGTTGTCACGACCTATTTGACGTTAGAATTAGTAACGTGCAATTTCATTGAGCCGCTGCTTTTTGGAAAATCCGTAGGAATGAATCCTTTTGCGTTGCTGATTGCAATTATGTTTTGGACATGGGCTTGGGGACCCTTGGGTTTATTGATGGCGACGCCGTTAAGTCTGATGCTTGCAACCTTGGGACGACACATTCCTTATTTGCGATCACTGGATTTCCTTTTAGGAGATGCTCGGGCGTTGCCCGCACATTTAGTTTATTTTCAACGCTTACTGGCGAATGACATTAATGAGGCGGGCGCGCTGTTGACGTCTATTTGCAACAGTAAAGGTTTGCCCTTCGTAGTCGATAAAATAGCCATTCGCAGCATGAGGCACGCAGACCACGAACTCAAAACCAATTCTATTTCTTCCGAAGTCCATCGCCAAGTTTGTCAGCGTAATAACGGATTGATTTGGAAAATCATGGACGCAACCAACTCGAAGTCCACGCCCTTAGACAAAATTAACCACCAAGATACTATCCCTGAGGGAACGACCTTGGTCGTTGGACCAAAGGCCTACGGCATCAGCCTTGGGGGTGACCGCACAGATACAACTCTTCGCGCTGTCGAGATATTTGACCCGAAAATAGAGTGGTCACTTGGCCATAGCCTTGATGCAACAACGGCAAGGCAAATCGTTAGGGGCAACTATTCCATTGTTCTCGTAAGTTCCCTCCCTAACAATCCATGGGAGCTCATCGAAGCATTCGCGCGAAGACTGCGGAAAGCAGGATTCAACGGTTGGATCGCGGTAGGCAATTGGCGAGTCAGGACTCTCGATAGCGACATTAAAAGAAGGCTCAAGGAGGCTGGTGTCGATTACACTTCTCACCGCTTGCATGCGATGTGTCGCATGATCAGTTACGCTACGCTTTCACTTTTCGATTCATCTGAGATTACGGAACCAAGTACAGGTATTGTCCGCGAAACTGAAGTAGCTACGGATAGGGATTCGGAGGCGAAGAATTCCGTAAGCGAACTAGCGATAGTGGTTCCTTAAGCGTTTCCCCATCCAATCAATCGTTGCACGGAATTCTCATTAAGCCAAGACGTACGGCCCTGAGGACGTTGCCACGGCAATCGGTACTCGAACAAGCTGGAATTATGGAACATGCGTTATCACATCCTGGCCACTGACTATGATGGCACACTTGCCCATGACGGTGTCGTAGCACGCGAAACGATGAGTGCGCTTCACAGACTTGCAGACTCCGGGCGAAAATTGGTTTTGGTCACGGGTCGCGAACTGCCAGCCCTGAAAGCAATTTTTTCCGAAATAAGCCTTTTTGATTGGGTTGTCGCGGAAAATGGTGGTCTTCTTTACGAACCTTCAACAGACAAAGAAATCCTTCTCGGAGAGCCAGCCCCTCTTCAATTCGTCGAAACGCTCACGCAACGGGGTGTCGGTGGGATTTCGGTTGGCCGTTGCGTCGTTGCCACTTGGAGTCCGTACGAAAATATTGTTTTGGATACGATTCGCGATCTAGGACTGGAGCTGCATGTTGTCTTCAACAAAGGTGCAGTTATGGTATTGCCGCCAGGTACTAACAAAGCCACTGGGTTGCAACGTGTCTTGCTGGAAATGGGGCTGTCACCACACAATGCGATTGGAGTCGGCGACGCGGAAAATGATCATGCTTTCTTGAAAGTATGCGAGTTTTCTGCTGCGACGGCCAATGCATTACCTGCTCTCAAAGATACAGTCGACCTCGTGTTGCAAGGAGACCACGGTTCAGGCGTGACCGAACTGATCGATCAGATTGTGGAGAACGACCTGCGTGATTTCCATGCTACTACACGGAAACACCGTTTGCTAATTGGATCCAGTGAAACCAACGAAGTATGTTTGCCCTCCTTTGGTGGTCCTGTAATTATTTGTGGTCCATCGGGCAGCGGGAAATCTACCTTGGCCAACCGAATTGTTGACACCATCATGGAAAATGAGTATCAATTTTGCCTGGTTGACCCAGAAGGAGACTTCGAATCCTTCGAGGGAGCTATCGTCCTGGGAGGCCCAAACGCGGCTCCGCAAATAGCGGAAGCTATGCATGCTCTGGAAAAGCCAACTTCCAATGTTGTTCTCTGTTTGACCGGCATCCCCATTCCTGACCGCCCCACTTTTTTCTTGCAATTGCTGGGACAACTCAATCAGCTTCGAACAAAAACCGGTAGGCCGCATTGGTTGATCTTGGATGAATCGCATCATTTGCTGCCCGCCAATTGGCAGCCTCCCACCGAGTTGCTTCCTAGCGACTGGACCAACGTCGTGCTGATTACGGTCAATGCGTCCTCCCTTCCATTGGCTGTGCTTCAACGGGTCGAAGTGATGGCAATCGTAGGACAAGATGCTGAAATCACCTTAAATGATTTTGCGAACGCGGTGGGCAGGAAGTCCCTCCAACTGCCTCCACCCCATCTTGAAACTGGCGAAATGTGGTTATGGAACACCACCGATTCCACAAGTCCGATTCGCTTCCGCGCATTGAAAAGCGATCGAGAACATTCTCGACATCGTCGGAAATACGCGGAAGGCCAACTGGCTCCCGAAAAGAGTTTCTACTTCCGTGGTCCGAATGGCGCTCTGAATTTGCGAGCTCAGAATCTGATCCTCTTTTACCAAATTGCCGAAGGCATCGACGACGGGACCTGGAACTACCACTTAAAAAGAAAGGACTTCAGCCGGTGGTTACACGACTGCATTCATGATGAGAATCTTGCAACGGAAGTAGAACTAGTAGCAAGTCAAACCGAGCTGAGCGTCGCTGAGTCCAAAGCGCTCATTCTCGCAGCCATTCAGCGTGATTACATTCTGCTGCCGACATCGCGCATGTCTGTTCCTGGTGCTATGTGAGGTAGTCCAGCGGATGGGTGACCAACGGAGTTTAGCGTGACGTAAGACTTCAGGGTTGTGGCACTAGTGGATTTTCATTAAGCGGCTCGCCTTAGGCCAACGACACATAAGCTGTACGACCTTCCAAGGTTGTGGTTGATTCTCGCTCACAATGATTCGCGAGGCTTCACCGGGACGCTGTAATTTTTTTTGAATCCGAAGAAAGTATCCATCACACTCCGAGTGATGTTGCCTGGAAACCAAAGGTCTTTGAACTGCGGAAATCACACGGAGTGTGATTAGTACAATAAAATCACAGCCTCTGGGGGTGCGGAAAACGTATTTTGGCGTACAAGCATGCCAAGGTGGTTTTGCGTTATAGCGCAAATTGCGATAGAGAAAAGAAAGTACGCCAACTCCAGCGGATTTGGGCGTTGCGGCACGGGAATCGCCTTGTCTCCAAATATCGCGAATTTAGCCAATTAATTTTCGACCTTGCACATAGAAACTGAAGCGAGACATGATTAACAAAAAACGCAATGCGATGATCCACACCGGATGGTGGTTAGGACTGGCTTGCGTCGGTGGACTCAGTTTCGGTGCTTGGGGACTTTCAAAGAGTGATTGCGCCGTAAAGGGAATTGCGGAAAGAAGTTTTACCATCGACGTCGACTTCAACACTTTTCGTCAAATCCTCGTCCGGACAGATGCGACAACCGCTATCGTCGAACATGGCGGAATGAAAGTCATCGACGAATCAACGGATTCTGTCGATATCGATCTGTCAAACGATTCTCGTCCGCTCCGTAACCTACTAAAGGGAAAATCGAAAGCAAACGTGTCTGCAACCAAGCACCTGACCGTTCAACTAAATGATCCTCAATTGAATGCAACGGAATTGAAGTTGAGCCAAGATTGTAAGATCCAGCCTGACAAGATCCATATCGTGTCTATTGCAGATCAACCAGCCGGCGAATTGAAAACATACAGAACGAGCTTTGATGCAGTCAAAGTGAACGGTCGAACCGAGATTCGTTTGTCGTTGGACATGACGGTCGATGTCTGTATTTCAAGACTCTTCCTCCCTCAAGCAGAAGCTCGCGTCAAACAAGCTGCGGAAAAGACAATGGAAGAACAGGAATCCGCCATTCGCAGCCTAGTCTCCAAGTTCGAACGCGACGCGATCATTGTGCCAGTGTTTAAGCGTTGAAACTCCTTTATTTACGGTTGCAATCATGAAAAACGCAAATCGCCTGAATCTTAACCCATTGACGAAGGAACTAAAGTTTTTTCGTTGGGTTTGCTTATCGCTGCTAGTGTCATCCTCCTCGGCATTTGGCCAGCAACCCACAGGTGCGGAAGAAAGGCTGGCTGTACTTTCTCAGGACCAAGTGGAGCCGCTGAATAAGCCGATTGAGAATCAAATCCAAATGGCGTCGAAACTCCTCAATACGGAGCTGAAAAAAGACGACGCCTCGGTGGGGCGTATCCAAGGACTTGCTTTCGACCTCGAAACAGAACACCTGGCAGTCCTGATCGCAATGAGAAGCGAAGCTGGGAAAGAAGTAGAGTGGACTATGTTGCCGTTTGTTCCCGGTGACCGCCTAGTTAAATTTGGTTGGGAAAGGAAGACCACATTGACGACCAGCCCCATGTCGCTGACACGGTCTCAAGCCCATGAAGTCTACCGCTTATATAAAGAGGCCGTTTACTGGATAGATTTTGCGACTCGCATGGAATCAGAAAAGGGTCGCAAATTTGATGATCAGAACTTTCACCTGAGTCTGTTCAGTTCCTTAATGAAGTTGCCAATTGCGGACGACCAGGGAAAAGTCGTTGGACAAATCCATGACGTGGCGATGAAAGCATCCAACGGATCGATACAGTATGTCGTAGTGCAAACCGATGATCATAAGATGCGAGCCATTCCGCTCGGTGCGTTCGTGTCCGACGAGGATAACAAGCGATGGTTTATCGAACTCAACTCCGATCAAATACTGAAATTCAAACCGTTTGCCGAAAATGCACCACCATCGCAAATAGATACCGGATGGAAAGAATACGTAGCTGTCCGGTACGGACGAGGCGGAATTCAGTCTCGAAAAAAGGTCAAGTGAAACACTAGAGTTGTTGCCTGATCGCGAGAATTGAAACAATTCGAGCATGTTTCTGTACCCACAATTTAGGCGGATTTGGGCGGAGACTGAGATGTTGAAAAATTGACTTTCTTGGACTGCTTGCGAGGACCTCGCGATGATTCGCGTTCGATAATTCGCGTTCGATCATTTGCGTTCGATAGTTCACTCTCGATTGAGGAGTGAAATTCCTTCGTCTGAGGGAGTTGGCGTCGTGTAGGGGGTGCCGGGAATGGTTGGATATTTGCCAATGCGCTAATGCATGCTTTCAAAACTGGGGTTGGCTTTCAGAGGGGATTCTCGTATCAACCGAAGAACGAGATATCGCTGGAATTGTTAATCGGAATGCACTGCGCTATGAACTCAAAAGCTGTTCTACCACACCTTTATTCGTCGCTGATCTTTCTGACCTTTGGGCTAAGGCTCATGGCTCAGACACCCGGCCTTGTTCCGATCGGGTCGAACGCCGTACCAAACACTAGCGGAACAACTCCGTCGGTTCCATCCATTGAAAACATGGCCGCTCAGGCCGCAGACAGCTCCAAAAATAACGCTCCCAAAACGGTTGGCAGAATGGAACTGCCGACAAACCATGGCCAACATTGGATCGAATACGACATTCGTCCATACACCCAGAATTTGAAAAGCGTCGAGCGGCCACAACAGGTCATTCTTGACTGGATTCTCCGAGAGACGGGAACGGATGTTTGGTTCAATGAGCCGATGGGGATCCTCAATGCCGACCGATCTACGCTTCGTGTCTATCACCACGCCGAGATGCAAAAAAAGGTTGCGCAGGTCTATGAAAAATTCGTCAATGGCTTGACCGAATCGCAGGTCTTTGGTCTGCGCCTGATCACGGTTGGCAATCCAAGCTGGCGAACCAAATCCACGGGTTTAATGCGTTCCGCTCCTGTGGAAACGGCGGGAGTCCAAGCATGGTTGATGCCAAAAGAAAACGCCGCCATTTTTATGGCACAATTGAGAACACGCAGCGACGTCCGCGAAATGCAGGCCGTCGACATACCCTTGGTCAATGGCCAATCGCAATCGCTTGAGCAATTGCGATCTCGCAACTACCTACGAGAATATCAACCCAACACTTCGTCGACTTGGCCACCTTACACTCCTGTCTCCGACGAGATCCAAGAAGGATACAAAATTCAATTGAGTCCGTTGATGAGTTTGGACGGTCGTTCGGTTGATTTAATGCTCAAGTGTGACATAGATCAAGTCGAACGACTCAACAACGTTTCGATCGAATTGGTCAATCCTCTGAGTCAACCTCAGACCGTACAAATCGAGGTGCCTCAAGTCGTATCGTGGCGACTTCACGAGCGATTCCGATGGCCCTCGGATCAAGTGCTACTCCTCTCATGCGGGGTGGTCGCAGCACCGGTTGGGCAAGTGAATAACACACTGCTGAGTGGCAATCCGCCTGCCTTATTTGGGCTGAACAAAATTCTGCCCGCCCCAACGGGGCAGCGCACTGACGCACTTTTACTCATTGAGTATCGCGGTCCTGCATCGATTCAGTTGAACCAGCTATCGGTTCCACCCTCCGTACCGGCCACGCCAGTTCTCAACAGCGCGTCCGCGAATGTTTCCCGTGGCCGGTACTAGCTAGTGTCGCCTTTTGCTCCGCAAAAGTGCGCCTTGCTAACGCACTTTTGCGGAGCAAAAGGCGACAAAGTTTTGCACAGCATAGATAAAATCAGAGCCTATCCGTGAAAAGCGACCAAAAAAAGCCATCCCCTCCACTCCTGGAAAGGATGGCTCTCGGTTTGAACTCAGATTGCTTGCATCAATTCGCATTCCTTTGCCAATCGCTTTCTAGCGACATGCAGTCGGCGCTTGATCGTTCCGATCGGAGCCTCGAATGAGTCGCTCATCTGGTTCAGGCTTTGACCGTCCAAGTAGAACGCAACTAAAGTCTTTCGGTCGAGATCGCCCAATCGGTTCAATCCCTGATGAACTTGCAACTTTTGCTCGCCGCTCAAGACTGCGTCCAGCGGATCGCTATGGCACGTCACCGTAGCCTCGAGGATCTCGTGATCCATCGACATAGGCTTTGGGCGTCGAGTCACGCGATTGATGGCCATTCGGTGAACAATCTGTCGCAACCATCCACCGAATGCCTCCGGGACTTGCAATTGGCTCAATCGACGAAACGCTTGAATGAATACGTCTTGGCTCAATTCTTGTGCTTCATCCCAGTTCCCCAATCGCTTGTAGGCGATCGACAGAACGTGTTGCTGGAATCGGCAATAGAGTTGCTCCTGCGCAGAACGGTCACCGTCTTGGGCTCGGATAACCAAGTCCACAACAGAAGTTAAGCTCAAGTCTTCGTAAGGTAGGCTTCGGGAAACAGTCAGGGTCATGGTCAATTTGTCTCTCGTTGAACTCCATGTGTGCTGTACTTTCGCCTTCTTACGAAGTCAGCGTCATGGAATGGTTTCTCGGATTCAACGCGAGCGATCTTTGTGTGGACATTTCGCGCTCCAAACCAAACTCAACAGGTCAACCCTACAACGGCTGAAGCGAGTGTTTGGGAATGAGCTTTTGTCCGGAACTATGAAGTGCCTTGGCCTACCTTTTCAAAAACGCGGATCGCGTTCATGGAATGGGGTTGCGACACAACACAAAGACTTTTCGCGTGCCAACCGCCTTCGGTACGTTTTCGTAAACTTGCTAGGCAGTTGGGTGAAGCAAGCTCATGTGTCAGCAAATCGATTCAACTATCGCGTTTGCTTGTGGACCTTTGGGGTAGGCTGGATTTGACTGGGACCATCATTGGTCCCATAAACCCCAGCCATCCTCTGGACCACGAATAAATCTCTGGGCACATTTTGCCCGGCGACTTACTCGACGTACCTAAATGCGCATGTAGAAGGTGAAGGAGGAGCTCGCGCACCAAATTGCCCGCCACAATCGCGCTTGTTCGCACTGAAGCGATCACATTGGCACAACGTTGAGCAAAATTGACTTTACGCATGGCAGCCTCCCTACACCGTTAGGCGCAGATTGAGAGATGACGATGAAACAAAACTGGTTTATCCACCGAAAAAGTTGCGGTGGCACGAGTCAGACTATGGTATCGTTCAAAAGGTTCGCAGGTAAAGCATATATTCTAGAAAATTTGTGCAATTCCTAAATTACGGGCGAATAGGGAGCAAAATCTAGGGCGCGAGAAATGCCTGGAAACCAACGGGCGGTGAAATGACCCCGAGTTTTACTTGAGTTTTACTCGGGCGATATTTACCGTCCCTCTAGAATCGTTGGTCAAAACTAGATGGTCAAAACCCCGTGCGTGAAGCCAGGGTCATGCGGGTCATGCAAACCCTACAACGGCAGCCCAGCCGCTTCCGTTAGCCGATTGAACGACGCCCTAGAGGTCGTATAGCTAATCGTTTGAACCACATCGCGAGGTCCCGCCAACTGCACCCCCCGCTTAACTTCCTCGTCCGATAGCACTACAGGAGATGTCGCTAGCTGACATGCAAGCTGAAAAAGTGCTCGGTCACGGGCCGAAAACGGAGACCAATCACCATCAAGCGCGAAGATCTGCTCCTCCGTTTGCCCCAGCCCTTGCAGTTGAGTCCGAGCGAGCCCTAGAGCGTACCAAGCCCGATCCTGCCTCGCCAAAATCCAATTCAACCGGGCTTTGAACAAGGGGGATAAATCCCCTTTCTCGTCCGCGGCGCGAAAACTCTCAAATCGACTCGCCCCACCCTTTGGAAAATTCGCGATCAGTCGCACCCAGTTCGGTAACGCTCCCTCCGTCGAGGCGCAGCCCGGTATGTCCCGTCGAGCTTGCGCTTCATCGACCAAACCGAGCCGCGACTTGCGTGTTCGGCAATCCGACAGCATTTTTTCTACCAAGTCTCGCGACTCAAGGGGTGGTCGCTTGCTCTGGGTGAGGCAAATTGGCTCGCCGCTCTTTTCGTCCAACGAAAAAACCGCAACCTTGGACACCTTCTTTGCGAAAGCAGCGGAGGTCGGAGTCAGATACGTGCCGCGGGGCAATTTAGGATCACTTTCAGATGCGCCTTGTCCATTTTGGCCAAGGGTCGCGAGCCTCGAGTATCCACCTTCCTCTTTTCGCTGCGGAACACCAATTCCTTCCTTCCAGCGATTGATTGAGTTGTTCCCCGACATAGAAAGGATCATTTCCAGAATCTGATTATCCGAATAGTGGGCTTTTAATCCAACGATGTCGCCATCGGAAATTAGGTGCGGTTGGTATGTGAACTTGCGAGCAAAAGCAAAAGCAAGTTGTTTCGCAGGTTCCAGCTCCGACCAATCACCGTCAAGCGAAGCAATCTGATCTTCGGATCGGCCTGCGCCCAGCAATTTGGTCTCCTGATGACCAATGCAGTATTGGCAGTTGTTGACCCGCGAAACGATCCAAAATAGCTCAACTTTGAACGCGCTGTCCAACGAGTAAGCAGGATCTTGCTCTCGGGAAGTAATGGCTGGCTGGCCACTTCGAGGGCCACGAGCCGCAGGTGCAGTTTGCGGAACGACAACGCTGCGGTTCGGCTCGATTCCATTTAGGTAATGATGTCTGATCCTGCTTTCATAGTTATCCACTTGGTCCCCTAGTTTCTCTCGATCCACAGCCGTAAGCTCAGGCAGCGGTATGCGAGGCACCCGCAGCTTCACATCCTCGATAAGTTGCTTCAAGTCGGGGCGAGTCAGTGGAGTCGGTCTAGTACCGTTATTCAACTCTTGACCGAGGCAAATTCGGATCGGAAAAAACACGCATCCAAGAACGAGGACCTGACACACTTGATTTGATAGTTTTTTCATGTTTGTTGCTTTCATCCTTCTTCTCGAACGATCGTCAAGGCAGGCTGCGTGGTAACGATGTAACGAACCGGCCTTTCAAGCGCCTTGCCACTTTTATTGGTACACTTCAAATTGACCTGAAAGCGAATGTTGCTGCCCAACGCTTCGCTTTCTTCTGTCATCACGTAGTCGTTCAGCGTGGCTCCGTTACGCCACAGATCCTCCGTAAAATACACTGGCGGACTGCGTTTCTTAAGTTCGCTCAAGTTTGTTCCGGACTTCCATTCATCAAGCATCTTTTGCAAAAGCACTTTCGCTTGAGCAGCGTCGGACATAGGAGCCGTTCTTGGGGAACAGCCAAGTTGCAAGAACAAAATCAAGACTACAGCAGTCCAGAGATTTCCCGCAGTTGGTCGGACCGCAAGAGTTCCCAAACTTCTTTGGATAGGTTCGGACATTACTCGATGGCTCCTGACGAAGTTGTTTCGCCTTCGGCTCGGGAGCCTAGAGCCCGCCACGCCAAGAGGTCGACACTTTGTGCTACGAAAGAGACAGATCCATCGCATCGTGCTACTTGAACTCCACCCGTGTGATAGCTCTTGGCCGTGGTCGAAATCCGACCTGGAGGGAACATGCAGGATCGGCTTTGTGGAGGGGCAACGTGGAAATAGTTGGTCGTCGAATGCGATCCTTGAAGCCATGGTGCTCCGACATTGCTGTTTCGTTGGTACTGCAAATCGAGTGGGTTGATTGCCAAGCAATCTCGTACTGCTTCGTCAGGCGAAGTTGGGTTCGTTTGTGGCCAAAAGGTATCCGTCTTGGTGGAGATGGCATTGCTGAAGTCCCCTTTACCATGTTCGCTAAAGGCTGCCGTGTTGGACAAACCGTCGGAGATTGCTGAGAAGGGAAGGTATTTGGTTGGTATGAATGGACCGTTCGGATTTGGATACCCGAAGTTGGGATCGCTTGAGAGTGACGGTGCTAAAGCGTTGAGAATGCCTGAACCTTGATTGCTCCGATAGTTTGTTCCAGCCCAGCCTATAGGCAAAATTGAAACTGGATCCGATGGGCAAGTGAATGTCGAGATGACAACGCTTCGAGCAGCCGTGTTGTTGGCATGGCCCCAATCCACGTTGAAGTCAACCAAACTGGCGACGTTGTTTTGCTCCATGTAAGGCAACAACTGCGCATGTGTCGAAAGGCCAGATGGACTTCGACCGGCAGGCAACTTCTTGTTTGCAGACTCGTAATTATGGACTGCCAAACCAAACTGCTTGAGGTTGTTTCCGCATTGCATCCGACGAGCAGCCTCTCGTGCGCTTTGAACGGCCGGGAGCAACAATCCAACCAAAATACCAATGATTGCAATGACGACTAACAACTCAACGAGCGTAAACCCCCGAGCGCGTGTTCTAGCATGAATAGACATAATGAAAACCTTTCAAGACAAAAATGAATGAACGCAACCCGACCCGACGCGAAACCGCCTTGGCGAGACTGCTAAATCAAAAAACGGATAAAATAAGTAAGACAAAGATTGTTCCGGAACTTAGGTTCCGGACTTGTGACATGCCGAAGTCAAACGGCCATGCTACATGCAATGTTCGGTCGGCAGCGTAACTTAGATAGACACTGCCCGCGGAGGTGGATCGAGAAGATCCAAAGAAGGTTCGATTGGCTTGCAATCGTCAAGGACAGCCATAAAGCCAGTCAATACACAAACATACGTGAAACACGAGAGTCGAAGATGATTTGGATGTTGCCTTAGAACCACCACTCTAGACGGCTCGGTCGGTGGTGTCATCGGCACTCCCCGGCAACTTCCATTTTTGCATCTGGTGGAAGGGTTAGAGGAATTGTCCGACACTGGTCCAAACTTTTCACTCAATTGGCTCGTGCCCGACACGCCCGAATGGCGCAAATAATCCCCGCAGCTTGCAACTGCTTTGCTGGAAAGGTTTAGGCTGAAGAACCAAAAAACGAAGACAAAAGCAATAGATGCTCGTTGTCCTGCTCGAATTTTGGGAATGGCAGCCATCGGAACCCCGAATCGGAAAAGCGTGCAAAGAGATCATCTGCACCATTAAACACCACATAGTAGAAGGTCAGGGCGCTTTCGTCAAGCGAAAAGGGATTGTGAATTTACGACCCTAGCAATCGTTACTAAGGTGTTTTTTGTAAGAGATTTTGCAAATCTATGCTGCTCCGTAAGGTATTGTGACAAATCGGCTTACAGCGATGGTCTTGGATTCTTTCTTCCGATCAGCGGCAACCGTTGAAGTGAAGGACTGAAAAAAATCGTGATATACTGGTCGTTTCGGAACGCATTGAGTAGGAATTGAGAAGACGATATGCAAAAAGACTTGATGGTCCACCGATTGCTCGTAAAGATGTCGCAATTGGAGGCGTCGGATCTGCACATCAAAATCGGTTCGCCGCCTATACTCCGCATTGCGGCAACGCTGCATCGGGTGGATTTGCCAGCGCTCAGTGCGGAGGAAACGGAGAGTTTACTTAGGCCTTTGATTCCAGCGAGGCTGCTGTCGCAATTGGACCGTGAAGGCGGCGTTGATTTCTCGTACACTTTCGATCATGGTCGATATCGTTGCAGTGTCTTTCACGCTGGGGGCGGTTTGCATGGCGCGATTCGGCGAGTCAATTCCAAGATCCCAAATTTCGAGTTACTTCATTTACCACCTATTTATGAACATGTAGCAGATCATGTTCAAGATGGATTGGTCATCATCTGCGGCGTAACCGGTAGCGGCAAGAGTTCAACGCTCGCATCGATCATCGACCATATGAATCATAAACGGGCTTACAACATAATAACGATTGAAGATCCGGTCGAGTACCTATTTACCTCGGATAAAAGCGTCATCAGCCAACGCGAAGTGGGGCTCGACGTGATCGACTTCCCAACCGCCCTTCGCGGTGCCGTTCGTCAAGACCCAGACTTGATCGTCATCGGTGAAATGCGGGATAAGGAAACACTGCTTGCCGGATTGATGGCAGCGGAAACTGGACACCTTGTATTTGCTACGCTCCATACAACGGATACTGTTCAAGCGTTTTCACGCATCCTTGAGTTTTTCCCAACGGAACAGCATCCGTACATTCGGTCGTGTCTGGCGAACGGTTTGCGGGCCGTGATGGCACAGCGGCTATTGCCCAGCGCCAAAGTAGGGGTCAAAGTGGTACCGGCCACCGAGGTCTTGCTGGCGTCACCTTCAGTGAGCGGACGTATTCGCGAAGGACAAGAAGAGGACTTGCATGCCATCATTGCGGATTCAACCCACGACGGCATGCATACGTTTACCGACAGCCTGTTTCGTTTGGTAATCGAGAACTTTGTCGACTTAAAGACTGCCGAAGAATTTGCACCTCATCCCGAACAATTGCGAAGTAAGGTTCACGGAGTCGACGTCAAATCCGATGGCCTCATTTCTCGAATCAAGAGAACATGAAAAGGAGTCAGTTGCAATTGGAGAAAGCGTCCTTTGAATTCTGCTGCTTTCCGACTGGAAATCCGAATCAGACGCGGCTATAACGCGTCAGCAATGGATTCTAGATCTTCGGCTTGCAACTCTTGAGCTGCAATTTGGATTCGAGCCCCCGCTTTGCTAAGTGCGGCAATCACTAAAATTCTTAATACATTAGCTATGGCGCTGGTTGTGCCTTGCTCGAGAGCACGACGAATCAAGCGATGCTGTGTGTTAAGGATGATTTCATTCTTTCCGGCAGGACTACGCTGGAAATGCTGATCGACTAGTCGTTGGAAGCCACGAGGCAACTCGCCATTCTCTCGCAGCTCATCAAAAGTCTTTGAAAGTTCATACCGTTCGTTCACAAAGGCCATGACCGGCTGATTGTTGGAGGTCGATGCCAAGAAGACATTCGAATCTAACGACTCGAAGAAGCCATGCCATTCTGCAGATGCATCGACTCGCTCATCCAAGCCCAAGATCGACTCGCAAAAATTCGCCGAGGACGGACTGGCAGCTCTCAAGTCAACTTGCTCCAGGGTCATTTCGCCCAGCATGGCGGCGAGCAACGTTTCTTCAAAACTTCGAAGAGTATGAATGCAAGGGGTCGATCCGTTGGCAAAGAACTCGTTGAGCCAAGCTTCCTGGCGACGATCGGCGTTGTACCACACCACGTAATCCGCTTCGTCCTCGACCAAAGCGTCGGCCCGACTCCGGCTTAGGATTTGCTCGACAGTTAATTCACCGTGCGAAGTAATGAACTTATAGGTCGATTGCAACAGCACTCGCAGCTTTTCGTCATGAATCGCCATACCGGCAAAGGTATAACGGTGCCAGTGCAGGATGGACTGCCATCGGTGAGGGTGGTTTCGAGTTAGTTCATCGAAGTGCACGTATATCTCATCGGAGATGGAATCGCATACCGAATCAAAAATGGCATCGCGAACAAGATCTTCGCGGTTGGACGTTGGGGAGCAATTCGGCAGCTCAAGCACACCGCGCAGAAAGGGCGCCCAAACAGGCACCAACTCCCGAATGTGACGCGAGATAACCATCCGTCGAACACTGACAGCGATCGTTGCATCGTCAGCAAAGCCAGGAGTCCGCTGCGGTGAGACGTAAAGTGCTCCTTTGATTGCAACAGGAGCTTCTACGGCGATAAGAATGACGTCCAATGGAGTTTCACCAAAGTAGGATGCGATTTGTTCTTCGACCGCATCGCTATCGGGGGTCGGTTCCAGCCAGGACGCTTGTATTAAGTTGGACCGAGCACTCGCCAGATTAAGGTGGATTGGAATTGGCAGGAAGTCTGCATACTGCTTTATTCCGGATTCAAGCAATTCGGCATCGTCGGCAAAGACCACGTAGTTGGGCTTAAGAAAAAGCTTAACGGATGTCCCAACCGTCGTGCGATCGGAGGTGGAAAGCTCGATATCAGTGCCAGCCCCAGCTTCCCATCGGACTGCTTCCTCTCCCTCGAACCGTAGACTGTCAACGATAATTTTATCCGCCAACATGAAGGCAGAAAAAAGTCCGATTCCAAACTGCCCGATCAGATTGCTGCCGTCGCGCTTGTTGGAATGCATTGAAATATCGAAGGCGTCGGTAGCCCCTTTCTTGATCAGCCCTGTAATGCCGATTCCAAGCGTCCCTAAATAGTCTTCGGCTTCGTTATGAGACAACCCGATCCCGTCGTCGATGAAGGTGAGAGTACGTTCGGCCGCGTCCTGCAGTACATCGATGCGACCTTGGTAAGACAAGTCGCGTGCACGCCGTCGCATGATGGCGTCGTGCGCATTTTGAAGGAGTTCGCGAACCGGAGTATTGGGGTGGCTATACAGCGACGTCCCCATAATCTCAATGACGCCCGCAATGTCGACTTTGAACGGGATGCGTTTTACCTTGCGCGGCGTTGAAGACTCCGGTCCCATCAAGACTTGCCCGTAACCTTTTCTAAAACTTCTTCGGTCACGTAAATCGGAAGCGGTGGTTGGAACGTCACCGCGACAGCAATCGCATCGGATGGCCTTGAATCAATTTCGATGATTTCCTCGCCTCTCTTGAGACGCAAATGGGCGAAGTACGTTTGGTCTTGAAGATCCGAAATGACCACACTTTCTACTTGGGCTCCCAGAGCCTCAGCAATATTGACAATCAGATCATGGGTGAGAGGCCGCGGTGGCGTCTTTTTGGCTTTCACGCGTCGGTCAATACTGGTCGCTTCGAAAATGCCGATAAGGATTGGGAATTGCCGGTCTCCGTCGACTTCTTTCAAATAAATGACTTGGTTGTCGCTGATCTCGCTGATGATGATGCGAGAGAGTTGCACTGGGACGGGTGTGGACATGATGGACAAGTCAAAAGGAAGTTAAGGAGGAGCATTTCATTCGCTGGACTCTCTTAAGTATACACAATCGAGCCGGTTCTGTAATGTTGGTGCAATACGGCGATTCCATTGGCGCAACGCGACGGCATTTTGTTTTCTCCGCAATTCGATCTGTCGGCAATTGCGTGTGGCACGCCCAAAGCGATTAGCGCGATTAGCGATGGGCGTGGGAGCACTGCAATTGCACTCGTTGGTGTTTCATGCGAATGGGTTGAACACACTCCGCGGAAGAATTTTCGCCAGGGAGCACAACAATTCAATTGTAGCCGAATATTCACTTCGGGCGTTTGGTATACTACAACTTCGCCGAGCCTTTGAAACACCGAATTCCTTTCCAAACCCTCCCTCCGTCGCATAACGGCATTTAACATGAAGCACCATCCATCGTCAAACGTCTGGTTAAGTCTTTTCGCCTTTCTCGTTGGAGGCATACTCCTGAATCAGACTGCGGCGGCAGCGGAACCGATGGCAACGCCCGCCGGGTCGGTGCCGAACGATTGCCGTTTATTGCCACCCAAGGACTTGGATGGTTATTTTCCGTTCAAACCACCCAAGAGCAAGGCGGAGTGGGAGACTCGATCGGAATATGTTCGCCGTCAAGTTCTCGTCTCGCTTGGGCTGTGGCCGATGCCGACCAAAACGCCACTCAACGCCGTTCTCCACGGCAAAATCGATCTGCCAGAATACACTATCGAGAAAGTTTATTTCGAAAGCGTTCCGGGGTTTTACGTAACCGGGAATCTATACCGTCCCAAGAACTTTTCAGGAAAAGTTCCTGGGGTAATGTTTGCTCACGGACATTGGAAGGATGCGAGGCTTTCTACGGAAACCGATGCCAATATCTTACGCGAGATCGCAACCGGCGAAGAGCGATTCGAAAAAGGTGGACACAGTCGATTTCAATCGATGTGCGTTCAGCTAGCAAGAATGGGTTGCGTGGTTTGGCAATGGGACATGCTCAGCGATTCCGATTCGGTCCAACTATCGCTAGAAGTTGTTCACAAATTTGCCAAGCAACGTCCAGAAATGAATACAACCAAAGATTGGGGATTGTACAGCCCACAGGCTGAATCGCACTTGCAGAGTATCCTGGGCTTGCAATCGCTCAATGCAGTTCGATCGCTTGACTTCCTTTTAAGTATTCCTGAAGTAGACCCGAGCCGAACTGCCATAACTGGCGCAAGCGGTGGTGGAACTCAGTCGATGATCTTAGCCGCGATCGATCCTCGTATTCAGTTGTCCTTTCCCGCCGTGATGGTGAGTACAGCCATGCAGGGCGGCTGCACTTGCGAAAACGCGTCGCTTCTACGGGTGAATACCGGCAACATCGAATTCGCCGCCCTCTTCGCACCGAAGCCGCAAGGGATGACGACGGCCAACGATTGGACCAAGGAAATGTCCACCAAAGGTTTTCCTGAATTGAAAGAACTCTACACCATTCTCGGATCGCCGAAAAATGTGATGCTCCAGCGAGGCGAGCATTTCCCGCATAACTACAACGCCGTGTCGCGGTCCGCGTTCTACACTTGGCTCAACCAGCATTTCAAACTTGGTCACAAAGAACCGGTCATCGAACGCGATTTCGAACCGCTTTCAAGCGAACGGTTAACGGTATGGGACAAAGATCATCCTGCTCCTACCGACAAAGGTCCTGACTTTGAAAAAAGGCTCTTGAACTGGTTGACCGAGGATGCCGAAAAGCAATTGCTTGCCAGCGCGAAATCATCCGAAAATATTGGAAAGGATTTAAGAAGCGCGATTGAGGTGTTGATCGGCAGAAAAATTGGCGAAACGGGAGCCGTGGAGTGGGATCTTAAAAACAAGAATGACCGTGGGGCTTTTGTCGAGATGACTGGATTGTTGAAAAACACCGGTCGTCAAGAAGAGTTGCCGGTCACCTGGCTGTATCCAAAGAAGTGGAACGGCAAGGCCATCGTGTGGCTTGACCAGAATGGGAAATCGGGACTTTATTCTGCCGAAGGGACGCTAAAACCCGCTGTCGCAAAGCTAGTCGACGCCGGTTCGACTGTGCTCGGTCTCGATATGTTGTTCCAAGGAGACTTCCTCAAGGATGGAAAACCTTTAACGCAGACTCCGATCGTGAGTAGTACTCCTCGCGAGTTTGCGGGTTATACGCATGGCTATAACCACTCCTTGTTCGCCCAGAGAACACACGATGTTTTGACCGCCATTCATTTTCTTCGAACGGCCAAAATTGGCGATCATCCCAATCCATCGTCCGTCGCTATTGTTGGGTTGGGAGGTGTTGGCCCGATTGCGGTCGCAGCCCGCGCCGTTGCGGGGACTGCGATTGACAAAGCTGCCATTGATACTAACGGATTTCGTTTTGGAAATCTTCTCGATTATCGGGACGTGAATTTCCTGCCGGGCGGAGCCAAGTATCTGGATATTCCCGGAATGCTGGCGGTCGCTCCACCAAGTCCACTTTGGTTGGCCGGGGAAGGAGGCGAGCCGGCGCTGGTGAAGGATGTCTATAAGAAAACCGACACGGGCAGCTTTGTGGCGGTTAGCCGCGATGGGTCCGCAAGTGAATTGGCCGCCGTCGAATGGTTGCTCAAGTGAACGGCTGCGCAAGGGAATGTGGCTCGGTGAATGTGGCTCGGTGGTCCGACACCGAGTAAATGGTGAATAAGAACTACCCCAACCTGAGAACCAACGCTAGCAGCGTCGGCCACGGGACCTCCTTACCACACTTAATCATGAAACATTTCATCAGCGTAGTTGTTGTGCTTCTCGTCCCGCTCTTGGCTTTTGCCGACGAGCCGATCAAGGTTGCTGTCTTCGACGTCGATGCAACGCCGCCGCTTGGTTCCGCCATGGCTTACGATCCGGTTAAGCGTTTGGATGAACTCACGTTGCGATGTCGCGGGATCGTGATCCTGGGCTCAGAGCAACCTATAGTTCTTTGCGCCGTCGATTGGATCGGCATCGCCAACGAAGGGCACGACGCGTTCCGTTCTGCGCTAGCCAAGGCAGCAGGTACGGTTCCTGGACGCGTCGCGGTGCATGCGTTGCATCAGCATGACGCACCCGGTTGTGACTTCACCGCTGAGCGAATCATCCGAGAACTGAACATTGCGGGCTACACACGGTTCGAAGGGGACTTTCAACGTCAAGTCCTTCAACGAGCCGCAGATGCGATTCGCAGTGCGATACCAAACGCACAAACGGCCACCCATTTCGGCTTCGGGGAAGCCGTTGTATCGGAGGTGGCTTCGAATCGGCGTGTCGCCATAGGGCCCGATGGAAAAGTGGGAAGCATGCGAGGCAGCAGTTGCAAAGTTCCAGCTCTCGTTGCATTGCCAGAAGGTCTCATAGACCCGACAGTATCCCTGCTTGGATTTTGGAATGAGAACGTGCCGATCGCCTTGCTCAGCTCCTACGCTTGCCATCCTCAAAGCTATTATCGACTGGGTATTCCTAGCTCCGATTTCCCAGGCATCGCACGGTTCATCCGCGGCCAAGACGTGAATAGCGCGATGCACGTCCATTTTAACGGCGCAGGCGGAAACATCGCGGCTGGCAAATACAACGACGGTTCGCAACCCAATCGAATGCTGCTAGCCACACGGCTTGCGAACGGCATGCGCGAAGCATTTGAAAAGTCGGCTCGACACCCGCTCTCTGCTGCTGACATTGGTTGGAGCAACCAGCCGGTCAGTCTGCCTTTGGCACCCCATTTGAATCAAGCAGATCTCGTTGCGAAACTCAAGTCAGCAAATCCAAAAGGTTATATATCGTTTGCCGACCAACTCGCCTGGTTGGAACGTGTCCAAGCTGGTCATCAAATCGATGTTACGTGTTTGCGAGTCGGCGGCGTTCGTATGCTTCATCTGCCCGGTGAGCTTTTTGTCGAGTACCAGCTAGCAGCCAAGGCCATGCGACCGGATTTGCACGTCATGATGGCGGCCTATGGGGATTACGGTCCAGGCTACATAGGTACAGCTGCCGCTTATCCCGAAGGTGGTTACGAGACCGGCCCAACCGCGTCCAGCGTGGCACCAGAAGTCGAGCTTGTTTTGCTAAGTGCAATGAGGAACGTGCTAAGCAGATGACCTGCACCTAAATCGTTTAACGGTTAGCCGTAGGCGTACGGTAATGATATCGAGTACGCCTTCGGCTGACCGATAAACAAATAATTGAACGGTATTGCGTTTAATCCCAAGTTCATCCTTCATGAGAGAAAATCCATTGAATACGCGTCGACATTTCCTGTCCACCACCACAGCAGCCCTTTCAACCTCACTCGTTTGCCTTCCATGCCTCGCTCGACAAACGCCAGCGAGTACAAAGACAGAGCCTACAAAATCGGACGTTCCAACAGCATGGGTCAACGCCACTCTCTTGCCAGTCGACAAACCACCGATCAAAAGTGGTGCGATCGTCGTCCAAGGAGGCAAGATCATTGCCGTCGGTGAGTCGCAAAGCGTTACCATTCCTGGCGACGCGACCGTAGTCGACGCCAAGGGCAAATGGATTATGCCTGGACTTATTTGCACGCATAGCCATATCGGTGGAATGGGTGCTGCAGACGGAAGCAGTCCCATTCAACCCGGTGTTCGCATTCTGGATTCGATCAATGTTCGCGATTCCGGTTTTCGTCGTGCGCTCTCAGGTGGCTTGACGACGCTCAATATTATGCCGGGTTCAGGGCATCTCATCAGCGGGCAGACGGTCTACTGCAAATTGCGATACTACGAATCGTCCCCGCGAGTTGTAGATGAAATACTGATTCGTGACAAAGACGGTTTGGCAACTGGCGGCCTCAAGATGGCCAACGGAACCAACTCCCAAGGCGAGTCCCCATTTCCGGGTACCCGTGGCAAGTCCGCTTACTTAGTACGCGAACAATACATCAAAGCTCGCGAGTACCAAGCCAAAATCGTAGCAGCCAAAGAGGACGCGACCAAATTGCCGCCTCGCGACCTTCATATGGAATCGCTCGTTGAGGCGATGCAAGGCAAACGCATTGTCCATCATCATACCCATCGGCACGATGACATCATGACCGTCATTCGCCTCTCGCAAGAGTTCGGTTTTCAAACTGTCCTGCATCACGTAAGTGAGGGCTGGAAAGTAGCGAAAGAAATCGCAGAAGCCAAAATGCCTTGTTCTATCATCGTACTTGACTCGCCCGGCGGAAAGCTCGAGGCCAAAGACATGACGTTCAGTAATGGCAGGGTACTTGATGAAGCAGGCGTCAAGGTCGCATTCCATACCGATGATTGGATTACCGACTCGCGGTTGTTTATGCGTTCTGCTGCATTAGCCGTTCGGGCGGGAATGAACCGCGACAAAGCTATCGCGGGGTTAACTCTCGCAGGCGCTGAGATGCTCGGATTGGGCGATCGTATTGGCTCCCTGACTGTAGGCAAAGATGCCGACTTTGCAATTCTGAACGGCGATCCGCTAAGTGTCTATTCTCGGGTTTTGGAAACGTGGGTCGAAGGCAAAAAAGCCTTTGACCTCAGCAAGCCAGAGGATCAGCTCTATGCCGAAGGTGGCTTGCAGGCGGGTAGCGATCTAGATCCATTCTTATGTTGCTTTGCTCCAGCATGGCAAGGAGGTGCAAAGTGATTTTCCCACGGAGCAAAGTCGCTTTAGCAATTCTTGGCCTTGCATTAAGCTGCAACATTGTGATGGCCGAGCCACCTTTGGTTGTCCAAGCCAAGCGTGTTTTGACCGCTGCCGGTCAGACAATCGAAAACGGAACCGTTGTATGTGTCGATGACAAGATAACAGCAATCGGCAAGACAGGCGAAGTTGCGGTTCCCGACGGTGCAACAATCCTCAAATGCGAAGTCTTAATGCCGGGCTTGGTCGACGTGCGAACTTGTGCGGGACTCTCCGGAATCTTGAATGTCAAACAGGACAGCGATCAACTGGAACACTCCTCACCTCTGCAGCCCGAGTTGCGCGCCATCGACGCTTACAATCCACGCGAAGAATTGGTGGACTACATTCGCAGTTTTGGGGTCACCACCATTCACACGGGCCATGCGCCCGGCGAATTGATGTCAGGCCAGACGCTTATTGCCAAGACAATAGGCAACACAATCGAAGAAGCCCTCATGGTGGATGGACGTGCGATCGCTGCAACCCTGGCAGAGGCATCCTCCAAGTCGGGTAAGGCAAGTCCTGGCACGCGGGGCAAACAGATGGCCATGCTTAGAGCGCTCTTTATCGAAGCCCAAGAGTTTCAAACCAAACAGATTGCAAAATCGAACCCAAAACCAGCTGAATCGAGCGGCAAAGATAACAAAGAAAAGGAGAAAGAAAGGGAACCCATCGCACGTAACCTGCGATTGGAGTCTCTGGCCGCTATTTTGGCCGGCAAAAAAGCCTTGCTCATTACCGCCGATCGAGCTCAAGACATTGCCTCCGCCATTCGACTGGCCGAGGAATTCAAGATACGAATATGGCTCGACAGCGCTGCCGAATCCCACTTAATGATTCCGCAGATCAAAGCGGCCGGAGTCAGTGTCTTGTTGCATCCGTCAATGGCCAGAGCCAGCGGTGAGAAAGAGAACCAGTCCTTCCAATCAGCTTCAAAGCTTCATGCGGCTGGAATCCCGTTTGCTATCCAAGGTGGCTTCGAAGCGTATGTACCTAAGGTTCGCGTGGTGTTGTTCGAGGCGGCCATCGCGGCGGCTCATGGACTCAACTACGATGCCGCCATCGAATCGATTACGATTTCGCCAGCTCGCATTTTAGGAATACAGGATCGCGTCGGCTCACTCAAGGTGGGAAAAGATGCCGACCTGGCACTCTACGACGGCGATCCACTGGAATATACAACACACTGCGTCGGCGTTGTCATCGACGGAAAAGTGGTCTCGTCGTTGGTGCGTTAAGTTTGCCCTTGCTTGGTTTTTGTGGCTTAGCGAGGCCCTCGCTCAGGTGCAATACCGTTCAATTATTTGTTTAACAGTCAGCCGAAGGCGTACTCGATACCATTAACGTACGCCTACGGCTGACCGTTAAACGAAATTTTTGCGAAATTGGGCTTCGTTGAACGTTTTGCGATCAGGTTTAACGAGCGAAGGGCCTCGCGCAAATTTAACGAGCGAAGGGCCTCGCTCGTCCACAATGTTTGACCGCACCTACTACACAACACAACAATCAACACTAGGCAATAATATGCAACCATGGTATTCGATCGACAACGAAGAGGACGTTCCATCTCCGGCGCTCCTGATTTACCCAGACCGTATTCAAGAGAACTTGCGCCGCATGATCAGCTTGGTCGGTGACGTGGCGCGGCTTCGGCCACATGTCAAGACGCACAAGATGCCGCAGATCATTGCCATGAAACGTGCGCTGGGTATCGACAAGTTCAAAGTGGCTACGATCGCCGAGGCAGAAATGACCGCCAACGCCGGCGGCAAAGATATCCTATTCGCCTATCAGCCAGTCGGACCCAACGTCCGTCGATTCGTTGAGTTGATCAAGCGATTTCCCGGTTCGCGCTTTTCCGCGTTGGTGGATAATCCGCAATCACTCTCGCGGATTGCTTCGTATGCAAAGTCTCAAGGTGTCGTCGTCAGTCTTTACGTCGACTTAAACGTCGGGATGAACCGAACCGGTATTGCTCCTGGGCCAGACGCGGCGGGACTGTACCAAACGCTATCTGCCACGGAGGGTGTCTGTGCAGGCGGACTGCATGCGTACGATGGTCATTTGCATGAATCGGATTTAGTCAAGCTAACCGAACAAACGCGTCAAGCGTTTGAGCCCGTTTGGAAATTAGCTGACGCATTGAAACATGAGGGTTTCGACGTTCCCAATATCATCGCGGCGGGAACACCCACTTCGAGTCTATTGGCCAAACACGAAGGGATAGAGGTCGGACTAGGAACGACAGTGCTTTGGGATTCTGGACAACCGGAAACCTCGCCAGACTTGGATTTCCAGAACGCAGCGGTGCTGTTAGCCCGCGTGATCAGCCGTCCGACCGTCAACCGTATCTGCATCGACTTGGGCCATAAAGCGGTCGCTTCGGAAATGGCGCAGCCTAGAGTCCGATGGTTCGGGCTTGAGGATGCTTCTATCGTAATGCATAGCGAAGAACATATGGTTTTAGAAACGACGAAACAGGATGCGTATCCGGTGGGGACCGTGGTGTATGGGATCCCGCGTCACATCTGCCCGACCGTCGCATTGCACAATGAAGTGTGGTGCGTCAATGATCGACTTGCCGGCGAAAAATGGCCTGTGGTGGCTCGCGTTCGAAGCATAACAATTTAAAGCAAGCCGTTTAACCCGAGCCGTAGGCCGTAGGGGACGGCTCGGTACGCTGTCGTCGCGGATTGATTATGGCTTTGCGGGCGAAAACGCAGGTTGCTTTTCTGGCGCTGCAGCCGTTGGCGTCGCGTCGGCTTGTAAATCTCCGATGGCATATTGAATGCCGTCGAGCATGTGTTTGAGAATCGCTGGCTTGCTGAAAGTGTCTTCGCGATGCCCGAAGTTGGTGTAGAACACGCGGCCTTCACCGGCTTGACGCAACCAAGAAACAGGGACCTCACGCGGTCCATCTTTAATCAGCTTCGATACTTCATTCTGCTTCATGTCCAAACTTACAAGTACCCGCAATACCTTCGTTCCTTCGTAGGTTTCCGGTTTGTATTGATAAATTTCGTCCGTATGCCAAAATCCTTTGCCGCCAAAGGCTTTATTGAGGACATGCTCCGGGTCATCTAACTTGAATGCCCAATTGCCACCTGCATTCCACGGATGGCCGCCAAATTCGCCACCCACGATCGCGCGACATTCGGGATGCCGGCCAAAATTATCGCTTGCTGCATGAATGCCTGCTAAACCTTTGCCACCCATGATGAAATCCAGAAAAGCGCTTTGCTGTTCAGGTTTAGTGAACTGCATGCCGGTTGTATTGTTCAGCAAGATACAGTCGTACTTTTCTAGGTTCTCGGAGTTGAACACATCGTAGGTGTCCGCCAAATCAGCCGTGAAGGCACCTGTCTTCTTTCCCATCGTTTCGATTGCGAGGTTTGCATAAGGGATCGATCCGTGGATGAAGCCTTCGCACCGGTAGAAAACCAGTACTCGCCTCGCTTTTTTGGGCTTCGCAGCAGCGTCTCCAGGTACAGCTTTCTCGATAGCAGAGATCTGTTCCGCCGACAACGGTTTGAAACTTTGGGCTTTCTTCTTATTCCAAGGATCGGAAGGATCCTGAGCACATGCAACTTGAAATGTCGCTAGAATCGCGATAAGGCAAAAAACGTTTTTCATGGGTTTTCCGTTCTGGTGGGCAAATTGCGGGGCTTCGTAAGGAAGATCGAGGACACTAGTCTAGCCGATCCTATGGGTGTTGAGCAAGCAACAAGATCCTGAGACACTTCTCGGCGAACACCACCACGTTTTGCTTTCAATCGATGTTTGCTTGCTCAATGAAATGGCGCTCGTACTCGATTTGTCGCAGTTTGCGAAAAATGCGTTGATGCGAGCTTTGTTCCGTTCTGCGAGCTGGCCCTTTAGGTTGGTGGGGAGCTTGTCCCCCACCACCCTTGTTTTGGCGTCCTAAGGGCCAGCACTCGCGAACCGACCCGTTCCCCTCGGCTTTGCCCGCCTCCGGCGGGCAAAGCCGAGGAGAACGGGAGTTGGGACGCCCAATTGTAGTTCGCCAAAACGCATCTGTCGGGCGCGAGCACCGAACGGATGGGCTAGCGATAATGTTGTTCGGAACAAAAAAACGACTCGATACGGCGGAGCCGGGGAACGAGAATTGAGAAATCGACAGCGCTGCGAGAGGCCGCAGTTCAACCCTGCAATTCAACCTTGCAAAGTTTCATGCGACAATCGGCTTCAAAACATTCCCATGGACATCTGTCAATCGAAAATCCCGGCCCGCATATCGATACGTCAATTGCTCGTGGTTTAAGCCCATCAAATGCAAAATCGTGGCGTGCAGATCGTGAACGCTCGCAGGGTTGTCCTGGGCTGCAAATCCAAACTCATCCGTGCTGCCGTACACGGTGCCCCCCTTGATCCCGCCGCCAGCCAAGCACACGGTAAAGCCGTAGTGGTTATGGTCTCGTCCAAGCTTCGACGTGTTGCCGTTCATTTCCACCGTTGGCGTCCGTCCGAATTCGCCGCCCCAAATGACCAGCGTGTCCTCCAGCATCCCCCGCTGCTTGAGATCCGTAAGCAACGCGGCGATCGGCTGGTCAATTTCGGCCGCGAGCTTGCGGTGATTTTCTTCGATCTTGTCATGGTTATCCCAGGGCTGCCCTGCACCGTGCCACAGTTGAACCATCCGAACTCCACGTTCGAGCAACCTGCGAGCAATGAGCGTCTGGCGACCGTGCACTCCGCTGCCGTAAAGATCGCGAATGCGTTGTGGCTCAAGGTCGATATCAAAGGCATCCGTGGCTGCGGTCTGCATTCGGTACGCCAATTCAAACGACTCAATTCTCGAATCGAGCCGGGGATCTAAGCGCACGCTCCGATGACGCTCGTTGAGTCGTTGCAAAAGAGTCAATTGCTGACGTTGCATTTCCTGGCTCGCGTGCGGGCTGCGAATGTTCTCGAGCAGGCGTTCTACGGACGACTGCTTGGAATCCACGTACGTCCCCTGGAGGGAACCGGGAAGGAAAGCGGATTGCCAGTTTTCAGCCCCTTTGATCGGCAGACCTCCAGGACACATCGACACGAATCCAGGCAGATTTTCGTTCTCGTTTCCAAGGCCGTAGCTGAGCCATGATCCAAGACTAGGTCTGGCTTGGATGGAATCACCGCAATTCATAAGCATAAGCGAGGGTTCGTGATTGGGCACTTGAGCATACATCGAGCGGACGACCGCGATGTCATCGATATGTGCCGCCGTTTTTCCAAACAACTCACTAACTTCGATCCCGCTCTGCCCATAGCGTTGAAACCGGAACGGCGAAGGAAAAGCGTTACCCGTCTTGCGTTCCGTAATAAGTGTATTAGGTACCAGCTTGCCTGCATATTTAAGTAAAGCTGGCTTCGGGTCGAAAGTGTCAACATGCGACGGACCGCCGTTGAGAAAGAAATGAATGACCCGTTTTGCCTTGGGTGCGAAATGCGGTCCGAGCGTCACACCGGCATGGACCGTTTGTTCACCAGCGAACAAGCCCGCAAGGCCAAGCATACCGAATCCGACGCCCGAACGACGAAGCATGTCACGACGAGAAAAACCAAATGGCTCAAGCATAATGTTCATCAATCCACAAACATGAATTCATTGGCCAGCATCAGCACTTGGGCCAACTGTTGCCAACAATCCAATTGGCTTTTGCTTTCGCTGGAAAAATCTTTACTTGCATCATAAACTGAGTTCGCTTTGTCGCCACCGGCACCTGTTGTGCCGATCTGAGTAATCCTAGGCGACCATAAAAACTGATCGCTGTTCAAGCCATCCCGAATGTCGACAATGAAATCGAGCGTATCCCCTTTTTTAACCTGGATCGAGTCGATATCGATTGGCTCCGTCGAATGATGCAAGGTAGCTGAACGCAATAGACCGCTTACGTTATGACTAACAAAAGCGCGAATACCATCGCCTACCTCCGGCTCGTGAGTGATCTTGGAGGTAATTGAGAAATTACCATCCATCGTTGACGTCCATCGACGCACGATAGCATGCTTGCGGTCGTTACCCGGATGACCGCCTGCCGCATCTAGTTTCAACCAGCCAAGCTTCGAATCCGGGTAGTTGCCCCCGCCTTGCCAAGCCGTTCCATCAAAGTGGGGCAGAGGAGTAAACGCCGAGATACGTCCTGTCGTTGGATCAAACTCGCCATAGCCATAGCTCCAATGGCTTGGAGTTGGTTTCGAAATCGTTGATTCGTTTTCGGACTGCACAAAGTCCATGGCAAGCTGCAGCTCATCGCTCGTCGGTTTTCTTTGGAAGATTTCGATATACAAACGCTCAATACGTGCTGTCGGATCGCGTTCACCTAAGTTGTTCGTCAAATGCGTGGCTCGCTCTGCAACAAACGGATGGTTCATTGCGAACAACGCCTGTTGCGGGACGGAGGTTTCCGATCGTTGCGGGATAGAAAGGTCAGGGTTTGCGAAGTCAAACATTCGCAATACGGGCGACACTTTCTCTCGATCGATGTTTGCGTAGAGTGTGCGGCGTTTATTCTTGCTGTCGAACAATGCTTGGGACTTGCCACCGACTCGGAGGTCCAATTCACCCGCAACAGCGAGCCATGCGTCGCGAGCTTGTTCGAAGCTGAGTCGGCGCGCTGTGATTCGAGCGAGTAGCCGATTGGCTGGATCCAATGATTGCGATTTGGAATCATATCCTTGTTGATAGGTGCTAGAAAGCATGATGGCGCGATGCAGCGACTTGATGCTCCAACCCGTTTGGATAAAACGAGTCACCAACCAATCGAGCAACTCTGGGTGGGTTGGCAACTCTGCGCGATATCCGAAGTCGCTCGGCGTGTCCACCAACCCGTGGCCGAAGTGGTGCATCCAAACACGATTGACCATGACTCGAGCGGTTAAAGGATTGGTTGGACTTGCGATCGCATTGGCAAGTTCAAGCCGACCGCTACCCTGTTCAAAGGGTGTGCGTTCATCTCCGCCCAGGGCCGATAAGTAGTGCCGTGAAACTTCGGTCCCCTTGGTTAATGGATTCCCGCGAAGGAATACTCGCGGAGTCGAAGGGATCGGTCGATCGACAAGGATCGTTGCATAGGTGGGGGAGCCTGCGCTATCCATCAACCAACGATCGACTTCTCCTTGCAATTTCCAAAGCTCACCGATGACATCGGTAGGGAAATACACTTCGATATTCGTGATATGCTCGTCCGGCACGTGACATGGAGACTCGATTCCATATAGGACGTGGCGTAGCGCTTCCGCGTTCGCATCGGGAAGACCTTTTGCATCAGGTTGGGTCGCAACAAATTCGCGCCAATGGATTTCGACTTCCGCCAACTTATGACCGTATTCCGAAGCAACTTGGTGCGATTGTTCACGTAGCCCCGTTGAGTCCATAGCTCCGCTGTTATCGACGAGGCCATGCCACTTTTCGAAGATTGGATTTGCAGATTGTTTGTCCTTAGCCAAAAACGCTTGCCATTTTCGGACCACGAATGGGTTAAGGTCACCTGGTTCGACAACTTGGTTGAATACCTCGTCTGGGTATTTTTCGAGCTCGAGTTGAGCGAGTAGGTATTGATCGATTTTGGAGCGCACACGGCTAGACTGCTCTTCACAGCGTTTATTAATGGTCTCTCGGAGTTTCGTTTGTCGCTTTCCGAGTTCTTCCACAAAGGAGGGGTCTTGCGACTGACCGCAACTGACAAGCTGTTCCGCGCTGCTTTGAAAAACTCCGTACAGCGAGTAATAGTCTCGCGTCGGAATCGGATCGTATTTATGATCGTGGCATCGAGCGCAGGCAACCGAAAGTCCCAGCATCCCGCGAGACACTACATCGATGCGATCATCAATAACGTCGTGCGTCACTCCTAGGAATCGACGCCCCAATGTCAGAAACCCCATAGCGGCGAGGTCCGGCGATCCAGCCGGCACGATCTTATCCGCTGCGATTTGCAAACGCACAAAGCTATCGTAGGCCAGATCTTCGTTGAAGGCACGGACGATCCAATCGCGATACGCAGAAGCGTGCACCCAACGATTTTCTTCGCGCGCGTAAACGTATCCCTTGGTATCGGAGTAGCGAGCCACGTCAAGCCAATGCCTCGCCCACTGTTCACCGTATCGCGGGGACGCAAGCAATCGCTCGACCAAACGCGAATAACCGTCCGGCGAATCGTCTTCAACAAACGAGCCGACCTCGGCTGAGGTCGGAAGCAAGCCGGTCAAGTCCATGGTAGCGCGGCGTATGAGCGTTCTTCTATCGGCCATCGGACTTGGCTCAAGTCCTCTCATTTGTTGCTTTTGCAAAATGAAGCAATCAATGGGCTGCTGGCTCCAAGTATTATCCTTTAACTGGGGTGGCTGAACGATCGCGACTCCTTGCAAGGACCAAAGAGGGGCTTTTTCCGATTTAGCCGTCGCGGCCACACCGTTGCGTGGATCGGGAGCTCCCATTTTTACCCACGCTTCTAAGTCCGCGATCTCGCGATCACCGAGTTTTTGCTTCGGCGGCATTTGCAATTCGGAGTTTGCATAATGTACTGCCTCGATCAGTCGACTTGCCTCGGGGTTGCCCGGCTGGATGACAGAACCATGCTCGCTGCCCGCTTGCCATGCCGCGCGAGAATCGAGCCGCAGCCCACCCTCTTGTTTCTTCTCACCATGACATTCTTGGCATCGATCGACAAGAATCGGTCGAATTCGAGCTTCGAAAAAAGCTTCGCCATCGTCCGCGATCAACCTTCTGTTGTTTGCCAGAACGCACAACACGACGAAAATAGTGGTAGGGTAGGACAACGGAGAGAACATAATCCAACGGGTTATTCGGTTCGCGAATCCCAAAGAGATGCTAGTTTAGAGCGATAGTTTTGAAATCAATTCGCTCCGGAAGGTGGATATTATATTAGCTCATTCAGCGATGGACGGAACGTTTTGTTGATAGTTTTCAAAAATCTAGAATCCTGAGGCCACTTCGCGGCGACCGAATCTCGATTCATTTCATTCCGACAGAATGCCGCCATGTGGTTCGGGACAGGGGTACAGCGACCTCAATGCGACTTATTCCATCTGTTTGTTGATGAGGAATTTGTGGGATGACAAGCAACTTCATCGCCAGTTTCAGCTGGTTGACCGGGAGAGCGGGAAGGTTTTAGATGATTCGATTGAGATTCACACGGTCGAGTTAGCCAAGTACAGTACGAATCGAGCAGCATTGCGAGGGGCAAGTGTTCTAGAGCAATGGGCATACTGGATCGAGATAGGCGAGCAACGTGGTATCGAGATAGGCGAGCAACGTGGTATCGAGATAGGCGAGCAGCGCGGTATCGAGATAGGTGAGCAACGCGGTAAGCTGAAAGGAAGTGTCCAGATCTATGAGGAATTACTTGGAGCATCGAAATCGTCTGACGACTTCCTAAGCAAGAAATCCACGGAAGAATTGGTGTTGATGGTGACACAATTACAAAAGCCCCTTCGCGACCGCATGTCGTAGCCCCATTTGCAGCCTTTAACCGTTGTGTGGAGCAGCAATCAAAAAATGATGGAAACGGCAAGACGGAACGACCCGACCTACGCTTACGACGCACCGACGTGTTCAAGTACAATCGTAGATGTACCGATCCTTTGGCAGGGTTTTGCGGAAGTTGGACGTGAGGGGAATTCGTTGGGGTCAGACTTGGGATTCGGGATTCAGGATTGAACGAGAGCGGAGCATCGTGCCGAGACATTTTGGAGTTTTGTGTACGAGAACTCGACAATTGGTCTTGGGTGCCAACGTGGCTTCGGTGGGTCGCTCTTGGTTGGTTGTAGCTATTTCGACTCTCGAAGTTGGGATTTTCGCGATCGAACTTGCTTCTTGATTGCGCACCGTTTCAACGGAGTCGGACAACTCCGGGCGACCGAGTTTACTCGTATGTTTCCGTTTCGTGATACGGTCGTTTGGACCAACAACTTGCAGCGGAGCTTCGTGAATAATGCGAATTGGAATACGACCCAAAAACGATTTTGCATTCAAAAAGATTTTTGGCACGGTGGCCAACAAGTTGTCGCTGATCAGCTTTCTAAACGCGGTCCTTTGCTTAGGCGTACCGATTGTCGACATTAAAATCGTCAATCCGTACAATATGCAAGATTTTCTGGACGACAAACTCTCGATTTTGGACATCAAGGCAGTCGATGCAAACGGCGCGATTTATGACATCGAAATGCAACTGACGATTTTCGAAGGCTTGGTGTAACGCGTGGTGTTTTACGGTTGCGAGATCTACGCCGATCAATTGAACGCTGGCGACGACTACACCCAGCACCATCCCGTTTACTCCATCTGCTTGGTGAACGGAATCCTCTGGAGGGACGCGAAGAGGGTGCACCATGCGTTTCGTTTGACCGACCAGGAATCGGGAAGAGTCCTTGATAAAACGATTGAAATTCACACACTTGAGTTGGGCAGGTATAATTTAACGGAAGCGGATTTAGTCACAGCTTTGATAGAGCGATCGTCAATATCAGCTTGTCTGGGCACATTACCGTCGGATTACAGGGCTCCAATTGTGACAAAAAGTAGTGTTGTAGAGCAACCACTGGAATCGATTTTTGAGGCACGCGTTTCCAGTAATTTGATTGCGACAGGGATTTTGTTGGCCGCAGTTTTCAGCGGATTGTTCTTGGGGTGGTGGATTTGGGCACCGTCGTTAAGCCGACTATCACTTGTTACGGGATTTTTGTTTACGTTTACCACATTTTTTCTGTTTGCTCGTTGGTGGTATGACTATCCGGTCATTGAACTATCGAATGAGTCAATTGTATTTCGACATCACCTTGTGAGTTTTCTTTCGAGCGAGATCCCTCTAAAGTTCATTGCCCGTGCATATTGCTTTTGGGATGCCAACCAGACTGATGAGGATGCGCCCACGCTAATTGTCGAACTCAAGGAATTTGTTCATTGGAATCGGCAGGTATTAAATGGCGAATTGAACGTATTTCGACGCGATCGTTACGGGTTGCCCAGAAATGCAAGATTGCTTGAGTTTCCATGCGCCAATTGTTCGCCGTCGCCATCGCAAATTTGCGACAAGATTAATCTTGCATTGGTGGGAAACGGCCGCTTCGCAAAGTGCCATGCACCTGTCAGCGAGGAAGTCGGTTCGAGCTAAGTAGTAAGATGACCATTTGAAATCGCCGGTCAGCCACAGTGACCGAAGGCGAATCGTCCCCTCCGGCGAAATGAGTACCTGCCCAGCAACCTCCCAGGACATTCTGAAGAAAGGTGTTCGAGTTCAGTGAACTCCATTGGGGTCAGAGGGAGCATCGTTGGGGTCAAACCCTGTTTTCGGTTTTCGATGTGATTGAAATCGCCGGTCAGCCACGATGGCCGAAGACTATTGGTCTCTTCCGGCGAACTAAGTACCTGTGTTGTGATGTTGGTAATTCGAACGGCTCGATGCGAGGATGTTGCGAGATTGGATGAGCATGCCTTCGCGCTGAGCAGGCGGCGATAGAGTGGCTTCCAACTCAGGGACAAAATCCATCGCCGCCGCATGCATCGCACCGTTGCGAACGTTGCCCGCTGCAAGACGCATTCTTGGTTGCTGGTCTGTAAGTAAAGTACAGAACTGAAAACGGCGGTCATGGATGCCGCCGATAGTAAGGCTGGGACAGCAAGGATGCTGGTCTGATCGCCATCGGCACGAAAGCGGGGAGGGAAGTTCGCAGTTTGAATTTAGAAGTTTGAAAGAACAGCTTAGCGTGCTTCCATCTCAGCGCTCCAGCGAGGCCGAGGGTGATCAGACCGAGCGAGTGATTAGCGAGCGAGTCCCAGCCAGCGGAGGCGAAGCACGAGCGCCGGGAATGAGCGAGCCGCTGAAGTGCGAAGGGTGAATTCGAAGTTTAAAATGAATGCACGCTCGCAACGGTTCCAGTTCAGCCACTTCGCAGCGGCGATTCCCCGCCGCGTGTCCGTAGGGCCGGATGACCCTGCAAAGGAAAACCCCTCCAACTCTGACCCGAAATAGCTCGCGCGCGTTCTTTCTCTTTAAGACAGCTTCTTAAGGTGCTTGGTCCCT
>Ga0105048_10001069_pt1 | contig 44134 bp, 37 predicted proteins | sample MAT05_FD_78382 | JGI IMG/M metagenome (GOLD analysis project Ga0105048, IMG submission 78382) | Freshwater microbial communities from Lake Fryxell liftoff mats and glacier meltwater in Antarctica - MAT-05 | ecosystem: Environmental > Aquatic > Freshwater > Ice > Liftoff microbial mat | place... | reverse complement strand
TCGATCAGCAGCAACGAACCGAACCCTTGACTCACGTCCGCAAGCGGCCCGCGCGCGCCGCAAAGATGGGGGCAATTTCGCGAACAGCGACAGTGTAACCCCTCACGTGCGCCTGCATGGTGCCCGGACGAGGCAGCGCTGCGCGGCGAGGTCGCCGCCGGACTTGGTCACGATCCCTTCACCGACGAGGGCCCCTGGCGCTTGATTACCCTCCTCAACCGCCGACGGGATGGGGTCTACATCGCCACCACAACGCTCTTCGATGACAAGGGCGCTCCCGCCAGCGACCTGACTCCGCTGATGGGGAGTGATTGCGGCTACCTCGTGAAGACTGCGCTGGCGGCGCGTATCGCCGCGGCCCTGGCGGATCCGCCACCGCCACCACCGACACCACCACTACCGCCGCCGAGCCCGCTGCCGTCGCCGCCCGGACCAGCTCTCTCCGCGCCGCCGCCGCCGCCCGAAACTCGCTGGAGAGTGAGCTCCGGAATGGGGGGTGAACGCGGCATTCTCCCCACTTGGGTGCCGACGCTGACTCTGGGCATTGGGGTCCAATCTCCGCGCGTCTCCCTGGCCTTCGAGGCGCAATCCGGGGCGCCTCTGAACGGGACCGGCGAAGGCGGCGTCGTGGTGCGCTCCTTCAGTATGACTGGCTCTCTCGTGGGGTGCGTTCACAGGGTCGGAGTCGAGTTTCTCTTTCTCTGCTCCATCACGAGCGTGGGCGGCTACCTCGGCGGCCCTCTGCGATCCATGACGGCAGATGTCCCAGGAGTCTATTTCGGGAGCGGCGTGCGCGCAGGGGTGGAGATCCCTGTCGCCAGGACCCGGTTTGCCTTCTTCCTCCAGGGCCAGGCGCTCTATACCTTCGCTCCTCTCATCGTGGGGTACAACGAGCAGATCGTCTGGCAAAGCAGTGACGTGACGGGATCCGCTCAGGCCGGATTTCGCTTTTTTCTCTAGCCATGTCGATTTGGGGTATGGAATCGAGCGGCTGGCCACGTGTACAAGATGTGGACCGCCTGACCAGTCTCTATCAAGCGCATTTCAACCAGGTGTGGCGCACGTTGCGATCGGCCGGCGTACGCCCAGCCGATCTCGACGATATGACGCAGGACGTGTTCCTCGTCGTGCGTCGGAAGCTGCTCACCTCCGAGCCCGTCGCCTTCACCCCCGGCATGAGCACCGAGGCCTACGAACGTGCGTGGTCCGCCTGGATCAATCGCGTCGCATTCTACCAGGCGAAGAACTACCTTACGCGGGCCCGTCACCATCGTCAGGACCCCATGGACAACGTCGACGAGATCCTGGATCCTCACAGCGAGGCGGCGCAGGTCGAAGAGCGCGAGTACCTGCTGCTGCTGCTGTTGAGCCACACCACGCCCGAGCGACGGTCCGTGTTCACGCTCGTGGAGCTGGAAGGCTACACGGTCGGCGAGGCCGCGAGCATCCTCGACATCGCGGAGACGACGGCGACCAAACGGCTACGCCACGCGCGGGAAGACGTGCAGGAGGCGGCGATGAAGCTCAAGCGAAGCGACGAAGCGCGCCAAACCACGCGCAAGAGCGGGTTCTACCTGCTGCCCTTCGGCGTGGGCGCCTGGGTCAAGCTGCGTGTGCTGCTGGATCCGCCGGCCGGAACCGCAGAACGTGTGTGGCAACGCCTTCAGGATTCAATCGCGCAGCTCGACGACGAGCACGATGGCCCTTTGAGCTCTCCTCCTCGGCCGCCGCCCGAAGGACCGCCGGGTTCACGGCTCCGCGCGCTTGGCGGCCCGTTGAAGACGTTGCTCGGTAACCTCCTCTCGGGGGGCGTCGGCGCGGCCGTCGTGGTGTGGCTGCTGTGGCCGCGCGCCCCCGTCAGGATCGCCATTGTTCAGTTCCCCGTGCCCATCCCGATCGTGGTGAGATCGATCCAGGCGCCGACGTCCACGCCCCTGAACGTAGCGGACTTGCCGTTCGTCACCTCGCTCGTGCCGACGACGCCGACAGCGCACGTGAGGCCCGACCCCGAGGAGGTGCGCCTGATCAACCAAGCGCACGTCGCGTACACCGGGAACGATATCGCGGGGACGATCGCGGCGCTCAACGCCTACGACGTCCAGTTCCCCGAGGGACAGTTCAAGAAGGACGCGCAAGCATTGCGGAAGCACGCGCTGCCACGACCCTGATCCGGCGACTGGTCAAGGCCCTCCGCGAGGCGCGCCGCCGAGCGGAAGCGTGCGACGTAAGGCCAGGTAGGACAATTCGTCGCGCGTCGGTCGATTTGGGGTATGGAATGAAGCCGCTCGCCACGTGATCCAGTGGATAGCGAAACGGCGCGCGGGGCGTCGCTTCGCTCGTCCATGGGGCCTTCTCGCAAGGGGAGGATCGTTCGCCGTGGCCGTACTCGTGATCGGAATCCTTGCCGCTCTGCTCATCGGGGTGAGCGTGGACGTGGCGCTCTATATCGAGGTCCGCGCGCTGCGCGGCGTGCTCCTCCACGCCAAGAAGACGCAGCAACGGATCGGGCTGGTCGAAAGAGAACGTGAGGAGAATCGGTATCGTGACAAAGGTGCGGTGCGCGTCGCCGAGGCCGCCGACGCGATCAAGCGCCGTCGCGTAAAGCAACGTGAGCTCGCCGCCAGCGAGGTTCCCGCGACGATTGGCAACGATGCAGCAGAGGAGGAAGACGACGACAAAACCAACGTTTGGACCTCTCACGACGCGGCGCGCATGCGCGTCGAAGCAGAAGCAGGCGGCGCGACACGTCGCCCGAGCGCCACACCACGAGAAGCCCTCTCGGTGGCCGTCGCACCGCCTGCCTCTGCTCCGCCGCCGACGTCGCCCGAGTCCTCGATCCTGGCCGCGGGCCTGGGACGGCCCAGGAGCGCTCGACCCGCACCGCACGCGCCGCCGGTCCGCGTGCGCACCGAAACGCTCGCGGGGATGCCCTCGCCGTTGCTGGCGCCTGAAGCGAGCGACGCCTCGGAGCGGACTTCCCGGCCTGGGCTGAAGTCGGGCGGCGGGGTCGGGATGAGCACGCGCCCGCCGCCTGGCCCCGCTCCCGCCATCGCCATTCCGCGCTTCGCGCCGACACTGGCCTCCATGCAGGCGCAGAGTGCGCCGCCGGCTTCGGCGTCGCGCTCTGTCTCGACGCTCGCGTTTTCCGATTTGATCGGCCGGGACGACATCCCCGAAGAAGCCCTCCTGCACCTCGGACCGGAGGACAAGACACCGCCCCGGCGCGGACGCTCGGCGTTGTTGGTCCCTGTCTTCCGCGACCCTGGGGCTGGGGAAGGCGGTGCCGCGTGAAAGGCCGCCTTCCCCGCATCGTGCAGCGGTTTCAACCGGAAACGCGGGATCGGCTCGATGAGCTGGCAGAGCTGGCGAGCCAGGTGCTTCGGCGCGAGGTATCGCGAGCAGCGGTGGTCCGTGCCGTGGTGTGCGTGGGGCTTGCAAACACCGCGAACGCCGATCCAGCGCTGCTCATCCAGGCGATCCGCGACGCTGAGGTGCCGCGCGGAAGAAAGGCGAAGAGCCCATCATGATGAGGCACCGCAGACGACAGCGCGCCTGTGTTCTCGCGGTGACATGCGCTTTCCCGCTCCTGATGACGCTGCCGATCTGGATCGCTGCCGCGCTGAATCCACCCGCCCCGGCGCCGGCCGTCGCGTGGCCACTGCCGCGGGCACTCCTGTCCGCTCTGGTGCGCTCCAGCGCGTCGAGCATGCCCTCGACCGCACCGAGCACGGCGGCGCCCTCGGCCGTCGCCGCGCAGCCGTCAGCGGCGCCCTCGGCCCCACTGCGGCCTCTGCGCCGGCCGGGCCGACCCTCCCTGCAACATCGCGACGTCGTGGATCCGTGGGGCGCGCGCGAGGCGAGCGGTCCATGAAAGTGAACCACGCGAGCGTGCGCCTGGGCCCGGAAACCCTCACCCGCGTCGATGCGCTGATCCCATATTTCAAGACGGTAGGACGCCCGGCGACACGATCGGATGTACTGCGGGCGCTCATCTCGAGCGGCCTGACGCTTCACGATCCCGCTCGACTGACTGAAGAAGAAACCCCCTCTCCACGGCGCGCTTGAGCTCGTCGCGAGCTGGTTTCGTGGTGGCTTTGGGCGAGGCGTTCACGGCGCCTCGTGGCCTGTTGCGTGGTCCATGACCGCGAACGAATGTGGCGTTTGATCAGGTCTTACCGGAGCACCGAAGCGGGTTTCAAAAGGCTCTACTTCTACCATAGTGGGGGCTGAGGAGGCCTGATTGAACATGAAGCTCTTGCTGGTTGATGATCAGAGCGTTGCGCGCGAAGCTCTCGCGCTCGCTCTCCAGGCGGAGGATGGATTCACCCTGATCGAGCATGCCGAGAGCGCTCGCGCAGCGATCGCCCTGCATCAGCGACATCGTTTCGATATTGCCGTCATCGAAATCCGCGGAGTCGAGCTGGCCGGCGCCGAGCTTGTGCGGGAGCTGCGCACGTTCGCCGACGTACGTGTGCTCGTGCTGAGTGCCCACAACGACGAGTTCAACGTGGGCGAGGCCATGCGCTTCGGCGCCGATGGATACCTCTCCAAGCGTGCGCACCTCCGCGAAGTCATCGATGGGATCCGCCTGGTCGCGCAAGGGCGCCTCGCCGTGTCGCCCGACGTCAGCGCCGCCATGGTGCGCGCGCTCCATCGTCGTGATTCACCGGGTAGCGGCGACATCGTCGCGAGCCTGAGCGAACGCGAGCGCCAGGTACTGCGCCTCCTCGCGCTGGGGTCCTCCGCCAAGGAGGTCGCCGCGCACCTCAGTATCAGCGTCAAGACGGTGGAGACCCACCGGGCCCGACTCTGCGCGAAGGTGGCCACGCACAGCGTCGCGGATCTCACGCGGCTTGCCGTGCGCGCCGGTCTGATCGAAGCGTAGATAGCCGCGTCCCCAGACGAAAAATTCAGGGGCACCCCTTGACTACATCGCCGGGCTCCCAAAACTAGCGCCTTTGTGGGAAGGAAGCGCGCGCGGTCCTGTGCAGCTTCCTCTCGTTCGAGAGGCTTTCATGTCGGTTGAGCGCATCGCGACGACCCCTCCGTTTCCACCCGACATCGAGCGCGCCATCGCGGAGGTGCTTCGCTTTTTCGGGAAGGCGACGCGACGCGCCAACGAGGCAGCACCGCACTCCGAGGTCGCCGAGTCAGCGAGCGGAGCCCGCGTCGAGACGGCTCCTCTCACCATGGCCCCAGGGACGAACGGGGCGGCGCCGGCTGCGCCCGCGGATATGCCGCCGAAGTCCGTCGGGCAGCAACTCCTCGATGCGATCAAGCAAGTCAAGGCCACGCTGGCGGCCCCGACGGAACCGTTGATGGTCGCTCCTGCCCCGCCGACGGGAGAGCCGCTCCCGGCGTCGCCCTTCGACATCGAAGCTGCGATGTTCGCAGTGGAGCATGCGACCACCCTGGACCAGGCCATGAGCGCCGTGAAGGCTTTCGCCGACGGCGCCGAGACGATGGTCAAGGCTGCCGCGGATCCGTTCGCAGCCCTCACGACCATGTTCGGTGTCGAGGCCGTTACCACGGTCACCGCGGCCTCCGCCGCGGCTGTGGTCGCTCTCGAAGTCGAGGCCGCAGCCACGGGCGGGACCATCACGGACCGAGCTGCGAGCCGCGTCGCCCGCACCATGGTCCACCAAGTGACCATGCGCGCCGGCCGCACGATGCCTCGCCCGCCACGAGCTCGCGGCGGGCGCCGGGTCCGCATCCTGCGCGGACCGCGCGCCCGTCGTGCTCATCGCCGGGCTGTGCGGCTCTCCGCGGTCGCTTCGGCCGGCGACGGTCCACCACCAGGAGAACCACCCGCAGGGACTCGCGCGCCTCATGGCGTGCGCCTCTCGCTCGCGGGCGCTCGGATCTCCAGCGCGCGCCCGACCGACGTCGCGCACGTCAGCCACACGGCGAACCGCGCCGTGGAGGCGACGCCGTGAGGGCGCCGCACGCCAAGCAGGCGGACGCCTCCGACGACGGCTCGGCGGAGACCGTCAGCTTCTACAAGAAGAAATCGGGTCACCTCGTCCGCGTCTTCGGCCACGACTTCCGGATCGCCCTGCTCAAGGATGCGGCCCCCGTCTGGCGCTACATCGACACGCGCCGCGCGGAGGGGATGCTCGACACGTCGATCGAGCGAGAGGTGACGACGCTGCGCGCTGCTCTGCGCATCGCGAAGGAGCGCGGCCAGTGGAAGGGCGACGTCGACGCCATCATCCCCGACACCTTCGATCCTATCTACAAGCCGAAGACGCGATCCCCCACGCGCGCCGAGGTTCTCCGCATCCTCCCCCACATGCTCCCGGACAGCGCGGCGGCCGTCGCGTTCATCCTCGCGACCAGCGCCGAGGATTCAGCGCTCCATCGGGCCCGCCGCGAAGACATCCCGACGGACATGGACGCGGCAAACCTCCGCGTTCACATCCGGGGATCGAAGAACGATCGGCGCGATCGTTGGGTGCCGATCGTGAGCGACGAGCAGCGGCTCCTCCTGGCTCATGCGGCGACGCATGCGCAAGGGGTGGATGGAAAGCTCTTCCGCTCGCTCGGCAACCTCCGGCACGAGCTTCTTGCGGCGGCGAAGAAGGTCGGGATCGAGCCGCTGTCGCCGCACGCTTTGCGAAAGGCGGCCGGCCAATGGCTCATCGATCTCAGCGTCCCCCTGGAGCTGGTCTCGCGGGTTCTCGGGCACGCGGACACGCGGATCACCGAGACGGTGTACGCGAAGATCAAGGACGAAGACGTGACCGATCGCATGCTCGATGCGATCGATCCTCGGTACGCGAAGAAGGCGCACCGCGCGCGGGGAACGAGGAAGATCGTCGAGACGATCAAGAAGCTGCCCGCGCCAAGGACGTCGCGCGTGGTCTACGAGGTCGACGGCGTCGAGGGCACGCTCGTCACCTGGGCAGAGACGTCGGGCATCTCGAAGACGACGCTCTTCCATCGCGTCGTCACATCGGGGATGACGATGGCCGATGCGCTCGCGGTCGGGAAAGGGACGAGGGGCAAGCGGCTCGTCGGACCCGCGGCGCCAAAGGCAAAAGCTTCAGCTCAACGGGTCGCCCGCACTGCCGCAGTGGTCGACGCCCCGTGTGCCTCGTTCGATTCCGACGCCGGCGGGGACTGCCGCACCGGTGCCGCAGACAGAGTGGATTCATTGGACGCATTGGACACTTTTCAGGTCCCCAGCGTCAGGCGCTCTCGCTCAAATCCCCTTGAAACTGCGGCATTTACTGTGCCCAGAGACAGAATCGAACTGCCGACACGAGGATTTTCAATCCTCTGCTCTACCAACTGAGCTATCTGGGCGTAAGCGTTGTGAAGCGGCGCGGAATTTCGTCCATCCGACGCGGATTGTCAACGCTTACCGTTCACCAAAATCAGGTGCCCCCGTTCGGCCGCCTCCTGTAAGAGCGGGAGGATGCGCCCCGCTCGGCTTCGTGGGCTCGCTCCGCTCGTTTCTGCGCTCGCTCTTGCGGCGTGCAATGGCGGGCAGGAGCGGCCGGCAGCACCTCCTCCGCCGTGGGCGGGGACGCCGAAGCCGCCCGCGGTGCAGGCGCAGGTGCTCCCTTCGTTTCGTGGCGAGGGGACGATCACCCGGGTGATCCGCGCCGGGGAGGTGCCGCTCCTCGGGCACCGCGTCGACGCCAAAGCCGGCGACTGGATCCTCGAGAACGCGGGGAGCGTCGCGGTGGTCTCGGCCGAGGGCAAGCTGCTCGATTTTGGGGGGCTTGGCGGGCACGACGAGATCACCGCGATCGACAGCAGCGTGTTCCTCGGGTTCGACGCGGCGCACGCGGAGATCGTGAAGATCGAGCCGATCGCGGGGATGCCGGGGCTCCATGTGGAGCGGCGGATCCTCGAGAAGCCGATCACGTTGCACCTGTTCTTCTCGTTCGTCGGGCCGGTCTTGAAGATCGAGTCGGCGGTGGCGGCGGCCTCGCCCGCGGCGGCGGAGCTCGCGGTGACGCTGGGGGAGCGCGTCGGCTGGGGCAACGTGCCGACCTGGGCCGAGGGGCACGGGTTCGCCAACTATGGGGGGATGCATCCGAGCGATTTCATCGCGCGTGAGAGCTTCGGGGTCGCGTATGCGCTCTGCTCGGACACCGGGCGCCTTCAGGCGCGCTTCGGCGGCGGGGGTCCAGGGTTTTATGCCTCGGCGTTGACGGGCGAGGAGACGATCCCGATCCCCGCGGAGGGGCTCTCGGCGCGGCGGGTGATTTCGATCGCGCAGTCGCCGTTCTCGCTCGGGCGCGCGGCGGTGATGCTGCCGTGTACGCAGCGCGCGGGGCTCGATCGCTGGCCGCTCCCGCCTTCGCTGCCGGCGTGGGCGCGGGTCGAGGCGGCGCGCTGTACGCCCGACGGGAAGCCCGGGGCGCCGTGGGCGCGCTTCGCGGCGAGCGAGCGGGAGGCGTGGCTGCCGCGCGGCTGCATGCACCTGCGCTTCACGGCGCCGGGGCACGCGCCGAGCCCGTGGTTCGCGCCCGGCGCGGCGATGACGCAGTCGCTCCCGGTGTCGGGCACGCTCCGCTTTACGGTGATCGAGCGCGGCAAGAAGGCGATGCCGGCGCGCGTGCTGGTGCGCGGGATCGCGCCGACGCTCGATCCCGACTGGGGCGACGATCCGAGCGTGGGCGCGGCCGTCAACGTTGTTTACTCCGACAAAGGCGTGGGCGAGCGCGAGCTGCCGCCGGGGAAGTACAAGGTCTCGCTCGGCCGCGGCTTCGAGTACACCGACGTCGAGCAGGAGATCACCGTTTTGCCCGGCGCGCTCACCGAGGTCAAGGCCGAGCTCGAGCGCGTGGTCGACACGCGCGGGTGGATCACGGCCGACCTTCACCTGCATGCGGTCCCCTCCCCCGACGCGCCGCAGCTCCTCGAAGATCGGATCCGCGCGCTCGTCGCCGAGGGGATCGAGGTCGGCGTCGCCACCGATCACAACGCCGTGACCGACTACGGGCCGACGATCCGAGCGATGGGCCTGGGGCGCGAGATCGTGTCGGTGGTCGGCGACGAGATCACCACGAAGGATCCGTACTTCGGGCACTTCAACACCTTCCCGATCCCGAGCGGATCGCTCCCGATCCCGTGGAAGGGGACGACGCCGCGGCGCCTGTTCGCGGCGGCGCGGGCCGCGGGGTCGATGGGGCAGATCCCGCTCGTGCAGGTGAATCATCCGCGCATGGGCGACATCGGCTACTTCGATTTGCTCCACCTCGATCGCGAGGATCTCGCGGGCTTCGCTCGGCATGCTCCGCTCGCGGACCTGAGCTTCGACGCGCTCGAGGTCTTCAACGGCGACCACTACAACCACATCGATCAGGTCGAGAACGTGATGAAGGACTGGTACGCGCTGCTCAACGCGGGCCTGCACTTCACGGCGACGGGCAACTCTGACTCGCACAAGCTCACGTTCCAGGAGGCGGGCGTGCCGCGGAACCTGGTGCTCGTCGCCAACGATGATCCGGCGGCGCTCGATCCGGCGGCGTTGATCGAGGCGGTGCGGCGGGGGCGCGTCGTGGTCTCGAGTGGGCCGTTCGTGCGGTTCGAGATCAACGGTCAGCCGGTGGGATCCACGGTCGCGGCAGGGCCGGCGAAGATCCACGTGCTGGTGGACGCGCCGCCGTGGGTGGCGATCGATCGCGTGCAGCTCGTGCGGCGCGGCGAGGCGATGAAGGAGTGGACGGGGCTGCCCGCGGCTGTTGGGAGCCGTGTGCTCGATGCGCAGATCGAGGAGCCGCTGCGGAAGGGCGAGTGGGTGGTGGCGATCGCCCGGGGATCGAAGCCGATGACGTACCTGCACCGCGGCGGGGCGCTGCCGTTTGGGTTCACCAACCCGATCTGGGTGAACTGAGGCGCTAGAGTGGCTTTTCGGGTGCCGAGGGGGCGCCTTCCGGATCTGCAGGCGCGCCCTCGGGCGCCGAGAGTGGGCCATTCAACTCTGCAGGCGTGCTCTCGGCGGGGGAAAGGGCGTGATCCGGATTTGTAGACGCACTCTCGGTCGAGGAGAGAGAGGGATCCAACTCTGCGGGCGCACTCTCGGGCGCCAAGAGTGTGCCCTCCGGCTCCGTGGGCGCGCTCTCGGGCGCCGGGAGCGGGGCGCGGGCGTCGAGGAGGCGAATCCCCGCGGCGAGCCACGAGGCGCGGAGGAAGACGGCGCCGATGATCGCGAGCTGGTGGACGAGGAAGGGGATCGCGACGGCGGGCGGCGAGGCAGGCGCGCGGAGGGCGGCGGGGATCCAGAAGGCGGCGAGGAGGGCGGCGAGCGCGAGGAGGGAGCGGGTGAGGTACGCGCCCAGGGGGCGGGCGAGGCCGCGGCGGAGGACGCGGAGGGCGCGCGCGGACGATGTGTAAAAGCGGGTCTCGTCGTTGACGGCGGAGACCATCGCGAGATCGCGGGCGACGCCGATCGGGAGCAGGACGAGGAGCGTGACGACGCCGAGGATCACGTGGGCGATGACCTCGCTGCGGCCGGCGAGGTGGAGGCCAGAGGCGAGCTTGATGCCGAGGAGCGCGAGGAGGGCGCCGAGGAGGGCCTGGGCGGCGAAGCTGAGGCCCCAGATCAGCGTGAGGGTGCCGAGGGGGCGCACGGCGTGGGCGGCGAGGAAGGGCGCGCGGACGCGGCCTTCGCGGCCGAGGCCGGCGATGAGCATGGCGAACGGGAGGAGGCCAAAGGCGCCGGCGAGGAGGACGACGAGGCCGCTCGAGGTCATCGCGGCGGGCGCGCCGCGGGCGGCGAGGCGGATGGCTTCGAGGAGCATGACGCCGCCGCGATCGAAGAGCTCGGCGTCCCCGCGCGGGTAGCCGAGGACGGTCCGGTGGAGCAGCGCGGACCACGGGGCCGCGACGGCGAAGCCCGCCGCGAAGAGGTAGACGGCGTAGGCGAGGACGAGCCCGGGGCGCCGGAAGGCGGCAGGGCGCGGGGCGCGGGGCGGATCGGCGGCGACGTCGAGGTGACTCACGGTTGCAGCCCCCAGAGCACGGCCTCGGCGTTGTAGAGCGCGCGCTCGAGCACCGGGCCGCCGAGCAAGGATTTCTCCATGTGCTTGGCGTTGTTGGCGAGGTTCTCGTCGAGGAGGACGCGGTGCTCGGGATCGATCACCACGGCGACGAGGCGCGACTTTCCGGTGTACGGGAGGCGCTCGGCGGGCTCGCGCGCCTCCCAGCGGATGCGCTGGATCGTGCCGTCTTCGCCGTGCAATTCGACGTCGACGGGGAAGCGCAGCGCGCCGCGGCGGCGAAGGAGAACGTCGCCTGTCCAGGGGCCGGGCGGCGCCGCGGGGGCGTCCGCGGGATGCGCGGGATCGCCGAAGATGCCGGTAGGCGCGGCGGAGCGCTCTGACGAGAAGCTCCCCACCTGGTAGTCGACCGAGGCGCGGTCGAAGAGCGCGGCGCGGAGGGCGATCGCGGCGTCGTGGCCGACCACCTCGTCGAAGACGCCAAGGAGCTCTGCCGGGCCGGGGTGCTCGAAGCGATAGCGGCGCGTGTAGCGGCCGACGGCGCGGCGGACGGTGTCAGCGCCATAGACGTTGGCGAGCGTGCCGAGGATGGTCGCGGTGCGCGCGTAGATCAGCGTGGCGTAGTCGCCTCCGGTGGCGAACGCGGGGGCGGGCTGCGCGATCGGCGCGTTGGGGGCGCTCTCGACCGCTCCGACGCGCCAGGGGGCCTGGATGCTCACCTCGAGGCCCAGCGTCTTCAGCGCGGAGGAGCCGGGAAAACGAGCCTCCATAACGTCGGACTCGGCGTAGGAGTTGAGGCCTTCGTCGAGGAACGGGAACGCGTGCTCGTCGGTGGCGACGAGGCCGTAGAACCACTCGTGCCCGAGCTCGTGGAGGGTGACGGCGTCGATGGTGCGGGCGCCGATCAGCGGCAAATACCAGGCGCCGCCGGTGGTGATCAGCGTCGGGTACTCCATGCCGCCCGCCTCGTCGGCGCCCTCGGGCGGATGCACGAGGGTGAGCGTGCCGTACGGGTAAGCGCCGTAAGCCTTGCCAAAATAAGCGAGGCCGAAGCGGGCGGTATCCATCTCGATCGCCGCGGCGCGCTCGTCGCCCGCGCGGTAGAGGCAGCGCAGCGCGACCTTGCCGTCGTCGCTCTTGCCGGTGAGCTCGCGGAAGCCGTCCCAGGCCGTGAAGGCGAAGTCGTGGACGTCTTCCTGGACGTAGCGGCGCTCGATGCGACCCGAGGTGCGGACCTCGCCTTCGAGGCGACCCGTCGCGCCGACGACCATGCTGTCGGGCGTGTCGATGGTGACGTCGTAGGCGCCGAAGTCCGCGTAGAACTCCGAGAGGTGGTGGAAGGCGAAGTGCGCGAAGCGCCCGTCGGGCTCGAGGCGCGCGATCTTGGGGAACCACTGGCCGAGGAAATGGAAGCCGTTGACGTGGCCGGTGCGGAACGTGAGCGCGGGGAGCTGCTCGTCCCAGGCAATGTCGGCGGTGATCGTCGCGCCGGCCTCGACAGGGCGCGGGAGCGGGACGCGGATGTCGGTCTCGTCGTCGGGATCGCCGGGCGAGGTGCGATCGGCGTCGGGCCAGAGATCCCGGCCTTCCATTTCGCGCACGGCGAAGCGCTTCACGGTGATGTGGCCGAAGCCCGCGACAGACTCGGTGCCGCGGAAGCCGTCGAGCGGGACGCGGTGGAAGAGGGTCTTCTCGTTCTTGAATCCGTTGAGGTAGAGGTGCAGCCAGAGCTCGCTCACCGGGACGCGCGAGGCGTTCTTCCAGACGATGCGGCCCTCGCCGTGGAGCGTGTGCTTGGTGGGATCGAGCGAGGCGCGCAGCGTGTAGCTGGCGACAGCCTCGGGGTGCCCGGTCATCGCCGCGTCGTCGTCGTAGGCCGGGCCGACCGCGGCGGGGATATCGACGAGGGCGCTCGGCGGCGGGGACGCGGGGGACGGCTCGGCGCCGGGGAGCGCGGCGGACGAAGGCTGGGTCGCGCGAGCGGCGGCCCAGGCGATCCCGATCCCGGCAGCGATTTCGAGGAGGCGGCGCACGCGCACAGCCTAGAGAGCGATCCCTCCGCCTGCGCGGTTATTTTTTCAACGCGCTTCGTCAGCGACGCGGCGAGCGCGGGTCAGGGAGGATCTCGATCACGCCGAGCTCGCGAAAATCGTGGAGGATGCGGATCGCTTCGAACTCCTGCATGCACGAGACATCGAGGACCTCTTCGATCGTCGAGGTGCCGTCGATGCACGCGAGGAGGAACCCGGCCTTGTGGTCGAGCGAGAGCCAGCGGATCTCGTCGGGCGGCATCGCCACGCGGATGATCTTGGCGGAGCCGCCGAGGCGGGCGAGGTACTTTTTCAGGAGCGTCTCGCGGCAGCTCACCGCGTAGGACCTGGCCTCGAGGTGGCCCGGCTCCGCTTCCAGCAGCGCTTCGGCCATCACCAAGGCGCTGCGGAAGTCGCCCGCTTCGTAGAGCTCGCGCACCTCGTCGAAGGGCTCGAGGAGCGCGGGCGGCATCTCCGAGGGCGACAAACCGAGGGGGAGCCGGCGCGAGCTCGGCGGCGCGCTCAGCCCGCCCGCGTCGTCGAATGAGTCGAGCGAGTCGAGCGAGTCGAGCGAGTCGAGCGAGTCGAGCGAGTCGAAGCGCGGGGAAGCAGGGTGCGCGCCCGGGATCACCGTCGGCGCGGCGAGCCCGCGGCTGGTCCGCGGGGCCTCGTCTAGATCGGCGAAGTCATCGCGGCGCTCCGCGGGGGAGGCTGCCCACGCCATGTCGAGGATCGGCGGGATCGAGGCGGGCGGATCGACGCGCGACGAGGGAAACACCGGCACCGGCGTGGGGAAGCGCGTGGACGGCGTGGACGGCTCGGAGGCCGAGATCACGTGGGCGAAGGAGATATCTTCGAAGTCGGGCGACAGCGTCAGCTCACCGCCGCTGAAGCGGGGCTCTTCGAAATCACCGGGCGCGTCGCCCAGCCGCTCCGGCTCGAAGGCGATCAACGTGAAGGCGCCCGAGTCGTCGTCCTCGCCGGGCGGCGGGGGCGACGGCGGCGGCGGCGGCGCGAGCGCGCGCAGCGAGGCCGGCGGAAAATCCGGGCGACGCGTGGGCGACTGAAACGGCGCTCCCTGGCGCGAGGACGGGGGCATCGCGTTGTGCCACGAGAACGGCGAGGAGAGCGGCGGGTCCGGTTCGTCCGGCGCCTGCTGCATCATCGTCTGCACGTACTCGGAGACGGGGACCGGCGGCGGCACCGTTTCGCGTTCGTCCGACGTCTTTTCCTCGCCCTCTGGAGGGTCTTCGAAGAACGGGGAGCGCATCTGGATGGTGCGCACCTCGTCGTCTAACTGGAGCGCCGGATCGTCCTCGAACAGCGCCCAGTCCTCATCCAGCGAGTCGGTACTCGGCGGTCGGGACGACACTATCCCCTCCGCCCCGCGGAGCCGCCGCTGCCCTGGCAGCGAGGGCTCATCCCTGCGGCCTCGCGACGACGCCCTTGAACATCCGATGGGTGCGCGTGAGCGACTCCATCTGCTCCTTCAGCATCGGGGCGTCCTTCTTGGCGATCGCCTGGCGCGAGCGCTCGACGATGCCGCGCGCCTTGCCGATCGCGTCGCGCCCGAAGTCGCTGGAGGCCACGATCTGCTCCACCTGGGGGAACATCCGCTCGATCTCGCTGATGAGCTTCTCGGACTCCTGGCGGGCGCTTTCGAACTCGTCGGTCGATCGTCGCTCGACGAGGTAGTCCTTCGCGGACTCCATCATCTCGCCGACCTCGTCCTTGGTGAGGCCGCTCGACGCCGTGACCTGGATCGACTGCTGCTGGCCCGTCTCGAGATCCTTGGCGCTGACGGAGACGATGCCGTCGCTGTTGATCTCGAACGTGACCTCGATCTCCACCTGGCCCTTGGAGGCGCGGCGGAGGCCGGTGAGGATGAACTCGCCGAGCAGCTCGTTCTCGGTGGCCTTCTCGTGCTCGCCCTGCATGACGAGGATCTTCACGGCCGTCTGGTTGTCGCGGCTGGTGGTGAAGATCTTCGAGCGGCTGGTGGGGACGGTGGTGTTCTGCGGGATCAGCTCCTCGAAGTTGGAGCCGAAGGTCATGATCCCGAGCGGGTGCGGGGTGACGTCGAGCAGGATCATCTGCTTGGACTCGTCGACCAGGGCCGCGCCCTGAACGGCGGCGCCGAGGGCCACGACCTCGTCCGGGTGCACGCCCTTGCAAGGCTCGCGGCCGAAGAAGTCGCGCACTGACTCCTGGACCTTCGCCATGCGCGTCATCCCGCCAACGAGGACGACGTCCTCGATCTCGTCGCGGTCGAGGCGGGCGTCTTCCAGCGTCTGCTTGCAGATCTCGATGCAGCGCTCGACCAGGTCTTCGCAGAGGGTCTCGAGCTCCGCGCGGGTGAGCGTGCGCTGGAGGTGGAGCGCCTCGTTGCGGTTGCTGGAGATGATGAAGGGTAGGTTGATCTCGGTCTCCATCGAGGTCGAGAGCTCGCACTTCGCCTTCTCCGAGGCGTCTTTGAGGCGCTGGAGGGCCATGCGGTCTTGCCGGAGATCGACGTTGTGCTGCTCGCGGAAGCCCTGCACGAGCCAGTCGATGATCCGCGCGTCGAAGTCTTCGCCGCCGAGGAAGGTGTCGCCCGCGGTGGCGATGACCTTGAAGACGCCGCCTGATCCGATCTCCAGGACGGAGATGTCGAAGGTGCCGCCGCCGAGATCGAACACGGCGATCGTCTTCTCGACGTTCTTGCCGAAGCCGTAGGCCAGCGCCGCCGCGGTGGGCTCGTTGACGATGCGGATGACGTCGAGGCCGGCGATCTGGCCGGCGTCCTTCGTGGCCTGGCGCTGGTTGTCGTTGAAGTAGGCCGGGACGGTGATCACGGCCTTGGTGATCGGCTCCGAGAGGTAGTCCTCGGCGAAGAGCTTCATCTCCTGGAGGACCATCGCGCTGATCTCGGGGACGGAGTACGTCTTGTCCCGGAGCTGGATGCGCACGTCGCCGTGCGGGCCTTCGACGATCTTGTACGAGGCCGTCAAGATCGCGTTCTTCACCTGGGGCGAGGACCACTTGCGCCCGATCAGCCGCTTGGCTGCGTAGACGGTGTTCTCCGCGTTGGTGATCGCCTGTCGCTTGGCGATGTGCCCGACGAGGCGCTTACCCGCCTCGGTGATGGCGACCATCGAGGGGGTCGTTTTGTAGCCGCCCCGGTTGGGGATGACGGTCGGTACCCCGTCCTCGACAATAGCCACGCACGAGTTCGTGGTGCCCAGGTCGATCCCGATGACGCGCTCCATTCAGCCGATGCTCCTGCTCTCTTGCCACAACTGCGAGGCCCGGATGCTAGCTCAGTTTCCTGATTTCTGTGCTTGAACGCGTACCTGCTGGCTCAGATCTTTGATTTTCTGGTCGCCCGGCGCGAGCTCGATCGCGCGGTCGATCTCTCCAAGGGCGCTCTTTTCGAGCCCCGCGGCCAGGTAAGCGCTGGCGAGGGTGACGCGATACTGCGGCGACTTCGGGTCGAGCTCCACGGCGCGGCGCGCGAACTCCACGGCGCGGCGAACGTTGGTCGACGATTTCAGCGTGGCGAAGGCCACGCGCTCGTGCGCCTTCGCGTTGTTCGGGCGCCCGTTGCAGACCTTGGAGTAGCTCAGCGCGGCCTCGGACCAGCGCTCCAGGCTCTCTTCGTAGAGGGCCTGCTTCCAGTAGCCGTCAGCGAGCGCCGCGTCGGCGATGTGGATCGCGTCGGCGCAGAGGGCCTGGACCGCCGCGTCATCGGGGGCGAGGGACGCCGCGATCCGGTAGGCGTTGGCCGCGGCCGCGAACTCGCGCTGATCGAGCGAGAGCTGGCCTTGATCGAGGTGGTTCTGGAGCTGCGCGCGCCGGGCCGCGGTGACGGCGGCGTCGTGGCGCGCGCGGAGGGCGTCGGCGGTGCGCTGGAGCGACGCAGGATCGGGCGTCGGGGGCGCGACCGACGGCGCCGCCGGCGGCGTCGGTCGGCGCATCGTTCCGCTGAGCTTGCGGGCCAGCGTCTCCCGGCGGACCCGCGCGTCTTCGGCGGAGATCGGGCCCGCCACGGGAGGATCCGCGCTCGGCGGAGGCGCGGCCGCGGCGCGCCCCGAGACGGAAGCGGGGCTCGGCGTCGGCGTGACCTTCGCGACGTCGCCCGCCGCCTGGGCGCTCGCGACGGCGCGCGGCGAAGGCTCGACGACCGTCGCTGTCGTTCGGCTCTTCGAGGTCGCGGCGAGGTGCGCGTCGTACTCCGCGCGCCGATCCTTCGCGGTGAGGACGTCGTGCGCGATCGTGACGCGGTTGAACACCACCTCGATCTTCGCCTTGAACGAGCCGATGTTCTTCCGGAAGAACCGATCCGGGTGAAACTCGGGCGCCATGACGTAGTAGGCAGATTTGATGCCCTTTTTGTCGGCCAGCGCGTCGACCTCGAGCACCTGATAGTGGGTGAGCTCTTCGAGCCGATAGTAGAGGTCGAGGATGCGGCGCTTCTTGTCGACGTCGATCTCGGCGGGCTCGTCGAGCTCGGCCGGGTCGTAGCGCGGGGGCGCGGCGCGGTGCTCCGGCGTCCGCGCGCCGGGCGCGCTCATCGACGGCTGGGTGCGCGCGGACGGCGGCATCGGGGGGCGAGCAGGCGACACCGCGGCGGGCGCTGGGCCCGCGCTCGTCTGCGCGCGCGGCGCGGACTTCGCGGCGTCGGGCGGCCCGTCGAACTCGATCGCCCCGAGGCGAGCAAGACGATCGAGCGCCGTAGCGATATCCGCGGGCGAGATGCCCGTCATCATCGAGAGGTCCCGCTCGTTCGTCGTCGCGTCGATGCGCGACAGGAGGAACGCTTCGGCGGGGCTCAGCGGAAGCGACTTGATGTCGCAGCCGGACTTGGGCCTGGGAACGCGCATACGAGAAACAAAGAGGCGGAGGCGGTCGGGGAAGCGCGAGTCTATCGGGGATCCTCGGGTCACCGCAATCGCGGCGCGGGGGGCTCCGCATCTGGAGGGCGCGCGGGTGCAAAGAGGCCGAGCCAGGCCTCGGGATGGGCGGCGATCCGGGCCTCGAGCGCCCGCGCGAGGCGCGCCGTGAGCGTCGCCTCGCCGAGGGAACCAGGCGTGAGATCGTGCGCCGATACGCGCTCGATGAGGAGCTTACGCCGGCCGTCGGGGCCCGCAGGCGTCGGCGTCCCGACGACGACAGCGGCGCCGCGAGCGAGGGCGATCCGCGCGGCGCCGACGGGGAGGTTCGCCGTGACGCCGAAGAGCGGCGCGCGGATCGATCGCACACGCGAGGGGAGATCGACGAGGAAGCCCACGCCACGGCCGGCGCGGAGCTCGCGCACGATCGACGTCACGGCGCCGGGGCGACCGCGGTAAATCGAGCGCACCCCGCGAGGGGCGCGGAGGCCCTCGTAGAGCGCGGTAAAGCGCGGGTCGTAGCTCTCACGGGCGACGGTGACGACGGGGAAGCCCTCGGCGGCGAGGAGCGCGGCCATCCGCTCCCAGGGACCGAGGTGCGCGGCGATGTAGACGACCCCGCGCCCCTCGGCGAGCGCGTCGCGAAGGACGGCGCGCGACGCGGCGTCCATCGACATGGTGCGATCGGCGGGCTCGCGAGGATCGAGGAGCGCGAGCGTGTCGGCGAGCACGTCGCCCGCAGCGAGGAACGCGGCGCGGACGCGTCGCTGTGGCGCGGGCTCCCCGAGGCCCGCGCCGAGGCGCGCGCGGACGAGGCGGCGCTCGCGCCCGAGGAGCGCCCACGCGAGCAGGCCGAGCGCGCGGCAGAGCAGCGCCACGAGAACGCGCGGCGCGCGGCGCACGATCGTCAGCGCCGCCCGCGCGAGGGCGTAGAGCGCGTCGTTCTTGAGCCTCTGACGCGAGGTCCACGTGCCTCCCTCGCGCACGTCCGCGGCGACCTCACGGCTCACCGCGGCGGGAGCGCTCCAGCGTCGACGGCGCCGGGGAGCGCCGCTTCGATCACCTTGTTCTGGATCTCGATCGCCTCATTGAACGCGGAGATCGCCTCGCCCTTGACCCGCTCGGCGCCCTTACCGTCGCCCTTCTCTTTCAACGCCGCGATCCGCCGTTCGAGCACGATGCCCTTGATCTCGAACAGGTGGCCGCGAAAATGCGTGGGCGTCACCGCGTAGGCCAGGCCGGCGTCGATCTCCCGCAGCGCCGCGTCGAGGTCGCCCGCGGAGCTCTCGAGATCCGCAAGGCGCGCGCGGGCGTCGGCGATCACCTCGGCGACCTCGGCCGGCGGGGGTACGCCGCCGGGGAGCGGGCCCGACGTGATCTGCGTGAGCGCGGCGATCGCGCGCTTGGTGTCTTTCTCGTCCTCCGCGAGATCCGCCTGGTGATGCGCGGCGCGGGCCTTCGAGAGGAACGCGAGCAGCGCCGGATCGACGACGACCTCCCCGGCGCACGCGCACGGGGCTCGCGCGATCGTCGTGGCCGCCTTCGCGGGCGCGGAGGCTGCGGGCGCGGTCGACTCGGAGTCGATCTGCCTGTTCGTGCAGGCGCCGAGCCCGAACGAGGAGGCCGCGACGATCGCAATGAGCGCGCTGCGAGCGAGGCGGCGCATCACTGGACCCCCCACGCGGCGAAGCGGTTACGGCGCAGATCCGAGGAGCGGGCGCTGGCGATCCGATCGATGCGCGCCGAGCTGCCACCGATCTCGAACTTCTGGGTCGGGTCGAAGAGATCCTCTGTCGATCGCGAGCGGATCAGCGCGGCGGGCGCGACGGCCGCCGCCTCGCTCGCCGGCGCCATCGCCTGCGGCGGCGCGAACTCCCGCGTCTGCAGCAGCAGCGCGAACCCCGCGGCGAGCGCGACAACGCCGGTGAGCGCCGCCATCGTCGCGGGGAGGGCCCGGCGGAAGCGCGACAGCGACGTCGGCGCACGCCGAGCCGACGCGAGCGCGCCGGCGATCAGCTCTTCGTTACGGGCCGGCGAGAGCGCCGCGGGGCGATGGGCGGCGCGCAGATCGCCGAGGAGCGCAGCCTCGCCCTCCAGGTCGCCTCCATGATCGAGCTCGGCGCGCAGGCGCGTAGCCGCCTCGCTCTCGAGGCGCGTGGGCGGGGCGTCCCCGTCGCCGAGAGCGCGCGCGAGGATCGCGTCGAGATCGTCCGCGGCGAGATGCGCAGGCCGATACGCCGCCTGGAGCGAGGCCACGAGCGCGTCCCCGCCGCGCGGCAGCGTCTCGCGCAGCGCCGCGGCGTCACGCAGCTCTTCCTCGGTGAACGGCGGCTCGTCCTGACCCGCGTCGCTGGCAGCGGGGGGAGGCACCAGACGGAGCCCGGGGTTGCGCTTCATCACTCTGCCTCGCTGGGCGAAAGTTGACCGGTGGGGAGCCCCGCGGCCAGCGCCTTCTTCAGCGCCGCGAGGGCGCGGTGGAGGACGACGTCGAACGTCGACACCGAGACGCCGAGCGACGCTGCCACCTCTTCGCGCGGGCGCTCGTCGAGCACGCGGAGGCGAATGGCGTCGGCGTAGCGAGGGTTGATCTGCGCGAGGGCGGCGTCGACGCGGCCGCGCGCGTCGGCGAGGTCGCGCTTCTCGCTGAGCTCGGCCTCGCCGGAGCGCGCGAGATCCCGCTCGGAGGCGTCGATCTCGCGCTGGAGATCCTCGGGCTCGTAGAGCGTCTCGCGGCGGCGCGAGCGGAGAATGTCGAGCGCAATGCGCATGGCGATGACCCGGAGCCAGGGGTAGATGCCGACGCTCTGCCACTGGAACTGGTGGAAGCGCTCGACGACGCGCGCGTAGGTCTCACCGAGGGCGTCCTGCGCGACGGCCTCGGAGCCGAGGCGCGGCATCAGCACCGCGCGGAACAGCGAAGGCCCGTGCTTGCGCAGGATCTGCCCGAGCGCGGCGCGATCGCCCGCATGCGCGCGCTCGCAGAGCTCCCGCTCCGCCTCCAGATCCGGCCTCGCTACCGCCACGCGCCGCACGATAGCCGGACGCGGACGAGCTGGCACGACCGGAGGTGACGCTGCATCTGCTTCCCACGGCGTCCTCGCCGCGAGCAGCGGAAACAGCGCCATGAACGGAGGAAACGCCGCCGGAAACACCCCTCCAAAGAAGGGCGGCGGGAGGAAAGCTGCAGGGGCGAGCGACGTCACGACCGAAAAACGCGCCCCGCGCTTGGACCTTACGGGAACTTGAGCCAACAGTGGCCGAAGCCCGGGGCGCCGCAGCGCCTCTGAACGGCATCCGAAGAAAGCGACGGCGACCCCGTGGCGATACGTCGAGCAGAAGACCTCGACTATAGTCGGCCCCGGAACGTCTACCTCTCTCAGGACACGACGGTTTTCGTCATCAGAGGAGATTTACATGCTTCGCACTTCGATCTGCTCCCTGCTCGGCGCGTCGGCGCTCGCCCTCAGCGGCTGCACGATCTACACGAACTCCAGGCCTGCGACGTACCAAGCTCCCCGCGCTGCGGCGCGACCCGCACCCGTGCGGCGCGCCTCGACCACGGCGGGTCCTGTGCTGGTCGCCCGCACCCCCGCCTCCCCGACCGTCAACACGCTCCCCGTCACGCCCACGACGCCCACCACCCGAGGCGATCGCCCCGGCACCATCGGGCTCGGCCTCCAGGGCCCGCGGATCACGGCACCGATTATTTTCGGTAACGGGCAAAACGGGGCGTTCACCGGCTCCGCCTTCGTGATCCCCAGCGGCACCCAGCGCCTCCCCAACCTGAGCGAGCTCGTCCCCTTTGCCACGCTCTTCACCAACAGCTTCGAGGTGAAATCGCAGGTCTTCTCCGGCGGCTTCCCCGGCGCGCTCCGACAGGACGAGTGGTTCGCGATCCGCTACGAGGGCGACTTCATGATCGAGGCCGACGGCCTGACGGAGTTCGCCCTCACCTCGGATGACGGCGCCGTGCTCAGCATCGACGGCGAGAAGCTCATCACCAACGACGGCGTCCACACCGCCGCGACCCTCAACGCCAAGCGGGACCTGCGCCAGGGGGCGCACCACCTGCGCCTCGACTACTTCCAGGGCGCGCAGGGGCAGGTCGCCCTCTCGCTCGACATGGTCGGGCGGGGCCAGAAATCCCCGTTCGCCGGCCTTCGCCCGCTCCAGGGCATCAACCGCACCGCGTCCCAGCGCTAGCCGAAGAGGATCTGTCTTTTGAGCATCCGATGCCTTGACGCGGCCAAGGCCGCAAAGAGTGTTATCGTCCGCGGACATTCATGGCATCGGTGAACCCGCTCTCGCGCGAGCTCGTGTTCAAGATCGTCTACTACGGGCCTGGGCTCGGCGGGAAGACGACCACGCTCGAGCACATCCACGCGACCGCCAAGCCGGAGCATCGAGGCAAGCTCGTCTCACTCGCGACGCCGGTCGATCGCACCCTTTACTTCGATTTTCTCCCTGTGCGCCTCCCATCGGTGCGGGGGATGAACATCCGCCTCCAGCTCTTCACCGTGCCCGGGCAGGTGTATTTCAACGCCACCCGCAAGCTGGTGCTCACCGGCGCCGACGGGATCGTCTTCGTCAGCGACTCGCAGATCGTCCGCGCTGACGCCAACCTCGAGAGCCTGGAGAACCTGCGCGAGAACCTGGTCGATCAGGGGCGGGATCTGGCGCAGATTCCCCTTATTTTCCAGCACAACAAGCGCGATCTGCCCGACCTGCTCCCAGTGGAGGAGCTCGACGCCATGCTCAACTTGTTCGGCGCGCCGTCGCTCCCCACGTGCGCCACCTCGGGGGAGGGCATCTACGAGTCGCTGCAGAAGATCAGCGAGCAGGTGCTCACCGCCTTCCAGGATCGCCTCCCCGAGTCGACGGACGGCAGGGCGCCGGCGAATTTCTCCGCGGTGGAGGGCGGCCTCGTCAACGCACTCCGCGGCGCCACACACCGCGCCGATCCACCGCGCGACGTGGTCGTAGCCCATATCGCGGCGCCGAACTCGTACCCTTCGTTTCCGCCGGAGGCGCGCCACTCGGAGCCTCCGCCTCCGCCGCTCAAGCCGCTGGCCAACCTCCCCGGGGTCGAGGTGGGCGCCGAAGGCGCGCCGCCGCCGCCCGCGAACGAGAGCGCGATCGTCACGCCGCAGAGCGCGTCGCCGACCGGCGTCTCCTTCGCCGAGCTCTGGCCCGAAGGCGAGCGGGATACGGTGCGCGACGTCGAGGAGGCGATCGCCAAAGGCCGCTACTGGCGAGCGATCGAGCTCTGCGAGTCGCTGGTGTCCCGCGTCCTCGCCAGCGCGGCGGGTCTCTTTGGTACTCACGAAGCGCCGCGCGATCCGGCCATCGTGCCGATGTTCCTCGGCCTCGACGGGCGCCGCTACCTGGCCTTCCGAACCATCGTCCGCGATGCGCGCGGGGACGGGCTGATCACGGCGCGAGAAGCGCTCGCCGCCTATGCGTTCGCCATCGACGCGCGCCTGGCGCGGAGCTCGATCCACCACGCCTGAGCGGGTGGTGCACAGCTTGCGTGGCCCCACTTGCTGCACGCTGGGGCTACGGCGAGGTCACAGCCGATCGGGCGCCGGGACTCCGCCGTAGCGGCGCATCGAGACGTTCATCACCAGCGCCACCGACATCAGCATCGTCATGACGCTGGAGCCGCCGTACGAGAACAGCGGCAGCGTGACGCCGACGACGGGGAGCACGCCCGCGGCCATGCCCATGTTGATCAGCGCGTGCCAGAAGATGACGGCGGTCGCGCCGACGGCGAGCACCGCGCCGAAGCGATCCTTGGCCTGGGAGGCGACGCGGATTCCCCACACCGTCAGGAAGCCGTAGAGGCAGATCAAGACCGAGCAGCCGACGAAGCCCCACTCCTCGGCGAAGACGGGGAACGGGAAGTCGGTGAACTGATCGGGGATGAACCCGAACTGGTTCTGCGTGCCCTTCATGAAGGGGGCGCCGAAGAGCCCGCCGTCACCGATGGCTACGCGCGCGTGGTGCGCGTGCCAGCCGGTGTGGAGGAGATCGGCCTCCGGGTTGATGAAGGTCGTCACCCGGGCCTTCTGGTAGCCGAGGAGCACGTAGCTCCAGACGATGTACCCCGACGGGATCATCGAGCCGAAGAAGAGCGCCGCGCTCTGCCACCGGATGCGGGTCATCCCCACGATCGTCATGAAGATGAGGACGTGGATCGTCGCCGTGCCGAGGTCGGGCTGCTTCAGGATCAGCAGCGCCGGCGCCCCCGCGAGCACCGCCGGGATCAGCAGCTCGCGCAGCGTTCGCCCTTCGTTGCGGGGATCGTCGTGCAGGTACTTCGCCAGCGCGATGACCATGAAGAGCTTCATGAACTCGCTCGGCTGGAAGGCGAAGCTCCCGAAGCCGATCCAGCGCGCGGAGCCGCGCACGTCGCGCGCGAGCACGAAGACCAGGATCAGCGAGAAGATCCCGAACGTGTAGAGCACGTAGCCGAGACGCTCGAGGTGCCGGTAGTCGATCGCCGTGACCAGCCCCGCGATGATCACCCCGACCACCAGCCACTGCACCTGGCTGATGTAGAGCTCGGCGCGGGCGCCCTGGTAGACGCTGGTCGCGCTGTAGAGGTTGATCACGCCGAGGACCGCGATCAGCGCGGCGGCGATGAAGAGCGGCCAGTCGAAGTGGTCGCGGACGCGGTCGGAGAACTTGTCGTGGATCACGGGGAAGCCCCGCCTCCGGTGGGTCCCTTGCCCCGCCGTGGAGCAGGCGCCGCGCCCGCGCCGGTACCCGCTTTCGCCGAGCCGTCGCGCCGATCGCGGACCAGCTCCTTGTAAGCACGCACCGCTTCAAAGGCGATCGGCGCGGCGTGCTTGCCGCCGGTGCCGCCGTGCTCGACGAGCACCACGACCGCGACCTCGGGCGACTTCGTCGGCGCGTAGCCCGCGAACCACGCGTGCTCGCGGTTGTAGTACCAGACCTTCTCGGCCTCGGCCCCGCGCGCGAGGTGGTGAGAGACCTGCGCCGTGCCCGTCTTGCCGGCCATGTCGAACCCGACGAGGCGCGCCGCCTCGCGGGCGCGGTTGGCCGTGCCGCCCTCTTCGTTCACGCCCGATCGGAGCGCGTCTTGAACCAGCTTCAGGTTCTCCGGGTGCACGTCGATCTGACGGCGCACGCGGGGGCTGAACTCTTGCACCACCGTGCCGTTCGACGTCTCCACCGCGCGCACCAGCTGGGGCTGGTAGAGCGTGCCGCCGTTGGCGAGCGCCGCGTACGCCAGCGCGAGCTGGAGCACCGTCACCGTCGTCGCGCCCTGCCCGATCGTGGCGTTGAGGCCGAAGCCGAGCTGGAAGTGCCCGCCGTTGTGGACCGTCATCCAGGCCTTGGTCGGCATCCTCCCGGCGGCCTCGGCGTTGACCCCGAGGCCGGTGCGGCTGCCGAGGCCGTAGCGGTTCCCCATCAGCGAGATGTCGTCCATCTTCAGGCCGTACTCGGCGGCCAGCGTGTAGAAATAGACGTTGCACGACTCGGCGATCGCCTTGTGGAGCTCGGTCGCGCCGTGGACGTGGGTGCAGCGGAAGGTGCGCTTTCCGAAGGTGATCGCGCCCTTGCACTGGGTCATCACGTGGGGGCCGATGATGCCCTTTTCGAGCGCCGCGAGCGCGGTGAACGGCTTGAACGTCGAGCCGGGCGGGTAGGCGCCGGAGACCGTTTTGTCGAGCGCGGGCTTGAGCGGATCGGAGTAGAGGCGGCGGAAGGCGTCGCGGATCACCTGCTTGCCCGAGCCGCCGGAGACGGCGTTCGGATCGAAGCTCGGCTTCGAGTAGAGCCCGAGGATGCGGCCGGTGCGCACGTCGACCATCGCCACGCCGCCGGCGAGCTCGCCGCGGAAGGCCTTGTCGAGCGCCTTCTGGACGTCAGCGTCGAGGGTGAGTCGGAGGTCGCGCCCCGGGATCGGATCGGTGCGCCGCGGCTCCTCGATGATCCCCTCGCCGCCCGGGCGCTTGCGGCCGCGGGCGTCGACGAGGACCTTCTCCCAGCCGCGCGTGCCGCGCAGGTAGCTCTCCCAGGCGCGCTCCACGCCGGTCACGCCGATGCGGTCGCCCTCCAGGTAGCCCGAGGATCGCAGGGTCGCGAGGCGGTCACCGTCGACCTCGGCCATGTAGCCGAGCACGTGCGCGCCGACGTCGTCGTACGGGTAGTAGCGCACCGGCGTCGGCACCAGCTCGACGCAGGGGCACGGCGTGCTGCGCGCGCCGCACACACCCATGAGCTCCGCCTCGTGCGTCGAGAGGTTGGCCACCGCGTCGCGCGAGATGTCTTCCTTGAGCAGGATCTGCTGATCCTTGCGCTTCCCGTCCTCCGCGCGGAGCGCGAGGAGGTGCTGCTCCAGCCGGGTGCGCTCGTCGAGGCCCATGCCGAGGTAGTCGACGAGCTTGGGCCACACGGCCGCCATGTCGATCCGCGAAGGGACGACGTAGATGTTGTAGGCCGGCCGGCTCGCCGCGAGCACCTTGCCCGTGCGATCACGGATGATCCCGCGGGTGGTCGCGAGCGTGGTGCGGCGGACGATGTTCTCGCGGGCGATCGATTTGTTGTCGTCCGTCTCGAGGATCTGGAGCTGGAACAGGCGGCCGAGGAGCGCGAGGAAGAGCAGCGCCATGCCCAGCGCGATGAAGCGAAAGCGCTTGCGGAACTCGCTCACGTCGGAGCGCTGGACGAAGAGGCTCATCGCTGGCCGCCTTCGCCCGGGCGGGGCACGTTGATCGTCGCCTGGTGGACGCGCTCGGCGAGGCTGAAGATCAGCGGGGCGAAGATCGCGGTGGCGATCGCGTGCGTGGGCACGAGGAGCGCGAGCGCCCGCGGCCGCGCGGCGTCGCCCCCGAAGATCGCCGTCAGGATCACCACGAGGATGCCCTGCAAGAGCGAGAAGACGAAGGCCAGCGCGAGCTTGGTGAGCAGCGTCTGGGCGGCGAGGCGCACGCCGGCCGCGCGCGAGACGATGAACGTGGCGACCGTGATGAAGGTGAAGAGCCCGTTGGGCGCCGCCACGAAGACGTCGAGCAGGTAGCCGAGCGTGAACGAGAGCGCCGCGCCGCGGGCCATCGAGTACTCGTGCACGCCCATGAAGACGACGAGCGGCAGCAGCAAGCTCGGCGTCGCGCCCGGGATGTGCAGGTGCCCGATCAGCCGGAAGAGGTTCGACTGGATGACGAGCAGGGCGATACCGATGGCGAGGAAGGCGGTGTTGCGCATCTCTCCTCGCCTACTTTTTCGGCGTCCCTGAGGGGGCTTGCCCCGGAGCGTCGCGGTTGGCCTTGGCGTCTTCGCCCGGGACCGTGGTCAAGATCAGGACCTCTTCGACGCGGGAAAAATCGACCGTGGGGGTCGCCGTCACCTGCTGGTAGATGCCGAAGTCCCGGCGCACGACCTGCGTCACCGTCGCCACGGGGATCCCCTTGGGAAAGCGGCGCCCGACGCCGCTCGTCACCAGGAGGTCGCCCACCTCGACCTCGTCGGTGCGCTCGACGTACTGGACGCTGCACGAGTACTTGCTCTCGTCGCCCGTGCCGCGGACGAAGCCGCGCGCGCCCGTGCGCTGGACGATGACGTCGACGCTGCTGCCGGCGTCGACGACGAGGCGAACGTCGACCGTGTCCCCCGCGGTCTTCAGCGTCGTCCCCACCACGCCGTCCTGCGAGAGGACCGGGAGGTTCGGCCCGATGTCGCGGGCCTCGCGATCGAGCGTCACCCGCGCCACCCGGAAGAACTCGTTGGTGTTCTTCCCGATCACCTGCGCGCTCACCACCTCGGTCTTGAGGCTCTGCTTGAGATCGAGCAGGCGGTGGAGGCGGCGGTTCTCCTCCTCGAGCGCCTCGAGCTTGCGCACGCGCTCTTGCTGGCGCGCGTTCTGCGACGAGAAGCGCGTGTTGTCCTCCTTCACGTCGACCAGATAAATGTAATCGCCCCACACGCTCGAGATCCCTCGAGCCAGCGTGGCGGCGACGAGCTGGAGCGGCGTGGCGATGCGGACGATCACCTTGTCCGGCCCCGAGATTTGCCGGGGATCGCGCATGCTGGCGCGCAGGACCCAGAAGGGCACCGCCAGCGCGAGCAGCACGATCACGGAGTCGCGGTAGCGTTTCCAGTTCACGGGGACGTCGGCGGTTCTGGCCCGCATGGGCCCGGCCGTCAACCGCGTTCGACACCCCGAACTAGCGCCCGCGACTAGCTGATCGTGACTTCTTTCAAGAGCTCGAGATGGTCGAGCGCCTTGCCGCTGCCGAGCACAACGGCGCTCACGGGATCGTCGCAGACCATCACCGGGAGGCCTGTTTCCTCGCGCAGGAGCACGTCGATGTTCTTCAGCAACGCGCCGCCGCCCGTGAGCACGATCCCCTTGTCGACGATGTCGGCCGCAAGCTCCGGAGGCGTGCGTTCGAGCGCGATGAGCACGGCCTCGACGATGGCGTTCGTGGGCTCGCTGAGCGAGTCGCGGATCTCGTCCGAGTTGACGACCACGGTCTTGGGGATGCCGGCGACCATGTCGCGGCCCTTGACCTCCATCGTCAGTTGCTGCTCGAGAGGGTACGCGTTGCCGACGGTGATCTTGATGCGCTCGGCCGTCTGCTCGCCGATGGCCATGTTGTACTTGCGCTTCATGTAGGCCATGATCGACTCGTCCATCTTGTCGCCGCCGACGCGGACGCTCTGCGAGTAGACGATGCCGGCGAGGGAGATCACGGCGACCTCGGTGGTCCCGCCGCCGATGTCGACGACCATGTTTCCCGAGGGCTCGGTGATGGGCAGGCCCGCGCCGATCGCCGCCGCCATGGGCTCTTCGATCAGGTAGACCTCGCGCGCGCCCGCGCCCTCGGCGCTCTCTTTGACCGCGCGCTTTTCCACCTCGGTGATGCCGAAGGGAACGCAGATGATGATGCGCGGCTTGACCAGCGTGCGCCGGTTGTGGGCGCGCGCGATGAAGTAGCGCAGCATCGCTTCGGTGATCTCGAAGTCAGCGATGACACCGTCGCGCAGCGGCCGGACCGCCTGGATGTTGCCCGGCGTGCGGCCGAGCATCTCCTTCGCTTCGCGCCCGACCGCGAGGACTTTTTTGCCGCCGCGGTTGTCGCGCTGCACGGCGACGACCGAAGGCTCACAGGAGACGATCCCCTTGCCTTTGACGTAGATGAGCGTGGTCGCTGTGCCGAGATCGATCGCGAGATCGTTCGAGAACAGGCCGTAGAGCCAGTCGAAGATCATCGCGTCGCCTCCGAGGTGGGTGCCGTGCTGGAAAGGATCGGCTGCAATGCCGCGCGGGCGTGCAGCGGTGAAGCCGCTCGTGCCGTGAACGAAAGGTCCGACCCGGCCGTACCCCCCGGCCGGTCGGACCTGGCGGTCATGATCTCAACCTCGCGAGATCTTTCCTTCTTTGTGCTCGAGGTGCTTGCGGCACGCCGGGCAGAACTTCTTGATGACGAACTTCTCCGTCATCGTCCGCTTGTTCTTGGTCGTGTGATAATTCGCGCGGCTGCAGGTCCCGCACGTGAGCTTGATGATGTCGCGCATCGGATTCTCCTCTACCGCCGCGGCGCTTGGCCGCAGGTTCCTTCCGCGCCTGATTCCGGGAGCGCTGCCTGGCAGCGTTACTTTCCCGAAAATCGTGGCAGCGGCAGGAGTCGGGTAGGGCCGACAGTGTCGGCCCTTTCGTCAAAAAAGATCCACTCCGCCCAGGACCAAGCGTGGCCCTGAGCAAAGGGGGGCGAAACTTACGAAAATTGGCGCCGATGTCAACTGCGAGCGTCATCGAGACGATGAAACCACTCGAGAACGCCAGCCCCGGCGCACCAGCAAGTGCTGTTACGCCGGGCTCGGCGGCTCAGGTGTCGTCGTCCCAATCGTCGGCCGTCTTGCTCCAGTCCTTGTTGTTGGCGCGACGACCGCCGCCCGCGCCGGCACCGGCGCCAGGAGCTCCGGCACCGCCGGCTCCAGGCGGACCCTCGCCGTCGTGGTTCCCGCGACGACGCCGCTCGTCGAAGGTTTTCCGGGCAGGAGCAGCAGGAGCGCCGGCGAAGCCGCCACCACCACCACCGCCGCCGCCGCCACCGCCGCCGCCGGCGTACCCGCCGCCACCACCGCCACCGCCGCCGCCGGCGTATCCACCGCCGCCACCGCCGCCGGCGTACCCGCCACCCGGACGATCGCCGCCCGCGGGGCGCTCGCCCTTCGGGTGCGCGAGGTTGACGACCAGACGACGCCCACGGATGTCAGCGCCCTTGAGCGCCTCGATCGCGCCCTTGGCCGCGTCCGCGCTCGCCATGGTCACGAAGCCGAAGCCGCGCTTGCGACCATCGGGATCCATCGGCAGATGGACGCGCACCACGGGGCCTGCGCTCGACGCGCCGATCAACCCTTCGACCTCTTCGACAGTAGCGTCGTAGGGCAGGTTGCCGACGTACAGCGTGCGGTCAGGCGCGCCGGCTGGCCCACCCATCCCCATGCCCATGCCCATGCCCATGCCGCCCATAGCGCCGCCGCCGCCGCCCATCGGCGCGCCGGGAATACCTGGACCGCCCATGCCGGGACGGAGGACTCCGTCACGACGCGGAGGCTCGGCCTGAAATGGCCGCACCGAGATCGACTTCCCGCCTTGGAACGAGCCGTCGAGCGACTCGCGAGCGGAGGTGGCCTCCTCCACGGTCGCGAGCGTCACGAAGCCGAACCCGCGGGGACGACCTGTCGCCCGATCCTTGGGGAGGCTCACTTCCACCACGTTGCCGCCTGTGGCTTCGAAGAGCTGTCGGAGAACGTCTTCGGTGATGGAATCCGGCAAACCGGCAACGAACAACTTACGCGAATCTTCAGCCATCGAAAAACCTGCGAACCGATCGATTTCTTGTTCCGTCGAGCGCCCCGGTGGCGTGGGTTGGGAGCCGCGTCGAACCCGCTTCCGGCTCCTTCGTGCCCTCGCCCTCGCGAACCTGCCCGCACACCCTGACCAACGACCCTCGCTCCGCGAATCCGGAAAACGATAGGCCCACGATCGCAGCCTTGCAATCGGGTGCGGACCCCGAGATTGAACCCGTTGTCCACACAAGAGCCACGATATCTGGCCCCCATGCCGCGTCAAGGGAGCCTTTCCAGCGTACGCAAAGAATCAGCCGGAGGGGCGAGCCCGCCGCCCTCGACCGGGGCTGCCCTGTCAGGTGCGATCGCGACGCCACGGCAGGGCGCGCCCGCGAGGTTCAGGCGCTGCCCCAGGAGCCGACGAGCCCGGCCGGCTGCAAATCATGGTACGACCGCGCGCGAGGGATTTGCGATGGCTGAGCCGTTCAACATCGATCGCTTCATGGATAGCTCCAACAAGCTGGACCTGTCCGACATCAACTGGGACGAGGTCCCGCGCCACCCGCTGACGCCTGAGGCGATCCGGACGCTTCGCTACTTTCTTACGACCGAGAGCTCGACCTTCTTCTACACCCGCGCGCTGATGACGGCGCAGGGCACGTTCGAAGAGCCGGAGTTCGCGCCGTTCATCTGCGTGTGGATGTACGAGGAAGAGTTCCACGGCCGCGCGTTCCGCCGCTTCCTCGAGGCCTACGGCAAGCCCGTCGATCAGGCGTATCGGCAAGGCTTTTTCAAGGCCCGCACCGCCGGCGAGCGCTTCGATGAGATCGGGCAGACCGTCATCTCGCGCCTCTTTCCCGAGGCCTGGCCCGCCGTCCACATGATCTGGGGCACGGTGCAGGAGATCACGACGTACTACGCGTACCAGTGCCTGATCGAGCGCATCCGGCATCCGGTGCTCAGCGTGATCTGCCAGCGGATCATGAAGCAGGAGCTGCGGCATTACGCGTTCTACCGCGAGCACGCCAAGCGGCGGCTCGCGGCGTCGCGGCTGACGCAGCAGGTGGTCTCGCGGGCGCTCAAGCTCGCCTGGACGCCGGTCGGCGAAGGGATGTCGCCGCGAGAGGAGTCGGTCCACGCGATCCGCTTCCTCTTCGATGGGAGCGACGGCACCGAGATCGAGCGGGTCGAGCAGAAGATGCGGGAGCTGCCCGGGCTCGAGTGGTTCGATCTCTTCACGAAATACGCGGTCGACAACGGCATACGACGCGCCCCCGCGTCGTGGTTCCCCGATCGCGCCGCGAGCCAGACCGAAGTGACGACCGCCGCCGTGTGAGCGCGGGCCGCTCCTTCACGGGAGCGGCCGAGCGCTTCACCCGCGCGGGGTCGACGGCGTGGGCTCGTCGCCGACGGCGGCGGGCGGATCGCTCGGGGCGTGCTCTTCCTTTTCGTCCTCGTCGGGGATCAGGGCGGTTCCGGTGGCGAGGGCCACCTCGATCTGCGGGGCGGAGGACGGCTCCGTCACGCCCTCACCGGCGTCCAAGCCCTTCTTCCAAACGCTGAGGAAATAGATCCCGACGCCGAGGAGGCCGAAGCAAGCCCACTGCGCGGGGGTGAGCCCGCCGTAGCGCGGATCGCCGCCGAGGAGATCACTCTCGTTCTCTCGGAAAAAATCGAGGACGAAGCGCACCGGCGCGTACGACGCGCACATGATCCCCGTGTAGAACCCCAGCGGGCGCAGCGGCTTTCTCTGCCACAGGATCCAGAACGCAAGCGCGAGCGGGATCGTCAGCATCATCTCGATCAGGCCGAGATCGAAGCGGCCGATGTAGCCGTGGCCATGCGGCCACTGCACCGCGAACCACGCGTCGGAGAGGCGCCCAGGGTGATCGTGGACCGAGGCGCACCCGGAGCGGCCGAAGACCCAGGCCAGCGGGAACGCGCTCGCGATGACCTCGGTGTAGCCGAGGATCGGCTCCTTGCGCGACAAGCGCCACGCCAGGCCGCCGGTCAGGGCCCCGATGAAGCCGCCGTAGCTCGACAGACCTTCCCACAGCTTGATCAGGTAGAGCGGATCCTTCAGCACCCGATCCGGGTGGTAGAAGATCGCGTCGAGCACGTGGCCGCCGATGAAGCCAAAGCCGACCACCCAGAAGATGAACTCGCTCATCTTCTTCTCGTTGAGGCCGCGCGCGCGCGCATGGCGCATCGCCACGATCGAGCCGATGTAGACGCCGATCGCGACCAGGGTGCCGAAGGGCTTGATCGACGGCGGGTGGGCCGGGTTGATCGCCTGGTTGACGAGCGGGATGTACTTCAGGAACGAGAGCGGGATCTCCGGCGCCTCGATGAACGGGATCAGCGGTGCCACAGGGATTGAACGCGAAGCGTGGAGGGGTGGGCAGGGCGCACAGTGGGTGCTGTTCTAGCAGCATGCGCCCCGCGAGCGCACCGTTCACGCGGCTCTTTCGTCTCGGGCTTCCCCGCGGCCGCCCCGTCCTGGTGGCCTGAAGGCTCGGGCAGCTTGACCGGCACACGGCGATTTGCTGTCTTCGGTCCATGCGTGCCCTCTCTCTCCCGGGCTGCGCGTGCCGCGGCGCCTTTCAGTTCGCCGTCGCCGCGCGCCTCGCTGCGGCCGGCGAGCGCTTCGCGCTGGTCGCTGGGGCCTCGTCCGGCTCGGTCTGCGGCGCGATCACGGTCGCGGGCCTGGCCGAGCGCGGGCCCACGATCGCGCGATCGCTCATGGGCTCGCCCGTCGTCTCGACCCGCTACCTCGCGCGCGAACGCAGCATCTTCGGGATGGGACGGATCCTCCGCGACGCGCTGGAGGAGCACCTCCCCGAGCGCCTGCTCGAGGGCACCGAGGCCGAGCTCCTCGTCGCCACGACCCACGCGGAGCGCTACGCGCGCGGCCTCTTTCCACGGCCCACGCTGGCGCGGCTCAGCCCTGAATCGCTGGTGATTCACTCCAACCGCGATCGCCGCGATCTCCACGACGTCATCGTCGCCAGCTGCTACATCCCGCTGCTCTACGCCGGGGTCTCCCGCCTCGACGGCGAGGTCCACGTCGACGGGGCCGTCGCCGACAACACGCTGCTCGACGCCGTCATCGCCCGCGGGGCGCGCGACATCACGGTGATCACGCCGTTCGCCGACGGCGCGGTAGCGCGGACCATGTTCTCCCGCGAGGCGCCCCTCCTCGCGCACCCCGAGGTCCGGATCCGCGTGCTCTACCCCGAGCGTCCGCTCTCGGTCGGGCGCTTCGATTTCGATCCGGAGCGGCTGGAGCAAGCGCTGACGATGCCGCACTGCGAGCTCATCCTTTCGAATGGAATCGCCTCGCGCCGCGCGTCGGCGTAGACCTCGGCGCGTGAGCCAAGATCCGGTCCGCATCGCCACGGTGACGCTGAGCGACACCCGCACCCCCGACGACGACGAGGGCGGCGCGCTGCTGGGAGAGCTCCTGCGCGCGGCGGGGTTCTCGGTCGTCTCGCACGCGATCGTGCGCGAGGATCTCGCGGGGATCCGCGGCGTGGTCGAGGCCCTCGTCGCCGGCCGCAGCGCCGACGCGATCATCCTCACCGGGGGCACCGGGCTCGCCCCGCGGGACCACACGATCGAGGCGGTCGCGCCGCTCTTCGAGAAGACGCTCCAAGGCTTCGGCGAGGCCTTCCGCCGGCTGAGCTGGGATCAGATCGGCCCGCGCGGGATCCTCTCACGCGCGGCCTTCGGCGTCAGCCGCGGCGTCGTCATCATCGCGCTCCCTGGCAGCCCCAAGGCGGTGCGGCTCGGCGTCGAAGCCTTGATCGCCCCTACCCTCGCGCACGCCGTCGCGCTGGCCTCGGGCCGCGGCGGCCACCACGGCCCGAAGGCCGCCAAGGAGCCTGGCTGATGCTCACGTTCGCAGAAGCTCTCGCGCGCCTCCTCGGCTCGGCCTCGCCGCTCGGCGCCGAGCGGGTCTCCCTCGACGCCGCCGACGGCCGCGTCCTCGCCGAGGATCTCGCCGCCCCCGCGCCCATGCCCGCCTTCGACTACAGCGCGATGGACGGGTATGCTTTGAGGTCAAACGATTTCGAGGGCGACGGCCCCTGGGCGATCCCCGTCGTCGGCGAGAGCGCGGCCGGGCGCGAGCTCCCCGCCCTCGCGCCGGGGTCGGCGTGCCGGATCTTCACCGGGGCGCGCCTCCCCGCGGGCGCTGACGCGGTGGTGATGCAGGAGCACGTGGAGCGCGCGGGCGAGACGATCACGCTCCGCACAGCGCCGCGCCTGGGGGCCCACATTCGCCGCCGCGGCACCGACCTCGATCAGGGCGCGATCGCTCTGCGGCGCGGCCTGCGCCTCACGCCCGGGCGGATCGCCCTCGCCGCGGCGCTCGATCGCCCCCAGCTCTTCGTCGCTCGCCGCCCGGTGGTCACGATCCTCTGCTCCGGCGACGAGCTACGATCGCCCGGCGAGCTCGCGAGCCCGGGGAGCGTCGCCGAGTCCAACGGCTACTTCGTCGCGGCGCAGGCGCGCGTCGCCGGGGCGATCGTCCGCGTGGCGCCCTTCGTCCGCGACGACGCGGCGATCGCGCGGGACGCCGTCACCGCCGCGCTCCGAGGCGCCGACGTCGTCATCACCATCGGCGGCGTCAGCGTCGGCGATCACGACGTGATCCGCCCGGCGCTGGAGGCCGCGGGCGTGACGCTCGATTTCTGGCGGGTGAAGATCAAGCCCGGCAAGCCCCTCGCCGTCGGCCGCGCTGGTACCGCGCACGTCATCGGCCTCCCCGGCAACCCGGCCTCGGCGTCGCTCACCTTCGTGCTCTTCGGCGTCCCGCTCCTCCGCGCCCTCCAGGGTGACGCGGCTCCCCTCCCCGCGCGCCTCCCTGCCCGCGTCGCCTTCTCCGTCCGCCGCGAGCCCGGGCGCGAAGAGTTCCGCCGCGCCCGCCTCGAACAGGGCGACGGCGGGCTCGTCGCGCGCCCGCTCACCAACCAGGACTCGGGCGCCGTGACGAGCTTCGCCGAGGCCGAGGCGCTGGTGGTGATCCCCGCCGATCGCGATCACGTCGATGCGGGCGAGACGCTCGAGGTGATCCGACTCGCCGACGTCTGAGCCGACGACGCCGCGGAGATCGTTTCACCTCAAACGATGTCGAGCCCGAAGAAGCGCCGCATCTCCAGCGAGACCGCAGAGCGCTCGCCGCGCTCGTCCCGCATCACGATCCGCTCGGCCTCGATCGGGCCCGACGTCACCGCGGCCAGGGGCGCGCACGTCCAGACCGCGAGGAGCGGATCCTTGGCGTCGATGCGCGGGAAGACGTCGACGCGCTGGAGCGGCGCGAGCCCGGCCGCCGCCGCGCCGCGGAGCACCCGCGCGGGGAAGCGACCGTCGGCGCAGACCACCGCGCGACCGTCAGGAGCGAGCACCCGCGACGCCGCGAGCAGGTAGTCTTCGACGCCGCCGCGGAGCTCGATCCGCGCCGCCGCGCGCTGCGGATCCGGCGAGAGCAGCGCCGTGCCGAGCGGCAGGTACGGCGGCGTCCCGGTGACGAGATCGCAGGGAGGATAGGCCTCGGCGCGCGCGACCTCGCGCAGATCGCCGAGGGCGACCGTCACCCGCGCGGAGGCGCCGTTCTCGGCCACGTTGCGCTGCGCGAGCGCGAACGAGATCTCTTGCGCCTCGATCCCGAAGCAGCGCGCAGCGGGGAGGCGCCAGGCGATCATCAGCAGCACCGAGCCGATGCCGCACCCGAGATCGAGCGCGACGCGCGCCTCGGGCCGAGCGCGCGCGGCGACCCAGGCCGTGGCCAGATCGTCGAGCGAGAAGCGGTGCCCGCGACGACGCTGAAGCAAGCGGAAATCCGCGGTCAAAGCGTCCGAAGTCAGATCGTCGAGGAGCACGCTCCGAGGCGCGTACCACGGCCCCGACGGCGCGAAAAAAAAGCCCAGCGTTCCCGGCGACCTGCGCTAAAACGCGGGCCCCGATGACCACCAGCGCCCCCGCCCGCACCTCGTCAAACCCGCCGAAGGAGCCCACCCAGGTGCTCCTGCTCGAGAACATCCACGAGAGCGCGCACCGCCTCTTTCTGACCGAAGGGTTCCAGATCGAGACGCGGAGCGCGGCGCTCAAGGGCGACGAGCTGGCGAGCGCCCTCGTCGGCGTCCACGTCCTCGGGATCCGCAGCAAGACCCACGTGACGGCGAGCGCGCTCGAGAAGGCCGACAAGCTGCTCTCGGTCGGCTGCTTCTGCATCGGGGTAAACCAGGTGGATCTCGCCGCCGCCAACCGCCGCGGCATCCCGGTCTTCAACGCCCCCTTCAGCAACACGCGCAGCGTCGCCGAGATGATCATCGGCGAGCTTGTCTTCCTCGCCCGCCGCCTCGGCGATCGCACCCGCGAGGTCCACGCCGGCGTCTGGAAGAAGGTCGCGAGCGGCTGCTTCGAGATCCGCGGCAAGACGCTGGGCATCGTCGGCTACGGCCACATCGGCCAGCAGCTCGGCGTGCTCGCCGAGTCGCTCGGCCTCCGCGTCATCTACTACGACATCGCCGGCAAGCTCCCGATGGGCAACAACCGCGCGATGCCGAGCCTCGACGCCATGCTCGAAGAGGCCGACTTCGTCTCGCTCCACGTGCCGGAGACCGCGGACACGAAAGAGATGATCGGCGCGGCCGAGATCGCGCGGATGCGCGCCGGCACCTACCTGCTCAACGCCAGCCGCGGCTCGGTGGTGGTGATCCCCGCCCTCGCCGCGGCCTTGCGCAGCGGCCACCTCGCCGGCGCCGCGATCGACGTCTACCCGGAGGAGCCCGAGTCCAACAGCCAGGACTTCCGCACCGAGCTGCAGACGCTGCCCAACGTCATCCTCACCCCGCACATCGGCGGCTCGACCGAGGAAGCGCAGGAGGCGATCGGGCGCGAGGTCTCGCACTCGCTCACCCAGTTCCTGACCCTCGGCGCGACCGCGGGCGCGGTCAACTTCCCCAGCGTCGACGCGCCGCCGCGGAAGAGCACCCACCGCATCCTCAACGTCCACCGCAACGTGCCCGGCGTGCTCCGCGACGTGACGAAGATCGTGTCGGACCTCGACGCCAACATCGAGGCCCAGTTCCTCTCGACCGACGCCAACATCGGCTACCTGATCATGGACCTCTCGGGCGACGTCTCGGCCGAGGTGACGCGGCGGATCGCGGCCCTGGAGACCAACATCCGCACCCGCGTTCTCTACTGATCAAGGGTCGAGGATCTTGCCCGGGTTGATCAGGTTCTGCGGATCGAGCGCGCGCTTGATCGATCGCATGATCGCGAGCTCCCCGGGCGAGCGCGTGTAGCGCAGGTAGTCCTTCTTGAGCAGGCCGATGCCGTGCTCGGCCGAGATGCTGCCGTGGTGCTTCTGCACCAGCGCGAAGATCGCGTGATCCGCCTCGTGCGTCTTCGCGAGGAACTCTTCGCGGCTCAGATCATCCGGCTTCATCACGTTGACGTGGAGGTTGCCGTCGCCGATGTGGCCGAAGAGCGCGATCTCCCAGCCCGGGTAGCTCTGCTCGAAGAAGCGCTCGAGGTCCTCGCAGAAGCCCGTGAGCTCAGTGATCGGCAGGGCCACGTCGTTCTTGTGGGGCAGCCCGGTGGCCGACAGGCTCTCGCTGATCCCCTCGCGCAGCGTCCAGAGATCCGCCGCCTGGGCCGAGTGCTGGGCCTGCGTGCCGTCGGTCACCAGCTCGCGTTCGAACAGCGACGAGAGCCAGGCCTCGAGCGCCTCGGGCGCGCCGCGCTCGACCTCGAGGAGCACGTAGTAGTCCGAGGGCGCCGAGAGCGGCGTGCGCACGTTGCGGTGACGACGGAGGCGGGCCAGGCATTTCTCGGTGAAGAACTCGTAGGCCATGATCCCGAACGGGCCCTGCCGCGCCTCGCGAAAGAGCGCGAGCACCGCCGCGAGATCGGGCACCGCGAAGAGGAAGACGTCGAGCTTCTCGGGCACGCGCGTGAGCTTGAGGACGGCCTCGGTGATGATCCCGAGCGTGCCCTCGCTCCCGATGAAGAGCTGGCGCAGATCGACGCCGGTGTTGTTCTTCTCGAGGGCGCCGTTGAGCTCCAGCACCTCGCCGCTCGCGAGCACCACGGTGAGGCCGAGGACCCACTGGCGGGTGAGGCCGTAGCGAATCACCTTCACGCCGCCGGCGTTGGTGGCGATGTTGCCGCCGACGTGGCTCGACCCCTTCGAGGCGAAATCCACCGGCCAGGTCAGCCCGTGCGGCGCCGCGTGCTGGTGGACCGCCTCGGTGATCGCGCCGGCCTGCACGCGCACCGTGGCGCCGAGGACATCGACCGGATCGATCCGGCGCATCCGTGACATGGAGACGACGATCTCGCCGCGCGCGGCCACCGCGCCCCCGGCGAGGCCGGTGCGGCCGCCCGAAGGGACGACGGCGACGCCGTGGGCCGAGCAGAGGCGGAGCAGCCCCGCGACCTCTTCCGTGCTGCGCGGGAAGACGACAGCGCCAGCGTGGGGCTCGATGACCCGGGTCCAGTCGCGGCCGTACGTGGCGAGATCCGCCGGGTCGGTCGAGAGAAAATCCGCAGGGAAATCGCGGGCAAGGGCGTCGAGGAGCTCGGTGGGAAGGCCGCTCATGCGGGGGTGCTATTGCAGAGTGAAAGCGAGGGCAAGCGGTGTCCGCAAGCCGCTCCAACCATCATGGTAGGATGAAGCATGTGTATCGCGATCATTGGTGGAGGCCCCTCGGGAATCGCCGCGGCGCGGGTCTTCCTGACCTTTGGCCACGAGGTGGTGGTCTTCGAACGGGGACCGAAGCTCGGCGGCGTCTGGGCCGTGGCCTACCCGGAGGTGCGACTCCAGAACATCGCCGAACACTACCGCCTCGGCGATTTCCACTGGCCCTTCGTGCCGGATCTCCACCCCACCCGCGAGCAGGTCCTCCGGTACTTCGAGGCCGCCGTCGCCCACTTCGGCATTGATCTCCGCCTCTCGCACGAGGTCCTCTCCCTGGTCGAGGAGCCCGACGGCTGGCAGGTCGAGACGAGGGCCCCTGAAGGCGTGACCCGGGAGCGCTACGATTTCGTGGTCGTGGCCGCGGGGCAATACACCGGCGCGCGGCCCGACCTGCCCCTCACGGGGCGTGAGCGCTTCACCGGCCAAGTGATCACCGACCGCGACGTCCTCGATCTCGACGTGCTCACTGGCAAGCAGATCGCCGTCGTCGGCTTCGGCAAGAGCGCCGTCGACATGGCCGCCTTCGCCGCCGCGCGCGGCTCGACAGTCCACCACGTCTTCCGCGAGCCCCGCTGGCTGCTCCCCCGCTACTTTTTCGGCGTCCACATGAGCAACCTGCTCTGCTCGCGGATGAGCTCGGTGATGATCCCCTCGTGGGTCCATCCCTCCGCCCCCGAGCGCTTCCTCCACGACCGCCTCCAGCCGGTCGTGAAGGGCTTCTGGGGGATGATCGCCACGCTCGTCCGCGCGCAGACTGGCCTCCATGACTTCCATCGCGATCCGGAGGTGCGCCGGAGGCTCGCGCTCCTCACCCCCAGCGCGTCGGTCTCGTACCAGATGCGCTCGGCCCTGGCCATCGCTCCGGACGAGTACTTCCAGCTGGTGATCGAGGGCCGGATCGAGCCCTACCAGGGCGAGATCGCCGGCTTCGGAGAGAAGAGCCTTATCCTCGCCGACGGCCGCGAGATCCCCTGCGAGCTGGTCGTCCTCTCGACCGGCTTCACCTCGCCGCGCTTCCCCTTCCTCCCGGAGCGCTACCGCGCCTTGCTCGAAGGCAACCCGGACGGCACCCAGCTCTACCGCCACCTCCTCCACCCACGGATCCCGCGGATCGCCTTCGCCGGCTACAACCACGGCTTCTTCCACGTGCCCGGCGTCGAGCTCAGCATGCTCTGGCTCGCCGCCCACCTCCGGGGAGATCTGATCCTCCCTTCCCTCGAGGAGATGGAGCAGCGCATGGACGAGGTCCACCGCTGGAAGCAGGAGAATACGCTCTTCGAGCCCTCCCGCTCCTACGCGATCAGCACCCGCTTCCACCAGTATTTCGACGTGCTGCTCGGCGACCTCGGGCTCTCACCCTACCGGAAGTCGAACCCCCTGTTCGAGATGCTCGCGCCCTACTCGGCCGGAGACTACAGCGGGGTACTCGAAGAGTACGAAAAGAGCCGCGCCGCCTCCACGACACCGCGAAGGCCACTCCCGCTCTCGACCTGAAGGGTTGACGTCGCTCGTCCAGCGCTGAATACGATCCGAGGAGCGCGCCGGCGGGGGGGACCGCGCGGCGGGCGCGATCCGCCGGGGCGCGAGGTCTCTCCTCGTCATGCCTTTGGGCCGGAGGTCTGCCATGCGATCTTCTCTGAAGAGCTGGAGCTTTGTCCTGATCGCCCTCGGCGCCGCGGGGTGCATACCCTCTCTCGAACCAGGGAATGAGGGCGCTCCGATGGAACCAGCCGAAATCACCGAGAGCCAGGCGAGCCCGAGCTGCAGCCTTTGCATGCAGGCCTGCCGAGTGCACCTGCGGAGCTGCCGCCGTGTAGTCCACGAAGGCGGCGACGGCAGCTACCTGCTCTGCGAGATCGACCGCGGCGGATGCGCCAACCTTTGCCGCACCGTTTGCCGCTGACGACGGGCCGCGATTCGCCGAGTTGCCCCTTTACGACCGCCGCGCCTCGGGCCTATCCTCCCGGCTCCGAGGAGGCGCCGCCATGTCCACTCCCACTGAAGCGACCACGCATTACCGCACGTGCAACCTCTGCGAGGCGATGTGCGGAATCGCCGTCGAGGTCGCGGGCGGCCGGGTCGCCTCGATCCGCGGCGACAAAGCCGATCCCTTCAGCCGCGGCTACATCTGCCCCAAGGCCGCCGCGCTCGCCGATCTCCACGAGGATCCCGATCGCCTCCGCTACCCGGTTCGCCGCTCTGGCGCGGGCTTCACCCGCATCGGCTGGGACGAAGCGTTCGACGAGGTCGCCTCGCGCCTGAACGCCGTCCAGGCCGAGCACGGACGGAATGCCGTGGGCCTTTATCTCGGCAACCCCAACGTCCACAACTACGGGTCGATGCTCTATGCTCTCCCGTTCGTCCAGGCGCTCGGCACCCGCAATCGCTTCTCCGCCACCTCGGTCGATCAGCTCCCGCAGCAGATGGCCTCGCTCTTCCTCTTCGGCCATCAGCTTTTGCTGCCGATACCCGATCTCGACCGGACCGATTTCTTCCTGGTCCTCGGCGCCAACCCGGCCATCTCCAACGGGAGCTTGATGACGGCGCCGGGCGCGCCCAAGCGCATCCAGGCGATCCGGGACCGCGGAGGCAAGGTGGTCGTCATCGATCCGCGCCACACCGAGACGGCCGAGCTCGCCACTCGACATCATTTCATCCGCCCCGGGACCGACGTTTTCCTCCTCCTCGGCCTCCTCCAGACCCTGTTTGCCGAGAAGCTCACCGCCCCTGGCCGCCTGCTCGCCATGACCGATGGGCTCGACGTCCTCGAGCGCCAGGTGGCGGATTTCCCGCCCGAGCGCGTCGCGGCGATAACCGGCATCGACGCCGCCGCGATTCGCCTCCTCGCGCGCGAGCTCGCCGCGGCCAGATCGGCGGTGGCCTACGGCCGACTCGGCACCTGCACCCAGGAGTTCGGCGGCGTCACCGCCTGGCTCGTCACCGCGCTCAACCTCGTCACGGGCAACCTCGATCGCGTCGGCGGCGCGATGTTCACCCGGCCTGCTGTCGACCTGGTCGCCCTGACGGCCAAGCTCGGGCAGAAAGGGCACTTCGACAAGGGGCGGAGTCGCGTCCGCAACCTCCCCGAGTTCGCGGGCGAGTACCCGGCCTCGACCATGGCCGAAGAGATGCTCACCGAAGGCCCGGGCCAGATCCGGGCGATGGTCACCATCGCCGGCAACCCGGTGCTCTCAACGCCCAACGGCCAGAAGCTCGATCAGGCCCTGTCCGGGCTCGATTTCATGGCCTCGGTTGATTTCTACGTCAACGAGACCACCCGCCACGCCAACATCATCTTGCCGCCGACAGGAGCGCTGGAGCACGAGAACTACGATCTGGTGTTTCACGTCCTCGCCGTGCGCAACACCACCAAGTTCTCTCCTGCGCTCTTCCCCCCGGCGCCCGACGCGCGGCACGACTGGGAAATCTTCCAGGAGCTGATCTCGCGCCTCGGGAAGTCCGGACCGGCGGCGCCGCTCCTCGCCCGCGCCAAGCGGGCTGCCCTCCGTCGCCTTCCCCCCGAACGCCTCCTCGACGTCGCCTTGCGGACAGGCCCTTACGGGATCCGTCGCGGCGGCCTCTCGCTCGCGCGCCTCAAGGAAGAGGTCCACGGCATCGATCTCGGCCCGCTCTCTCCCTGCCTCCCCGAGCGGCTCTTCACGCCGGGAAAGCGGATCGCGATCGCCCCCGAGCTCTTCGTGCGTGATCTCGATCGCGCCCGGCAAAAGCTCTCCTCCGCTACCAACCTCGAAGGCCAGAGCTTCGATCTCGAGCTCATCGGCCGCCGCCAGATGCGCAGCAACAACTCGTGGATGCACAACAGCCATCGCCTGGTGAAGGGGCGTAACCGCTGCACCCTCCTCATGCACCCTGACGACGCGGCGAAAAGGCAGCTCGCCTCCCCGCAGAAGGTCCGGATCTCCTCGCGCGTCGGGAGCCTGGAGATCGAGCTCGAGGTCAGCCAGGAGATGATGCCCGGCGTCGTCAGCATCCCGCACGGCTGGGGCCACGGGAGGCCCGGCGTGGAGCTCACCACCGCGCAGAAGCACGCCGGAGAGAGCGTCAACGACCTCACCGACGAGCTGGCGATTGACGCCCTCTCCGGCAACGCGGCGCTCTCGGGGGTGCCGGTCCGAGTAGAGCGGGTGGAGTCAATCTTGAACAGGGCCTTGGAGTAGACCGGTTCACAGACATCCTGGCGAATCAATGTCCGCGCGCTCTTTTCTTCGTGGACTTACCAGCGAAGGGGGCTGAGAGTCGACCCGGCTCAACGTCTGCTCTCCTGGCGGTTGGTGCGTACACCTGTTGCTACGAGCAACCGCCCTGGCGAGGTCCCATGCTCTGGATCTTCTCGTCGCTGCGTACACGTCATGGCTTCGCCGGGGCGCACACCTGGCGGGCGCTCTTCCCGCTCCTGCTCTTCTTCGCCGCCGCGCTCAACGGGGCGGCCTGTCGATGCGACGACGCGGAGGCGCCTGGGGAGGAGGACGTCGCGCTGGACGATTCGGATGCTTCGCCGATCGCGGGGGCGATTCAGGGATCGTTCGCGGTCTCCAGCACGGGGGAGGCGTCTTACCCTATCCCCCGTATGGTTCCTCCGGGCGCGGCGGGGATGCAGCCTTCGCTGGGTGTCTCGTACAACAGCGCTTCGGGCGATGGGATGCTGGGGATGGGGGTTTCGCTTTCTGGCTTATCCTCCATAACGCGCTGCGCGCGCACGATGGCGCAGGATGGGGAGAT
>Ga0105048_10001066_pt1 | contig 44191 bp, 29 predicted proteins | sample MAT05_FD_78382 | JGI IMG/M metagenome (GOLD analysis project Ga0105048, IMG submission 78382) | Freshwater microbial communities from Lake Fryxell liftoff mats and glacier meltwater in Antarctica - MAT-05 | ecosystem: Environmental > Aquatic > Freshwater > Ice > Liftoff microbial mat | place... | reverse complement strand
AGTTCCTCGAGTCCCTCGAACTTGGTCGTCCCGCCGAAGGGGAAGTCGAGTTCGTCGTCGTCCAGAATGTGAAACAGCATCACGTCGTTGCGGCGATGTCGGATCATTTCCAGGCCGCGAAACAGGCTCTCGCGGTCGGTGAGCAGATCGGAAAAGACGATCACCATGCTGCGGCCGTGAGTCGCCTCGGCCACGGTCCGCAAGGCTTTGTCGATTCGCGTTTGCCCGCTGGGTTTGGAAAGGTCGAGCGTCTTGGTGATCGCGTCGAGTTGGCGTTGTGAACTCTTGGGCGGGATCACCTGATTGACGTCCCAGCCGAACGAGGTGACACCCGCGGAATCCTGTTGCCGAATGATGATGTAGGCCAAACAGGCCGCGGCCGTGCAAGCGTACTCGTACTTGCCGAGGGTGCCTGCTTTTTTATGTTTCTCCCGCCCGTAGATCATCGACTCGGATGTGTCCACGACGAGGGCGGCTCGCAGGTTGGTTTCCGCTTCGTACTGCTTGATGTAAAACTTGTCCGTCTTGGACCAGACTTTCCAGTCCAAGTGGCGGATGTCGTCCCCGGCGACGTATTCGCGGTGCTGGGCAAACTCCATCGACTGGCCGAAGAATGGGCTGCGGTGCAGACCCGAGATGTACCCTTCGACCAGCTGTTTCGCGCGGAGATCCAACCGGCCGATCTTGGCGATCACGGCCGGGTGCAGGAAGCGCTTCGGTTCATCGGCGGTTGCGGGCATGAGCGGCACTCGGACGGGTCGAGCTAGACGGAGAAGATCTTCTTGAAGCGCGGATCGCGTTCGAGATCGCCTTCTTTCGAGGGCGTTTCCTCCAGCAGTCGACGCACCACCACGTCGGTCGTGACGCCCTCGGACGCGGCCGTGAAGTTGGTGGCGATGCGGTGCCGCATCACCGGTAGTGCCAAGGCCTTCAAGTCGTCGGTGGAGACACTGGTCCGGCCGTACAAGAGGGCCCGAGCCTTAGCGCCGAGGATCAGATTCTGCACCGCCCGCGGCCCCGCGCCCCAACTCAGCCAATCGCGTACGAATTTGGGCGAACCCGGTTCGTTGATCCGCGTCTGCCGGACGATGGCGATCGCGTACTTGATCGCGTGATCCGAAGCCGGCACGCGCCGCACGAGGCTTTGCAGTTCGAGAATCTGCTCGCCGGAAAGCACCGTCTCGATGTTCTCGGTCTGCACCGAGGTGGTCCGCTTGGCGATCTCGAATTCCTCGGAGTAGCTCGGGTAATCGACGAAGACCTTGAACATGAAGCGATCCTGTTGCGCTTCGGGCAGCGAATAGGTCCCTTCCTGTTCGATCGGGTTCTGGGTGGCGAGCACGAAGAACGGATTGCCCAGCTTGTGCCGCACGCGGCCGACCGTCACCTGGCGTTCCTGCATGGCCTCCAGCAGCGCCGCCTGAGTCTTGGGCGGCGTGCGATTGATTTCGTCCGCCAGCACCACGTTGGCGAACAGTGGGCCGGGGAGGAACTTGAACTCGCGCATCCCGGTCGTGCGGTTCTCCTCGATGATTTCCGTCCCGGTGATGTCCGCGGGCATTAAGTCCGGGGTGAACTGAATGCGGCTGAAATCGAGCGACAGGCACTTGGCGAGGGTCGAGATCATCAGCGTTTTCGCCAGCCCCGGCACTCCTTCGAGGATGACGTGGCCGCGGCTGAACATGGCGATCATCAACTGCTCGATGACCTGCTCCTGGCCGACGATCACTTTGGCCAACTGCTTGCTCACATCGGCGAAGGCCGTCTGCACGCGCTTCGCGGCATCGAGGTCGCCTTCGGCCAAGGGTTCGGTTGCGTTCATGCGGGCGTGGTTCCGTGGTGCTGGTGGGTGGATCGACTGGTGCTGGTCAGCGGTGGTAGATCGGTAAAATGCCCTTGTCCAACTGCAGGATCGTCAGGTTGATCGCGGTTGAGTAGACCGGGCCGATGTAACCGCTCGACCAGCTGCCGTCCGCGTTCTGCTGGGTCTTGAGGTAGTCGAACATCGCTTCCTTGTAGCCGGACCAGGTCCACCAACTCGCCTTCGGCTCCTTCGGGAAGAGGTCGCCGTAGCGATCCTCGCCGAGGACGTAGATCGACTGGGACAGGTAGTAGCTCTGATACTCGTCGTGAGACAATCGACCCTTGCCGATGGGGATGTTGTCCTTGCAGTACTTGAGCCACTTCTTCGCGTATTCGTCGTTGTACTGGCCGGAACTGAAGGCACAGGCCACGGCGGCGGCCGTGAGTGCCGGGCGCTCCTGCCCGTTGATGCGACCACCGGTCGAAAGACTGTAGATGATGCCGCCGCGATCAGTGGTGCAGTCGCGCAGGTATTTCGTACTGTTCTCGATGATCTCCTTCTTCACCGGAATGCCCGCGTTCTTTGCCGCGCGCAAGGCCTGGAGTTGCGTGATCGTCGTCGAGCCTTCGTCAAAGTCCCCGCCGTCCTTGGCGGATACGTAGCCCCAGCCGCCGCGCTTGGTCTGGGCATTGCCGGTGAACTCGACGGCCTTCCTGATCGCGGTTTCGAGTTTCTTCCGGCGATCCTGATCTTCCTCTTCGCCGTAAACGCTCGCCAGGAACATCAGCCCGAAGCCGTGGCCATAGGTGTAGCGGGACGACTCGGTCGCATTGTTCGGATTGCCGAGCAGGCCGTTGGGTTGCGTGCGGGCCAAGAACCACGTCACCGCTTTCACGAGCTGATCGGAGTATTTGCCTTCCCGCAGGGTACTGCCTTCCATCAGCAGCACCATGCCTGCCAGTGCCGTCATGCTGGTGGGGTATTGGCCGCCCTGGGCTTCCCAGTGACCGTCGCCGAGTTGGTTCTTCTTGATCCACTCCAAGCCTTTGTCCACCATGGCATCGACTTCGGGGCTTTTCTTGGGACCCTTGTCCTGGGCCGCGAGGCGTGTCGCCCCGAGCACGGCTGGAGCCGCGAGGGACGAAGCGAGAAACGCACGACGATCGAGGTTCGACATTCGACCGCTCTCCGAACAGGGGTGGAAGTCCACCCAGGTAAAACGAACGAGTGGCCGGGAGTTAACGCAGCATCACTCGGTCGGTTCGATCCGCAGTCGCAGGCCGTCCTGCGCGCGTTGGAACTCGAAGCGGCGGCTGCGGGGTTCGAAGATCACCGTGGAGAATTCGCCGCCGTTCATGTTGTAAGCGTAATTGTGCATCAGCCGACCGGTGCGTTTGTCCAGCACGGCGATGCGGTACTGCCATTGGCTGTTCGGTTCGTCTCGGGTCATGTTTCCGGCGATCAGCACCGGCAATTCCTCAAACCGGTCCAGTATGAGCTGGTGATTGGCCAGAATCACCGGGTTGTACCAGAGCCGTTTGCCCGCGCGGTCGAACGCGTAGATGGCGCCGTTCACCTTCAGCGAGTTCATCATCGACTGCCCGCCGTAGAAGATGTTCTGGTTCGTCGTCGGCTTGTTCAGCACGAGATAGACTCGCTCCGAATCGATCACGGCCAACGGCAGGGTCGCCGTGATGCGACCGTCTGCGGCAACGACATCGGGCATCAGACGGTCCGCATCGACGGTGCCCGAGGCGATCGTCTTTCCCGTCAGACCCTCGAAGACCTCGAAGCTGCCATCGCCTTTAAGGAACCCCGCTTGGCTGCGGTCGTTGGTGCGCAGGACCACGCTTTTCCCGGATACTTTTTTGGACCACAGCTCCACGGCGTTCAGCGGATCGTAGAGTCGAAATGTCCGTTCGCCTTCCTCCAACGCGTTCGTCAGCAGCATGCGGCCGAGGATGATCGGCTTGACCGAGCCGGCAAACTTCGATCCGAAATCCTTGACGCCCTCGACCGGCAAGCCGTCGGCGGCCCGCAGCACGCGGGTCGATTGGCCTTCGACGATGAACAGGTGCTGATCGTCTCCAAAAAGCTGTATCGGCGTCTTGGCGGCGAGATTGTTGTGGCTCCAGAGGTCGCTGCCGGTCGTCGGATCAACCACGCGAAGGCCGTCGCGGGTCAACATCGCGGCGTAGGACTGCACGAGCACCGAGGACCGGCCGAGGCGCATTTGCCAGTTGTCGTCGAAGCGGATGACGATTTCCCCGTCAGCCTCGGCGTTGATTTGAAAGTTGCCGCTCAGTCCGTTGCGGCTCAGCAGACTCTGCCGCCAGAGTTCGCGCTTCTCGGCCAAGTCGAAGCAGTAGGTCATGTGCCCGAGATTCACGAGCAGCAGATGTCCCGAGGCTTGGGCCAGCCGCATCGACGATGCGCTTTGCTGGACGGAGTTATAGGAGACGTTCGGCACGGCATTGAGACCCGTGAACTTGCAGCGGTCGTCGCCGCCTGCGGGATCGATGACGCGGAGCGCCCACGTGCCGTCTCCGTTGGCGGCCGACTCCATGATGAACTGAAAGCGGCGATAGTAGGGGAACAGTTCCCCTTCAGGACGAATCTGAAACGTCCTCGCGCCGACATTGGTGACCGGTTGCGTGGTCGCTTCGACTTTGTACTTCGCGGGCGGGGTGGTGCCCGCGGGTTCGAGGTACGGCAGCAGCCGCTTGTCCGTGATGAGTTCGCCGTAGATTTCCGCACCGGTTTTGCCGTCGCGGATGATCACGTCGGCATAGCGGGCCGCAAGTTGGGCATAGAGGCCGACGGCGTCTTCCATCATGCCGCGGCGGATCATCAGCCGGGCCAGCATCTCGATCGCGCGGCCTTCGACCGCAGGCTCTTGGGCCATGGCCCAGAGTTGCATCAGGAGGGTCTGAGCTTCGCGTTGATCGTTCTCGTTGGAGGTCTTCAGCAGCAGTTCGGACAGGTGAAATCGAGCTTCGCGGCCGGCTTGAAAATAGACGCCGAAGACGCGAACAAATTCGCGCGTTTTCACCAGGTCACCGCTGCTTCGGATCGCCTGCCAATCGGCAAGAATCCGTTCATCGAGCGCTTTGCGGCCCGGTGAGTCCTTGGCGTTCCGCATCATGGCCTCGATGCGGCTTCGTGCCCAGACATCGGGGCGGAAGAGAACATTCGGTTCATCGGGGATCGAGACCAGTTGACGGTTGTCGCCGAGCGAGGCGAAGGCGCGATAGGCATCGAACGCTTCGGTGAGCCGGCCCTGCTTCTCACGCCCGCGGGCGGTGATGACCAGGAAGAGATTGCGGCGTCGCAGTTTCTCGTCCATCATCGCCGCCTTTTCGGACGGGTCGTCCGATTCGGTCAGGATGTCGCAAAGCTTCTCGTACTCGTCCAGGTACTTTTGTCCGTCCTCGAACTTGTTGCGGAGGATCTCCGTGTAGGCGATGTACAACTTGCCGTCGATGTTCGCACGTACGGCCGGCGACGGGTCGAACTTGCGGGCGGCATGAAAATCGGCGACGGCCTCGAACAGTTCGCCGTTGTCCAACAACAACTCGCCGCGGGCGGTCAGGCCGTCCGGATCGTTGGGGTTCTCTTTGAGGCGTTCGGTCATCTGCTTTCGCTTCAGTTCGATCAGCGGGAAGACCTTTACGGACAGGGCGGAGACCGAGAAAAGCTGACCGTCCTGAAAGATGAGATTGCCGAGTTGACGTCGCGGCTCGGCCGTGGGGTCGGAACTCTTGCGGAACATCGTCTTCGATTTCACCTGACCCGATTGGACGTCGATGGCCCAGATCTGCGGCTGCCTCGAGGGGCCTTCGTCGGGATTGCCGATCATGGGCAGGTAAAAGATGCCACCCTTGGCGGCGATCCCGTGGCCGCAGGGCGTGCCGGTGCGGATCTTGTCCCACACGATCTTCTTGCCGCCGGCACCGTCTCCGTTCACCGCATAGGCCCGGGTCGAACGCTTGCCGACGACAATGATTTTTTCATCCTGTACCGAACCGATGTAAAGATCGTCCTTCTCGCGCGGCGTCTGCCAGACGGCTTCGCCGGTCTGCAGGTCGAGGCACTGGAGCAGGTCCGAGTTGTAAGCCGTCAGGATCACTTTGTTCCCGGCAATCATCGGTGCGGACGCGCGCCAGCGGTCGGTCGGAATGACCGCGGCACCCGTGTTCTGGTCGAAACCGGGGCGCCCGAAGCGGCCGCCGCCGGGAATCACGACGCCGCTGCCGGGCATCGACTTGGGATCGGGTGCCGAACCGTAGAAGCGTGCCCAAAGCAACCGGCGGGAGTTGATGTCGACTGCCACCGCGGCGCCGCAGTTGGTCGGGCAGATCATCACACCGTCGGCGTAGGCCAGGTAGGCCGGCTGCATGCGGCGCGGTGTGTCCGTCCGCAGAGTCGTCGCCGTTTCACCGAGGTTCTGAATCCAGACGAGTTCCGGCTTGCGGTCACTGCGACCGAGGTCGTAACAGACCAGGCGAATTTGGTTCTTCCGTTCCATCAGGGCATAGAGCTTACCGTTCACCGCCAACGGTGGGCCGAGGTAAAAGGCTCCCTCGGCGAGAAGTTTCGCATCGAGCGATTTTTCCTCCTCCTCCTCGGACAGCGGTGCGGTTTCCGGCCCGCCGAGGATCCAAATGCGGTTGCCGGTTTCCAGATCGATCGCGGTCAGTCGGTTGTACCCGACCATCCCGCGGACGCCTGCAATGTTGGCGGCCGGCTGCACCGCCGGTTGCGGTTGAAAGCCAGGCATGCCGTTGTTGACCGGCGCGGGCGGCAGCACCCCCAGGTCATCCACAAGAAACAGGGTCTTGCCGTCGTGACTCAGGGAACCGACCGAGGCATTTTCCAGCAGCACCTGCGGATTCGACCGCTTCCAGTTCTCCCACCAGGCGCGGACGGTTTCGCGGTCCTCGTCGCCGGCGATTTTCAAGGCGCCCCCCGCCGTCGGGGAAAACCACACCAATTCGCCGACCGATCGTTCCTTGCCGTTCACGACAGCGCCGGCCTGCGTGGCCACCGCGTAGACGCCGTCGTAGCCCCGGTAGATCAGCAGGTTGCCGGCCGTGACCGGGTGCGACCCGGGGATGACGACCTGCTCGCGGGACGGGTCGACCTGGGTATAGGCGAAGTCGAGTTGTTGTTGAATCCATTCCGCGCCATCCTTGGAGTTCCCGGTGCGGCGATAGATCATGGGAATATCCTTCACCGGATCGAGAAACGGCGTACCGCCGACCGTGAGGCCCGTTCGCGAGGCGTTGCCGAGGCGATTGGCGAATGAGGCGTCGACCGTCGCGGCCGGCTGACGCTTCGCATCGGCCGCCAGTTCGGTCCGAAGTTTCTCCAGCGTGAACACGTCCGCCCCGATGATGATGCCGTCGCGGGGATAGTTCGCGCTCAGTTGCTCCATGAGCTTGTCCGCGGCTTCGGCCAGTTTCGAATCTCCGCTTCGTCGATAGGCCGTGACGGCTTTCACGATGACTTTGGGCGACGTGTAATCCTCGGCATCGGGCCGGGCGAGCAGTCGCTGAAAGCCGAAGGCTGCTTCGGTGGTGAAGCCCGTCTCCAAATGGATCGACGCCATCAGAAGTGTTGCCTGCCCGCCCGCTTTGGTATGGAAGTACTGCTGCGAAACGATGGCCAAGGCCGTCTTGTCGAAGTCGGCTGCGATCGCCTTGCGGAGCAGTTCCTTGGCCGCGGGGCCATACTCCTGCTCGTAGGTCGCCCGGCCTTCCTTGGCAAACGTGGAGAGCAGTTGGTTCACCTTGGTCTTCACGCTCACCACGGCACCGGTGTCGTTCCCCTTGGCGTCCTTCACGCGATAAAACGAGTCGCTCTTCGCGTTCAGCAAGTCCTGCACGGCGGAGCATACCACCGGCCATGGGATGTTGTTGCGTTCCAGATAGTCCATGACGGCTTTGAGACGCTCGCGGCTTTCGCGCTGTTCGGGCAATGTGAATTGGCCGTTGTCCGCTCGGTTCGGCGGCACCGGGTCAACCGGAACGGGCTGCGGCTGTTTCTGGGCGGAGAGGTGTGTCGTGACCACCAGCGCGAACGCGATGCAGAATCCGGCGTGAATGATCCGTCGCATGGCGGTCGACCTTGGTGAACGCGGCACGGCCGCAGCATCGAAATTGTCGCGGCTTCGCGAAACCGACTCAAGCGGAAAAGCCATCCGCGGTGCGGAAGATATCGGACTTCCGCTACAGTAAGGACGGATCAACGTACCCGACCCAACCGAAGCCCATCATGCCCGACCTGACTCCAACACTGACGCGAAGCGAAATCCGCAATGCTGGGGACGCGGGAACCGAACGCACCTTCCGGCCGAATTATTTGTCGTTCGCGGGCACCTACCAGTGCAACCTCGCCTGCCCGCATTGCTGCGTGCCGATCGAATGGCCGGACCGGCTCGACATTCCCACCGCGATTCGGTTCCTCGAACAAGCCTCGGCCGCGGGCATCGACATGCTCGGGTTCACTGGCGGCGAACCGTTCGTTTACCCCGAGTTCGTGATCGCGGTCACGAGGCGTGCCGCCGAGTTGGGCTTCCGCTTCGACAAACTCATGAGCAACGGCGTCTGGCACCGCGATCCCGAGCATCTGGTCGAAGTCTTCACCGAACTGAAGCAAGCGGGCTTCACGGGCAAGCTCGGTCTCAGCGTCGACAAGTTCCACGGCATCCGCATCGACAAGCTGGTCGAGTTCTGCCGGGCCGCGCGAAGCGTGTTTCGCCGGGACACGATCATCGCCTTGAACTACGCCAGCCGCTCGCCACACCTCGGGCTGGAGCCGATCCGCAAACTGGCCCGCGAATTGGACGCCGTCATCGAGTGGTCCGAATTGTTGAATCGCTTTCTGCTCGTCTCGGACGATTTCACGATGACTCTGAACTGGAACCACCTCGCCGAAGTCGAACGGGCCGAACACCTCGGCGGCGGGCACGAATGGGACGGTACTTGGTTTAAGGAAGACTATTGCGAAGGGCCAGGCCAGGCGTTGATCGTCAATCCGAAGGGCGAAGTGAAGCCCTGTTGCGGCTTCGCCTCGGACCTCGATCAACTGACCATCGGCAACATCCACACCGACAGCGTCGAGACGATCATCCGCAACGGCCGCGAGCACCCTTACGTCGGCCAAGTCTTTCGGGACGGTTTGACGAAGATCAAGAACGACATCCTCGCCGCCAACCCGAACGCCCTGCCGGGAGCGACGAGCAACCACTGCTATTTCTGCTGGTACATCCTCACCCGCGGTCTCGCAGCCGGCCAGAAGGGCGGCGGCGGCAAAGTCGGCGACTGGATCGCCGAGCGACCGAAGCTGTTGGAACTTGGGGTGCGAACGAAAACTTAGTCGGCTGAGCGCCAATCTTCCAGTTCCGCAACGGGTTTGTTCTGTTCGCGGGCTTTTTCGATTTCCGCAACCAGCTCAACGACGGAAGTCTCCTGCACGAGTTCGTTCGCGGCCTCGGTCCCACTTGAGTTTTCCAGTCCAAGTTGACGGCAGATCTGGTGCAGCATCTTCATGTTTTTCGTGACCTCCTGTTCGGTCAGCAAACAGACCTGCAAGGACATATGACCCCAGTGATCCTGCCGCTTCGATTGCATGTTCTGATTCATCAGGACGAACGTGGTGAGAAAGATGAATTCGATGCCGACGATCAATCCGAGAAAGGGAAACGGATAAGGGTCGAACGGCTCGATGCTTGGAATCCGGACGGAGTTTTCCACGATCCACAAGGTGAAGAACAGCACGTGCGCGCCGATGAACCAGAGGCTGCCGAAGAACCTCGCGATGACGTCGCCGATCTTCTCAACGCGGGAACGACGGCCGAGCAGTTCGCGTTCGACCTGAGCGATCGCCTCGATGTTCTTTTTGGCCGTCGTCGACAGGGCGTCAGCGGACATGGAGCGGGCGTCCTCGCGATGGTGACGACACGCAATCAGCGAATGTGGTGCCGAAGCCGTTCAACCCGCGGCCCGTTTGCTCTTCGTCTTCGCCTGCAGTTCTCCGTCGATGTAGGTCTTGCATTTGGGCAGCGCATCCAGAAAGATCTTGCCGTAAGTCTTGGTGTGGACGCGTGGGTCGAACAGAACGACTTGGCCGCGGTCGGTACAGGTTCGGATCAGTCTTCCGAAACCCTGCTTCAGTTTGATGACGGCTTCGGGCACGGAATAGTCGAAGAAGGGTTTCCCACCCTTCGCTTCGATCGCTTCCAGACGGGCTTCGGTGAGCGGACGGTCGGGCACGGCGAACGGCAGTTTCGTGATGATCACGCTGCGAAGCGCGTCGCCGCGGACGTCGACCCCCTGCCAGAACCCTGCGGTGCCGAAGAGGACGGCTTTGGTGGTCGTTCGGAAATCCGACAGCATCTTAGCCGGCGGCAGCGCTTCGCCCTGCTGGAAGAGCGCGTAGCCGTGCTGCTCGAACCACGGCCGCAACTTCGCGGCGGTTTTGTTGAGGAAGGCATAGCTGGTGAAGAGGACAAAGGCGCGGCCGTCGGTCTTGGCGATGAACTCGGGAAGCCGCTCGGCGACGGCGTTTTCGTACGCGGCCGCCTGCGCGGCGGGGTCGGGCATTGCGTCCCGAAACAGGTACAACTCCGCCTGCTTCTCGTAGTCGAAGGGGCTGCCGAGTTGCAGTGTCGTTGCGGACTGCAAACCCAACCGATCCTGCGTCAGTTGGAAGCCGTTGCGGCCACCGACGCTCAGCGTCGCACTGGTCAGGATGACCGCCGGCACTTTGTCGTACAGTGCGTCCTTGAGTGCCGGGCCGACTTCGATCGGCGCACTCGCCAAGGCTACGCGCGGAACCCGACCCGGTCGGATTTCGGCCCAGTAGACGTGCCCCGTCAGATCCTGCCCCAGCCATTGCCTCACTGTCGCGGCTTGGCTCATCAGCCGTTCGGCGCGGCTGGTCAGTTCGAGCTTTTCCTCATCGGAACTCAGACCGGTTGCGTGGCGCATCAAGTGGCCCGATAGCTTGCTCAGCTCGCCGCTGAGCGGATCGGGCACCAGCATCGCCTGCCGCACGCGCGTGGTCGGCCGCGCTTGCCCGCTGAGCCAGAAGTGGACGGAGGCGAAGAACCGCTCGGCCGCTTGCCGCGTCGCCTCGACTTGCTGGAAACTCTCGGCATCGCCGTGTGCGGCGAGGATGCCCTTGTCCCCCCGGCCCGTGAGGAGTTGATTCAGCAGATACTCGACCCCGCCTTGGGTGACGTTCAAACCGAGGAAGTCCGCGGCCGTGTCTTCGAGGGTGTGGGCCTCGTCGAAGATGACGACATCGTAGTCCGGCAGCAATCCGCCACCTTCGCGACGAAGTGCCAAATCACTGAAGAACAAGGCATGATTGACGACGAGCAGATTCCCGGCAAAGGCTTGCTTACGAGCCTTGTAGTAAAAGCACTCGGCATGAGTCGGGCAGGCACGGCCCAGGCAGTTGCCGCTTTCGGATTCGACCAGGTCCCACACATTGGGTTGTGGCGGAAAGTAGAGATCGCTCTTGGTCCCATCCTTGGTCTGGCGCGACCAGCGACCGATCTGAACGAGCTGCTGAATGCCGGTCGCGTCGTTGAGCATCCCGCCGCCGCGCTGTTGGGCCACCTTCAAACGCCGCAGGCTGAGGTAGTTGCCGCGGCCCTTCACCAGCACCGGGCGGATTTCGTACGGCAGCACCGATTGCAGAAACGGGATGTCCTTGGTGATGAGCTGTTCCTGCAAGCTGATCGTGTGCGTGGAGACGACGATCTTCAAGTCCTTGCGCTGCGCGAGCGCCGCGGCAGCGGGGACGAGATAGGAGAAGCTCTTGCCGACACCGGTGCCCGCTTCCACGAGCAGTTTCTCGCCCTTGGTGATGGCGCGCAGTACCGCAGTGGCCATCTCAACCTGCTGCGGACGGGACTCGAACTGAGGCATCGACTCGGAAACCGTTCCGCCGGGACCAAGCAGGCGTTCCATGCTGTTCATACGTCGATTATGACGGCCGGTCGGTCGATGTGACAGGGCAGCTTTTGGATCAGTTTTCAGTTTTCGAATTTCAGTTGCAGTGCTTTGTCTCATCCGGCGATTGCAATTCGGCGAAGCACTGAAATCTGAAAACTGAAATCCGAACACGATCAACGAAAAAACCCTCCGCGAAGCCAAGCTTCGCGGAGGGTTTCGTCGTCGATCGCTTACCAGAAGCGGACGCGCCAGTAGTCCTGCGGGGTGCTGGTGCGGCCGTACCACCAGTGGCCGTCTTCCCAGGTCATCGTGACCGAGCGCCAGCCGAGGGGCACTTTCGGGAAGGGGTAGAACGGTCCGATGAACGGGAAGGCATTATACGGATAGGCAGTCGGGTAGCCGACGCGGCTGAGGTTGTTGTGGGGGGCATAGGTCGGCCAGGCGTAGCCCGGCAGCGGCGGGGCGTCCATGCCGCCGACGCCGGCGCCGGGAGCACCGAGAGGGCTCGGTTCGGCGAGCGGGCCGTTGCTCATCATGCCGGGGGGCATCATGCCGCCTTGCATCGGAGGCATCCCCATCGGCGGCATACCGCCCATCGGGGGCATACCCGTCGGCGCGGTTGCCTGAACTTGCGTCACGCCCGCGCCGACGGTGAGGCCGTCGCGGACGAGCTTGACGCCGGTGACGACGCGGATCTCATTCAGAATCGCGGCCTTCTGGGCGGCGCTGCGGCACGGGCCGCTGATCGTCACCGTACCGTTGTCGGTCACGATGCTGACATCGGCACCTTCGGTCGTCGAGCCGGCGGTCAGGCGGGTGGCGACGGCTTCGGCGAGCTTCTGATTGGCGACGACGTTGGTTTCGGTCGGGACCAGAGCGGTCTTAGCGGCGACCTGCTTGGCGGTCGGCAGGGTCTTGGCGGCGGCCGGCTTGATCGGGTCTTTCGCGGCGGTCGAGCCGACGATCGCCCCGATCGCGGCGGCACTCAGTGCCAGAGAACGTAAGGTCATGCGTCTTCCTCCATGAATCGGGGGTGTTACCCGGGTAGCGTTCCTGCCTCGTGGGTACTGCATTCATCGGCCGAGGACCAACCCGCACGCCCGGCAGAACCGGCCGATCGGGCACACCCTCCACGACAAACCGCCGAACAACCGGTGCAGAGCGCCAAGCTTGCGCAGATTAGCAGCATTGAAAACCGTGGACGTCGGACGGCACGGCATCCATTCGTAAGGTGAAGTGGATGGCGTTCGCGAGCATGGTGCAAAGGGGTGCGGCCGTGGGTGTGGTGGTGCAGAAATTCGGCGGGTCGAGCGTGGCGACGCCGGAGAAAATCCTCGCGGCGGCCCAGCGGGCCATCGACGCCAAGCGCGAAGGCAATCAGGTCGTCGTGGTCGTCAGCGCCATCGGCAAGACCACCGATTCCCTGATCGCGCTGGCCGAGGAAATCAGCAAGTCGCCCCCGGCCCGCGAGATGGACACGCTCCTCGCCACCGGCGAACAGGTTTCCATCGCACTCATGGCCATCGCGATCCATGCCAAGGGGGAACGGGCGCTGAGCTTCACCGGCCCGCAGCTCGGCATCGTCACCGATTCGTCCCATTTGAAGGCTCGCATCAAGAGCATTGACGTGACCAAGCTGGTCGAGGCGCTCGAAGCAGGCTCGATCGCCGTCGTTGCCGGCTTCCAGGGAATGGATGAAAAGTACGACATCACCACCCTGGGCCGCGGCGGGTCGGACACGACCGCCGTCGCCGTGGCTGCGGCCATGAAGATCGCGGGTTACGATGTGCGGTGCGACATTTACACCGACGTCAACGGCGTCTATACCACCGATCCGCGGATCGTCAAGAAGGCGATCAAGGTCGACGCGATCAGCTACGACGAGATGCTGGAAATGGCGAGCATGGGCGCGGGTGTGATGCATTCGCGGAGCATCGAGTTCGCCAAGAAGTACGACGTGCCGCTGATGGTCCGCCATGCCGCGACGAGCGAGCAGGGAACGTGGATCGTCGGCGAGGAAGCGTGGATGAGTGAAATCCCGGTCTGCGGGGCAGCACTCGCCGTCAACGAAGCCCGGCTCATGCTCGAAGGCGTGCCCGACATTCCCGGGGTGAGCCATCGCATCTTCTCCGCGATGGCGGACGCGAACATCCCCGTCGACATGATCGCCCAGAGCGTCGGCTCCAACGGCCGGGCCACGATCGGCTTCACGGTCATTCAGTCCGACTTGGCGAAGACGCGCGAAACCCTCGCGCCCATCGTGGCGGATTTGGGTGCCAAGCTGAACGTGACCGAGCGCGTCAGTAAGGTCTCCGTCGTGGGCGCCGGCATGCGGACCGTGGCCGGTGTGGCCGAGCGCATGTTCGCGGCCCTCGCGGCCAACGGCATCAACATGAAGATGATCACGACCGGGGACATCAAGATCAGCGTCCTGATCGAGGAAGACGTGCCGCCGCCCTTCGAGGACGAGGATGAAACAGGCACCAAGAAGGTCCACCTGGAAGCCAAACGCGCCGTCCGCGGCCGGCTGGCGTTGGAGGCGGTGCACGACGCCTTCCACCTGCAGATGCCGCGCGAAGGGGCGGGCATTCCGCCCGAGGGTTACCGCACGCGGCGCAGGCCGATGGTGGTGCCCGGCGCCGACGCCCGCGCTCAAGCCGTCGCCAAGCTCGACGGCATGGAGGATATCCTCGTTTCCGGCGTACATCTGAATTCCGACCAGTCCCGCATTACCATCTTCGACCTGCCCGACCGCCCCGGCCACTGCATGACGATCTTCAACGCCGTCGCCAAGGCGAACATCCTGGTGGACATGATCGTTCAGAACATCACGGCTCCGGGAAAGGCCGAACTCAGCTTCACGGTACCCCGCCGCGACTTGGCTAAGGCGCTGAAGGGCACGACGGAACTGTTGAAGACCATCGACCCGACCTGCCGCGTCGTCGGCGACGCCGAAATCGCAGTCCTCTTCGTCCTCGGTGTCGGCATGCGGTCCCACACCGGGGTCGCCCGGATGATGTTCGGCGCCTTGGCCGCGCGCAACATCAACATCGCCATGATCAACACCAGCGAAGTCTGCCTCGGTGTCGTGATCGAACGAAGCCGCGGACAGGAAGCCCTGCAAGCGCTGCGGGACGTGTTCAAGCTGAAGCGATGAGCGGCGATGAAGTCGGCGTAAACGGCATTCGTTTCGATTGGTTCCCTCTCACGCTGGATTCGCGACTTCCAACTTCCCGAGCGCTTCGCGTGCATACCCCAGCATGGCGTCGCGGCGTCGGGGCTCGTTGAATCGGCCGTGGGCTTCGATCCAGTCAATGGTCGATTCGATGGCATTCCGGAAGACGGCCAAGTCGCTTTCGCTGCGTCGCAGGGGCGCGGCGCCGGGAAAGTGCAGCGGTGAGGTGTGGGCGAAGAGGGGTTGCGATGGGTTCAACGGCGAGGCCGGGCCGCCGACGCGGGCGGCGAACCAGTTCGCGGGTTTATCGGGGGTGTGTTCCAGCGATGCCGTCCACCAGCCGTTTGCTGCAGTCGGGAGAACCTTCGCGATGGGAACGCCGTGGGCCAACAGTTCGAGTGCATCGAATGGCGCGATGCACTCGGCTTTCGCGTGGAACACGCCGTTGTCGTGGGTCAGCGTCAGCCACGGGCCGTTGGTGACGAGGCTGGGGCCTGCGCGAAAGGCTTCAATCCACCTGGGTAAGGTCAAGGGCGTATCAACCGGCAGTTTCGCGTAAGTCCGCACGCCGCCGAGTTGGACGCGGTTCGTTTCCTTGCCGGTCGAGCCGACGAGACCGACGTCGATGCCCGCGTTCAGCAGGCGGTAGGTGACGGGCAGCAGCGATTGCTTGCGGGGTTCGCCGTCGAATTCGAGATGATTCAATTTGCCGAGGATCAGCGCGATCAGCCCTTCGCCCGAGTTCACCCCGGAGATCGTCGTGAAGGGATCGATCCAGATCGGTAGGCCGTTCTTGCGTCGACACTGGTCGCACCAGTCGATCAGGCTCCAATCGTCGGTCGCATCGGGCGGGCCGAAGGTCAGCGGGAAGACGATGCGATGCGAGCCGACCAGGCCGACCTGACCGAGCACGGCATGGCGGTTCAACGTGCCGACGGCGATCCGCGCGGCACGCCCCGGATAGGGGTAAGCGGTCGGTCCACTGAAGGCATCCAGGTTCGGCGTCGTGAGGTACGTCCGGCCATCGAGCATCGCGTCGGGAAAGTCCAACGCCTGAACGGCAGCCAAGTCGAGGTCTTCCGCATCGGCTTCCAAGGCCGCCGCATGCGGGGTGATGAAGTGGCTGCGCAGATCGGCCCCATACCAGCCTCCGGCCTTGGGGTCGTGCCTGCGGGTGATCGTCGTGCGGCGGGAAATTTGGCCCGGGCCGAGGGTGAAGGTCTCGTCGATGGGCGTGAAGAACGGCCCCTTCGCCGCCTGCAGGCGTATCGGCGTTTCCGCCGGCAGGGCGACTTCGCAGGCGCCGTCGATCGGGAACCAGCGTTCGCGGCCGAGGGCCAAACCCGCGCCGACTTCCTCGCCGCGGCCCAAGGGAATCGCGACCGATCGGCCGAAGGGGGCGTAGGCTTCGCCGTTCGGGCCGGTCAGCCGCAGGCGAACTGCGGTGGGAAGATTCGTGGTCGCATCGTTGATGCGGAGGTGGACCGTCGGCATGGTTAATCCGTGACTCCGCCGGCGTGCTTGACGATGTCCCGGAAGGCCTGCACCGCGTAAGGGAACAAGTCCGCCCCGGTGATGCCGCCGGTCGGGCCGCCTCCGCGGAGGTGCGGCTCCAGAACAGCAAAGCCGACGTAACCCCGTTTGACGGCATCGGCCGTGGTTGCGGGAATCTGCCCGTCGCCGGTGCCGGCGATCACGCCGTGCTGCTCGCCTTTGAGCCAGTCCTTGATGTGCAGGTGCGTGGTCCGGTGCTTCGTCCGTTCCCATCCTTCGAGAGGATCGTAGCCGCAGAAGACCCAATTGGCGTTGTCGTAGGCGAACTGCAACGCCGGGTTCGGCACTTCGGCGATGAGGTCGGCAACGCGGTCGGGCGAATCGCCGTAGATGTTGTGTTCGTTCTCGTGCATCAGTACTACTCCGGCGGCTTGAGCCATCTCGGCCTTGATCGTCATGCGGCGGATCACCTCGGCCCGGAACGGCTGCCACAGGCCCACGAAGGTTGCGTTGGTCGGCGGATAGTAGCTGAAGATGCGGATGTTAATGGTGCCGAAGCGATGGGCGATGTCGATCGCTCTCTTGAACTTGTCCAAGTGCTCCGCAAACGGCGCGTCGATGGCCACCTTTCCGATCGGCGACCCGACGGCGGAAAGTACGAAGCCTTCACCGTCGAGTTGCTTCTTGAACTCCGTCAGTTCCGCATCGCTGAGAGTCAGGACGTTGGTTTTGCGGATCGAGCGAAACTCGATGTGGCGCACGCCGCACGACTTCAGCACCGCGAGTTGTACGGCCGGGTCGGGCGAGATTTCATCGGCAAAGGCGGAGAGGGTGAACATGTAAGGAGTTTCCGATGAGAGAGTGAACCGTTTCCGTCATTGTCGTTGTTTCACGCTCAAACGGCCGGCAGTTACCACTGCTCCTGCCAAGGCAGCATCTCGTGCTGCATGGCCCAGCCGAGCACGGCGGCTGATGCAATCATCACCAAGCCGACGCGAAGCAGGAAGCCATAGCGGCCAAGGTTCCGGTTCACCCAAGGGATCAATCCCGGCAGCGCGACCAGCGGCAGCAGTGCCGCGATCCAAAAGCAGGCCGGCGGCACTTGGCTGTCGGTCAGTTGTTTGCCCGAGACCATCAGGCCGGGAATCATGCCGACGTAGGCAGGCACAGCACCGCGCAGATCCAGTTTGCCGTGAACGGCGACGACGGCCAGGCCGAAAAATCCGGCGCCGAGGATCATGGCGTAATCCATGAAGCTGGCGTAGTGCGCGAGCAGCATCACCCCGCCCGCGGTGGCACAACCGAGGTAGCCGATCAGCCCCGCTTCGGCTCCGGAGCCGTCGATGGCAACGCGATCCAGCGCGAACCAAAGGAGCAGCGACGCACTAACGAACAGTGCGGCGATGGGAAGGCCGAGATCGGGCGGAACCACGAAGTAGGCGGCGACGGCGAGGGCGATCGTACGCAACACCCAGCCTAACGCCACGGTGATAACCCGAGTCTTCTTCGAGCAGGTTTCCGTCAGGTCGTCCCACATCGAGGCGAAGACCCCGACCAGCAACAGCACCATCGCCATATGCGGCAGGAAGAAGCGCGGCGACGACGGCGAATTCCATGGCTCCAGCGGGAACGGCGAGTTGTGCCAGTTGCCCGCGACCGCCCCTGCGACGATGCCCAGCGCCGCGGCGGGCAGCCGGAAGCGTTTGCCTGCCAAGGCTGCAATTCCGAAGACGACCGCCGCGGCACCGGCGGCCGGCAGGAAGCGAGTCTGGATGATTTCCAGGACATCCGCCGACGGCGGCAGGGTCGGCGTCACGAACGGCATCTTGACTCCCGAGAATGAAGAAAGCGGGCGAAGGGTTTCTTCGCCCGCCTCGAAATCGTTCGGTCGATGTGCCTACTTCTTGCTGGTGTCGACCGTGATCTTGAGCGCAACATCGTCATCGATTTTGCCGGTGCCGTAGGTCATGCCCCACTCGCTGCGCTTGATCTTGAACTCGCTCGCAAGCATCAGAGCGCCGCCTTCGACTTTCGTGGCGGACTCGAAGGCGACCGGCTTGGACTTGCCGAGCATGGTCAGGTCGCCGGTGTGCTTGAAGCCCTTGTCGGACTTTTCGGTCTTGATGATCTTGAACATCGCCTTGGGGAATTCCTTGGCATTGAAGAAGTCCGGCGACTTGAGATGGCCCGTAAGCTTGTCGTCGTCCGAAAACATCGAGCTGATTTCGATGGTCACTTCGAGCTTGAGTTCCGCGGCCGGGCCGGAGGCGGTGCCGGTCAGCTTCTTGAAGCCACCGGTGTGCTTGCCGTCCGTCTTGGTGCCGGTGAATTCGATTTTCGTGTTTTCAGCGGTCAGCTTGATGTCGTCCGCCGAGGCGTTGACGCCGACGAGTGTTGCCGCTGCAAGGGCCAAACAGAACCGAACCATGACGAGTCTCCAAATGTATTTGCAGGGAAGGTGGTGCCACATAAGCGCCGCACCGCAAATCCTAGGAAATTACAACCGGTACAGTCGATGCTTTCATGAAATTCGCGTAAACCTCACGTCGATTTGCGCTTAATCACCTGAAGTTTCACCATGTCCAGAATGAAAGTCTTCTCGCCTGCGGCCGCGAAGCGGACCTTGATCCGCCGCAAGGCCCCGACTCCGCTGAGCACGGTCACCTGGCCGATGCCGTAGTCCGCATGTTGGACGACTTGGTCGACGGCAAACCCTCCATCCGAAGCGGCGACGACCGACGCCGGGGCGGGCTTGACGGGCGGCAGCCCGCCGGGACGCACGCCGTAGCCCGCGTTGCGGGCCGTGTCCCCGACCTTGCCGCGCCATTCGTCCAACGCGGCGCGGGGAATGTTCTTCATCATCGACAAGTCGTCGTGAAGCACTTCCTTCGGCAACTCTTCGAGAAACAAACTCGGCACGGCGTACAGCGCTTGCCCGCGGAACTCCCGCAGCCGCGAATGCGAAAGGTACAGTTGCCGCATCGCGCGGGTCATGCCGACGAAGCAGAGCCGGCGTTCCTCTTCGATGTCCTCATCCTTGCCCAGGCTCCGTTCGTGGGGCAGCAGACCTTGTTCGACGGCCATGAGGTAGACGATCGGGAACTCCAGCCCCTTGGCGGCATGCAGCGTCATCACACTCACGCGGTCCGCCGATTCATCCCAGGAGTCCACGTCGGCGGCGAGCGTGATCTGTTCGAGGAAGTCCATGAGCGTGCGCGAGGAATCCTCTTCCGCGAACTGTTTGGCCGCGGTGATGAGTTCCTCGATGTTGGCGAGCCGCTCGGCATCCTCGTCGTCACCCGTGTCCTGCAAGGCTTTCTTGTAGCCCGACTTATCGAGCACCAGGCGGATGTACTCGTGCGGCGGCAGGTCGAGTTGCGTGCGCAGTTCAATCATCAGTCGCGTGAAGTCGCGCAGGCCGTTGACGGCCTTACCGCGAATGTCCCCGATGTTGTGAACTTCCGCGGCCGCCTTCAACAGCGACATGTCGCGTTCACCCGCATACTTCACGAGTCGATCCAGCGAGACCTTACCGATGCCGCGGGTCGGCTCGTTGACGGCACGGAGGAAACTGAGGCCGTCGAGCGGATTGACGCTGAGCCGCAGGTAGGCGAGCACATCCTTGTTTTCCTTGCGGTCGAAGAACGCCAGGCCTTTGACGATCTGGAACGGCACGCCGTGCTTGACGAAGGCCGATTCGAGCGTTCGAGTGAGTGCGTTGATCCGCAGAAACACCGCATGATCGCGATAGCGCGCCTTGCCTTCGGTGACGGCTTTCCTGATGCGGATGACGACCCCCTCGGCTTCGTCCATGCCGTTGTCGAAGGTCAGCACCCGCACCGGGTCGCCGGCGGGGTTTTCCGTGACGAGTTGCTTCTTCTTCCGCTGCTTGTTGTGGTCGATCAGCACGCTCGCGGCATGCAGGATTGCCTTGGTGCTCCGGTAGTTCTGTTCGAGTGTAATGACCTTCGCGTTCGGGAAATCGCGCTCGAAGTCCATGATGTTCCTGATGTCCGACCCGCGCCACTTGTAGATCGACTGGTCGGGGTCGCCGACGACGCAGAGATTCGGCTCCAGAATGCTCAGCCTTCGGGCGATCTCGTACTGGGCCTGATTCGTGTCCTGATATTCGTCGATCAGGACGTACTGAAAGCGGCGGTCCAAATCGGCCCGCAACTCTTCGTTCAGCTTCAGCGCCAACGCGGGCAGGTAGAGCAGATCGTCGAAGTCCATGCCGTTGACGGCCCGCAGTTTCTTCTCGTACAGGTGGTAGGCTTTGGCGACCGCCTGGGTAAAGAAATCGCTCGTCTGCTGTTCGTAGAGCTTTGGCGTGAGCAGTTGGTTCTTGGCCTTGCTGATGGCCCCGGCGATGCGGTCCGGCGTGAACTTGACGTCGTCCAGCCCGGCGGTCGCGAGGGCGTCCTTCACCAGCCGATTGCGGTCGTCGATGTCGTAGATGGTGAAGGTTTTGTCGATGTTGAGCCGGTCGCCGTACTGCCGCAGCAGTCGCGCCCCGAGGCTGTGGAAGGTGCTGACCCAAACTCGGTTGCCCGGCACCAACTGCTCGACCCGCTGCCGCATTTCTCCAGCAGCCTTGTTGGTGAAGGTGATGGCGAGGATGTTGTGGGCCCGCACCCCCTGCGAGAGCAGATACGCCACGCGCCGGGTGATGACGCGGGTCTTGCCCGAGCCGGCCCCGGCGAGGATGAGCAGCGGTCCACAGCGATGCGTGACCGCGTCCTGCTGAGCCTGAGTCAGATCCTTCAACAGTTCGTCGGCGGCTGCCATGTCGCCCTTTCCGAGTCGGCATAGGCGCCGACCCCTTCCCGCGAAACAATGAATCAACGGGAATTCTATGCAGGTCGGACGGAAGGCGACGTCAATGGTGCTCGTGGGGATGGGAACGCAGATCGTCGAAGTGGTGCGGATCCGCCACCTGATGGACCGCCACGCCGAGGTGTTCCTCGACCGCGTCTTCACGCCCGGCGAACAAGCGTATTGCCGAGATCGCGTGCGCACGGCCGAGCACTATGCCGCGGTGTGGGCCGCCAAGGAAGCAACGCTGCGAAGCCTCGGCACAAGCTGGAACCGCTCGATCGCGTGGACGGACTTGGAGATCGACTGCACGAACCCCCCTGCACCGCGGGTCGTACTTCACGGCGGCATTGCCGCACGCGCGAGAGTGCAAGGCGCTGCCCGCTTCGTCGTCGCTTTGGCCCACACCCGCGCCCACGCCACCGCAACAGTCTTGGCTCTTCAGGGGTGATCATTCTCGGCTCGACAAACAAGCAGGCCCGCGAAGTGCTGAACTTCGCGGGCCTCTCTGGTTCATGGTTCCGACTCGCGTCAATTAGCCGGGTTTGTCGCGGGCAGGTCCGCGAGGGTTTGCGGCCTGGCCAAGTTGCCCGCAGCGACCGGCGTTCCGGCCGAAGAAGCTTGGCGACGGGCGACCGTGCCCGCCCCGACGAACGAGCCGCCGAGGTTGGTGGCATCGAAGGCGAAAAAGTCGTCGAGGACTTGGACGCCCGCACCGGAGTAGACGGTGACGCGGGCACCGCCGCCCGAACCGGCCGCGGTGACAATCTCGCTGCGGCCGTCGCCGTTGATGTCGAGAGAGGCGACGCGGACGCCACCGACGAACGTGGACTCGAAGGCGAAGAAGCCCGCGATCGTAGCCCCCGTGCGGCCGTCGAAGGCCCGCACGTCCGGTCCACCGCCGGCATCGGCACCGGTGATGATGTCCGGTGTGCCGTCCCCGTTGAAGTCCCCGGCCGCGACAAACACACCGCCGCTGAAGCCGCTGCCGTAGGGGGCGAAATCGCGGATCGGCGTTTGCGTGGCTCCATCGAACACGATCACCCGAGTCGGCACGCCGGCTCCGGTGGTCGCGATCACGTCGTCCCGGCCATCGCCGTTGATGTCCGCCGCGGCAACGCGGACGCCGCCGCGTTGTGCCGAATCGAAGGCGAAATAATCTGCGATCACCGTCGGCTGCGACGTGCCGTTCAGGCTCAGAATGCGGACGCGGGGGCCGCCACCCTGATCCGTGCCGGTGATGATCTCGCCGATGCCGTCCCCATTGACGTCGCCGATGGCGACCGACAAACCGCCGACATAGGTCGGCTCGTAGGCGAAGAAGTTTGCAAGCTCCGAGCCGTCGACACCGCTGAAGGCCCGGATGCGCGGGCCGCCGCCGACGCCGGTGCCGGTGACGATGTCCGGTACGCCGTCGCCGTTGATGTCCCCCACCGCGGTGCGAACGCCGCCGGTGTAGGCTTGTTCGTACGCGAGGAAGCGGAACTTCTCGATGCCCGTGGCATAGTCGAAGACGCGGACGATCGGTGCGGTGCCGACCCCGGCACCGGTCGCGACGAGGGCGAAACTGGTCGAGCTGAGTGCCGTTGCCGGGAAGCTCGGTTGCAGGTTCAGATTACTCACCGGCGAGACCACACCGGGGAAGCTCGGCAGTTCGGCCGGCTGAGGCGCCGCGGGCAGCGTGGCAACCGGGCTTCGCGTCGACGACAGGAAATCCCGTTTGGACGGGGGCACTTGAGGCGAGGTCGGCGGCACCTGGCCCGACGAACTCAGGACTTCGCCGAAGTTGTAAGGCCCACGCAGCGGAGCTGACGCGGTCAGCGTCACCCCGGTGAACATGTTGGTCGTCATCACCGGCCGTGAGGTCGAGGTCGGGTCGCCGTCCTGCAGTTGCCAGTCGTCGTAATCGACGGGCTGGGTTTCCGTCAGCCTGTAAACGCCGTAGGGAAGCGTCGGGAAGTCGTAACGGCCTCGATCGTTGGTCAGTACCGTCAGGCCGCCGGGAACGTCCGCCGAGGTCAAGGCTCGCGCGAAAGGCGTGCCGGGGAAGATCGTGCCGCTGATGGTCACGGGCACGCCCGAGAGCGGGAGTTCGCCCGCCTCGAAGATGCCGTTGCGGTTGATGTCGTACCAGACGTAGCCGAAGGTGCCGGCCGTCGGAATTTCACCGAAGTTGTTGTTGATGCTGTTGTCGTCCGCATTCAGGCGAATCGCGGAGAGGATGTCGTTGCCCGTCGTCCCGCGGACCACACCGGCGATCGTGCCCGCCGTGTCCAGACCGTCGTACAGGGTACCTTCGGGTTGCTGCTCGCGGAGCACGTAATTGCCCGGGACGAGGTTGGTGAACTTGTAGGCCCCGGTCGTGTCGGTGAGCTGGGACAGTGCGACCACATTGCCGTTGTCGTCGGTACCGTTGAGGTACACCCGCGTGCCGGGGATCGGCCGTTCGCCGGCATCCCGCACGCCATTGATGTTGGCATCGACGTAGACGAACCCGGAGATCATGGCGACGCCCGGGACGACCGGCGGGTCGATCAGGCCGAAGTCCTGACGCAGGTTGGCGAGGCCGCCTTCATCCGGATTCGTTCCGGCCGTCAGCACGAAGTTGCCGGTGCGGATGGAGCCGTCGGCTTGCGTCGTGCCCTTATCCTTGTCGTTGAGGTTGTTTTGCTCGGCCGGCTCGAAGGCGTTGTTCGTACCCGTGGAGCTGCGTAGCCCGGCGGGCGGAATGATGGCGACCGCGTACACCCCAGGCTGCAGATCCGAGAAGCGGTACAAGCCGTTGGCGTCGGTCGTGGTCGTCGCCAAGATACGGTTGTCGCCACTGAGCAGGCGGACCGTCACGCCGGCGATCGGAGCCTCCCCCGGATCGAACATGCCGCTGTTGTTCGTGTCCTTGAACACCAAGTCGCCGATGGCCAGAAGCACCGGCGGCGGTGGTACGGTCGGCACGAACAGGCCGAAGTCCTGCCGCAGGTTGGCCGAGCCGTTTTCGTCCGGGTTGCCGGTGCGGTTGAGCGTGATCTGACCGGCGCGGATGGTACCGTTCGGCTGAGTGGTCCCCTTGTCCTTGTCGTTGAGATCGTTCTGCTGGGCCGGTTCGAACTCGTTGTTCAAGCCGGTCGAACTGGACAAGCCGGTGGGGCGGACGATGCCGACGCTGTAGTTGCCCTGCGTCAGGTTCTCGAAGCGATAGAGGCCGCCCGCGTTCGTCGTCGTCTGCGCGATCGAGGTGCCGGTGCCGTCGAAGAGGATCACGGTCACGTTCGGGATGCCGGTTTCACCGAGCGTCGGGTCAAACATGCCGCTGTTGTTCGCATCCAGGAACACGAGATCGCCGATGGCGAGCGGGCGGAAGAAGCCGAAGTCCTGGTTGCGGTAGCTGCTGTCGTTGGCGATCGTGTCCGCGGCGGTGGCGGACGCGGGTCCGTCGAGGTCGTCGAGCGGAGCCTGGCCGAGTTGGGCATTGACGACCGGACCGCGAACGACCAGGCCGCCGACTTGCGTCGTGCCGTGGTCGAGGTTGTTGGCGGGGTTCTCCGGATTGGTCACCGGCTCGAACGGTCCACTCAGCGAGCCGCTGGTGCCGCTGCTCGAGCGGAAGCCTGTGGGAATGACGACTTCGACACGGTAGTTTCCGGGAAGCAGATCGCCGAACAGGTAACCGCCGTCGGCCGCCGTAGTGGTGGCGATGGCTTGCGAGTTGAGGCCGAGAACCGGATTCCCGGCACCGTCCAGCAGGCGAACCACGACGCCGCCGATGCCGGTTTCCCCGTTGGCCGCATCGTAGATGCCGTTGTTGTTGAAGTCGTCCCAAACGAAGTCGCCGATGCTGACCTTGCGGTACAAACCGAAATCCTGCCGCAGGTTGGCGCGGTTGGCTTCACCGCTCGAAAGCGGGTCCGGGTTCGACGCGTCGCCGGGGTTGAACAGCGTCACGGGCGTGCGGACCGCGATCCGCTGCGAACCGACGATCGCGGTACCGTGGTCGGCATTGTCGGTGAGGTCGTTGCCCGGCAGGCCCGGCTCGAACGGGCCGCTCATGCTGCTGCCGTTGACGCCCGAGCTGCTCATGTAGCCGGCAGGCGGCGTGATGCGGACGACGTAGTCCCCGGGCACGAGATTGCTGAAGAGATACGTCCCGTCCGCGAGCGTGGTCGTCGTGATCGGAGCGCTGGTTTCGTCCCGAAGCGGGTTGCCTGCGGAGTCGAGCAATTCGACCACGATGCCGGAAATCCCGGCTTCGCCGGCTTCGCGAAGGCCGTTGTTGTTAACGTCTTCCCAGACGAGGTTGCCGAGTTCCAACGGCAGGAAGACGCCGAAGTCCTGATCGCGGTAGCGGCTCGTGGCCGGGGCCGGATCGTTCTGGAGACCTGCCGGAATCGTGGTCGGATCGACGACGATCGCCCCGCCGACCGCCGCCGTGAGGCGCGGGCCGTTGATGAAACCGCCGGCATCGGTGCCGTGGTCGGTGTCGTTGGGCGTATTCGTCGTCACCGGCTCGAACGGCCCGGTCGGGCGGCCGACGGTGCCGGTGCTGCTGCGGTAGCCCGCCAGCGATCCGCTGCGCACGAGCACGACCTGATAGGTGGCCGGAGCGAGATTCGTGAACAGATAGCCGCCGTTTGCATTCGTGGTCGCGGTGCCGACGGTCGTGGCCGTGGGGCCGGTCACGTCCAACAGGATGACCGAAGCGCCGACCACGGCCGCTTCGCCGGGATCCCGCACGCCGGAGTTGTTCCGGTCGAACCAGACGCGGTCGCCGATGCTGATCGGCTGGTAGAAGCCGAAGTCCTGGGTGCGGTCACTGTCGGCGTCCGCGGCATTGTCGGTCAGGCCGAGGTCGCCGGTCGGTGCGGTCGTTTCCAGAGTCGGTGCGGTGCCGGGTTGCAGGCTGACGAGCGACGCGATCACGAAGCCGTTCGGCTGGGTCACTCCGTGGTCGAGGTTGTTGGCTTGCGGCAGCGGTATCAGGTTGGCCGGCTCGAACGCGCCGACCGCTTGGCCGTTGGTACCGGAGCTGGACAGGAAGCCGATGAGGTTTGGGTTCAGTACCGGATCCGTCGGGATCCGGACGCGGTAATCGCCGGGGTTCAGATTGGTGAACAGGTAGCCGCCTTGGGCATTCGTCGTCGCGGTGGCAAGCACAGTGTCCGTCGCGTTGACGAGTTGCACGAGCACCCCGCCGATCGGGGCTTCCCCTTGTTCCCACGTGCCGTTGTTGTTGCGGTCGTTCCAGACGTAGTCGCCGAGGCTGAGACGGTAAACGAAGCCGGCGTCGAACGAGTGGTCCGTCGTGCCGGGGCCTCCAGTCGTCAGCGCGATGACGCCGTTGCCGCCGACGGCCAAGGCATCGCTGTCCCGAATGTCTTCGGTGTTGCCGGAGATGTTCGCGGTTGTGAGCGTCAGGGCGCCGAGTGCGGATTGGACCAGCGGAATGCGGACTTCGTAGGCCATGTTCGGCAGCAGGTTCGCCACGCCGTAGGTCTTGCCCGGCACGCGCAGGTTTGCGGCCGGAGCGAGCAAACTCGTGAAGAAGTAATTGCCGTTGATGTCGGTCGTCGCTTCCGCGATCGACGCGCCGTCCTTGAACAACAAGACGCGGACGCTCCCCAGGCCGGGGTCGGTCGGGTCCTGCCGGCCGTCGCGGTTCAGGTCGGCCCAGACCTTATTGCCGATTTCCATGCCGGTGGGCGCGATCGCCACCAGGTCGCCGATGCCGTTCGCCTTGGCGAACGTATCGGACGCTTGACCGAAAGTGAACTGCGTCTGGTAGAGCTGATAACCGCGAACGGCGTCGCCGATGCGGGAAGTGTCGCCGTTGACCGCGCGGTTGCGATAGAAGCGGATGCCGCCGGCATCGTACTGCTGGCGAACCTGGGCCGGGTCGAAGGTCGTCACGACGACATCGTCGTAACCCGGCAGTTGAAGGACGCCGCCGACGGACAGTTCCTGGTGATCCTCGAAGGCATCGTTCAGGCCGGGTTGCAGATAGTCGCCGTAATAAAACTCGCCGTTGCCGGGGCCTTGCTGATTGCCGACCCCACCCGAGGCGACGACCGTATTGCCCGGCGAAGCCGCGTTGTTTTCCAGCGTCCAACGGGACGCGATCACGTTGCCGGTCGATTGCTGATTCAGGAAGGCCCGCAGCGTATCCCCGCCGGAGATGCCGGTGAACAGCGAATTCGGATCGGAAACGAGGCTCGGCGTCTGATAGCCGAATTGATCGCCGGAGCGGTCCCGCAGACCCAACGTGACGTTGCCGTCCGAATCGAAGGCCAAGCCGGTGAGCCAAGCCTGGGGATAGAAGCCGATATTCGGCAGATTCGAATTGGTGATGTTGCGGTACACCGGAGTCCACGGCAGCCATTCGGCCGGAATCACCGTGGCGGCGCTGGGCGTCTGGCCCGGGCTGCCGTCGATGCCGGGCTGGATGTAACCGCGGTTGTAGTTCAGCGGCGTGTCGAGCACCGGAGCCGTCGTGGTCGCGTTGCCGTTGAGATCGACGAACGTGCCGCCGCCGGTCGCGCTGCCGTTGGCGTCAACATTCAAGCGATATTGGAACACGTAGGCCCGCATGACGGACGGATCTCCGACCACCGTGCCGTTGGCGGTCGTCGATTCGGCGGAGTTCACGGCCCCGACGTAGATCGAGCCTTTGTAGTACTGCACGGCGAAGGGCCGCAAATCGCCGAGGCGGGTCGCATACGTGCTCCCGCTGCCGCCGGTAACCGAAATCGGGATCGGCAGGTCGACGGCCGTCGGCGTGCCATTGGGATTCTGCAGATCGACGACGTAAAGCCGACGATCACCGAGGGCGACCGTGTACAGGAACCGGCCGGTCGGATCGACGTCCAAGCCGCCGAGCCCGGACTTGCCCACGGCGTCCCAGCCGGCCTGTGATCCGTTTGCGTTGAAGAACAGACCGTCGCGGATGTACGGTTCCTGATTCGCAGGGACGCTGGACGCCCACTGCGGATCGTTGCGGAAGTTTGTGCCCGTCGAGCCGGGCGCCAGCGTTTCAAGGTCCAACAGCTGGGTCGCGTCCGTCACCTGGGTATTGTTGCCGCTCGGCGCACCGTCCACGGCGTAGATGGCGCCCGGGCCGCCGGGGCCCCAGCCGCTGTGTCGCTTCGTAAACGCGGCCGCGTAAATCTGATTGGTCGACTTGTTGTAGCCGAGGCCCCACGTCGCGCCGATTTCGCCGAACGGCACCTGGATGCTGTAGGTCGTCGGTTCGACGAACGGCCCAGCTGCGGCGGGGCTGAATTGGCCCGGTGGGTTCGGCGCCGGAATCGAGGAACCCGAATTGTACGGGAAGGCGTACAGCGAACCGCGATCGGCGAACGCGCCGTTGCTGGCACCAAAGATGTAACGCTGTGTGGCAATCAGCGGGTTGTCCGGCGTGATGTCTTCGTAGCGCGTCAGCGCGAGGTTCAGGCCACCGGTGCTGCCGTTGTCGACCACACCCGCGGTTTGAAGCGCCGTCCCGGTCAAGGTGCCGGACGGGCCGTAGGAAATGCCGGCAGGTAGGTTCGTGAATTCGAGCCGATAGGATCCGCCACCGGAAACGGTCAGCGTGTAGTTGCCTGCGACGTCCGTCGTCGCCGTGCCCGCGACCGTATTCGCCTGATCGAACGCGCGGATGGTGACCGGAGTGCGGACGGTATCCCACGGCTGGGCACGACCGTTGAATCCGACTTCGCTGGAGAGTGTCGTCGTGCCGGCGCCGATGTTGTCGATCGTGACCGGTGCGAAATCGAAGCGACCGTTCTGATTGGTGTCGAGAAACACCGTGCCCGTGAAGGTCGCGGCCGGCACTTCGCGTTCTTCGAGGCGATGCACGTCCAGCTTCGAGAGCCGCGTCAGCGATCCCTTGCCGGGCTTGACCGACTTCCGCTTCCGCACTGTGGTCGTTTTCGTCGGTTCCAGCATAGCTACCTCGTCCGATCGTAAGTCGATGTTGGGAGTATCGTGGGTGATGATCTGAACCACCGTAAGGTTCAGTCTGGACTGATAATTTCTTCTGTCAACACAAACAGAAGTAGGTCGAGTGAGTTTCGGAAAATCCTGCCGAACCATGTCGGAAACACCGACACTACCTGTCTTCGGTTCGCACTTCAGATCGACGACGAAGACGGGGTTGAGATTGCGGGATTTAACATACAGCTTCGTTTCACATTGGTGAAAACCGGCAGTTTGCCCTCAATCGGCTATCCGGGTATGCCCGGTGACATTCCAGCGTTTTGAGAACCGGGAACCTTTGGATTTGACGGGGAAGATTGGAGAACTCACAACCCTGAAACCGATAAGCATGGGGAAGAACTCTGACGGTCTTGAACCGGCATGCGCGGGGAAGGAATCCCTGCAAACCAGGCTAAACAAGGAGGTTTTATGTTGACCCGTTTTCTTGGGGGCATCGCCGTCTGCATCGCTGCAACGGGCATGCTCGCCGCCCAGCAGCCGTACATTCCGGCTTCCCCCTACCCGACCCGACAAGTCGCCATGCAGCCGCCAACTGTGGCGACGCCCGATGCACTCAAGAACTTTAAGCCTTCAGCGTTGCTGCCCGCACCAAGCGTCCCGACGGTTCCGCCGGTTCTTGGAACGCCTCCAACTCCCGGCACGCAGTCCGCGCCGCCGATGATGGCCGCTCCGACCATGCAAGCCCCAGCCTTGGCCGCTCCGGCGTATTACGCTCCCGGCGCCATCGCCGATCCGGCCGGCGTCTGCCCGACCGGCGCCTGCCCACAGATCCAAGGCTGCGCGGCCTGCGACTGCCTCTGCGGCCCGCCCGGCCGATTCTGGGTCTCCGCCGAGTATCTCTACTGGCAGACCCAAGGCCAAAACCTGCCCCCGCTCGTCACGCAATCTCCGGCAGGCACCATCCGCGACAACGCCGGCGTCATCGGCACACCCGGTACGAGGATTCTGTACGGCAACAACAACGGCAACGAAGAATGGCGCAGCGGCTTCCGCATCAGCGCCGGAATGTGGCTCGATGAATGCCAACGCTTCGGCATCGGCGGCGACTTCTTCTTCCTCCAGCCCAGCAACGAAAGTTTCGGCATCGGCTCGCCCGGCGACCTGATCCTGTCGCGCCCGTTCGTCAATGCCGCCAACAACGCCAATGCCGCCCAACTCGTGTCATTCAGGAACGATGCCCAGCTCGTCGCCTTCCCCGGTGTGTTGTCCGGTTCGGTCAACGTGACCAACCGCTCCAACGTCCTCGGCGGCGGCGTCAACTTCATCAACAACCTGTGCTGCGATCCCTGCGGTCGTCTCGACTTCACCCTCGGCTACCGCTACCTGAACCTACGGGATGAAATCGTCATCCGCGAAGATCTCACGGCACTGGCCGGGTCGAGCGTTCCCGCAGGTACGCGCTTCCAGATCGAAGACCGCTTCAAGACGGACAACGATTTCCACGGGGTCAACCTCGGCCTCGGCTGGGAACGCCGCTTCAGCCACTTCTTCGTCGGCGTCCGCGGCAGCGTGGCCCTCGGCGTAACGGCTACGACTGTTGAAATCGACGGCTCGACGGTCATCACCCCGCCGGGCGGGGCTCCGCAACGCTTCGTCGGCGGGCTGCTGGCTCAACCGACCAACATCGGCCGCTACAACGAAAACAGCTTCTCGGTGGTCCCGGAAATCGGCGTCCGCTTCGGCGTCCAGGTCACCGAACACATGCGGGCCTTCGTCAGCTACAACTACCTTTACTGGAGTAATGTTGCCCGCGCCGGCGACCAGATCGACCTCCGCGTGAACACTAACCAGATCGCCCCGCCGTCCGCCCTCAACGGCCCGGCCGTGCCCGGCTTCAACCTGCAGAAGACAGGCTTCTGGATGCACGGCGTCGGCGTCGGCATCGAACTTCGCTACTGAAAAACGCGACTCGGACCAAAACGCAGCAACCCCGACAGGACCTTGTTCCTGTCGGGGTTGCTGCGTTTCATCGGTCGCGGTTTACAGGCCGAGGGCGGTCTTAAGTTCGCCGACGAGCTTCATGAGTTGTTCCTTGGCGGCGGTCATCTTGTCGCCCGTCGATTCGGTGACGGCCTTGATGGCGTCCTTGACCTTCGGGAGCAGTTCCTTCGCCTTGGCGATCTTGTCCGCGAACACTTTCTTGGCGTCGCCGGCGGCTTTGCTTTCATCGGTGGTCAGCGACTTGATCTTTTCTTCAGCCGCGACGAGCATCTCGTTGATGGGCTTGAGCAGACTTTCCTTGGCGGTCGCTTCAGCCTTGGCGGCCATGTCGGCGGCGCTCGCCTTGGCGTCTTCGCCGGCCTTCTTCATTTCGTCGCCGGCCTTCTTCATTTCGTCGCCGGCTTTCTTGGCTTCATCGCCCATTTTTCCGACGACGCCCGTCGTTGCGGACTTGGCGGAGGTCATCGTGTCCTTCGTCTTTTCGCAGCCGACGATCGCGGTCGAGCCGGCGATCAGTCCCATCGTCAACAGCATCGATTGAATCTTGCGCATGAATCACCCTGGTGGAGAGAGGTTGTGCAGCCGGCAACAGTCGTCCGGCCCACACAATCGATCCACGCCGCGAACGATTATTCCAAAGATGCGGAATTATTTGCCATTCCTACTTCATCGCCTCGTGATCCGCGAACTGATTGCGGAACACCTTCAGCACGGTCGCGAGGGTTTCAGCCTGATCGACCCCTTGCATTTTGTTCAAACCGGAGGCGATATGGTTGGCCAGGTCCGCCAGGAAGACTCCCCATTGGGCGTGCTCCTTAAACACGTCAGTGGACAAGGCACACTGAAGGTGCTGATCGATGACCCAAGCCCGCACGATCTCGATCGCGCTCGCGGCCGTCTCGGCATCTTCAGGTTTGTGCAACTCGTGAACGACTCGCTCGGCCATGGTCGGAATCCTTTCCGGGGTTACTTGAAAGCAGGTCAGTCTCGGCGGGCTTTCTCGATCCAACCGCCACCGAGGACGCGGGTGCCGGCGTAGAACGTCACCGCTTGGCCGGGCGTCACCGCCGATTGGGCTTCGGCAAAGCGGACTTCGGCATTCCCCGATGCGTCGGCGACGATGCGGGCAGGCACCGCGGTTTGGCGATAACGGATCTTCGCCGTACAGTCGAGGCCTGCTGTGGGCGTGTCGATCAGCCAATTGATGCGCGACGCTTCGAGTCCTTCCGCCAGCAAATCCTCGGCATCACCGACGACGACCGTACCCGTGTCGGGAATCAGTTCCAGCACGAACCGCTTCTTCCCGGCCGCCACGCCGAGGCCCTTACGTTGGCCGACGGTGAAACGGTCGATGCCGTCGTGGTTGCCCAGGATCGTACCGTCCTTTTCCCGGATCACGCCGGTCGGTGCCGCGTCCGGTCGGCGTTTGCGGACCACATCGGTATGGTCGCCGCTGGGCACAAAGCAGATTTCGACGCTGTCCGGCTTCTCGGCCACGCCGAGAAGATCGGCATCGCGGGCGATTTGCCGAACTTCGGCCTTGGTCAACCCGCCGATGGGGAACAGCAGGTTCTGCAGCACCGGCCGCTTGATGCCGTGGAGGACGTAGGACTGATCCTTGTCCGGGTCCAGGCCCATGTGTAGTTCGGCTTCATCACCGTTGCGAAGGATTTGGGCATAGTGCCCGGTGGCGATCGTGTCCGCCCCAAGGTCGTCCGCGAATTCCTTGAGCTTGCCGAACTTCAGCCAGTTGTTGCAGACCACGCACGGGTTCGGCGTCCGACCCTTGAGGTATTCATCCGCGAAATAGTCGATGATCCGATCGAATTCCCGTTCGAAGTCGATGGCATAAAACGGAATGTCCAACTTGTCCGCAACGCGGCGGGCATCCCCGGCATCGATGGCGGAGCAGCAGCCCTTCTTGTTGTCCTTACGCTTGTCCTCGGATTCGGTGTGGACCCCGGTGCGCATGAAGAGGCCGATGACGTCGTAACCGAGACGCTTCAGAATCATGGCCGAGACGGAACTGTCCACCCCGCCGCTCATCGCCAATACAACCCGACCCGCCATCGTGCGACACTCCCGAATTTCACTTCAACGATATTGTAGCAAACCCGTTCCCAAAGCATGCGTGCTTGCCGAACGTCCGCGGGACACGCAAACTGAATCAAGTCGTTCCGGGAATTTCGTCACGGTGCCGTCGCATGAATGCGTTGAAAAGTTTCTTCGTCGATGAATGGTACTTTGCCGCCCCCATGACGCTCCTGGCCTTCGTCGCCTTTGTGCTCGTGGCCTGGCGCATCTTGTTGAACTTCTCGTCCCGGTCGTCGCTCGACGATCTCTGGCCCGACCTGCAGGACACGCTGAAGCGAAAGGGCGTTCGCGGAGCCGCCCAACTTTGCCGCGAGGAGAAAGGGCTGATCGCGCAACTTCTGTTCCCAGCCGGATTGGAAGCCTCCGAGCAAGGGGCCGGCGCGATGCGGCGCAGCATGGCCAACGCCATCGAGTTCGAGATTTTGCCGCGGATGAACTTCCTGCTCGCGCCCATTTTGGCCATCGCCAAGATCAGCACCATGGTCGGCCTGCTGGGCACGGTCATCTCGATGATCAATACGTTCAGCGCGATCTCCCAAGCGAAAAGCGGCGATCCGTCCGGGGTCACCAGCCAGGCCGGGGCCATCGGCTTGGCCCTGTTCGCTACGGCGATCGGGCTGATGACCGCCATCCCGCTGGTCTTCTTCCACGTCCTGTTCAAGGATGGAAACCACCGGATGGAAACGAAGATGAAGGCGGCGGCCCAGAAGCTGATCACGCTGGTGCAGAACACGCGCATCACAACGGCGGTCAACCCGTGAGCGATGCCAAGCTGCCCAAGAAATTCGACGTCTGGTTCACCGCCGCCGATCAGGTCTACCGCGGCGTGCCGGCGGACGTGGTCCGCGGCTGGGCCGAGCAGGGACGCCTCGGCGAGGCTGACCGGCTGCGGACCGCCGGCGCCCAGTCCGAGTGGATCAAGGTCGCAGACTATACGCCGCTGACCGGTTTTCTTTATCGTAAGCCGACCTTCGACGAAGCCGGCGGGCCGATCGAATTGGACATCGATGCGGTGAAGCCGCGACGCGAGATCGAAGACGACGAAGTCGATATGATCCCGCTGATCGACATCAGCCTCGTGCTGCTCGTGTTTTTCATGATGACGGCCGTGGTGGCGGTGTCTTCCCCCATCAAAGTGCCCGAGATGAAGTATGCCGAGGAATTCGCCAAGGACGGCGAATCCCTCACCGTGCAGATCGACCGCCGCCCGGACGGCACGCCGTTTTATGCCCTCCGCCTCGGCGACAAGGGGCCGACGACCGAGGACAACAACCTCGGCGGTTTGCCCGAACTCTTCGCCCGCCTCGATTCCCGCCTCGGCGAGCGTAAGGAGCCGCCGGAGGTGCGGATTGCCTGCCACGAGAAGTTGCCGGGCGAGTTTGTGCGGGCCGTGACCAAAGAACTGGATCGCCGCAAGCGCAACGGGAAAATCCGCACGTACTCGGCGGACGTCAACGAGGCCGCCAAATGAACGGAAGCTGGACAGTCCGCCGTGAAGGCAGCGGGAAGCGCGTGGAGTACGCCTCCGCCCAAGCCGTGATCGACGCCTTCGCCGACGGCGACTTGGCCGTCGATGACGAAGTCGCCGGGCCGACTGAGAATCGTTTTCGGGCGATCGAAGCGCATCCCGTCTTCGAGGAGACCATTGCGGAACTCGAAGCGCCGCTCCCGGAAGCCGACGAGGAGACGCACCTCGACATGAACCCGATGATCGACGTGTCGCTGGTGCTGCTTATCTTCTTCATCCTGACCGCGACTTATGCCACGCTGCGTCGCACGGTCGAACTGCCTGCCGAGCCGCCGGAGGAATCGCAGAAGGCCGCGTCGATTCCGAAGTTGAAGGACATTCAGGAAAAAGTCTTCAAGGTCGTCGTGCGGCTGGAAGCCGAGCAGGTGCTTGTCCGCGTGGAAGGTCGGCTCGTGGATCTGGACAAGCTCGAAGCCGAGATGATCGACCAGGTCAAGCGGTTCGGCAAGCCCGAAGCCTTCATCGACGTCGGCCCCGGCATCCTCTGGGGCACGGAGATCAAGATCATTGAAGCCTGCCGCGGCGCCGAAGTCCGCCGCATCCACTGGCCGAAGTCGAAGTAAGCCTGCGGTGTCATGATAACAAAACTCGCCGGCGTTACTTCTCGACGAACTTCAGGTACCCCGCCGGCAGTTCGAGCGGAGACAAGCCGGGACGCTTTCGCGCCAGCTTCACGTTCCAGACCTGCCCGCCGACCTTGACGCCGTCGCCGAGTTCCGCCAGCGGAATGGCGCACTCCGTCGTCCAGCCGGTTTCGGTGCCGGCGGCAGCGACGAACCAACGCGGGTTCCAGCTCTTGTCGTCGCAGCAGTCGTCCGCCGTGCAGCCTCGTTCGTCAACCGCCAAACGGAAATAGGTCGCATGGTCGCGGTCGGTGTCGATCATGATCTCGAATCGTTCGTGGCCGCTGAGATCCGCATCGTATTCGCGCTTGACAGACTTCTCGGCCGGTTTGTAGTCGTGTCGAGCGCACTCGACCGAGAGGTACAGGAACTGATCGTCGAAGGCGAAGCGGGCCGTGGTCGCATGGCCCAGTTTGCTCTCGACCGAGACGAGCACCGGCTTCGAGGCCTTCCAACACTCATCGCCGAGCTTACCGTCGAGCACCGGCCGCGTTGCGGTCTTGTAAGCCGGCAGACGTGGAATCAGCGGTTGCTCGGTCGGCTCGTCGTGCAGGAGTCGCAGTTCCTCGCGCAGCCGCACCGCCGCCGGGTCGGACTTGGGATCGGCGGGGTTCAGCGCCAGTAGCGTCCGCAGCAATCGATCGGCATCGGCGACCAGACCGGCACGACGCTGCTGCGAAGCCCGGGCCAGGCGGCCGTCGGTTTCCCGCATGTAGCCGGCACCGAATGCGGCCAACTTGCCGTCCAGCGACAGGCCGAAGTCTTCCCATCGCCGCAGGGCCTGACCGCTGACGAATCGCGTTCGGAACTTCGGAGTGAAGTCCGCAGGCAGTTCAACGGATGAAACCTGCTCCACATCTCCCGCAGTCTGCGTCGGCTCAAAGATGCCGGTCAGTGCGACTCCGTGTTCGGTCTTCAACAGTTGTCGCCGAATCTCCTGCGAGCCGTGGATGCGGGCCAAGCGCGGGATCGCCAAGGCGGACTCGGTCTGCAGCGGATGATGTTCGAGCATCCAGGCGTAGAAGAACCGCGCCGCCGACCAGTGCCCCAAGCGTTCGCATGCTTCCGCAAACTGCAGCGCCGCCCGGCACGATGCCTCGCCCGGCCACACGGCCAGTTGGGCCGAGATTGCCTGCACCGCGGCCTGATGATCCTTGGCCGTCGCCGCCCGTTCCAAACTCTGCATCAGTTCCAAACGAATCTTCAATGCCCGCTTCCGCTCGGCCAAGGTCGCCGCGGATTCGGTCGGAACGCCAAGCACACTTCGCCGCGATGGTCCCTGCTCCGCCAAGGCAATCCCCTCGAACGCTGCTTTGCCGTCGGTCTGCAGCCGGAAGACTTGCCCGAAGTTCAACCGCTCCTCGATCAGTCGCATGCCCGCTTCGGCCCGATCCGAGAACGACAGGGCCAAGGAAGAGTGGAATTCATTGGCATCGAATGCATCCCCGGTGCCGCACCGAATGACGCGCGTGACTTGATGCGGAGTCAGATTCAGTTCCGCGAGTTGTTCCGGGAAGCTCGACGGATCGGCGGCCTGCTTCACCGCCGCATCCATTCCGGCGATATCGGTCACGATCACCGCGGGCCTGTGAGTCCGGATCGCGGCCACCAAGGCTGCCGAACCTGCGTCCGGCTGCACCTGAACGACCATCCCGCCCGCGGCATGCCACGCGGCTGAGGCCCGCGCTTCGTCCATCGGCTTCCGCACGACCGCGGCCAAATGATAGCCCTCGGCATCGCCGTGCTTCGCCACCATCGGCAGGATGGCCGGCGTCAGTTCTTCCACGACCGCAAGCATCGCCGCCTGCGAACCCGCAGCCCGCTGCACGGCCCAGGTTCTACCGCCGTTCTTCGTTTGCAGAATCGTGCCGTAATCGCCGACGGCGTATCCGAACTCGGCATCGACCATCTGAATCGCATGAAGCCCTGCAGTCGTCGGCGTGGGGAAATGCTGCCAAGTCGCACCGAAGTTCGTGGAAACCGGAACGACGGAGCCGGGCCTGCCGACGGCCCACACCGTCGAGCCGACCGCACAGGCAGAGGTCGAACGGAAACCGAGAGATTTCGTCGCGGCGGTTGCCGCTTCCGTGCTCCCATTGTCCCGCAGGCGTGTGACTTCGCCGCGCTCGCCGAAGAGCAGATAACCCTCGGGATGCCGCACGATGGCGGCAAGCGGATTCGTCAGTGTCGGGTGCACCGCGAAGCGATCCTGCCGTACGACCGCAGCCCCGGCTTGGCCCACGAGTAACCCCGCATCGAGCGTTGCCGGCAGAACACCTGCCCAACCTGGCGTCCGCGGTCCGCGGAGCGGTTCCCAGGTTCGCCCGGCGTTGCGGGTCCGGAAGGCACCCGTCGGGCCGACATCGGTCGTCGTTCCCACCACCCAACCGTTTTGTTCATCGAAGAAGCGCACATTGTGCAAGCCGGGAACGACAGTCGTGGTTCGATCGGCCCAGGTCGCCCCGCCGTTCGTGGTATGAAGCATCACACCCAAGGAGCCGACCTTGCCCGGCAGTTCCGTCCGCCCCACGACCCAGCCGACATACGGCGACAACATGTGAATGCCGCGAAGCGACGCCCTGGTGCCGCTGAGCTGCCGTTCCCAAGTCTTGCCCGAATCGATGGAATGCAGAATCGTGCCGTCGTCCCCCACGACCCAAGTCTCCGCTGCATCGACGGCCGCAATCGCCCGCAGCGGGGCCGATTCCGCATCCCGTGCCGAGGCTGGGAATATGGACAAAACCAGTGTGAGGACGATACCGAGGCTTCTCATGGCGGTGCTGCTCCCGATCCTTGGGACGGACGATTTCGCCGAGTTGTAACAAAACGCGAAAACCGTCGCCGGCCGAAGTTGGGAACACCCTCACAATTCGCATCGAGCCGAAATCCGTTCTAGGGTTGATCCGGCTGTCGGAGGTTCGGACACGGGTTCGTCGGGGGAACGCATGCGGGTCATCATCGCGCCGGAGTTCTATCAGCAGATGCTTCAGATGCCGTACCACACGGCCGATTGCTACGTGCGCCCCGGTGAATATCTCCACCATATGTACATCGACGGCGTCAAGTACGTCGTTGCCCCGGCGGTTCTGGATGGCCTTGCCGAAGCCGAGGCGAAAGCGGATCAGGAAGCGATCGATCACCTCAGCCTCCACAAGATGCACTACGAAGTGCTGCTCGCGGATGCACAACGCTACGGCAGCCTCGAAGGCGTGACCCTGCTCGGCGACCCACCCCCGTCGGACGAGGAATCCGCGCCGAACACCGCCAACGTCTACTCGCCGCGCACGCCCAGCAACGCGGATGAATTCGGAGTCGGGCAGCCCTTCGTGTTCGACTTGATCCTTCGGACGCTGTTCCAGCGCGGCCAACTCACCGGCGGCGACATCGCCAACTCCATCTGCGTGCCGTTTTCGACGCTGAGCGCCGTGCTGCAGTCGATGCGGAAGCAAATGCTCATCGACATTGTCGGCCAGAAAGGGTCCAGCGGCGACTCGTCCTTCGTATACGAAGTCAAGCCGCCCAAAGGGACTGCGGCCCTGCACGAGGCGATGGAGAAAACCAATTATGCCGGGCCGCTGCCGGTGCCGTTCACGGATTACGTCGAGTCGGTGCTGGCCCAGACCGTCAAGAAACTGATCGTGACCCGCCGCAGCATACAACGAGCATTCGCGGATCTGATCATCTCCGAGGACATGTTCAACGAGATCGGCCCGGCCATCAACTCCGCATCATCGATTTTCTTCTTCGGCTTCCCCGGCAACGGCAAAACCAGCGTCGCCGAGCGCATCACACGCCTGATGGGCGACACGATCTATATCCCTTACGCAGTGGAAGTCAACGGTCAAATCATCAAGCTTTACGATCCGATCCAACACACGCTCGTGAAGGAAGAGGAAAGTTTGGAGGGCATGGATACGGTTCTGAAGAAGGGTGGTGATTTCGACCGGCGCTTCATCAGAATCAAGCGACCCACCATCGTCGTCGGCGGCGAACTCATCATGCCGATGTTGGATCTGAAGTATAATACGATCGGAAAGTACTACGAAGCTCCGTTGCAGATGAAGGCGAACGGTGGCATCTTCATGATCGACGACTTCGGCCGGCAACAGGTGCGTGCGATGGATCTGTTGAACCGCTGGATCGTACCGCTGGAGAAAAAGTACGACTATCTCACCACAATCACAGGCACCAAGATCGAAGTGCCCTTCGACCAAATCCTGATTTTCTCGACGAATCTCGATCCCACGCAGCTCGCGGACGAAGCGTTTCTACGACGGATCAAGTTCAAGATCGAGATTCGCGATCCGGATGAGTTGCAGTACCGCAAGATCTGGGAAATGGTCTGCAAGGGCAAGAAACTCGAGTTCGACTCGAACGGCATCGACTACCTGATCAACAAATGGTACTACCCGACCAACCGACCGTTCCGCATGTGCCAGCCGCGCGACTTGTTGGACCAGATGATGTCGATCGCAAAATATAACATGGAGCGCATCAACTTCAGCCCGGATCTGATTGATGCCGCGTGTTCCACATACTTCATCAGCAACGAAAAACGCGATTTCGGTGCCAAGGTGCGGATGGACTAGAGCAGTTTCATAAGTGTGACCATAAAAGTATCCGCGCACGAAGTAAGCGGTTGATTTTTGACCACTTACTTCGTGCGCGGCTCATTAAAGTCGCAAGATTTCAATGAATGAGACGGTCGTGAAACACCGGTCACTTACGCTTCCTTCTCGTTTAGACAGTCGCCTGTCCGCGATTCAACAATGCCTGAAGCTTGGCTGTTTCGATCAACACAGTGATCCGCATCGGCTCGATGCCGAGCGTCAAGAACCCGTAGCGTATCGCACTGGCGTCGATGGTCGACGCCGAGATAGGATCATCGCGCCGCAGGTTCAACTCCACGATGGCGTAGGTGCGTTTGTGGATCGTCGCCAGCGTCGGGATGCTGTCCCCCCACAGAGCGGCCGCGAACGCTGGGGCGGCGAGTGAGGGCAGTGCCAAGGCCCGTTTGATGTTGGCCGAATCGCGAAGCGTTTCCGCGAATTGCGTTTCGTTCATCCGCACGACCACGCGCTGCTTGTCGTTCATTTCGCGCACCAAGAGTGCGATCTCCAGATTCACCAATTCCGACTCCGACGTGGCGATGACCGCATCCGCCGTATCGCAGCGGGCCTGGCGCAGCACCGCGGGTACCGTAGCGTCGCCGAGTATCACGGGTATTCCCATGCGGCGTACGGTCGCGGCGAACGGGCTGTCGTTCTCCTGCTCGACCGCGACAATCGGTTCCTTCATGCGGTGCAACTCTTCAACCACGCGAAAGCCGACATTGCCGAGGCCGCAGACCACAACGTGGCCACGATCCGGAATGCGGCCGACTTCCAAGGCCCCGGCCAGTTTCATCCGCACCAGGTATTGTGTCAAAAGTGCCGTGAAGCCTGCGACGATCGCGGCCCCGACGAGTTTCAACATGCTCAGAAACACCTTCTCCGTTCCGGAGCGGTTCTCGCCGTTCAAGCCGGCACCGGTAGCGGTGATGCTGGTGGTCTGATAGAAGGCATCGGCCAGGTTGAGTCCGAAGACGAGGTTCAACACCACGGTGCCCAGGATCAGCGTCAGGACGAGTGCCGAGGCGCCGAGTTTGACCGGCAGATCGACCTGATTGACGAGGCGACGCAGCGACCGCAAACCGCGACGCAATCGGCCCGCCCAATGCACTCCGCCTCGCACGCCGTCCCCATCGAGCAGGAACGGCTGCAGGTCGCTCGGCACGCCATAGATGATCAGCCCCTCGCCTTTCCCGATCGGCTCCGCTTGATTTGGTTCATCCCAAGCTGAAAACTGGTTGCCGCTGACGCGGCCGACAACCTTGAGGTTGGTCGACTCCTCGAATTCGACGATCCGTCGGCCCAGGAACGTCGCATCATCGAGGCGGATTTCTGCAATCTGACGCGGTTCGCCGTTCCACGAGAATGCCGCCAGGCAATCGGCCGTCAGAGCGGACAGGGCCAGCAATGGAGCCGTCAGCGCGGAGACGGAAAGGGCGGTTGTGTTGGTGACGGCGCTGCCCAAGCCTTTGAGGAGATTCCGGTTGAACATGCGGACCACGATTCGGCAATCCGGGTTGATCCGCCGGACCAGCATGGCCGCCGAGACGTTGATGAGGTCTTCACTCGTGACGATGATGAAACCGCGTGCGGTGGTCGCTCCGGCTTCTCGGAGCGTCGCTTCCTTCCGACAATCGCCCGAAACGAATCGCACGCCCGGAGGCAACGGTTCGTGCGGTTCGATCTTCGTGTCGATGACCACAAGCGGGACGCCCGCCTGATGCAGAAACTCCGTCACGTGCCGACCGACTCGACCGTAACCGCAGACAATCACGGTCGGTTCCATCGTCGGACTCCGGTAGGATGAGGGCACAAAGTCATTCGACGGAGACGACCGTGGATTTGGACGACGAACTCTGTTTGTGCTTCCACGTCAGCCGCCGCAAGGTCGTGAATTTTATGCGACGGGTGCAGCCGCTGGTGCCGAGCCAACTTTCCGATTGCGGCGGCGCAGGCACCGGCTGCGGCTGGTGCATTCCGTTCCTGAAGCAGATCCACAAGCAGGGCGCGATTGCCTTGGAACAGATCGATGCCGCGGAGTATGCCCAACGCCGGGCGGGCTACATCCGCGATACCGGCGCCGTCCCGCCGCCGGATGCAACACCGGTGGATGGGGAAGAATAAGCTTTCAACTACTTCGCAACGCTCATCCGATACGTCGTCGTTTGGCGATAGGTTTCGCCGGGCTTGAGCACGATGCTTGGGAAGGTCGGCTGGTTCGGCGAGTCGGGGAAGAACTGGGCTTCGAGGCAGAAGGCTTGGTACTGCTGATAGGCGGCCTTGCCCTTGCCGATTTCCTTGCCCAGAAAGTTGCCGGTGTAGAACTGGATCCCCGGTTGGTCGGTAATGACTTCCAACGTCCGGCCGCTCTTAGGATCGGCTACGATGGCCACCAGCTTAGCCGCATCGTGTTGCTTGGTGCCGTTGACGTAGTTCAGGTCGTAGCCGACCGGGTCGCCGCCGGTGTCCTTGATGCGGGCACCGATGGGAGTTGCAGTGGTGAAGTCGAAGGGCGTGCCTTTCACCGGTTGGATCTTGCCCGTCGGCAGCATGGACTTGTCTCCGGGCGTGTACTTGTCGGCGCTGAGTTGCAGCATGTGGCCGAGAATGTCACCCGAATCGTGCCCGCCGAGGTTGAAGTAAGCGTGGTTGGTCAGGTTCACGATGGTCGTCTTGTCGGTCGTCGCCATGTAGCCGATCTTCAGGTCGTTATCCTTGCCGAGAGTATAGACGACGGTGGTCGCCAAAGCGCCGGGGAAGCCTTCTTCGCCGTCCTTGCTCGTGTAAGTCAGTTTCACACTCGGCCCAGCCGCCGTCATGCTCGACTCGCCTTTCCATACTTTCTTGTCGAATCCTTCCTTGCCGCCGTGGAGAGCGTGCGGGTTGCCGCCGGTCACCGTGTACTCCTTGCCTTCGAGCTTGAACTTGGCGTTGCCGATGCGGTTGGCGACGCGGCCCGTGATACATCCGAAATAAGGATGACCCGCCGTGTAGCCGGCGAGGTCGTCGAAGCCCAACACGATGTCCGCGAACTTGCCGTTCCGGTCCGCCGCGTGAAACTCGGCCACGATGCCGCCGTAGGTGAGAATCTTGACCTTGGTGCCGGCGGCATTCGTCAGCGTGTACGCCGTGACCGCTTCGCCCGCAGGCGTCTTGCCGAACGGAGCCTCGGCGATCGACGGCTCGACGGCAAAGGCCGAGAAAGCGGAAAAACAAGCGGTCAGAGAGAGGAACCAACGCATGCGAAAACCTCCGAACAGTGGGGAACCGTGCGGATCAACATAGCCGGCAAGCGCGAACGCGGCGAATGGAACGCATCGCCGGCGAGCGTGTGCTAGGCTTTGATCGTTTCGCCCCACAACCTGGACCGGATCGCGACCATGAAGAAGTTCGTTGCCACCTTCGTCGCCTTGGGCGGCCTCATCATCGTCGGCTGGGCAGCCGCATCGCTCCTGGCCACGCACCGCAACATCTTCGGCTACCACGCGGTGTACACCGGCCTCGGCGGCATCGCGCTGCTCGTGGGCGGGCTGGTTTCGCGGCAGGACTGAGTGCAATGCGGAAGGTTGAAATGATGAATGCGGAATCAAAAAAGACATGCCGGCAGCCCAGCCGTGCAATATCTTTTTCACGAGATTGAGCTCTGAAAGCTAAACACTGACCTTCGTCGTCAGCACCGTCACCGTATCGGTGCGGACTTGGGCGAAGCCGTCGTGCAGGGTTAGTCGCTTGGTTTCGCCTGCGAGAGTGTAGCGGAATTCGCCGCGGCCGAGTTCGCCGACGAAGGCGGAGTGGCCGGGCTGGATGCCGCGTTCGCCGTCGAACATCGGCAGGATCACCATGTCCGCTTGGGCATCGAGCACCGCCTTCTCGGGCGTGACGACGATGACGTGAATCTTTCCCAAACTCGTTGCCATATTTGTCGCCTTTGGGTTGTATTCTTTGTTGTTGGTTCTTCGTTCTTGGTGTTTGGTATTTCCCTAGCCGTTCGCTGGTCGAGACGAAGCCCCAAGAACCGAATGACTACTTGGCCGCCGCCATCCGCTTCGCCTGTTCCTCGGCTTCGGCGATGCCGCCGACGTACATGAAGGCGGACTCGGGAAGGTGGTCCCAGGTGCCGTCGCACAGTTCCTTGAAGCTTCGGATCGTGTCT
>Ga0105048_10001064_pt1 | contig 44196 bp, 27 predicted proteins | sample MAT05_FD_78382 | JGI IMG/M metagenome (GOLD analysis project Ga0105048, IMG submission 78382) | Freshwater microbial communities from Lake Fryxell liftoff mats and glacier meltwater in Antarctica - MAT-05 | ecosystem: Environmental > Aquatic > Freshwater > Ice > Liftoff microbial mat | place... | reverse complement strand
GTGCTGGCCGCCACCTACCGGGCGCGCATGCTGAGCCAGGGCCACGCGCCCAAGATCGAGACCAAGAACAAGCCCGGCGTGACCGCGCTGCGCGAGATTGCCGCCGGTGAGATCGGCATCGAGATGCTGCGCAAGGTGCCGGTCTGACGCCTGCTTGACGAACTGTCCCGGGCCCTGCCCGACCACGGGGCCGCGTCGCGAGACGCGGCCCCGTTTGCATTTGTCCCGCCGCACGGCCAGCGCAGACAAAGCACGCTAAATTCGGGGCTATGAGCCTGCGATCCCTGGCCGCTGAACTGCTGCCTGCCGCCCTGCAAGGGCTGCAGCGCGCGCCGCTGGTGCATGCACAGGCCGGCCCCTTGGCCGAGGCTTCTTCCTTTGCGGCGCTGACGGAAAAGCTCGGCTATCTTTCCAAGGCCGAGTTGAAGCTGGTGCGCGAGGCCTACAAGTTCGCCGATGCCGCACACCTGGGCCAGTTCCGCGCCAGCGGCCTGCCCTACATCACACACCCGATTGCAGTGGCCGGCCTGTGTGCCGACTGGAAACTGGATGCGCAGGCCATCATGGCCGCGTTGATGCACGACACCATCGAGGACCAGGGGGTCACGAAGACCGAGCTGATCGAGAAGTTCGGCGCGCCCACCGCCGACCTGGTGGACGGCCTGACCAAGCTGGACAAGCTGCACTTCAACACCCGCGAGGAAGGCCAGGCCGAGAGCTTTCGCAAGATGCTGCTGGCGATGGCGCGCGACGTGCGCGTCATCCTCATCAAGCTGGCCGACCGTCTGCACAACATGCGCACGATGGGCGCGATGGTGGCCGACAAGCGCCAGCGCATTGCGCGCGAAACGCTGGACATCTACGCCCCCATTGCGCACCGCCTGGGCCTGAACCAGAGCTACCGCGAACTGCAGGAGCTGTGCTTCGAGATGCTGTACCCCTGGCGCTACGCGGCACTGGCCAAGGCCGTCAAGCGCGCTCGCGGGCACCGACGCGACATCGTCGACCGCGTGCAGAAGGAAGTGCAGCAGGCCTTCACGCGGCAGAAGATTCGCGTCGAGGTGAGTGGTCGCGAAAAAACGATCTACAGCATTTATCACAAGATGCGAGAGAAGCACGCCGGCTTCGCGCAGGTGAGCGACATCTTCGGCTTTCGCATCGTCGTGCCCACGCTCACCGACTGCTACATCGCGCTGGGTGTTCTGCACCAGCTCTACAAGCCCGTGCCGGGTCGCTTCAAGGACTACATCGCGATCCCGAAGGCCAATGGCTATCAGAGCCTGCACACCACGCTGGTCAGCCCGCTCGGCACGGCGGTGGAATTTCAGGTGCGCACCGACGCCATGCACGCGGTGGCGGAAAGGGGCATCGCTGCGCACTGGATCTACAAGACCGGCGACAAGCGCAATGCCGAGGTCGACGCGCAGAAGCTCAGCGCGATGTGGCTGCAGAGCCTGCTCGACATCCAGGGCGAGACGCGCGACGCCGCCGAATTCCTGGAACACGTGAAGATCGACCTGCATCCGGAAGCCGTCTATGTGTTCACGCCGCGCAGCAAGATCCTGGCGCTGCCGCGCGGTGCGACGCCGGTGGACTTCGCGTACGCCATCCACAGCGACGTCGGCCAGCACACCGTTGCGGCCAAGGTCAATGGCGAACCGGTGGCACTGCGCACCGAGCTGAAGAGCGGCGATGTCGTCGAAATCATCACAGCACCGGGCGCAAAGCCCAACCCGGCCTGGCTCAGCATGGTGCGCACCGGCCGCGCGCGCAGCAAGATTCGCCACCATCTGAAGAACATGGAGAGCGACGAGTCGCGCGCCTTGGGTGAAAAGCTGCTGGCGCAGGCACTGCGCGCCGAAGGCCTGCAGTCGCCGTCACCCGACCCTGCAGACACTGTGGCTGCAGCGCTGTGGCAGCAGATCACACGCTGGAGCGGCAACCGCAACCGCAGCGAATTGATGGTCGACATCGGCCTGGGCCGCAAGATCGCCATCATCGTGGCCAAGCGTCTGGCGCAGATGATGGGCGAACGCGGCATCAGACCCGACGCGGTCACGCTGACCTTGGGCCGATACGGCCATGACGACAGCACCGCCACGCAGGGCGAGGTGCAGGTGGACGGCAGTGAAGGCGCTTCCATCAAGTTCGCAACGTGTTGCCGGCCCATCCCCGGTGACCAGATCGTGGGCTATCTGGGCCGCGGCGAGGGCCTGCTCGTGCACACCGCCGACTGCCCAACAGGCAAGCGCCTTTTCGAGCGCGACAGCGAACGCTGGATGCGCGTGGACTGGGCCGAAGAGATGGTCCGCCCCTTCGAGACCTACCTGCACGTGCTGGTGAAGAACGGCAAGGGCGTGCTGGCGCAGGTGGCCTCGGCCGTGAGCAGCGCCGAAGCCGACATCACCCACCTCGACATGGACCCCACGCCAGACCAGGAAACGACCGAACTGCGCCTGCTCATCAGCGTGCGCGACCGTGTGCACCTGGCCGAGGTGTTGCGCACGATGCGGCGTTCACCGGTGGTGATGAAGGTCTCGCGCACGCGCTTCAACTGAGCTCTGCGGAGCCCGGCTTCAAGCCTTCAAGGCTTCAAGACTTCAAGGCGCAGGGTAGGTGACCGCGATCACCTCGATCTTCTCGACACCGCCCGGTGTCAGCAGCACCACTTCGTCGCCCACGCGCGCCTTCAGCAGCGCGCGTGCGATGGGCGCAATCCAGCTCACCTCGCCCTGCAGGCTGTCCGTCTCGTCGATGCCCTTGATGGTGACGGTGCGTTCTTCGCCCGCCGCCGTGGCGTAGGTGACAGTGGCTCCGAAGAAGACCTGGTCGCTGCCGTGGTGCACCGAGGGGTCGGCCACCTCGGCGATGTCCAGTCGCTTCGTCAAAAAGCGGATGCGGCGGTCGATCTCGCGCAGGCGCTTCTTGCCGTAGAGATAGTCGCCGTTCTCGCTGCGGTCGCCATTCTTGGCCGCCCAGGACACCACCTCGACGATCTTCGGGCGCTCGACATCCAGCAAAGTCATCAACTCTTCGCGCAAGCGCCGGTAACCGGCAGGCGTGAGGTAGTTGCGCGTGCCGGCAGGCAGCGGCGGCAAGCCCGGCAGGTCTTCCTCGTCGTCAGCATCGGACTCTTTGACGAAGGCCTTGTTCAAGGCACGATCTCCACGCGCACCAGGGCAGCGCCGAATTCAGCGTCGCAAGCCTTTCCTGGCGGGCACAGTGCCTTGCCTGCCATGACTGGCCCATTGCCATCGAACTTCGACGCCAGCACAGCAGCCTCTGGGCCAGAGGGGAAGATGCGGATCGTGCCTTCCTTCTTTGGGGCCATGGCGCTGTAGTCACGCTGGCGCGGCGACACCATCACCAGCAGATCGGTGCTGCCTGCCGGCCCGGTGGTTTCGAACGGCGTTTCATTGGCCAGCGGCAGCTTCACCACCTGACCCGGCTTGACCGTCAATGAACCCGAGGTGATGCTGGGGTAGAGCTGCATCAGCACACCGTCAGCGCCGTGCACGAAGAGATAGAGATAGCCTTCGCGCTCGGACTGCACCGTCATCGTGAGGTAGTCCCTGCCGATGCGGTAGCTTGTCTTGTTCGTCAGCAGCCGCACGCCATAGCCAGCCGCCTGAGCCTGCACCACGCGATCGAACTCCTGAGCCGGCTGGAAGGTGGCGGCCGCTGCCGGGCCTTGTTTGGCCGCTTGTGTTGGCGCTGGCGTCAGGGCTGATGGCGGGTTCACGACAGGCACAGGTGCCTGGGCAGCCGCCAATTCCACCGGCGGCGGTACCGGCCGCGGCTTGGGTGCCAGCGCCATGTAGGCGCCCACGGCCACGGCAACCAGCGCTCCCACGCCGGCACCGATCTTCAAGCCCTTGCCCTTGCCGTTGCCGTTGCGGTCGCTCTGGCCGTTTCCCTGCGGCGCTGCAGTGGCCGTTGCAGCCGGCGCAGCCGCACGCGCATCCGGCGCCAGCCCGCGCGGCGTGCTGGCCAGTGTCTTGATCGCAGTCGCCGCGCGCGTCGGCTCGCTGGCCGGGCGCGCGGGCATCTGGGTGCCCGGCGGCAGCGGCTGTGTCGCGTAGTTGTGTTCAGCCAGCGCCACCTCACCCAGGCCCAGGTCCTGGCGCAGTTCGCCGATGCTCTGGGTGCGGTGCTCGGGCCGCACGGCCAGGGCACGGTCGATGGCGGTGAGGAAACCCACGCTGAAGCGATCGGCAGCACTTTCTGCCAGCGGCCGGTAGGTGTCGTTCAGGATGCGTCCCACGCTGGGGGGCGGCGTCTTGCCGACGATGGCGAAATAGACCACGGCTGCCAGTGCATAGACGTCGGTCCAGGCGCCCTGCTTCATGCCGGGAATCTCGGCGTACTGCTCCACCGGCGCATAGCCCGGCTTCAGGATGACGGTGAGCGCCTGCGTCTGTTCGCTGATGACGCGCCGCGCGGCGCCGAAGTCGAGCAGCAGCCAGCGCCCCTTCTCGGGCAGGAACATCACGTTGTCGGGCGCGATGTCGCGGTGGTAGACCTGCTCGGTGTGGATGACCTGCAGCGCCTCGGTGATCTGCCCCAGCACGCCACGCAACCAGGCCTCGTCGATGGGCTGGCCGGCGCGCTTCATGTCGCGCAGCACGTCCTTCAGCGTTGTGCCCTTCAGCAGCGGCATCACCATGTAGGCGGTGCCGTTCGCTTCCCAGAACCGGTAGACCTTCACCAGCGACGGATGGTCGAAGCTGGCCAGCATCTTGGCTTCCTTCACGAAGCTCTCTCGGCCCGCTTCGAAGGTCTCGCGGTAGCGCTCGCTCTTGACCTGCACCTGCGTGCCGCCACCGATGCGCTGCGCCAGCGATGAAGGCATGTATTCCTTCAACGCCACCTCGCGCTCCAGCGATGTGTCGAAGGCCTTGTAGACGACGCCGAAGCCGCCTTCGCCGATGAGCTCCGTCAGCCGGAACTCGGCCAGCATGGTGCCCACGGGCAGGTGGCCGCCGTCGTCGATGGGCGGCGGGACGGCGGCCGTCTTGTCGGCCGCGGCAGGCATGCCAGCCGCCGACCACTCGGTGCGCTGGAAAGCCGCGGGCGGCGGCGAGCCCGGGGGACGGATGACGGTGCGGTCGTCGTCGGGGTCGTCGGGGGTCATGTCCGGGGTGGGCTGTGGAGGCTGCGGATGCTCACATTGTCGCAGCGGGCCCGAACAGGCGAACCAGCGACGCGGCCGCCGGCAGCCCACGAGACACCAGCAGGCGCGGCGGGTTTTCGTCGGGACGCGCATGCCACCAGACCTGGCCCTGCGCGGCTTCGGCCCAGGCGCGCTGGGCCTGCGCACCGATGTGCAGCGCGGCATCGCCCACCCCTGGCGCGGACAGCTCGACGATGGCACCAAGCGCGGCCGGTGCGCCCGCATCCTCGCCCGCGCCCGCGCCCGCGCCTGCACCCGCGCCCGCGCCTGCACCCCCACCCTCAGCAGGCCCGGCCAGCGGGCTGAGCGCAGGCAGCGCCATGCGCGCCAGTTCCTCTTCAAGGCGGTCGGCGGTCCAGTCCTCGAAAAGCGCATCTCGCGCCAGTTCGTCCAGGCGCGCCAGCCATTGCCACAGCCCTGCCATTTCCTGCGTCGAGCCCGGCCCGCCGTGCAGCGGCTGCACCAGCGTCAACGGAAAGTAACGGCCGACGCGGTCGACTGAAGGCATCAGCACCCCGGCCCAGGCCTGCGCGCCGGCCTCGCCGGGCATCGCGCCGGGCATCAGCAGGAAACGCCAGCTCGGCGAGCCCAGATAGCCTTCCAGCCAGCCCTCGGGTTGCGCCTCGCGCAGCGCCAGCAGGCCGGCGGCCAGCCAGCTGTCCCAGGGCTCGATGAAGCTGGCATCGAGCCGGCGCGACGCAAAGTCGCCCAGCGAGGGCAACTTGCCGTGCCAGCCAGGCGGCTGCGCTGCGGGGCCTGTCACGCTCGCACCGTCTGGCCGGCTCAGAGCGCCGCCGGGCAGCGGAACTGCTTGATCTCGCGCAGCTGGAAGGGGTTGAAGACGCTGGCAGAGATGACTTCCAGCCGTGCACGCTTGCCGTCGAGATTCATGATGACGCTGAACTTCTCGGGCACGTTGCCCGGCTCGATCTGGAAACGCTCGAAGAGGCGAAACAAGGCCCACGAGCCTTCGGTCTGCACCAGCGGCCCCGCGTTCCCCAGGCCCGTGGTCATCTTGATCACCGAAGCCAGGCGCTGGCTGGGCCAGGCAATGCTGATGGACGGCGATGTGGTGGTGAGCTTCTGCACCTGCCCGTCGATGTCGAACGACAGCTCCTTCAGCGTGGGCTCGAGCTCGGAAAGACGCATCTCGATGCGGATGGCGGGCGTCTTGCCGCCGCTGCGGAAGAACACCTCGCGGATGCGCTGCGCGCGCTGGAACTCGGCCAGGGCTGCCGGCGACACCGGGCGCGAGCCGTCGGCCAGCGGGCGGTAGGTCCAGGTGCTGGTGCTCTGGTCGACGAGAGCGGCCAGGCGGCGCTGGTAGAAGTCGTCGAAGAGCCCGCCCTGGCCAAAGAGCTGGCCGAAGTCTTCCGGCAAGACATCGGCCTTGCTGCCGCTGGCGAAGGGGTAGCGGCCATTGATGCTTCGGATGCAGATGTCGGTGATGGGCTTCAGCTCGGCCGTCAGGCCTTCACGCTCGGCACCACGGCTTTGGCCCGCGGTGGCGTCGGCCATTTCTTCGACCATGCTGCGCACCAATTCGGGCTGACCGGCGGCGGCCACTTTCACCTTCTCGGCGCCACCTGCCGGTGGCGGCGGGCTCTTGCTCTTCTTGGCGGCGTCCACGGCCGCGAGCTGGGCGTAGAGATCGCCGAAGAGTTTCAAGGTCTCGTTGATGGGCGGCGGCTCGCCGGTCACCAGCCTGTGGATGCCGGCGAAGTGGTCGTCCACCATGCGTTCGAGCGGCCCACCGGCGCCGCCCGTGGCCGCCGGGCCGGCCCCGGCCAGCCGCGCGGCATCGGCCTTGGCCTGGTTGGCCAGCTTGTCCAGTGCATTGGGCGCAGCGACCGGCTGCACGAGTTTGGTTTGCTCGGCCACGCCGCGCAGGTAGGCGGCCAGCGGTGAATCCACTGCGGCCAGCAGGCGAGAAACAGCCAGCGCACGCTCAGGGTCGTTCAGCTTCACGAGCTTCACGTCGTTGAGGTAGGCGTCCCAGGTCTTGATGTAGTCCTCGAAATAGAGGCGTCGCACCTTGTCGGTGATGGCCGTGCCCAGCGTGGCATCACGCAGCCGTGCGGCGTCGCCGCGCAGGCCCAGCACCCAGCCTTCTTCCTGCGCCAGGCGCGGCGTCGCTTCCTTGATGGCCGGCAACACCAGGCGGCGGTAGGCGTCCTTGGTGTAGAGGCCGCTGATGCCCTTGGTCAGTGGCTCGCCGCTGGTGCGTGCGAACACCTGGGCGGCATTCGGGCCGGCAGCGCCGGCGGCGGTGAAGTCGTTCGCGCTGCCGGGGCGGTACTGGCGCTTCACGCGGCTGTAGACGCGGTATTCCAGCGGATAAGCCGCCAGCATCTCGCGCACGCTGGCCACGAGGTTCGGGTCTTGGGCGATGGCAGCCCGCGGCGGGCCCAGGGCCAGCAAGGCCGCGACGTGGGCGTCCAGCTGCGCGCGCTCTTCAGGAGCCATGCGGGCGTAGTTGGCGTCCAGGTCGACACCGATCCAGGCCTGCAGCGCCTCGGCGTCGAAGCGCTCTGGCTGGTGCAGCATCAGATAGCTCTTCAGCGCCTCGTAGGCGTTCTCGAGGTTGTCCTTGTTGGCGGCGCGCAGGCGCTCTTCCAGGCGGGCGGCCACACGCGGCATCAGCGCTTTCTGCAGCAGCCGGTGGTAGGCAATCTGTGCGCCTGCGTCGAGCTTGTCGCCCTGGTACAAGCCCAGGCCGTTCAGCAGCGGCGGTGCATCGATGGCGAAGCCCTCGATCTTCGCGGCATCGCGCAAGGCGGCCAGCGGGGTGGGCAGTGGCGCCAGGTCGGCGCTGGTGGCCGGTGGCAGGCTCTCGACCGCCTGGCGCAGTGCGGGCAAGCGCTCGGCCACCTGCGCGGCATGGTCGAGGTTGCGCGCCCGGCTCACCGTCCAGCCCACGGCCACCACCACCGCAAAGACCGTCATGGTTGCCATCGCGCCGATGCGCAGGGCATGGCGGCGACGTTCAGCCACCGGGTTCAGCGCGCCCAGCCCGCGTTCGGCGAACACCACGTCCTTCAGCAGCCGGTGCAGGAAGAAGCTCTTGCCGCGCCCCGGCGCGATGGCGGCGTTGCGCCCGCCCATGCCGAAGGACGAGGCCAGTGCGCCCATCACGCGGTCGATGGGCGAACCTTCCTGTGTGCCACTGGTGAAGTAGACACCGCGCACGCGCGGCGCGGCTTCGACGTTGCCACCGCCCGAAAACACCTGACGCAGGAAGTCGGCCAGCACGCCTTGCAAGGCCGCGAACTCTTGCGGAAAGGCGAATATGGCGCTCTTCTTCAGCACATCGCGCTCGGCCTCCAGGCGATCGACGAGTTGCGCCACGAGGCGCTGCTGCAACTGCTGATAGAGCGCCTGGAAGGCCGCCATCGGATCTTGTCCGGCAGGCGCGTCGTGCTCGAAGGTGAAGCCCCAGACCTGGTCGCGCTCGTCCTTGGCCAGGCCTTCGAAGCTTTCGTTGAAGCCGCCGATGAGGTCGGCCTTGGTCACCAGCACATACACCGGCGCGCGCACGCCCAGCTTGGTCTGCAGTTCGTTCAGGCGCGCGCGCAACTGGGCGGCGTGCGCCTTGCGCTCGGGCGCGCCCTGTTGCAGCAGGTCCTGGATGTTGACCGTGAGCAGCACACCGTTGATGGGCTGGCGCGGGCGCGTGCGTTTCAGCAGCGCGAGAAAGTTGTCCCACGCGCTGGCGTCGACATCCTTGTCGCTCTCTTGCGTAGCGTAACGCCCCGCAGTGTCGATGAGCACGGCGTCCTGCGTGAACCACCACTCGCAGTTGCGCGTGCCGCCGACGCCCTGCAACGAACCCTTGCCGTCCTTGCCGTCCCCCAGAAGAAACTGCAGGCCGGCGTTCATCAGCGCCGTGGTCTTGCCCGAACCCGGTGCGCCGACGAAGACGTACCACGGCAATTCGTAAAGGTACTGGCCGCCGCCGAAAGCGCTGGCGCCCTTGGCCGCCTTCAGGCGTTGCACGGCTTCGTTGAAGCGTGTGGCCAGCACCTGCGCTTCCTTGTCGCTCGCCGAAGGCCCCGCGCCCAGGCCCTGCAGCAGCGCGGCGTTGGTCTTGCGGCGTCGCTGCGCCTGCCAGAACTGCACACCCAGCCACAGGCCCCACGCCAGCACCAGGATGCCGATGCGCACGCCCACAGATTCGAACGGGCGTGACTCGCCGAATGCGATGAGCGGGCCCACCCACCAGACGATGGCCGAGAAGGCCAGCAGCCCAAGGACGCCAAGCACCAGCGGGCTCAAGAGTTTTCGCAAGAAGTTCTTCATCTCAGTTCTGCGCCGTGGCAAAGAGCGTGATCTCCACGCGACGGTTCTTCGCGCGGCCTTCGGCGCTGCCGTTGTCGAAAAGCGGCTCGGTGTCGGCACGGCCCTCGGCCGTCATGCGTTCCGGTTTCACTTCGGCCGCCAGCAGCGTCTTGACACTGGCTGCACGGTCTTTGGACAAGTGCCAGTTCGACGGAAAACGCAAGGATCGGATGGGTTGGTTGTCGGTGTGTCCGGCAATCAGCACCGGCCCGGGCACCTGGTTCAGCGCTGCGCCTATGCGTTCGAACAGCGGCCTGGCGGTGCCGGAAACGTCAGCACTGCCGGGGTTGAAGACACCGTCGCCGCGCAGCGTCACCACCGAGCGATCGGCCAGGTCTTTGACTTCCACCGCGCCGGCGTCGATGTCGCTCTTCAACAGTTGCGCCAGGCGCGGCGGCGGTGCGGCAGCCGGTGTGGCCGGCGGTGGCGCTGGCGCGACCGCCAGGACCTTCGCGTCGATGGTCTGCAAGGCCGTGAAGGTGGCATCGGTTTGCGCGTTCAGCGTCAGGCGCAACAGCAGGAAGAGCGCCAGCAACACACCGGCCAGCACCGCAGCCACCGCCCACAGCGGCACGCCGTCGCTCAGACGTGCCGGCGCTGCAGCCACCCCTTGCCAATGCGGTGACAAATCACGCTCGGCCGGGCCCGCCAGTTCACGCAGCTTGGCCGCCAGGCGCTGGCGCAGACTTTCGAGCTGCGCCTTGCCGTCGTTCAGCACCTTGTAGCGGCCCTCGAAACCGAGCGAGAGCGCGGCGTAGATCAGCTCCAGCAGGTTCCGATGCTGCGTGGGGTTCTCGATCAAGCGCGGCAACAGCTGAAAGACTTTTTCGCCGCCCCAGGCCTCGTTGTGGAAGTGCACCAGCAGGCTCTGCGACGACCAGGCGCCCGAGCCGCCCCAGGGCGTGCTGGAAGCACTTTCATCGAGCAGCGTGCACAGGATGTAGCGTGCCGCCACCACCTGCTCGTTGGGCAGGCCCTGCGCGCGGGCGACCGACTCGAAACGCTTCACCGATTCGACGAGCTGCGCTCGCAGGGCAACAGGGTCGGGGTGGCGCAGCGTGGCGCGCAGGCGCGGCGCGGCGCTCAGCAGCGGTGCGGCCGCCTGCACCAGCGGGTTCAGGCTGGCATGGGCGGGCAGCTCGGGCATGGGCACGTCGGCCAGTGCCGGGCGGGCGGCGGGGCTGCCTGCCGAAACTGGCGCACCACCTGGCGCAGCGCCCGCCGCAGTGCCTGCGCGCGCACCGCGGCCAGCGCTCGGCTTGATGACCGTTCGGTCAGACTCGAAGGCGGCGAAGGGGTCCTTCGGCTGTTCGTTGTCGCTCATCCGTGGAACCTCTTCGAAAACAGCGATTGCAGCAAGCCGCTTCAGCCGCGGATGGTCCAGAATTCCATGGCCAGACCCGGGAACTCACCGGCGATGTGCATCGCCAGGCCGCCCGAGGTCTCGAGCTGCTTCCACAGTTCGTTGCCCCGGGTTTCGAGTTCGAAATAGGTAAAGCCGGCGTGGTACGGAATCTGGCGCGGCGCGACGGGCAGCGCCCGCAGCGTCACGCCCGGCAGCTGCAGCGTCACGAGGTCGCGAATGCGTTCGGCAGGGCCGATCTTCACCTGCGTGGGGAAACGCATGCGCAGCGCTTCGCCGGGCATCTGCGCATTGACGGCCAGCACGAACATCGCGGTGCGCAGCAGTTCGGCGTCGCCGATGATGGCCACGCGAATGCCGTTCTTGCGCTCCTGCAGGTCGATGGGCAGCGCGGTCTGCTCGAGCACCTGCGACAGCGACTGGCGCAGGTCGGACATCACATGGCGGAAGCAGCTGGCCAGGTCGTCGTGACGGTACTCGGGGTAGGTCGGCGGGCGACGCTTTTCACGGAAGGTGGACAGCTCGCCCGCCAGGCCCAGGCACAGCTCGTAGAGACGTTCCGGGTGCAGCAAGGGCAGGCGCTGCAGGTGGGCGAACATCGGCTGGAAGCGGTTGATGGCCTGCAGCAGCAGGAAATCGACGATCTCGCCGGTGCCCGAGCGCCCCGGCTGCGCGAGGCGCGCACCCAGGGCTTCGCCTCGCTGGTGCAGCATGCCGTGCACTTCACGCAGATAGCCGTCGAGCACCAGCTGTGCCGGAGCGTGCAGCATGGGCGGCACGTATTGGGTGTCGAGCACCGCACGGCCATCGGCACGGCGCTCGATGACCCGCACCACACCCAGTGCGATGTGACCGTCGTTGAGGTCGCGCTGCAACATCAACCGCAGGTTCAGCCGCCCCACTTGCAGCGGGGCCTCCCGCAGGCTGGCAGCGTGGACGTCGGCCACCCCCACGTCTGCCACGCGCCAACGTGGCGGCATCGAGCTTTCGCCCGCCTCGACATCACTTTCGGTGACGCCAGGCCGCGATTGCGGCACCGCCAGCACCACGAGTTCATCGCGGGCATCTACGGGCACCTCGAGCGCGGGCGGCGCGGGGTCGTCACCGGGCACCGAAAAGGCAAGGCCGTCGGGCAACACGCCGCGGGCCGCCGAAACCATGATTCGGCCCTGAAGCAGCGCCGCATCGTCGAGTTGCAGCGAGACAAAGCCCCAGTGCCATGGCGTGGTCGCCGCAAGCCGGCCGTCGATTTGGCGGGCTACAAAACGGTCTTGTTGCTGGAAGTGCTGTGGCTGAAGGAACATGCCCTCCGTCCACATCACCTTGTTGTGCCAAGTCATCGGGAGATGCGGTTCATGCGTCTTGTTGCGGCGTGCCGAGGCACGCCATGCGCGGGCCTGCGCCCAACGATACACGTCCCGGCATGGGCCGTCACGCTGGTTGCAGCCCCCGCTGTGCGTGAAATCCCGAGCATCAATCCACCCTCGCCTTGAGGATAAGAAGACATCCGTGCGCGGAGTATCATTTTCCTTTCGTTTTTTCGCGTCGCCCTGCCAGCGCTGTCGTCCAGCCGATAATTGGGTCTTGGCCAGCACGCCGAGCGACGCGATGGCCCCCTCTCGCCGACAAGGAGCTCCCATGAAGCGAACCCCCTTTCTCGCACGTTGTGTGTTGGCCATGGCTGTTGCGGTCGCTCTGCCGGCACTGGCTTCCGAAGCTGTCGACATGGGTCAGAACGTGCTCGACGCCAAGACCGTGTCCGAAGGCCTGTTCCCGGAGGACGCCTGCGAACAGCTGAAGGCCGCTGGCTTCAAGTGCATGGGCTTCAAGCCTGCCGTGCGCTATTCGTTGCCTGCAGCGTCCTTCCGGCTCGGCTCTGCCGAATTGCCCGATGGCCTGAAACGCCAACTGGAAGTTTTCGCCGAAGTGCTGAAGTCCAAGCGTGGCACTGGCAAGACGGTGCGCGTCGAGGGCCATGCCGATGCTTCAGGCGCTGCTGCCGCCAACCTGCAGCTGTCGCAGCGCCGCGCCGATGCCGTGCGCGACTTCCTGGTGGAACTGGGTGCAGACGCCACGATGATTTCCCCGGTGGGCGTGGGTGCCGCGGCGCTGAAGAACAGCAAGGACCCCTTCGCCCCGGAAAACCGGCGCGTCGAAATCGGCCGCGCCACCCCGCCGTCCTGAAAACTTCAGCCTGCGGCCGTGAACCGGCCGTTCTGCATCACCCCCGAAGGCCCGCTGAACGCGGGCTTTCGCCTTTCACGGGATCATGTGATTGGTCTGGCCGGGATTGGTAATGCTGATGCTGCCCCCCCAGATGCAGATGAGCTTGGAGCTGTCGTTCAGCGCAGGCATGCCGCACACCAGCACCTGGGGCGAGCCAGGAACCCATGGTGCGGGCGTGGCGGGAACACACGGCATCGGCGTCAACACACCGAGAGCCGCCGCAGTGGCAGCAGCCACTACCGGGTTGGACGGGCTCTGGCACATCCCGAACGGCGGGATGTTCATGATGGGAATGTTGTCCATGATGTTGGCGGCCAGCACGTTGTTGGTCTGCACCGTCTTCATCGTCGGGATCAGCGAGCTCGGGGCCATGCCCATCGTGCACTGCATCATCGCGTTCATGCAAACCTGCATGCCCATGGTCGCCTCCGCTGCGTTTTTGGATCAGGGGTTGTTCAGGTCGTCGGCGCTGCGCGCGTCCACACCGTCAGCGCGCTGAAATTGTCGTGGCTGGTCTTGTGCGCGGCCGCGGCTCGCACTTCAGTGGCCAACTCGCCTAACCATGCGCCGGGGTTGGGCGCTGCAGACAGCGTTCGTTCCAGCACGGCATCGTCGAGGTATTCCCACAGGCCGTCGGTGCAGAGCAGGAAGACGTCACCGGCCTGCACCTCTTGCGAACCTTCGTGCGCGCTGACCTCCAGGACCTCCGGCGCCAGGCCCAGCGCAGACCTGAGTTCGCTGCGCTTGGGGTGGTTGCGAATCTGCTCCAGCGTCAGCACCCCGGAATCGACCAGACCCTGCACCAGGCTGTGGTCACGCGTGCGGTCGAGCACGCGGCCTTCACGGAACCAGTACATGCGTGAATCGCCGGAATGCGCCCAGTGCGCCGTGTGCCGCATGAAGTCGATGACCAGGCAGACCACCGTGCTGTGCATGTCCTGGCGGGGGGTGCCGGGCACACGTTCGCTGATGAGCACGTCGTTGGTCACCCGCAGCAGACGCTCGAGCCCTTCTGCATGTTCGGAAGGCTCGTGAGAAAAGCGCGCAATGAGTTCCTGAACGGCCAGCCGCGAAGCGATGTCGCCACCGCCATGCCCCCCGGCACCGTCGGCCAATGCGCAGCACAGGTGACGCCCGGAATGCCAATGACCGCAGGCGTCCTCGTTGTAGTTGCGGCCGCCACGGTCACTGAACAAGGCTACTTCGAGTGCGAGCATGCGGGGCCTCTGTCACTTTTGCCGCGCATGCTAGCGCGGGCGGGCTTCGTTGTGCAGCCGGTCGAGCTGGTCTTCGTAGGCCTTCAGAAAGGCCCGGCCGAAGATCTCGTCGAAGTCGTCCTGCGCCTCGGTCTGCAGCTGCGCGAAGAGCTCGTTGAAGGCCTCCCAGAGCCGCGCCTTGCGCGTGGCAGGAATGATGCTGTCGATGGCCGAGCGTTTGCTCAGCTTGCTTTCCAGCTGTTGGGGGTCGAAGCGTTGCAGCACGCCTTCGAGCGCTGCGCGCATGCCCGCCATCACGCCCAGCTGGTGGGCGCGCAGGTCGTCGAAAGCGTCGCGCATGGCCGCAGCCGGCGGCATGAAGCCGGGTGCGGGCGGGCCCAGCAAGTGCTGCAAAGCCACCTCGACCGTGGGCGAAAATTTCAGCGGGTTGTTCTCGCGCGACACGATCATCGTCATCTCGGCCCGCATCTCGCGCTTCAGCGCTGCGCGCGCCAGCAGCAACTCGACCGCGCCGCGGGTGGATTCACGCAAGAGCTGGCCCAGCAGGTGCATGGTCTCGGGCGTCAAGGCGTCCAACCTCAGGCCCGGCGTGCCCAGCCCCTGCATGAAGGCCTGCAGCAGTGCAGCGTCATCGCCTGTCGTCGCAGCCGCGGGTGCGTGTGGGGTGGCCACCCCCGAAGCAGGCGCGGTCGGGCGTGCGCTTTCCGTGCCGGTGGGCTGAGCAGGCCATGGGGCAGCCGCAGGCTGTTGTGGCGCGCCTTGGCGCGGATGGCCCGGCAGCGTGACGACACGGCCATCGCGCGGCGGGTCGTTCCACGAAAAAATCGCGCCCTGCGGCAGCGGCGCCGGGCCGATGGCGGCCGGCGCCGGGCTGGCAGGCGGCAGGATCATCGGCGTGTTCAGCTCGGAAGCGTGGTCGCTGTGGCTGGCCGGCGTCGGTGCGGCGGCGCGCGACAGGGACTGCAGCGGGTCGCCATGCTGAGCGGTGTTGGGTCTTGCCAGCAGGGGCTGCTGTGGCACGTCGCCGAAGGGGTCAGCCAAGGGGTCGGCGCTGGGCGATGCGGCTCCCAGGCCGAAGAGGTCGTCCAGCGAGTCGACTCCGCCGCCGGGCATGCTGGCGAAAACATCCGCCGACGCAGCGTCGGGCGAGGCAGGCGTTTCCACCAGGTCGGGGGCGAAGGGGTCCCAATCGTCAGGGATGACGGCCGGGCCCGCCGCGGCAGGCGCCCGCGCTGGCTGAGCTGATGGCGAAGGCGGCGGCGAAGGCCAGCCTCGCGCCTGCGCTGGCGCGGAAACCGGCAGCGGTGGCGGCCAGGCCGAAGCCCCGGCCATCGGCGCGCGCACCGGCGCTGGCGGTGATGGCTTCTGCACGGGCGGCTTGGGCGCCGACGGTGCGGCCAGGCCCAGCGGCGCATCGCCGAAAAGATCGGCAAAGGGGTCATCGCTCTTTAGCGCACCTGCGGCTTCGGCCGCCAGCAAGTAGCCGCCGATCTGCAGCTCGTCGCCAAAATTCAGCGGCTGTTCGCGCCCGGCACCCACCACGGCGCCGTTGACGCCGATGGGGTTGCTGCCGTTGTCCACCACCGAATAACCCCCGGCGCGAAAGACAACGCGGGCGTGAACGCGCGAAATCGTGCGCTCGGGGTCGGGGAGCACGAGTTGGTTGTTGTCGGCCCGGCCGATGGTGCCACCCAGTTCATCGAACTGAGCCGATGGCCCGTCGGCCGGCACACCGTTGTAGCTGAGCACCCTCAGCACGATCATTCGAGGACTCCCTGTCTGCGCAAGGCGCGCAGCATAGCGGGCCAGCGGCGACGGCCGCAGCAGCAACCGCAGCAGCAACCGCAGCGCCCGACTTCAGCGGACGACATAGAAGCGCCCCTCAATGACCGCCAGCCGCACCGGCCAGCTGATGCGCCCGCCACCGGCCACCGCAGTCTGCAGCGCCGGCTGGCCTTCGGGCGTCAGGCATTCCAGCAAGCGGCCGCCAGCCACTTCGCGCAGCCGCAGGGTTTCGCTGGTCGGCATCAGCGGCATCAGGGGCGCCTTGGCATGCCACTGCTGCACCTGCAGGCGCAGCCGGCCCACGTCCTCGGCCAGGTTGCGCTGGTAGGCCTGCGCCACCTCTTCAAAGCGCAGGCGTGCCGCCATCACCAGAGGTTCAGGGTCGCCACGCGCCAGCCCCAGCGCAATTCCTTGCAAAAACGCTGCAGCTTGCGGCAGCAGGGCTTGCGGCTGGCTCGCCACCGGCGCGTCGAACCAACGCCAGCGCGGGAAGGCGATGGGCAGCTCGACGCTCTGGCGCTGCGTGGCCGGCACTTCCGTGACGTCGCCGGCCGGCGGCGCCCAGTCGATCTGCGCCAGCGTGCGAGCGTTTTCCGGATGCGCCAGCTGCCCGATGCGTGGCAGCAGAAGCCGCAGGCTGGCGCCGCGCTTGCCGTCGCTGAGCAGCGGCGCGGTCGCGCCCGCCTGCCCGGGTGGCGGCGGCTGAATGATCAGTTGCAGGTCGTTCGAACCCGAGAGCGTGTACTCGTGGATGGGCACCGTGACCGCACCGCCAGCCGCCCCGCTGCGTGCCAGCGGCACGCCGTTCAGTTGCGCCTCGGCGGTGACGCCGATGCTGTCCAGACGCAGGACGAGCAGTCGTTCCATCAGGCCAGGCTCCAGTCGAGCAGCGTCTGGGCTTCCCACAACGGATGGATGAAACGGCGCTGGCCCAGCACAGGGTCGGCAATCAGCAAGGGCAGCTGGGCGGCTTCCAGGCGCAACTGGGCAAACCATTCCCAACCACTGCCGCCGGAAGTGCGCGGGCGCAGCCCGGCCTCGCCCACGAGCGCGCCCGTGCACGGTCCTGCCGGCAGCAGCAAGGTGCCGGTGTCGGTGGCCAGCGGCGTGAGCTCTGACGTGAAGGGCAAGCGGAAACTGCCGCGGCACGGCAGCAGCGTGGGCAGCAACGGCGGCTCGGCGCCTTCGCGCCGCAGCTGCAGCTGCAGTGGTGCCGTTGCCACGCAACGCAGCAGCAGCCGGGCGCGTGCGCCATCGAACGCCAATTCACCTTCAGCCAGCAAATCGGCTTGGCAAGCCTGCAGGTCGAGCGCACCCACCAGACGCATGAAGGCGCGGCCGTCCATGCCGCTTGCGCCCAGGCGCCAGCCCCAGCTGAGCGCGGCGCGGCCTACCAGCAGCGCCAGCACACCCTCCAGACGCGGCGCCACCAGGCCCTCGACGGCGGTGAGGGTCTGCAACAGCTGCTGCAGCGCCTGACCGCTGGCATGGTCCAGGCCTTGTTCGAAGCCGCGCTTCAGCGCCTGGCTGTCCTGCGCGACGCCGTCGCTTTCCACGCTGCAGCGTGTGCTGGCGCGAAGCGTGGGCTCCCGGCCCGCGACCACTGGCTGCGCGACGGGCGCCTGGCGTTCCACTTCCATCCACCACTGCTCCGCAGGCCATACCCACAGCTGGGTGGCCTGGCTGCCCACCGCATCGCCCTCGTCGCGAAGGCCGCACACCTCCAGATCGAGCTTGAAGATGTCGGGTGAGGTTTCCTCGGCCACGGCCGTGCCGGGGCCGGAACTCTGCACCGGCTGCGCCAGGGTCTGGACGGGCCAGCTGACAGCACGTGTTTCGTGCCCCGCCCAGCGCCACAGGCCATGGCTGCCGGCGAAGTGCAGCGCCGGGTGCACGTCACCGTTGCACACGGCGTGGCTGTGTGAACGAAGTTGCACGCGCGTCTGTGGCTGGCGCCCTGGAGCGTGCGCCAGCACGGCCAGCAGGCGGGGCAAGGGGTTGGCGGCGTCCACGCGCAGCGGCGCCGGCGCGGGCAGCAGCACACGCTGCCAGGCACCGGCGGCGAGCTGGTAGTGCTGGGTGACGGCTGCCTCGAGCAGACGAAACTCGACCGCATCCAGGTCACAGGCGTGCAGCGGCAGCGGCGGTGGCTCAGGCGGGTGCAGGGCGCCGCGCCGACCCAGCTGAGCGAAGCGCGCCATCAGGCGCTCGTCGGCCGCTTGCAAGGCTTCGGGCTGAACGCGCGCCTCGGGCAAACGCTGCACTTCAGCCAGCGAACGGCGCATCAGCTGGTGCAGGGTGGCCCATTCGCGGTCACGCGGTGCGGCAAGCAGGCCGCGAGCCCATTCAAAACCCGGGCGGTCCTGAAAGTTGGGCCCCCAGACGAAGCACAGATTGACATAGCGCGCCACGCTCGCAGCGCGCACCAGGCCCAGATTCAGCGCCTGCTGCGCAGCCAGCTCGACAAATGCCTGGTGTTTGTCGCCCAGCCTTTCCTGCATGGCCGGCCATTGCGCCACCAGGTGCTCTGAGAGTTGCTGCAGGAAGCTGGCCCAGGCTGCGGCCTCCCGGGCCTCGGTGTCGGGCGGACGCATCGCGTTCAATTCGTGTTCAGCGGTGCGTCAGCGGTGAGTGAGCGGGTCTTCGGGAAGGTCTGGCTCGGCAGGGGCTTCCGGTGCCGTGGGTGCCACGGGGCTGGCGCCGCTGCCCGAGCCGGGCGAGCCGCCGGAGTTGATCTTGACCATGGCGCCCGTGATGGACACGCCATCAGGGCCGAGCACGATGGACGAGCCGCCGGCCTTGATGCTGACCTGAATGCCACCTTCGATGACGATGTTCATGCCGCCCTTGATGTGCACGTTCTGCGCCGCGTCGGCACCGATGTTGGCGCCGATCTTCAGGTGCAAATCGCCCGTGGACTTCATCGAGATGGCCGCGCCCGATTCGGCCGTGATGTCGCTGCCGGCCTTCAGGCTCCAGATGTCGTCAGTCTTGAAGAGCATGGAGCCCACGACTTCCATGCTGAGCTTGTCCTTGAACTTCTGGCGCACCTCTTTCACGACGGTGAGGTGGTATTCGCCCTCGATCTTTTCCTTGCGGTCTTTCTTGACCGTTCGGTGTTCGTCGCCTTCGCCATCGCCGATGCCGATGTGCGACTTCAGCGTGCCTTCGACGAATTCGAGCCGGTCTTTCTGCGCATGCAGCAGCACGTACTCTTCGCCCGCCTTGTCCTCGAAACGGATTTCGTTGAAGTCGGCTGCTTCGCCCAGCTTGCTGCGGCTCTTGACGGTGCTGACGGTGGCGTTGGCAGGCAGTTCGTAGGGCGGCAGCTGCGCGCCGTTGTAGACGCGCCCTGTGATCAGCGGCTGGTCGGGGTCACCTTCCAGAAAATCGATCACCACTTCCTGACCCAGACGGGGCAGTGAAATCATGCCCCAGCCGTTGCCGGCCCAGGGGCTGGCCACTCGCACCCAGCACGAGCTGTTGGCGTCTTTGGCACCGATGCGGTCCCAGTGGAACTGCACCTTCACGCGGGCGTGTTCGTCGGTGTAGATGTCGCCAGGGTCACCGTTGCCTACCACCACAGCCGTCTGCGGCCCGGCCACCGCAGGCTTGCGCGTGATGCGCGCGGGCCGGTAGGGCTCGGCATAGGGTTGGGCGACGAAGTTGCACTGAAACAGCGTCTCGCCACCCGCACCTGCCTCGTAGCCGGCCAGGCGCATTTCGATACGCGTGAACAGCACCACGTAGTCGGTGTTCTGGTCGTCGCGAGGGTGCTGCTCGAAGGAGAACTTCGCGCCTGCAGAAAGCCCTGGCGTGTTGCCCGAGCCCGAAAAGCGCGCAAAAGCGCTTTCTGCTTCGCCCAGGCGCACCAAGGCACGCGCATCACCATCGGCTTTCACGGCGTGCAGGCCTGGGTAGTCGTAGACCTCGCGGTCGTTCTCGGCATGGCTGCGGCTGGAGGCGGCGGTGGTGGATGTGAGGTCGGTGGCCGGCGCGAGAAAGTCGTAGTCGCGCAGCGTCACCTTGCCGGTCTGGATTTCGTGGCGCATTCGCCATTGGCTGACCACCGCCGCGCCCACGATCTGCTTCGGGTCGTCGTCGAAGGGAATGTTGGCAAAACCTTCCAGCGGCTGGTGCGAGCTGGAAGCGTCTGCCAGCACGAGCTCGTGTTTGTCCTCGGTGTGGCGGAAGAAGAAGAAGATGCCCTCTTCCTCCATCAGGCGGCAGACGAAGTTGAAGTCGGTTTCGCGGTACTGCACGCAGTAGGTGCGCGTGGCATAGCTGGCGCTGAGCTCGTCGACGAAGGTGCTGGTGTACTCGCCGAAGATTTCTTTGATGATGTCGGGCGCCGTCATCTCCTGAAAGATGCGCAGGTTGGCGCGGCGTGTCAGCAGCCACAGCCAGGGACGCAGCGTGAGGCGGTAGCTGATCTTGCGGCCGTCGGCGCCCTCGATGCCGAAGCTGGCCACCACACCGTGGAACCAGCGCTTGGCGCCTTCGACGACTTCCACCGACACCGCGGCATTGGTGCCCAGCAGGTCATCGGCCGAGACAGTCACATCTTCGGTGATGGCCACCACCTGAAACTCGAACAGGCGCGAGACTTCCTCTTCTGCCACCATGCTCCGAAACTTCAGGCCGAGGTCAGGGCTGGTAACCAGTTCCATCTGCAGCGGTTCGGCTTCAGGCATGGTTTCTCGATGGGTTCGTTCGAAAGTTCGGGGGAGCGCGGCGCCGTACGGAACCGTCACAACGACTATAGCGGCCGGGCCCCGCTGCACCAGGGCCAGACACTGCAGCTTTCGCAAGCGAGCGTATGGACATGTGAATACCGATTGCGTCGGAAGCGGACTCTGAAGCAAAGTACCCGGGGCGGCAAGCCGCGCAGCCCCCTAGTCCGGGAGGGCCGTCACACCAGCCGCGGAGCACGCCATGCCAGGACGACTGCAGTTCGACTTCTCTCCCACCCCACGGCCCCGGCCGCGCGACGGCCAGAGCCCCATGCGGCTGCTGCTGCTGGGCGATTTCAGCGCCAAGCCCGCGAGTGAACGCCGGCCGCTGGCCGAGCGCCAGACGCACCGCGTGGACGTCGACAGCCTCGACGACGTGATGCGGCGCACAGCCCCGCGCCTGACCCTGGCAGGTGCCGAGGTCGGTTTCGAATCGCTGGACGACTTCCATCCCGACGCATTGTTCGCGCGTGTGCCGGTGTTTGCGTCCTTGCGTCAGATGAGACAGCGCCTGATGGACCCAGCGCGCTTTGCGCAGGCCGCGGCTGAACTGGGCAGTGCCACGGTGCCGGCGGCTGGTGCATCTGCATCTGCGTCCGCACCTGGATCGGCACCGGCAGACAACAGCGGCGACCTGCTGGCCGGCCTTCTGGGCGGCCGCCCAGCCGCTGCGGCACCCTTTGCCCCAGCCTCACCCGCTGCAACGGCCGTGGCTGGCGTGGATGCCTTCATCCGCAACATCATCGCGCCGCACATCGTGCCCGACCACAGGTCACAACAGGCCGAGCTGGTGGCCTCGGTAGACCTTGCCACGGCGGCCGAGATGCGCGCGGTCTTGCACACCCCCGAGTTTCAGAGCTTGGAGGCGGCCTGGCGCGGCGTGCAGTGGCTCATCAACAGCCTGGAACTCGACGAGACCCTGGAGTTGCACCTTTTCGACGTGAGTCGCGAAGAACTACTGGCCGATGTGGTGGACGCACAAGGCCAGCTGGCCGAGACCGGACTGCACCGCGCGCTGGCCGACCGCTGGCGCAACGTGCCGGGCGCGCAGGGCTGGTCGGTGCTGACGGCGCTATACAGCTTCGGCCCTTCAGACGCCGACATCGGCCTGCTGGCCGCTTTGGGCCTGCTGGCAGCGCAAGCCGGCGGCCCCTTGCTGGCCGCTGGCGACCCTTCGCTGGCCCTGGGCGATGCGGCCACGCTGGCGGGCTGGCAAAGCCTGCGCCAGAGCGAAGCCGCGCCCTGGATAGGCCTGGCGGCCCCGCGTGTGCTGCTGCGCCTGCCTTATGGCAAACGCAGCGACCCGTGCAGCGCCTTTGCCTTTGAAGAGTTTCCGGGAACACCCGAGCACAGCCAATTCCTGTGGGGAGCCGGTTCGCTGGCCATTTCGTTGCTGCTGGGCCGCGCATTCACCCAACGCGGCTGGGCTTTCGAGCCCGGCGATGAACGCGAGATTGGCGACCTGCCGGCCTATCACTTCATGCGCGATGGCGAGGGGGAAATGCAGGCCTGTGCCGAGAGCTACCTGGGCGACCAGGCAGGGCAGGCACTGCTGGAGGCCGGCTTGATGCCGGTGCTGAGCCACAAGAACCGCAATGCGGTGACGGTGATGAGGTTTCAGAGCATCGCCGAGCCGGCGCAGCCGCTGGCCCGCCTGGCCTGAAGCAGCCTCCGTTCAAACCCAGGGGCTCAGACCTTGGCAGCCTTCACGGCATCGAGATAAGAAGCGATCAGCGGCGGCAGTGAGTTGCGTCGGCCCTCGGCCGACTTGACGATCTTTTTGATGCCCTGCACGATGCCGTCATTGACTCGGCCGGCCGCCCCAGACCCGCCCAACTTGTTCCTCCCAAAGAAACTTTTCTCAGGCTGGAGGATATAGTTCAAATCATCCACCAGATCTTGCGAGATCTTGGCCCGCGACTCCTTTTTCAGTAATTTGTGCATCGGCCATTTAGTGGGCTGGGCCAAGGTCGCAAGAGTCTGGTCGATCTTTAGAAAGTCGCTGAACGGATCCATGTAATCGAGCATCGAAGGCCGCGTACTCTTACCTTTTCCTTCCTTGACAAGAATCATGTTCGAAAGGTTTAAGATAACCTTCAAGTGGTGAAATTTACTCGAGTTGTATAACTTTACGCCGACCCCACCCGACGTAGAGAACCGATCCTGATTGCCGATAAAGAAATCGCCAGCCATGATCTGTCCCATCTTTTCCAAGCCGCCAGACTTGTTCAGGGCCTTGGAAAACTTCGCAAAGGTCTGACGAGCCTCATCCCACTCGGCATCATCCGCAGCTTTGCCCTCCACTTTCAGAACAATGCCTAGCGTGGACATCTGGACGTAGCTGAGCTTGGCAATGTTGGTTCGACCCGCAGCCGATGCGCCGCCATATTTGGCCAAGACACTTTTCAGCTCAGCGATGCTTTGCTTTTCCTGCTGCGTCACCGGCTCCTGGTCCGTATTCATCAAGGATTTTAGGTGGGTCACGAAGCCCTCCCAGTCAAGCACGAATTGATTGAGTTGCAGGACCTCGGAGGCCACCAACGGCTTCATCTTGACCGTCGGGTCGATCGCTTTCACTACCGAAGCCGTGGCCTTGATGTTGTCACCAGTGACATAGTCTTCAGCCTTGATGACCAATTTACTGCCGTCGCGCCCGGTGAGAAGGAAAACCTTGCCGTCCTTCAGTTCGCGAACTTCCATGATTTCGTCTGCAACAATCGGTTGATTTAATGCGAGTGGCATAGGTTTCTCCATTGATTGGTCACAAACATTACGAAGCAGCGGGCCGGCGCAAGGTCAATGCGGATGACCCAACGAGACGGCTAACGCCGAACTCTTGAAGTTGAGGCGTGAGCGTTGCAAAGCAGTACGCCGCATTCTCTTGCTAGAACTCATAACTGAAGCCCGTCGGCGCGGCCTGCACCTTCACGCGCTCGATCGGCTTGCCCTCCATCATCCGCGTCAAAAACTCGCGGCTGATGTCGGGCAACATGGTGTTGGTCAAGATTGCATCGATCATCCGTCCGCCCGATTCACTTTCAGTGCAACGGCTGACCACCAGTTTGACCACGTCGTCGCCAAATTCGAACGGAATCTTGTAGCGCGCTTCCACACGCTTCTTGATGCGGTTGAGTTGCAGCACCACGATCTTGCCCAGCATCTCGTCGCTGAGCGGGTAATACGGAATCGTCACCAGCCGGCCCAGCAACGCAGGCGGGAAGACCTTCAGCAGTGGCTCTCGCAGCGCCTTGGCCATGCCCTCGGGGTCGGGCATCAGTTCCGGGTCTTTGCAGAGGCTGGCAATCAATTCCGTGCCGGCATTCGTCGTCAACAGGATCAAAGTGTTCTTGAAGTCGATGAAGCGCCCTTCGCCGTCTTCCATGAAGCCCTTGTCGAAGACCTGGAAGAACATCTCGTGCACGTCGGGGTGGGCTTTTTCCACCTCGTCCAGCAGCACCACGCTGTAGGGCTTGCGGCGCACCGCTTCCGTCAGCACACCGCCTTCGCCGTAACCCACATAGCCCGGGGGCGCGCCCTTCAGCGTGCTGACGGTGTGCGCCTCCTGGTACTCGCTCATGTTCACGGTAATCATGTTCTGCTCACCGCCGTAAAGCGCTTCGGCCAGCGCCAGCGCGGTTTCGGTCTTGCCGACCCCTGAAGTGCCGGCGAGCATGAATACACCAATCGGCTTGCTCGGGTTGTCCAGGCCGGCGCGGCTGGTCTGGATGCGCTTGGCGATCATCTCCATGGCGTGGTCCTGCCCGATGACGCGCTGTGCCAGGGCACCGGCCACTTTCAGGATGGTCTCGATCTCGTTGCGCGCCATGCGCCCGACGGGAATGCCCGTCCAGTCGCCCACCACCGCGGCCACGGCCTGGTAGTCCACCGTGGGCAGGATCAGCGGCGTTTCGCCTTGCAGCGCGCTCAGCTTGTCCTGCACCACCTTCAGCTGCGCCAGATCGGCCAGGCGCTGGCTTTCGAGGTCACCTGCCGTCAGCCCTTCGGCGGCTGCGGTTTCAGCGGCAGCGGCTTCCAGGTTGCTGCCCGTGCCCTCCACCGGCTTCACGCCCGAGCGCAGCTTGGCGCGCAGTGCCAGCAGTTCGTCCACCAGAGTCTTTTCTTCGGCCCAGCGGGTGTCCAGCGCGGCCAGTCGGGCGCGCTCGCTCGTCAACAGCTCGTTGGCGTCGTCCTCGCGCTTGCCGATGTCGATGCCGATGGCGCGTTCGCGGCCGATGATGCCGAGCTCGGTTTCCAGCGCTTCGATGCGCTTGCGGCAGTCGTCCACCTCGGCCGGCGTGGCGTGCAGGCTCACGGCCACGCGCGCGCAAGCGGTGTCGAGCAGGCTGACCGACTTGTCGGGCAGCTGGCGCGCCGGGATGTAGCGGTGGCTCAACTTCACCGCTGCTTCCAGCGCTTCATCCAGGATCTGCACCTTGTGGTGCTTCTCCATCGTGCTGGCCACGCCGCGCATCATCAGGATGGCCTTGGGCTCGTCGGGCTCGTCCACCTGCACGGTCTGGAAACGCCGCGTCAATGCCGGGTCTTTCTCGATGTGCTTCTTGTATTCGGCGAAGGTCGTGGCGCCGATGGTGCGCAGCGTGCCGCGCGCCAAGGCCGGCTTCAGCAGATTGGCCGCGTCACCAGTGCCGGCAGCGCCGCCGGCGCCCACCAGCGTGTGGGTCTCGTCGATGAACAGGATGATGGGCTTCGCACTGGCCTGCACCTCGTCGATGACGCTGCGCAGCCGCTGCTCGAATTCACCCTTCATGCTGGCGCCGGCTTGCAGCAAGCCCACGTCCAGCGCGCGCAATTCCACCTCCTTCAGGCTGGGCGGCACGTCGCCGCGCGCGATGCGCTGGGCGAAACCTTCCACCACGGCCGTCTTGCCGACACCGGCCTCGCCCACCAGGATGGGGTTGTTCTGGCGGCGGCGCATCAGGATGTCGACGACCTGGCGAATTTCGTCGTCTCGACCCACGATGGGGTCCATCTTGCCGTCACGCGCCTGCGCGGTGAGGTCGACCGTGAACTTCTTCAATGCCTCTTGTTTTCCCATCGCGGCCGGGGCGATGGCACCGCTGGCTTCACCCGGGGCGGCGCCGCCGCTGGCGCCGCTGCCGTCGCTGGCGCCCTGCCCGTCTTCCGGGCTGCCAGCGACGATCTTGGCCAGGCCGTCAGAGAGGTCGTCGACCTTCAGCTTTTCGAACTGCCGGCTGATGGCCACCAGTGCGTTGCGCAGGTTCTTGGTCTTCAGCATGCCGACCAGCATGTAGCCGCTCCGCACCACGCTGTCGCCATACAGCAGCGTGCCGTACACCCAGCCGCGCTCGATGGAATCAGCGATGTTCTCGGCAATGCCGCTGATGCTGGTGGCGCCGCGCGGCAGGCGGTCGAGTGCGGCCGTCAGGTCTTTGGCCAGCGCCGACATGTCGAGCTGCGCGTGTTTGATGACACGGTGCCAGTCGCTGTCTTGCGACTGCAGCAGTTGCGCCAGAAAGTGTTCAAGCTCGACATACGGGTTGCCGCGCAGCTTGCAGAACACGGTGGCGCCCTCCACGGCCTTGTAGGTCGGCTGGTTGAGTTTGCCGAAGAGCGTAACGCGGTTGATCTCTGCCATTTCGTTTCTTCCTCGTTGTGCGGATGCTGAAGGGTGCTTATGGGGTGGCCAGGTTCGGAACGAGATTCAGAGTGGGGGCAGCGCCGTCGCGCGGCGCGCCCAGCCAGGTGGTCCAGCCCAGGCGCCCCTGCTGGCCGGGGCGGCAGGCGGGGCGCTCGGCTGGGTTCAATACCAGGCGCAGGTCCCAGCCGAATTCGAGGCCCACGTACTGCTGCACCAGCGCACGCAGCGCGGGCATGGCCGTGCCCACGGGCAACAAGGCCTCGAAGGCGGGCAACGAGACCGGGCCGATGTGGATGCGAAAGTGGTGCTGGCGGTCGAACACCGCGCTGCCGAGCACCGCGCTGATACCCAACTGCGAAGTGGACGAACGGCGCGAGGCCGCGCGGCGGCCGATGCGTGAACGTTCAGCCTGCGGCAAGGGCATCCAGCGGCCGGCAAATTGCTCGATGCGAACCTTCATGCCCAGAAAGCTCGAGAGCAGCTGCGCCAGGCCGTCGGCATTGCGCACCTGGCGCGACAACAGACCCGCGAAGGCCAGGCGCGCATGGTCGGGCGCGGCGTCGCGCCCGCGCCACTCGGGCCCGCCGGTGCCCAGCAACGAGCCGACGTAATCTGCAAAACGGTCCTCGCCCGGCCGGTCCATGCTGACCGCGGGCTGGGCCTGCGCCCAGGCGCGATAGAACAGCAGCAGCAGCCGGTGGTGGAACAAGTCGGCGAAGCGGCCGAAGGTCTCGTCGCCCTTGTGCATGCGGCGTTCGCGTGCATAGGCCGTCATGTGCAGCGGCAGCGGCCCGTTGGGGCCGAAGAGGCCGAAGAAGCGCACCTCGATGCGCGGCTTGCCGCTGCGGTCGGCGGGGTCGACCCTCGACAGGCTGGAAGGCGCGAAGGACAGGTCGGCCGCCTGCCCCAGACGCACCGGCTCGTCCATCGGCCGGCGCGCCGCGCCCAGACGTGGCTTGTCAGGGTGCAGCGCCTCCATCAGGCGCATGCTGTAGAAAAAATCGTAGCGGTGCGGCGCTGCAGCCAGCGAACGAAAGGCTTCGGCCCGCCGCTCGTGAGAGACCGCCGCAGGCGGTGTTTCGCCAGGCAGCGGAGGCGGCTTCATGCGATGGGCCGTGCGCCGCAGCGCGGCCGGCCCCGCAGGATGTCACCCCGCCCGCTGGAATGCAGGAGCAACTGCGTGAAGCCGTTCATCGACACATGGCGGGCCACGAAACGTTCCAGCACGCAGCCCAGCAGGAAGGCGCTGGCGCCTTCGAAAGACAGGTCATCCACTTCGATCTTGACTTCCACACCCCGCCCGAAGGTGATGGGCCCAGGCATGGGCAGGCGTCGCACCACCTGCTGCAGCGCGACCGAGCGCAGCCCGTCGATCTGGCGCTGCGCTCCGGCGTCGCCGAGCTGGGCATACAGGCGCAGAATCTGGCGCAGCGCAGCAGCCCCCTGTTCGGCGCTGGTGTCGCTGAGCGAAAGGTGGTTCAGCGACAGCTGGTTGATCAGCTTCCAGGCCGCGCTGCCCTCACGCATGGCCGACTGCGGGCGCGAAGGCCCCTTCAGCACGGTGATGAGCTTCACCGGTGCCGTCTGCGTGAGTGTGAGGTCGCCTTTCGCGCCGCCCAGCGGCATCAGCAGCGGCAGGTCGCGGTTGGTGCACAGCGCTCGCACCCCCAGCTGGCGAAGCTCGGTCGGAAATGGGGCTTCGCTCGCATCGACCAGCGACAGGTAGAGCTCGGTGCCGATGTACGAAGAGCGCGGGCCTTCACGCTTCTGCATCTGCGACATCAGCCGCGGTTCACGCTGCACGGTGTAGTAGGCCTTGTGCTGGCGGTCTTCGGCGTGGAAGGCGTTGTAGAAGGGCAGGAAACGCCACTCGCTGTTGACCCCGGTGCCGTATCCCAGCACCTCCTGCACGGTGTGCACCTCGAAGTCCATCGGCTTGGTGCGGTCGGGCACGACATGGAACTCGGCGCTGTCGGGGCTGATGTGGATGCGATCGCAGCGTTTGTCAAGCAGGTTGATGGCCGGCACGCAGTGCAGCGCCAAGCTGCCGGCATCCACCGCCTGCAACAGTGCGTTGTCGGCTCGCGAGAAGAGAACGACGATGTCGACCTCGGTCTCGGCGTGACGCCGAAGTGCGTCACCGAGGCCGCACAGATCGAAAAACAGAAAGCGCTGCGGAAAGGCGAAGTACTCCTGCAGCAGGCGATAGCCCTGCAGGCCTTGCAGGGTTTCAGGCAGCAGCGCTTCGTCGTCGCCGTAGCCCACGGCTTCGACGGTTTCACCGTCCAGGGCCTCGTGCCATGCGGCAGGCCGGCGCGTCGGCAATACCAGCACACCGAGCGCGTGACCACACGCCATCTCGTGCAGGCGGTAGGCGACGTCGTCGGTGCCAGCACAGTGCAAGCGCAAGTCTTGCAGCGCCAACTGCGAAAAGTCGACCCCGGCGGTGGTGCGCAGGCGCATGCGCAAGCCTGCGCGGTATTTGCGCCATTCGGGCATGCTGGCCATCGGCAGATCGGCGGCGTGAGTGAAGTACTCGACCTGCGTCAGCTCCAGCGGCCACATCGTCAGTTCATGCGCGGTGCGGAACTCGCAGGTTGTGGCCCCGGCCTTGCCCGGCTGGCTGCTCATGCTGCTGCCGCGTGCCAGCTTCAACCCGCCCGCGAGGCTGGGGTCGCCCAGTTCGGGATGCACCTGGGCAATCAGCATCGCCGGCGTGGGTGCCAGGAACTGCGGGTAGACGATTTCGAGCATGCGCTGCGTGAAGCGCGGAAACTCGGCATCCAGCTTCAACTGGATGCGGCCGGCAAGGAAGGCAAACCCTTCCAGCAAACGCTCGACATAGGGGTCGGTGACTTCCAGGCCTTCGATGCCCAGGCGCGAAGCAATTTTCGGAAACTGCTGCGCGAATTCGCCACCCATCTCGCGCAGGTGGCGAAGTTCCTCGTTGTAGTAGCGCAGCAGCCGCGGGTCCATCGGCTTCAGCGGCCAAGTTCTCGCACCGCGACACGCCCGGTTTCGAGGTCGATGTCCGTGTGCAGCAGCAATTCCAGCGGCACCGGCTGTGCCCACAGTTGCCCCGAGATGCGAAAGCCGATCTGGTTGTGTTGGTCCATCTGCGCTTCGGAGAGGATGACCTCTACCGAGAGCGTTTCCGGCAGGATGCGCGGCTCGTGGTCGAGGATGGCCTGCTTCACACGCGCCTGCAGGATCAGCGGGTCGATGGTGGAAGCCGTATTGCCAGACAGCGCCGGCAAACCGTAATTCAGCACCGAATTGCGGGCGTGCGGCGCGCGCGACCAGTCGACCGACGAGCCCGGCGAGGTGGCGTTGAAGAGCCAGGCCAGGTCGCGGAGCACCAACTCACGCAGCCGGCTGCGGCTGATGACGCGCGATTCGCCGGTCTCGGACTTGGCGTCGACGTCATCGTCGGTCAGCCGGTCGAGCAAGGCCGGCTGCAGTCGGTCTTGTGCGCGCAGGGTAGACATGCCTGGTGCCGCCGGCGATGCCGCGCTTCAGGCCGCCGCGGCCTCGGCCATGTCTTCAGCAGCGGCAGCTTCAAGCGTCACCGTGCGCACGTCCATCAAGCCGACCTCGGTGGTGTCGGTGACGATGAGACGCTGGCCCAGCCCAGCGAAAACACCAGGCGAGGCTTCACGCCAATCGGTGCGTCGTGCCAACGTCAGCGCGTCGCCGGCGGCCAGGTCGGTGTCGGGGTAGCGCGTGGGGATGAGACCCACCACTTCACCGCCGTTGGTGAATTCGAAATGCGCCGGCATCCAGATCGAGTCGCGCAGGTCTTGCGGCGGGTCGATTTCCACCTTGGAAAGGCGGTTCCAGGGCAGCCAGTAGTAGCGGCCATTGATGACCGCTTCCAGGGTTGGCCCGAGCCGACTGTCGGCATCGGCAATCCAGGCGAAGGTCTGGCCGTCGATCTGCCCAGCCGTGGCGGGCGCCTGCTCCAGGGCCTGTTCGCGAAGCTGTCGCGCTGCATCGTTTTCACCGCGGCCTTCGCGCAACAAGGCCTCGATGAGCAAGGCGACCCAGGTCTCCGGCTCGCCGAAAAGCATCGGCACCTTCTGGCCTGCGAAGACTCGCAGACGCAGGGTTTCGCAGGCAATGGCTTCACGGTAGGTCTGCACCATGGGCAGCGTGCTGCCGTCGAGTTCGAGCGAAACGTTCAGCTGGTTCAGCGCACGGTCCCATTGGCCCAGCACGCACAGAAGCTGGAACATGAAGACACGCAGCTTGGCGTCTTGCGGCTTGGCCCGCACCTGCTCTGTGAGCAGCTTCAGGGCGCGGGTGACGTCGCCGTCTTTCAGGGCCAGTTCGGCGGCGCTCGGGTTGGACATGCAGACTCCGGTCTGTTCTTCGGTCAGGGGTCAGTCTGGTCCGGCCTGGGCGGCAAATTCGGACGTGCCCGTTGCACCGCCTGCGCCTGACTGGGGGGTGTAGCCGATAGTGATCGACCTGAAGCTCATGCCGATGTGCTCCATCAACACGGGGGAGCCGTCGGCATCGTCGGTGGAGCTGACCTGGTAGCTCGTGACGCGCGCCTGGCTCAATGTCAATACGAAAAAAACCAGCGACTGGTTGGCACCGCCCGATTTGCGCACCGTCAATACCACGCTCGACAAGACATCATTCGTGTTCAACACCGCCATCAGCGCGGTGGAGGCCTTGTCGACGCGCTTGACGAGCTTCAACTCGTCAAGCGATGTGCGCCCCGAGCGCTGACCGCCCACGGTGGACGGCGCCGACATTCCCCACGACCAGTCGACGACGTCGATGTGGCCGGGGAAGTTCTTGTCGTTGGACTCGCCAACAACCACCCCCGAGCGTTGCCCGGTGGCCTTCAGGAACATATCGGAACGGGCCATCGCGTGTCACCAGTGAAGTCGGGTTTCCGGCCAGAACGGCGCACCGCCCTGGCCGGAACCTTCTTTAAGTCGTGCTTTCGGGCCAGGCCCGGATCAGACAGCGTTCTCGGCGATGTTGTAGGTCATTGCCTTGGCCGTCTTGCTGACGTCACCCTTTTCGTCCTGCTGGAAGTACTCGAACTTGACCTTGGCAAAGTTCAGCGACAGGTTCTCGGTCAAGCGGTCTTCGCCACCCGAACCACCGGTGCTGACGGACACGACCATCACTTCTTCCATCGTGATGGTGACATAGGGCTGCTGCGTCTTGCCGGCCTTGCGAACCGTCAGAACAGCCTTGGTGAAGTGCTCGCCCGTCGCGCAGGCACCCAGCAGGGCGTGCGAGCTGGCGTCGATGTACTTCGTGCAGCTGATGTCCTGGAAGTTGGCTTTGCCGCTGCCTCCGCCACCGCCCATGTGCGTGGTGCCGGAGTTCGAGACGCCCCAGCTCCAAGCCAGAAGGTCGATGGCTTTCGTTCCCTTCATTTCTTTGTCGGTCGTCTCGCCATCGATCGTCTCGATCTTGAGGTACATGTCTACTGCCATGGTGATCTCCTATCTGCCCGGTGGCGGGCGTTTCACACTGCGATCAACGCCCGGTGTTCCGGACGCCCTCCGCTGCGCAGCCAGTGAAGGAAATGAAAGGATGCCCTGCGGGACTGCTGTCAACCAGCCTTCGCCGAAGGGAGCTTTGAAACCAAACGCAAGGAAACCGTGAGGCCCTCGAGCTGGTAATGGGGACGCAAGAAGAACTTCGAGCTGTAGTAGCCCGGGTTCGCGGGGTCTTCTTCAACCACCACCTCGGCCGCGGCCAGCGGATGGGTGGCCTTGTAGGCCTCGGATGAACGCGCCGGGTCGCCGTCGACGTATTGCGCGATCCAGCCGCCGAGCCAGCGCTCGACCTCGTTGCGCTCTTTGAACGAGCCGATCTTGTCGCGAACGATGCACTTCAGGTAGTGCGCGAAACGGCAGGTTGCAAACAAGTACGGCAGGCGCGCGGCCAGGTTGGCGTTCGCGGTGGCGTCGGGGTCGTCGTATTCAGCCGGCTTGTGCAGGCTTTGCGCGCCGATGAAGGCAGCAAAGTCGCTGTTCTTGCGGTGCACCAGCGGCATGAAGCCGTTCTTCGCCAGTTCGGCCTCGCGGCGGTCTTCGATGGCGATTTCGGTCGGGCACTTCATGTCCACGCCGCCATCGTCGGTGGGGAAGCTGTGCGTGGGCAGGTTCTGCACCGCGCCGCCGCTTTCGATTCCACGGATGCGCGAGCACCAGCCGTACTCCTTGAACGAGCGGTTGATGTTCGTGGCCATCGCGTAGGCAGCGTTGGCCCAGGTGTACTTGCCGTGGTCGGCCGAGCCGGTGTCTTCCTCGAAGTTGAAGGCTTCCACCGGGTTGGTCTTGCTGCCGTAAGGCATGCGAGACAGGAAACGCGGCATGGCCAGGCCGATGTACTTGGAATCTTCAGACTCGCGCAGCGAACGCCAGGCAGCGTACTCGGGCGTGGTGAAGATCTTGGTCAGGTCACGCGGGTTGGCAAGTTCCTGCCAACTGTCCATCTGCATCAGCGTCGGGGCGGCGCCGGTGATGAAGGGCGCGTGCGACGCAGCGGCGATCTTGGCAATCTCGGTCAGCAACTCGACATCGGGCGCGCTCTGGTCGAAGTGGTAGTCACCCACCAGACACCCGAAGGGCTCACCACCGAACTGGCTGAATTCTTCCGCGTAGATCTTCTTGAAGATCGGGCTCTGGTCCCAGCTGGTGCCCTTGTAGCGCTTGAGCGTCTTGCCGAGCTCGGCCTTGGACACGTTCATCACGCGAATCTTCAGCGACTCGTCGGTCTCGGTGTTGTTCACCATGTAGTGCAGGCCGCGCCACGCACCTTCGAGCTTCTGGAAGTCTGCGTGGTGAAGGATGAGGTTGACCTGGTCCGACAGCTTCTTGTCGATGGCCGCGATCATGGCCTCGATGGAGGCCACGACATCGGTGCCGATCAGCTGGGTCTGCGCCAGCGCTTGCTGGGCCAAGGTCTGAACGGCCTGCTCGACAGCGCTCTTCGCGTCGTCGGACTTGGGCTTGAATTCCTGCTGCAGCAGCGACGCGAGGTCGCTGCCTTCCATGGTGACGCCTGCCAGCGATGCAGAGGCTTGGGTTTCGGCCATTCGAGGCTCCTGTATTCGAAGAAGGTTGCGCGGGGGCTTGGGCTGTGCTCGGCTCGGGTCAGGCGTCAGGCATCAGCCGGTTTGGCTGACGAGGCCAGCGCACCGAGCAGCGCCGGGTCTGCCATCAGTTTGCCGATGAGCTCTTCAGCGCCGCCCTTGCCGTCCATGTAGGTGACCAGGTTCTGCAATTGCTGGCGGGCCTCGAGCATCTTGTTCAAAGAGTCGACCTTCCGCGCCACGGCGTCGGGCGAAAAGTCGTCCATGCTGTCGAAGGTGATGTCGACGCTGAGGTTGCCTTCGCCCGTCAGCGCGTTGGGCACCGGGAAGGCCACACGCGGCTTCATGGCCTTCATGCGGGCGTCGAAGTTGTCGACGTCGACTTCGAGAAACTTGCGGTCGGCCACCGGCGCCAGAGGGTCGGCCGGCTTGCCCGACAGATCGGCCAGCACGCCCATGACGAAGGGCAGTTGTACTTTCTTTTCGGCGCCGTAGACCTCCACGTCATATTCGATCTGAACTCGCGGTGCGCGGTTACGGGCGATGAATTTTTGGCTGCTGCTCATCAAGAGGCTCCTGTGCGGCGGGAATGAAACGAAAGAGTCGCAGGTTGTCTTCTAACTGCGCACATTCGTCAAGAGGTTGCGTTGGGGTCTTCGACCGTATCCGGGTCAACACCCACGACTCGTGCGACTTCTGCCAGCGCGTCGGGTGCCAAGACCTTCATCAACTGCAGGAAGTTGTGGCCCACCAACTGACGGGCGCGGCGCAGAAACAACGGCGCCGGATTGGTCGGCTCGGCCCGTTCGAGGTAATCGATGACGAGGTCGATGGCGCGCAAGGCTTCTTCCCGCGACGTGACCGCACCGGACAGACCACGGCCTCGCCCTAGGCCCCCGCCCCCGCCCCCGCCACCACCGTCGCCACCCTCTGCCTCTTCATCCTTTGCGTCGTCGGCCGTGGGCTCAGGTGGCAGCAACCCCAACGCGCCGCTGGCCAATGCCTGCAACGGGCGCAGATCGGGTGCTTCGCTGCCCAGCCGGTCGCTGACCAGCGCCATCGCCTGCTTGATAAGCACGACGCCGCCCTTCATGCGTTCCCGCAGCTCGGGCGATTTCTCCAGCGCTGCAGTCAGCATCTTGCTGGCCTGGTCCCTGCTGACATCGGTGCGCCCAGCCGTCACTGGCGCCAGGCCGAGCGCCGACTCCACATCGCGCATCAGCAGCAGGCCGATGGCGCGGTCTTCCACCAAGCGCGCGTCGCGCAGCGCTCCCAGAAGGCCGGCGGGCTCGCGCAGCAGCGCCAGCGCGTTGACGCGACCGTAGGGGTCGCCATCGTCGGGGTCGGGCATCGGATGCACGTGACTCCACTGCGAGTCGACCAGACCGTTGATCAGAGTCAAGGCCGGCAGCAGTGCCGCGTAGCCGTGCAGCTGCAGCACGCAGCGGCCCCATTCGACGGCGACGCGCAAGTCTCGGCTGCGTTCCAGCAAGCCTGCTGCAATAGCGACCGCCTTGCGCCACTCAGGCGCCTCGGCGGGGCCGAACTGCGATTCAGGCTTGCCGGCCACCGCCTGCATCAGCGCCAGGAATTCGTTGTCGTATTCCAGGTCGGGCCCGCACGGCGCCTGCGCATCGGGCAAGGGCTGCAGCCATGTGGCCACGCTGGCCTGGAGATCGTCTATGTCGCTCATCGGGTGGGGGCGTGCTGCGCGCGCGCCGGGTACACACCAGAACCGGGCGCCCGCAGGCCAAGAAACCGGGGTGGCGCAGTGTCGCAAGAACCGGATCAACTGCAAACCCCTAGCAAGCCCTTAGCCACGACCACTCTGGCCTTAGGGCTCAAGCCAGCAAGGGGAAAGGCATGGGTGAAAAGCCAGGACATGGCGTTGGTGTTGATGGCGAGCAAAGCAGCCGGCGTCCTTCAAGCAGGGGACAGTTTCGGATGGCGCAGCGCCTGACCGCGCGTTAGCATCCGCCGCCACTGACTGCGCAGGAAACGAGGCCGAGATGGGTATGCAAGGCTGTGGCTGCAGGCGCGGCCAATCGCGCAGCTGTTCGTGCAACTGTTCGTGCGGCCCATCATGCGCACTGCCAACGCCGGCGACTGGGCCCCAGAGGCTGCGGCATGTCGGCCGGCTGTTTCAGGCTGGCGTGGTCTGCCTGATGGCTGCGCTGGGGTTGGTGGGCAACCTGCACGCGCAACCGCAGCCGGCACAGCCGGTGCGCACGCCCTCGGTGGTGCCACTGGCGTCGGACCTGGCCCCGCAACCCCGGCCCATTGAAAGCACAGCCACGGTTCCTGCACGCCCGGCCCCGCCGCGCGAGCTGGGCAAGCCTGAAGACGACCTGCGCCTGGATGTGGCGAGCTATGTCGTTGCCGACGATGCGCCCGCCGCGTTGCGTGCAGCCCTGCAGCGCATCACAGCCCCCTATGTCGGCACGCAGCGCAGCTTCGAAGACCTGGTCAACGCGGCCGCCGAGGTCACGCGCTTCCTGCAACGCGACCTGGGTTACTACCTGGGCTATGCCTACATCCCAGAGCAGTCGCCACAAATTGCGCCAGGCGGCACCACGATCCGCATTGCAGTGCTCGAAGGCCGGCTCGACCGCGTCGTGCTGAACTGGCGCGACGGCATTCCTGTCGACCGCGACGTGGTCGAGGCCTACCTCGCGCGCCTGAAGCCGGGCAGCGTGCTGAAGGTGCGCGATGTGGAGCGCGTCGTTTTCCTGGTCAATGACCTGCGCGGAATGACGGCGCGTTTCGAAGTCAAGGCCGGCTCGCTGCCGGGCACCGCCACGCTGGTGGTCACGCCCAGCCCCGAGCGGCGGTACGCCGGCCGGGCGGACATCGATGCCAACGGCACGAAAGCCCTGGGCGAGTTCCGCATCGGCGGACTGGCGCAGATGAACAGCCCGCTGGGCCGGGGTGACGGCATCACCGCCAACGTGCTGGCCAGCACCACCGGCGGCCTGGGCTTTGCACTGCTGGGCTACAACACGCCGATAGGAAGCAACGGCTTCAAGGTCGGCGCTTCACTGTCGGCGGTGACGTACAAGCTGGACAAGGAACAGTTCCCGCTCGACTTGAACGGCACTGCCGCCACTGTCAATGCATTCGCGTTGTACCCGCTGGTGCGTTCACGCAACCTGAACCTGTTCACGCTGGCCTCGCTGGAACACAAGACCTACACCGACCGCCAGGGTCTGGTGGATGGCCGGTCGCGCAAGAGTGTCGACGCGCTGGCTCTCGGCATGACAGGCGACTTCCGCGACAGCCTGCTCGGCGGCGCCGTCAACACCTTCGATCTCAACATCAGCAGCGGTCAGCTGAAGTACCCCGAGGGCCGCAACCCGGCACTGGACGACGACGAGAGCTATACGAAGATGGTCTACAGCGCCTCGCGTCTGCAGGACTGGATCACCGGCCGTGCCCTCGTCTACTTCAATGTGCGCGGGCAGTTCGCGCGCAACAACCTCGACACCACCGAGCAGTTCCGCCTTGGAGGGCCTGACGGTGTTCGCGCCTTTGCCACGGGTGAAGGCACGGGCGACCTGGGCGTGATGGCCAGTCTTGAGCTGCGCCTGCTGCCCCCGGAAAGCTGGCTGGGCCGCGCAGCGCGCGAGATGGTCTTCAGCCTCTTCGCCGACGGCGGCTATGTGCAGTACCGCTACCGCCAGCGCATCCTCACCCAGACCAACGCTGCCAAGAACAGTGGCGTCTTCAGCGGCGTCGGCTTCGGCCTGAGCTGGGTGCAGCCGGGCGGTTATGCCCTGCGCCTGTCGGTGGCGCAGCCGACGGGCGGGGAAACACGCGGCGGCGAGAAGATCGACAAGACGCGCGCCTACGTGCAGGCCACCATGCTCTTCAACTGACGGTCGCCCAGGCGCACCGCAACCAGGTTCCCTTCGATGAGCACAGCCCGCACTCCGCTCCGCCCCGTGACACGCGGGCCGTCTCTCGCCTTCAGCCCCGAGCTCACGCCCATCAGCCTGGCCATGTGCCTGCTGGTGGCGTCGCCGCTCGGCTTTGCGCTGCCCACAGGGCCGGTGAACACCAGCGGCCAGGCCACGGTGCAGACCACCTCGCCAGGGCAGATGCTGATTCAGCAGTCCACCGCGAAGGCCGGACTCGACTGGACCCAGTTCTCGATTGCGGCCGGCGAACGGGTGCAGGTGGTGCAGCCCGACCGCACATCGGTGCTGCTGAACCGCGTGGTGGGCGAGAACCCGTCGCTGATCTACGGCGCCTTGCAGAGCAACGGCAGCGTCTGGCTCATCAACCCGCGCGGCATCGTCTTCGGCGCCAGTTCGCGGGTGGACGTGGGCGGCCTGGTGGCCAGCACGCTGGGAATCAGCAACGACGCGCTGCAATCAGGCCGCTTGCAGTTGGCTTCGGGCGCCGGGGGCGCTGGTGAACTGCGCAGCGAAGGCAGCATCACCGCCATCGACGGCAGCGTGGTGCTGGTGGCACCGCAACTGATGCACGGCGGCCAGATCGAGGCCCGCCGCGTCGGCCTGGCCGCAGCCAGCGAGGTGCTGGTCGACGTGGAAGGCGACGGCCTGATCTTCTTCAACGTGAAGAACGAGTCGCTGGACACGCGGCTGCAGATCTTGGGCGGCGTGCGCGCCGACGGTGGCTCGGCCGAATTCCGTGCGGTGGCCCGCGCTGGTTTCGCCGACACGGTGCTGAACCTCGAAGGTGTGGTGCAGGCGCGTTCGCTGGGGCAACAGCAGGGCCGCATCGTGGTGGATGGCGGTGCCACGGGCATCACGCGCGTGGCCGGTACGCTGGATGCCAGCGCCGGGGCAGACGGCGGTCAGGCCGGCCATGGCGGGAGTATCACGGTGCAGGGCGACCTGCTGCGGGTCGAGCCCGGCGCGCGGATGGACGCCACCGGGCCCACCGGCGGCGGCGAGATCTTGCTGGGCGGCGACTACCTGGGTGCCAACAGCGCCGTGCGCAACGCCACGCACACCACCGTGGCACACGGCGCCGTGCTGGACGCCAGTGCCACACAGGCGGGAGACGGCGGTCGCATCATCGTTTGGTCAGACGACACCACCCGCTTCGACGGCAGCGCGGCCGTGCGTGGCGGGCCGGCGGGGGGCAATGGGGGCTTCGTCGAGACCTCGGGCAAGCGCAACCTGGGTATCACGCAGGGCCGGGTGGATGTGAGTGCGCCCATGGGCGTGGGCGGGACTTGGCTGCTGGACCCTGAGAACATCATCGTCGCCACTGTCGGTGGCGCCAACTACAGCGACGTGAGCGACGCGAGTGCAGCACCGGGCACGACGCAGACCGTGTCGACGGCCACGCTGATCGGCGTGGGTGGCAACGTGATCCTCGCGGCCACGAACAACATCACGTTCTCCGACCCCCTCGCTTTGACCACCGCCGGTGCAGGCATCACGGCAACGGCGGGCAACGCGATCGCGGTCAACGCGGGCATCACCACCCTCAACGGCGCCATCTCGCTGCAGTCTGGCAGCGGAGGCGTCACGCTGAACGCCGGCATCAGTTCCGGCAATGGCGCCGTGACGATCAACTCGAGCGGCGGCCCCATCACGCAGGCCGCCGCCACGGCGGTCAACGCCGGCACCGGCACCATCGCACTGAATGCCGGCACTGGCGCGGTGACTCTGAACGGTAGCCTGGCCAACAGCAACACCACCGCCAGCGCCATCGCCATCACCGGTGCAACCGCGCTGCAGATCGGCAACGTGGGAAGCGGCGCCGGCGGCACCGTCACGCTCAGCCACAGCGGTGGTGGTTCGCAGGCGCTGGGCACGGCCATCACGGGTGGCAGTTTGGTCAAGGCGGGCAGCGGCACGTTGACGCTGGACCAGGCCAACAGCTATGCGGGCTCGACCACCGTGCAGAGCGGCGCCCTGACGTTGTCGTCCGCGGTGTTGTCGACGACGATCAACGTGGCCGGCGGCACCCTGTCGTCCGATGCGGCCGATCTGATTCCCAGCACCGCCGACGTCACGGTGGCCACTGGCGCCACACTCTCGCTGGGCGGCACCAACACCGTGGGCACGCTGTCGCTGTCGGGCACGCTGAACAGTGGCATCAACACGCTCAGCGCTTCCAGCGCCGCGCTCAGTGGCGGCACCTTGGCCTCGGCGCTGACCCTCAGCGGCAACGCCACCAGCACCGGCAGCTCGGTGCTGCAGGCCACGCTGACGGCCGTGGACGTCGCCGTCAACGGTGGCGCGCTCAGCATCGGCACTGGCGGCAACGTGGTCGCCAGCGGCAATTTCAGCGTGGCCACGGGTGCCGAGTTGCAGATCAACCAAGCCAATTTCAGCGTCGGCACGCTGACGGGCACAGGCAGGCTCAGCGTGCTGGCCGCTGGCGTCACGCTCACGGGCACGCTGGCCACGCTCACCGAAGTCAGCGTTACGGGCGCTGGCAGCCGCTTGATCCTGGCCGACGGCATTGGCGCGCGCATCAACGACGCCGCCGCCGTGGACGTGGGCAGCGGCGCCACCTTGCAACTGGGCGACACGGCCGAGACCGTGGGCGCGCTGACACTCAGCGGCACGCTCGATGGCGCAAGCGCGCTGACGGCGGCCTCGGCCACCTTGGTTGCAGCCAGCGTCAACGCGGCGCTGAGCGTCACGGGCGCCTTGTCCAGCAGCGGCAGCAGCACCTTGACGGCGGCCGTCACCGCCGCCACCACCAGCGTCACTGGCGGGGTGCTGTCGGTCGGCAACGGTGGTGCCGGCTCGCTGGCCACCACCGGCACCACCAGCCTGAGCAGCGGGGCCGAGCTGGCCTACAACGGCAGCGGGCCTTTCTCGCTGGGGAATCTCACCGGCACGGGCGTCAGCACCCTGCGCGTGAGCGCAGGCACGCTGAACCTCACGGGCACGATGAGCACGGTCTCGAACATCGCCGTCGGCAACGGCGGCAGCCTGACGCTGGCCGACCTCGCGGCGCGCCTGGGCACAGGCGCCGATGTGAACGTCGCCTCTGGCGGCACCTTGACCTTGGGCGACACGGCCGAATCCGTCGCTGCGTTGACGCTGGGCGGGACCCTGGCCGGCGTCAACGCACTGAATGTCAGCGGCAATGCCGGCCTGACGTCCGCCACCGTGAGCAACACCCTGGGCGTGGCGGGCACCCTCAATGCCACCGGCAGCAACAGCATCACCACGCTGGCGCTGGGCGGCACGCTCAGCGGCACGGGCACCGTGAGTGCAGGCACGGCGACACTGACGGGCGCCAGCGTGGCCAGCACGCTGGGCGTCAGCGGCAGCCTGTCCAGCAGCGGCAACAGCAGCTTGACGGGCGCGGTCACGGCCGCCACCACCAACGTCACGGGTGGCGTGTTGTCGGTGGGCAATGGCGGGGCCGGCTCGCTGGCCACCAGCGGCACGACCAGCCTGAGCAACGGTGCCGAGCTGGCCTACAACGGCACCGGCCCCTTCACGCTGGGCAACCTCAGCGGCACCGGCACCAGCACCTTGCGCGTGACCGCAGGCACGCTGAACCTCAACGGCACCACCAGCACGGTGTCGGACATCGCTGTCGGCGCAAGCGGCACGCTCACGCTGGCCGACGGCGCGGCGCGGCTGGGCACGGGCGCGGCTCTCAGCGTCGAAGCCGGCGGCACACTGACCCTGGGCAACACCGCCGAATCGGCCGCCAGCCTGGCGCTGGGCGGCACGGTGGGCGGCAGTGCCGGCCTGACGGTGCAGAACCTGAATGCCAACATCGTGGCCAGCACGCCAGTGATCAGCAACACGGTGAACGCGACCAATGCCACCATCGCCTCGGGCGTTGAACTCTCGGTGGGCAACGGCGGCGGCAACGGCGCCCTGGTGGTGGGCACGGCCACCACCGTCGACGGCACGCTCAGCATCCAGCGCAGCGACGCCGTCAGCGCTGCCGCGCTGCTGGGGGCCGGCACGGTGACGGGCACGGGCCGCCTGCGCAAGCGGGGCGGCAACACACTGACGCTGGACAAGACCGTCGGCCTCGCCACGGTGCAGATCGATGGCGGCGGGCTGACGCTGAGCGGTGCTAACCGCATCGGCGACACCGCCACCATCAACGTCGCCGCTGGTGCCACTTTGACGACCGGCGGCAACAACCAGCGCGTTGGCACGCTGAACCTCAGCGGCACGCTGGCCGGCAGCGGTGACTTGCAGGCGACCACCGTCACCGTACCCGCGCTAAGCACAGGCACCGTGAACGGCTTGCTGGACGCCGACAGCATCAGCGTCAGCGGCAGCCTGGTGACGGGCAGCGCCAATCGCATCAACAACGGCAACGACGTCACGGTCAACAGCGGCGGCAGCTTCACGCTGGGCGGTACTGAGCAGATCAACAGCCTGACTCTGGCCGGCGCGCTGGGCGGCGGTTTCACGCTTACGGCCAACGCCGGCAGTAGCTTGGGGACTGGGGGCGAAGTGCTGCTCGGCACCACGCTGACGGGTGGTTCACTCACCGTCAGCGGCGACGCCACAGTCAACGGACGCTCGAACCACACCGATATCAGCATCGGTGCCAGCGGCAACCTGCGCCTGGGCACCGGTGGCGACCACCTCAACGACAGTGCAGACATCGTCAACAACGGGCTGTTCACGCTGCTGGCCAACGAACGCATCAGAAACTACGGCGGCTCTGGCGAGGTGATCGACAACGGCTTCCAGCTTTTGACCCTGACCACAACGCTGACCAACAACGCCAACAACGTCGATGCGACCAACCTGATCACCATCGGCAACATACGCATTCGCGGCACCGTGAACGTGTCACTGAACGCGTTGGTGCAGAGCGGTACCTTGACCATTGGCAACAACACCAACGGCCCAACCGGGACCAGCGGCGCATTGAACGTCACGGGCACCACCACCGTGGCTGCCGGGGCCACGCTGTCCTACGAGCGCAATGGCGGCACCATCACCCTGCCGGGCAGCATCGCCGGTGACGGCACCTTCCGCAACAACGGCACCAGCACGCTGAACTTCACCGGCACGCTGGGCACGGCCAACGTCCAGCTCAATACCGGCAACATCACGCTGGCAGCCGGCAACGACGACCGCCTCGCCGACACCGCAAACGTCACGGTTGCGCCAGGGCGCACGCTGACGCTGAACAACGCCACCGAAACCCTGGGCAATCTCGGCCTCAGCGGGACTCTGGCAGGCAGCGGAGTGCTCAGCAACAACACGGCGGCGGGCAGCTGGATCACGACGCTGAACACCGGCGCCAACGTGCAGGCGCCGCTGGGCGTCGGCACACTGACCGTGTCAGGCAGCGCAACTCTGGCCGCCGCCGCGGGTTCGGGCAATGTGACCGTGGGCAGCACCGGCGCGTTGTCGGTCACGACCGCAGGCAGTCTGGACGCGGCGGCCAACGTCATCATCAATACCGGCGGCAGCCTCACGCTTGCAGCCAACGACACCGTGGCCACGTTCAACGCTGGCGGCAGCCTGCTGGGCAGCGGCTTCACGCTGACCACCACGGGCGGAACCACGCTCACCAGCGGCGCTATCGTGGGCGCCAACCTGTCCACCGCCGCGCTGAATGTCACCGGCAACAGCACGCTCAACGGCACCCTCAGCGGCGCCACGGCGCTGACTTTGAGCGGCGGCGTGCTCACGCTGGGCAGCCCGCAAACGGTCGCCAGCTTCACCACCGCCGGCACGCTGGCTGGCGGCGCCAACGGCCTCACCAGCAGTGGTGGTCTCACGCTGCAGACGGGCGCCATCGTCAACGCCAACCTCGGCGGCGTCACGCTCACGGTGGATGGCAGCGCGGCGCTCAACCGCCCAGCATCATCGACCACGGTGAACATCAACACCGGCGGCACGCTGACTACCGGTGCGACAAACGTGCTGGCCGCTGGCGCCACCGTGAACGTGGCCAACGGCGGCACGCTCAGCCTTGGCTTCTCCAACGACATCAGCACGCTGAACCTGACAGGCACGCTGACCGGCAGCGGCATGCTGACGGCCAGCGCCGCGACGGGTTATGTGCTCACCGGCGGCACCGTGAACGCGCCGCTGGGCGGTGGCGCCCTCAGTGCCAGCGGCAGCAGCACCCTGGCCGCCGCGGCCGCGGTGGGCAGCGTCAGCATCCTCGCCGGCGGCACGCTCACGTTCGCCCCCGGCAGCAGCTTCAGTGCCACGCCCACCTTCAACGTGGCCGGCAACCTGGCGCTCGTCAACAGCCTGGCCATCGGCAGCCTGGCCGGCAGCGGCAACGTCGCCCTGGGCGCCTTCACGCTGACCACCGGCAGCGCCGGCAACAGCAGCTTCAACGGCACCATCACCGGCAGCGGCAACCTCACCAAGGTGGGCGCCAGCACCTTCACGCTCGGCGGCAGCCACGGCTACACCGGGCTGACGACGGTCAGCCAGGGCACGCTGCAACTGGCTGCCAGCGAAGTGCTGAACAACGCCAGCAGCGTGGCCGTCTCTGGCGGTGCCACGCTGGCGCTGGCCGGCGTTGCCAGTACCGAGACCGTCGCCTCGCTCAGCCTGAGCGGCAGTACGGCTCTCAACCGCGCCACGCTCGGCGGCAGCGGCACGCTGGTGGCGGCCAGCTATTCGATGAACTTCGCCGACACCGTTGCAGCCGCCGCACTGGGTGCCGGCACGCTGACCGCAACTGGCAGCAGTTTGCTGGGCGGCAGCTTCGGCGGTAACTTGAT
>Ga0105048_10001059_pt1 | contig 44263 bp, 53 predicted proteins | sample MAT05_FD_78382 | JGI IMG/M metagenome (GOLD analysis project Ga0105048, IMG submission 78382) | Freshwater microbial communities from Lake Fryxell liftoff mats and glacier meltwater in Antarctica - MAT-05 | ecosystem: Environmental > Aquatic > Freshwater > Ice > Liftoff microbial mat | place... | reverse complement strand
CGTCTCCAGCCACATTTCTGGAAACGCGTTATGTTTTATATTCTGGTATGCAACAAGAAGTGATTCAAGAGTTTTTGAGGTGAATTTTGGATTTGTGGCTAAAGCATTAACCGCATCAACATAGCTACTTCCAAATGTTTTTTCGAACTCTTTCACACGGCCGCCATCTACACGCACAAGAAGTGCAAAGCGAGCAAGTTCTAATACTTCTTTAAAAAAGAGACTCGTTGAAACTGTATTCGTCCGAATAGTTTGTATAATTTCCCTCCCCTTTTTTTCATCAACTTTTACATATGCAGATAGAAAATCAATAATGAGTGATTCTTTTGGAGCACCAGTAACTTTTTCGACTTCACTCCGAACAATCTTCTTGTCTTCAGAAACAAGTAATGCTTTTTCGAGTACAGAAAAAGTATCTCGATACGAACCATCACCAAGGACAGCGATTAAATGAGCAGCACTTCCCTCAATTGTATATCCTTCTTCTTTCGCAACACGAATTACAACCTCTTCCAAAATAGTCTCGTTTGGATTTTTGAATGTATACACTTGGCACCGTGATAGGACGGTATCGGGTACTTTTTCTGGGTCAGTAGTTGCGAGCACAAAAATGACATGAGAAGGAGGCTCTTCCAATGTTTTAAGAAGCGCATTAAACGCTTCCTTTGTAAGCATATGTACTTCGTCGATAATATATACTTTGTACTTTGAATCGTACGGCATTGTACGCACCCCATCACGAAGCACGCGAATATCGTCTATACCTCTATTTGAAGCTGCGTCTATTTCATATACATCTGCTGGGTCAGTTTTAAGCGTAGAAGCTAAAATACGAGCCACAGAGGTCTTTCCTGTCCCTCTTCCTCCACAAAAGAGATATGCGTGCGAGACTTTGTTTGTTGCAATTGCTTTCTCGAGAAGTGGCACAATGTGATCTTGTCCAATAACGTCTTTAAACGTCTTTGGTCGATATGTACGGTAGAGCGCTTGGTGCATACTATGTTATTGTACACTTTTTTTTGTATTCAAAAATACCTTAATTTCTTCCTCTATTTCTCGTGAATTCTCCTTTTCCATCAAATTTACACGAAGTTCCTTTGCGCCATCAAATCCGTTTACATATGCCTTGTAATGCTTTTTCATAATTGCAAAGCTTTTTATATCACCTAACTTTCGCTCAAAAAGTTTTGTATGCTCAAGAAGTACTCTAAACTTTTCCTCAAGAATAATAGTATCTTTATTTTTAGTTTCGTCGAAAAGCCACGGGTTACCAAAAATAGCTCTCCCCAACATGGCGCCATTACAACCACTCTTTTTTATCAATTCCCGAGCATGTGCAACAGAAAGCACATCACCATTTCCAATAATTGGCATCATTTCGTTTCCAAGTTCTTTATTTTTTTCTCTCACAAACTCCACAATTTCAGGCATCATTTCCCAATGTGCTGGGACAAGAGACATTTCTTTTCGTGTTCTTAGATGAATAGTGAGTGCTGCAGGTTTCATTTCTAAAATGAACGGGAGCCATTCTTTCCATTCAATTTTGTTGTACCCAATACGAGTTTTTACAGACACAGGAAGTCCACTTCCCTCTTGTGCAGCACGAATTATAGCTTGTGCGAGCATAGGATTCTTTATCATTGCAGCACCTGAACCTTGCTTCTCGATACTTTTATCTGGACAACCCATATTGATGTCAATGCCGTCAAAACCTTTTTCAACACACAGTTTTGCAGCTTTAAACATATTTTCTGGATTTGAACCAAAAAGCTGTGCCACTATAGGACGCTCATTTTCACTAAACTCTAAATCTCGAAGCAGTACTTCGCGTCCCGGACTACAAAGCCCGTCGGCAGAAACAAACTCTGTCCAAAATACATGTGGACCACCTTGAGCTTCTCCGTGACGACTATATTTTGCAATAATTTCTCGAAAGGCGCAGTCGGTCACATCTGCCATTGGTGCCAATACAAATAAAGGCTTGGGGAGATTTTGCCAAAAAGATTTTTTAGGTTTCATATTATCTTTCAATATTCTTATATATCACTTTTTGAGGAACATAGGAAATAACGTATTCAACTAGATTGTCATCGATTTTTTGACGCAACCCTTTTTCAAGAGCAAGATTAAGTTCTTCTAGTTGTTGAACTATTTTTTTATTGTCTCTAAATCTAAATTCTATTTCTGCACCTGTGATAGATGATATAGACTTGACATCAAAAAACCCTAGTGGTTCAAGATTAATTTTTGTAACAATAAAACCATTTGCCAGTAAAAAATCTCTCACGTTATTGAGTGCAATGCGATTCGCTCCAGGAAGTAATTCTTTACCTAGGGCTACCATGTCGTCTGTTGTACTTGCACTACGACGTACAAATTGTGCAGGACTTCCTTCTATTATTTCATATGAACCCCTACCAGAAAATATAAAAACCATAGTATTAATATCAATCAACGCACACATACTGTCTCTACAATATGCAGACGCAGGGACTTTTTCGGTTACAAAAATATGTATACCTGAAACTCCAACTCGATCAATTGTAATATCGTCAACAGAAGAAAACGCTTGAGAAATATTTCTTTCAAGTGTTTTCAATGGAATTCCCACACTACTGTTGAAGGGCAGCACTCTTCTCCAATTCCCTTCTAAAACTTTACTCGCATATATTTGAATATTCTCATTTGGAGTCATGTGTGATCCAGAAACTTCAATAGTGCGAATCTGGAAAAGAGGCGCATAAGCAAAAGTAAAAAATATACTCGCAACTAAAATGACTCCAACAAAAATCATGTACGCACGAAATAGTGCAAACGCTCTAGGGAGCGAACTTGTTTTCTGTATGGGAGAGCGGGTGTCGTATCCCCGATCCATACACTATTTAATATGAGTTTCTCCACCCATGTACGGACGAAGTACTTCAGGAATTCTAATAGAACCATCTACTTCTTGATAATTTTCTATGAGCGACACAAGAATACGCGGAGTAGGAATGGCCGTACAATTGAGTGAGTGTGCGAAGCGAAGTACTCCCTCACTATCTTTGTAGCGAATATTTCCTCGTCGTGTTTGAAAATCGTGAAAATATGAAGCAGAAGAAATCTCTCGGTAGCGTTCTTCTTTTGGCACCCAAAGCTCTATATCATATTTCTTCACCTGCCCTTGCCCTAAGTCTCCACCACAATTAACTACTGTGTGATACGGGATACCAAGCGACTCAATAAACTCTTCTGTGTTCCTATTTATCTCTTCGTGAAGTTCTACACTTTTTGCATGACTTGCTTCACATAGTACAACTTGTTCCCATTTATAAAATTCATGTACACGAATAAGACCTTTTACATCTTTACTATGACTTCCCGCCTCACGCCTGTAGCAGGGAGAAAATCCTAAATATTTGATTGGAAAATCTTTTTCGTCAAGAACTTCATCTGCGTGAAGCCCCATAACCGGAACCTCAGCAGTACCTGCCAAATAATCCCCGTCTTGAGTTTTATACAAATCATCTTCACCTGCAGGAAGATATCCTGTGCCCATAAAAATTTGTTTGCGCGCAATAATTGGCGGGATAACAGGAATAAATCCTTTGTTTGTCCAAAATGCAAGAGCGTAGTTCCATATAGCAAAAGAAAGCTGTACACCTTTTCCCATAAGGAAGTACCCCCGGAATCCATGAACCTTAGTCCCACGTTCAAAATCAACCATCTTTAAATGTGTCATGAGTTCAACGTGATCTTTTGGTTCAAAAGTAAAATTAACAATATCGCCCCATTTTTTTACTTCAACATTATCAGCGTCACTTTCACCGTCTGGCACTGACATATCAGGGACGTTTGGTACAGAGAGCATTAACTTCTGCCATGCGTGTATTTTTTCTTTTAGATCTTCTTCTTTGATTTTTAATGTCTCTTTTAATACACGTACTTCCTCAATAAATCCTGCTCGCACTACAGAGTCTGTAGCAAAAGCAACTTTGTCAGAAAGCTTATTTTGCTCACTTCGCAACTGCTCAACGGAAGTAAGAAGTTCAAGGCGCATTTTGTCGACACTTAAAAGTTCCTCAACATCAAAAGAAAGGTGTTTCTTTTGAGCTGCCGCCTGCACAATGTCTTTGTTTTCTCGAATAAACTTGATATCTAACATACTATTTTTATATTCTCTATTCTATCAAAATGATACAATCAAGACTAATGCAAGAAATTCATAGTATTTCACACAAAGACTTTCCTGATTTTTTGCTACCCTTACTTGAAATTCCAGAACCACCAAAGAAAATCTATTATGAAGGCATAATACCGAAAAAAGAAAGAGGCGTAAAAGTTCTCGCTGTTGTTGGATCCCGTAAGCACACACGCTACGGCAAAGACATGACACAAAAACTACTCGATGGTTTGCGTGGTTACCCTATTATTATAGTTTCTGGGCTCGCGCTTGGCATAGATGGTATTGCTCACCAAAAAGCACTCGAAATAGGACTCATTACTATCTCTATTCCTGGCTCAGGTATTGCATACAAAAATCTCTATCCTGCGCTCCATAAAAATTTAGCAAAAAAAATTGTTGAGTCCAAAGGTGCACTGGTGTCAGAATTTGAACCAGAATTAAAAGCTGCGCAATGGACTTTTCCAAAACGCAACAGAATCATGGCAGGACTCTGCGATGCTGTACTCGTTATTGAAGCAGAAGAAAAATCAGGGACTCTTATTACGGCACGCCTTGCGCTTGATTTTAATAGGATAGTATTAGCTGTTCCGGGCAATATTGACTCAGCACCTTCAAAAGGTACTAACTGGCTTATTCGCCAGGGTGCCACACCTATCACAAGTAGCGAAGATATTTTGGAAGCATTGAACATACAACTAAAAGACACCCTCTCACAGCAAACACTTAGTCTTGAGGATCTTTCTCCAGATGAAAAAATAATCATAGAACTTCTTCGAGAACCAAAATCAAAAAACACACTTATTCAAGAAAGTGGTCTTGAAGCGAGCCGGGCACTTATTACACTTACTTCTCTCGAACTTAAAGACTATATTAAAGAAGAAATGAGTGTCTACAAGCGGTTACTGTAAGTACAAATACTTTACCGAAACTATCTCCATAACTTATTTTGACTCATAAACCTATGTGTTATAGTCCGAATTGGCCCTATGCCACCCTTTTTCATATACAACACTCCAATAATTGCCATTGCACCTGCACCAACAGCGTCAATGATTAAATCCCACATAGTATCTACAAGCCCTGATTTTTGCATATTGAGTCCAAAGATCTGATCCATAAAAAATTCAAATATTTCCCACAGTGCACCAAGTGCAAGAGCAACACAAAAAATAATAAAACCTTTCATTTTTGGCCCTGCATCGAGCTTTCCTTGTTTTACCTTTACATACAGCCACAAAAAAGCGACATACCCGAGCGTAAATCCAAAAGCCAAATGAAGTACGGCGTCCCACCAAAAGAATCGTTCATACACACCCCCTATCTCTCCCAAGAATACAGAAAGAAATACAAAAAGAGTAACTGCAAAATCAAACTCAACTGGTAAAAAAGTTTTAAATTGAAGCTCTATAAATTCTGGAATAAAAGAAAGCACATATGCAAGCACCGCAAGAAAAAACGATTCCCATTGGAATTGAAAAAGGGTCCACACAACTGTGCCAAGAATCACCAGTCGAAGTGTCCATAATAAAATATGAATAATGAGACTTTCGTTCTTTGGTTTTTTAAACAGTATCATTATAATCTATTCTTTTATTGTAAAACTAGAGTTGTCTTTTAAGTTCCTCCTGTATCACATCACTTTCAAGACTTTTGAGCATTCCTTGAACCTCCATATCATCTGAAATATCAATACCATTCTTTTCGAGAAGCAGTGTCTGTAAATAAATCAATTTTGTAATTTCACTTTCAGCATACGTGTTAACGTATAGTTCAAATTCTTGGCGAAGCTCAGCAATTTTACTTTCACGGTTTTGAGATATAAGGACAATAATTGCAAGAAAAATAGCCTCGAGAGAGACCACCATAGTAAGTAATCCAAATGGAAATGGGTCTATTACTGAAAATTCTGGAACAAGTCCCATATTCCAAACAATCCACACCGCAAAAAAGACTGCGTTAAGTACGAGAAATAAAATGGTCCCAAAAGATGCAGTGAGTCCATCAGCGATTTTATCAACGAGACTACGTTTTTCATTTGCACGCGCCTTGAAGCTACTAATAACTTTCCGCCTTTGCGAAACTCTATCATGACCAGATGGTTGTTTGTATGTATTCATACTTTGTACCTATAGTAACACAAAAAAGTAGAGCTCTTGATGGAAAAGAGTATACTAATAATATGGACAATCCTTTTAAAAACGCACTCAATCAGCTCACACGAGCAAATAATGTACAAATCTTTGACACCCAATTTCTTTCGCAACTCTATGCACCAAACAGGGAAATACGCATCTCAATACCAATTACTATGGACAACGGGAGCCTTGCTCTATTTGAAGGTTATCGCGTCCAGTACAACAATGCTCGCGGACCTTACAAAGGTGGCCTACGTTTTCACCAAGACACCGATATAGACGAGGTGCGTGCACTAGCATTTTGGATGACACTCAAATGTGCAGTGGTGAATATTCCCATGGGTGGCGGAAAAGGTGGTGTGACAGTCGACCCAAAGAAATTATCAAAAGTAGAATTAGAAAAACTCTCTCGAGGCTGGATAAAACTTATGTACCCTGTCATTGGTCCACACACTGATGTACCAGCACCAGATGTAAACACGACACCTGAAATAATGCAGTGGATGGTAGATGAATATGAAAAAATAACAGGCGACACAACACGTGCAGTTATTACAGGTAAACCAATTGCTTTTGGTGGCTCAGAGGGTCGCACACGAGCAACAGGTCTAGGCGGCTTTTATGTCTTTGATCATTTACGTAAAAAATTACAGCTTCCAGATTCATGTACGGTTGTTATTCAAGGCTTTGGGAATGTTGGAGGAAACACTGCTGAGATATTTTCAAATCACGGAGATAAAGTCATTGCAATTTCCGATTCAAAAGGAGCGATTTATAAACAGACCGGAATTAATATTACCAGCCTCAATACTCACAAAGAACAACATGGAACAATCCTTGGATTTGAAGGGTCTCAAACAATTACAAATGCAGAATTACTCGAACTTCCATGTGATGTACTGGTACCCTCAGCACTCGAAAATCAAATCACAATAGATAATGCTAAAAAAATTCAAGCAAAAGTTATTCTTGAGCTTGCAAATGGTCCTACAACACCAGACGCGGATGATGTTCTTTTTGCAAAAGGAATTTCTGTAATTCCAGATATTTTAGCTAATGCTGGTGGAGTAACGGTCTCAACATTTGAATGGGAACAAAATTTAAAAAATGAACACTGGACTGAGAGTGTTGTAAACGCTAAATTAAAAGAAATTATGGAAACGCAGTCTGACATTGTGCTTGAAAAATCACTCACATTAAAAACAGACCTTCGTCGTGCTGCATTTATCGTCGCGCTTGAGCGTATTGAAAAAGCGATGAGAAAAAAGCTCTATTGATATTGGATATAACTTGGTTGTGGTTCAAGTTTAAGAATCTCTTCTGGTGTTATAAGACGTGTACTCGGTTTAAGTAGATCGTTTTTATAAAATATCTTAAATCCAGTAAATTGGACTGGTTCTGGGTAAATGATATTTTGGTACGTTACAATTTTAGTTTCTGGAGGTCCCCATCCATCCATATCTATAACGACCTGGACTTCTGGCACTATTTTTATATTCTGATAATTTGTAAGAGAATCTTTAGTAAACCTGTGTATGACAAGAATTTTTGGCGGAAGATTATTGTCGCGTACAACTTTTGAGAGAATTTCTATTGCGTCATTTATATCTGTGGCATCCATAGTTCCAATAACCGTGCCCGGTTTTTTATCATTCTTCATACTAAATTCTGGATCAAGTGCTACGTGTACCTCTGGAAACATCAGATATTCCTTAATAGCGATAACCTCATCCAAAACAGTACTTTTTCCTATTTGCAAATCAAGAAACACAATTGCATTAGCTTGTTTTGCGAGAGTTAAGGCTTTTTCAACTTGCGTTTTAGGCATACGATAAAGATACTTTCCATCAATTCCTGAATCCACTTGAGCAACCGCAGCAATATAGTGAATCGCTGGAATAACAGGCGTTGTAGGATCGGCATTTTCCCAAACCTTTACATCAGCAGAAAGTTTTGCAATTAAAACATCCGGAGCATATTCACCTAGAATACCCATACGTGGAGAATAAAAATTTCCGTAATATGCGACTATACGATTAAACGGTAACAACGCTCCGTAATTTGGATACGCAGTCTTTACTGGCCATAATTTTTGCTTGATGTCTGTTAGCAATACAGTTGTTGAACTCGTTGTTGCAATTTTTAAGACAGGTGTGTTTGCCAATTGAAGCATTTTTTTATCATACAAATAAGTATCAAGTTTTGGAATTACAACAACTTCAGACAAAAAAACAGTATCTTTTTTTTCGATTGAAACATATTCTAAACGAGGGATACTTTCCATATCTTCTTTCTGTAAAAAAAATACATAGCCTAAAATAAATGTTCCAATAAAAAAGAATACCAAGAACAAAATACCGATATTCCTACTCCTAAACCTACGTGTCACTCTTTTTGTATTACCTTGATATTCCATTCTTTTTAGTAGCTACAGTATAGACTTTTTTTGGTAGAAATACTCATGCCAGGTAAGTACAATAAATAAAATATTAAAAAGAGTTACCACAACAAGAACAAGGGAGTGGTGTGTACCAATGCGATATAATTTGATACAACACTAAAACATTCATAGTTATAATTGCAACTATATATGCCCAATATTTATTTCTATAAAGCTGTATCGCCAAAAAAACCTTTTATAAAAAAACTGTACCGAAATAATTGATGCCGATACTTTTGTGTCAAGGGTCTTTTCATGCAATCCAATTATAGTACCACGCTATTTCACACGAAAACTAAAATATCTTTTAGTGTCTATGACCGTGTGTCTGTGCCGAAGACGTGATTACTCTTCCATAAAGCATATAAGAAGCGATGAGTGTTGTAATTGGCACTGCAACTATGAGCCCTATACTTCCAATCAATATACGCACAATTTCAGTAGCAAAAATTTCACTATTTATAATAAATAAAATTCCCGTTGTAGAATTTTGAATAAGTAACAGGAGTGGCAAAGACGCACCTACGTATGCAATAGCAAGTGTATTTACTAATGCGCCAATGTGTTCTCTTCCAATACGTATTCCACGTTTATATACTTCTCTACGTGTCAATTCTTTACCTGCTCGGAATAGCTCTTCTATGGCAACCGCTTGTCCTATTGCAATATCATACAGTACGCCCAAAAGTCCTATCATAATCCCCCCAAACAAAAGACCAACCATATTAATAGTCCCTTGCGTATCTAAGTTAAGAAACATACTTTCTTCTGAATCATATCCACTAAGATGTGCTGCGTGAACTGCGTAGTACGCAGCAAGTCCAGTAATAAAAACAGTGAAAATCATGCCAAGAACAGCGGCACTTGTTGTCCTATTAAAACCATGTGTAATATACGAGCCCACAATAATAATTAGAGCTGCCACTGTAATACTTATAGCAACAGCGTTATAACCACCATAGATTCCTGGTATGAGGAGATAAAAAATAAGAAACAGACTTCCTATCAGACTCGCTAATCCTCGAACACCCTGGATGCCACCAAAAATAAATATGAGTACAATAAAAGCAATGGTGAGCCAGAATAAAATATTCAATCTGTATGGATTTGACACTGACCAATATTCGTCACCACTCAAGAAATCTTTTTGATAACGTGCATAAAAAACATCTCCTTGCGCAAGTTGAATATAATCATTTTCAAAAGAAACAATGTCACCTTTATGAACACCATCTAGAATCTCAACCTTAAGTACCTGTACTTGTGCGAGTGTGTCGGTTCCAACGACACTTGTTGTTCCTTGACTACGTACTTCAAGTACTTTCGCTTTTTGAAATATCTCAGTCCCTGAGACAGTAATTGTATCTTGCGCATTTGAGGATATTGGCACAAGCAATATTCCTAAAAACGGTATAAGGAGAAACTTTATTACATTCATAATTAAAGTATATCAAAAAACTACTTACCGCAATTTTTACAGATACCAAAAAATTCCAAAGAATGCGAATTAATAACCTTAAAGCTTTTGGAGTGCTTAAGAATTTCTTTCTGAAGAGATGACTGGTTGCAGTTTTCAATATCCTCCAGTGCCCCACACTGTTCGCAAACAATATGATGGTGATGATGATCAGCATGAATAAACTCATAGTATGTGGCGACATTCCTCAGGCTGATTTTTACAATAACTTTAGATTGAGTAAAATCCTCAAGCGCACGATACAGCGTGACTTTGTTCATTGCGAAATCGAGTTGTTTTTGTATATCCCCTACTGTAAGCGGTTTTTTTGCATACTTCAAAAATATGAGTAACGCTACTCTTCCAGGAGTAACCCGATACAAATACTTCTTAAGAAGATCTTCGCAAAAGATTATGTCTTTTGATTTCATAGTTGCGTTAATGTATCATTAACGCAACACTATTGCAATAAGTATACATATAGCTTATAGTTGTAAATGCAATACTATTGCGTTTACATGAAAGTTGCATTTGTAGGAAAAGGTGGGAGTGGAAAGTCAACACTATCGGCATTATTCTCACGTTTCCTTGCATCAAAAAACCTTCCGACACTTACTATAGACGCAGATATTAACCAACACTTAGGAATAGCACTTGGTATTTCTGAAGAAAAATTGTACTCGTTACCCCAAATGGGTACTGAGATAATAAAAATAAAAAAATATTTGCAAGGAAGTAACTCACGAATATTGCGACCCGAGTCGATGCACCGTACGACTCCACCAGGAACAGGTTCACGACTTTTGACTTTGACAGAGAATAACCCTATCTTCGGATACTTTGGATGCAAAATTGACGGTGTCCAATTTTTGTCACTCGGTGAGTTTACAGACGAAGACTTGGGCGTGAAATGCTATCATGGCAAAATTGGCGCAGCAGAGCTTATCTTAAATCATATCTACGACAAAAAAAATGAGTACGTGGTCACTGATATGACAGCTGGAGCTGATCCATTTTCAACAGGAATTTTTACCAAGTTTGATATTACATATATTGTAGTAGAACCAACTCAAAAATCAGTCGACGTATTTCACCAATATACCGAGTATGCAAAACGATTCTCAGATACCCCTCTTGATATACGTGCCATTGGCAACAAAGTTATTGATCAGGAAGATAAAATATTTTTAGAAAAAAATATCGGCGATAAACTTGAAGCAATATTTTCCCATTCTCCCTATGTTCGTTCACTTGAAAAAGGTCTTTTACTTCCAATTGATGACCTTGAACAAACCAATCTCCTTGTTTTAGAAAAAATAAAAAAAGAACTTGATGCAAAAGAAAAAAACTGGCAAGAATTTTATGACACAGCGGTAAAAATTCACAAAAAAACCCTTGTTCACTGGGAAAATAAAGAAGAACTCGAAGCACAAATTGACCCAACGTTTACTGGGGATGATTATGAAAAGTTAGCAAAGTAAAGTTAGTTGCTTTGCAAAAAGAAATAGATTCATTTATTTCTTTTTGCTAGGTAATTTGATCTTTCAACCAGCACAAATGCGTCCTAGCGCATCACAACATGGGGAAGTGAATGAACGCTGTACAAAAATTGGAAGCTACTGGCTTCCACACAGATCTGTGCGAAACATTGCATGGATTTGCCGTCAATACCTCGGCTCATTTTTTGAGTCTTGGTATGCGACAAGATATAGTTCAAAGTCTAGTCGGCGATACTGCCGAATACTTTGCAGGTCAATACCTTCAAGCGCAATCAGGCATTAATTTTAGCTGCTTCGTACCGGAGCGAGAAAGTAAACTGTATCTAACCAAGATGAAGTATCTTGGTTCAATAGAAAAGCTTAAGGCCCAGTTTGGCGACCGCCTGCCTGCAATTGTGTACAAAACACTAGCGTTTGTTGGAACTCGCGAAGATCCTCATACGGAAGTACGCATTCCGGACATCGCAAGCAGTTTATTTACCCTCACCGGCGCAGACTGGATTTCAGCTGACACAGTTCTCCATGCACTACCTAAATGCAGCAAGTTAAATCTGCACACGTTAAGCCTTATCAATGAGGCAACGGGATCAGTGATAATGCACGGATGTGCTTGCAACCATTTAATACCTGCAATGGGAGACTATTTCATCCGGTGCTTCATGAAGCTCGATGGTGCAATAGTTGTTGAAGAGACGGAGTCGCTTCTGCGACACCTGCTCGGCGACATGGTGTTACTCAAGCTCGGCATGCCCCGTATTATCGGCATTTCTGATAGGGCGGAGCGCACGCAGCGGGAGTGGGTGTCTGGAAGGACATTCTTACGCCAGCTTGCACCGGGTGTAAAGCATACACTTCCAGTCCCAGTTACCGAAGAGGTGTCAGTATGAAGCTCTTCGTGGCTGACGGAAAACTCGTCATCGTAACAGATGATGATTTAAAATTTGTGGTAATTCCGTGTCGTGGACACGGATACCACATCAAGCCTGCGGCAGAGGCTTCACTACCCGAAGCTCCTCGAGAGCTTACTGTAGACGAAGCTATGGCACTCACAAACTTTATCGCGAATGGATTTGCGATAAAGTAAACCATCTTTCCAACCAAAGCCGCCACATTCAAATTGTGGCGGTTTCTTTCTACTTAAACAGGAATAGAAATGAACACTCATGGTAATAAGTTATTTTTCAAACTATTTCTTGTCTTGTATAGCGGATTTCTCTTTATACATATATGGGAAATGGGATTAGGTTCATGGAAATTAGCCGCAGGGTTACTTGGAGGAGTAGCCATTGCACTAGCTGCTCACAAAGGACATGGTTATGTACCATCTCTCTTTTTGGTCGGCCACATGACCATCGAGTGGTATTACCATGCCGTCCATGGAAGTCACTACAGTGGGGGTGAAATTGCTTTCCATGGAATACATGCATTTATGGACGTCATCTTTTTGTTCATAGAAGCAAAAGAGCACTACACGAAATATGTGTTACTTTTCCTCGGTGGAGTCTGTATCACACTTGGTAGTATATTTGTAATTAATTATATACCAGCTCCACCAGTGACTATTTCTTTCTCTCCGTTTATGCAAAATGGATTGAAACACTCACACAGAGGAGGTGTGTTGCACTATATTATTATTGGAGGAATATTGGGATGCGTTTTATCGCATCTAATGTTTCCCTTAAAAAAGAAAAGTGCGCATACATAGCATTGCCCGGACACAAAAATGTCCAGGTATTTTCATACTTCTTAATAGCACGAAGTCGTTGTATAAAACTTTGAGCAGGTCTTACTCTGTGACTTTTTGTAACCTAAACGCAAACACAACATATTGCTATATTATTATTGTGGTTAATTCAAATAGGAATGAAGGTGTGTGGGGTACAAACAATATATTTCGAACAAACTAATAGATATTCGTTTTAATAAACTAAACAATACTATGAATTCATTTAATTCATCAAGCATAAAACTTTCATATCGAGGAATACAGATTGCGTACTAAATTCTTGGGGTAGTCGAGGTATTTATGGCATTTCGATTTGTTCTCAAACTCCTAGGAGTAAACGCTGCAGCAGTATTTACAAGTTTTATTTATGGAGTGACTTACCCTTTCGTTACCCCATTTTTAACCATCTTCAAGATTACGCAAGTTGAAGTCGTTATCTTCGAATGGATTACCCTTCTCGTAATGCTTGCGTATATAATCGTCGGAATGGCAATTGTTAAAATATTCGTTGTGAGAAGAACTGTCTCAACTCCAGAAGCAGCATTAAAACTAAAAGAATAAGACAAATAAAATACCTAAATTTCGATTTACAGAGATAAGAATTATTTAAGAATCCTCTTTTAGGGATTTTTAAATTTCAACATTATCACAATCAGACTCTTTATTATTTGTGTATACTAACTTTTATGAATTATACGTTTTTTACTAATTCTGAAAAAGCCTGGAAAGCAATGTTTGAAGCCATATCAAATGCAAAAGAATCCATTTACTTAGAAATGTATATTTTTCAAACTGATATTAAAAAGTTTGATTTTTACTCCCTCTTGAAAGAAAAGTCTACTCACGGATTAAAAGTTAAACTTATTTTAGATTCTTTCGGAAGTATCACTTTGAGTAAAAATGAAATATATCAACTGAGGGAATCTGGTATCGAACTATTATTCCACAGCCACTTGTTTCATCGTGGACACAGAAAAGTTTTAATCACAGATGAATCAACCGCATTTATTGGAGGAGTAAACTTTCATCAAATAGCGCAATTGTGGAGAGATTTGGTAATTATGGTAAAAGGAAGTCTTGTAAAAAAAATACTTAGATCTTTTATCCAATCCTACGTAGACGCCGGAGGAACAGACTCTAGCTTAATCACAAAAGAATTTTCTAGTCCTTTAGGTAAAGTAAGCGCATGGATTATAGACCACTCACCAGTTAAAAATATTTTTAGTCTTAAAAAGATATACAAAAAACATTTATACGAAGCCCAGGAACGTATTATTTTAATCACACCATATTTTGCGCCTAAGCTTTGGCTTGCCCGAGCACTTCATCAAGCTGTTCTACGAGGTGTGAGCGTCCAGGTACTGGTACCAAGACACACTGATCATTTTCTGAGCGATAGGGTAAATTATTTCTATATGTCAAAATTAGCAAAACTTGGTATTACATTTTATTTGCAATCTAAGATGAACCATGGGAAAGCGATGGTAATCGACCAAGATCAAGCAATGCTTGGGTCACAAAATTTAGATTTTTTATCTTTTGATTTCAATTCCGAGACAGGTATTTTCTTCAGAGATACTGCAGTTGTTACTAAACTTGTCGAAATAACTAATGTATGGAAGCAAGATGCAATTGTGTTTGATTCTCTTATCTACAAACCAAAATGGTTCGACTATATTTTATCACCAATAATCAAACTTTTTTATAAGATTATGTAACTTTTAGAGGCACTGCTCCTTTTTGGGAGAAGCTTTCTAAAAGATGGACGTTCAAAATAATCTGAACGAAAACAATACTAAATATAATTCTTAGTTCCAGGTCCTATGTGCTCTATTTTGTCTCCACCTACTACAATCGCCTGACTATTCTGAACTAAATATGTTTTACAAGGGAAATTGGTTACTTTTTGATAATATTCTTTTTCTCTCCGGTTCAATATCTTAACGTACGATCTAGGACTACTAAACGAATCGAAAGTATTGTTCAAGTGGAATATACAATGACTCAAGATAATGAGTCATTATCAAGACTCCAAATATGAAAAGGTGTTCGACTTTCAATCTTATTTAAAAATTACTGAACCAGTACAGGTTGTGATATTTCCATTCTTGCGCGCTCTGAAAGATAAGACATTGATGCCGAAAAATATAAACTTATCAAAATAATAAATCCCCCTGAAAGACCAAAAACCCATTTATCAAATTTCAATGGATTGTGGAATATTGCAACAGTACTTGTGATTACTGAGACAATTAAGGCAATAGCAATTAATAAAAAGCCTACCGGTATAAAACCAAATGACTCAATAAGAGTTCCATCGGGAGCTATTTCAGATCCGATTACACTAAAGGTTATAAAACATCCAACTCCAAGGATAAATGGGATAATTGCGAAATAATATTTATTCTTCATAAATAAATCATACCAAAGGTTTGAGGTATTCAGTTTGTAAAAAAAATAACCTTTAAAAATATGGGTGATTTTCAAGTGCTCTGAATGTGGGAAGATGTTCGGTACTCTTTATTTTTGATGCCAAAAATAAATTAATTCCCAATGATTTCAGTTTTAAAAATGGCAGTGATTTCTTTTTTAACTACGTCATCAGATTTTCTTGCAAAATTATCTCCCGACTGATCCCCATAGTTACCCACTTGAGCATGGTTCATGCCGTCGACGACAAAGCCCACATTATTTTGTGGGAGATTTTTTCTGTTATTTGAGACTTTTTCTAAAGGTAACACACCATCAAGGGAGCCATTTATACTTACCACTTTTAAATCTAGATCGCTCATATCACTTCCGCAGTATGCTCCTAATAACACAAGTATTTTGATCTTACCTGTATGAGATTTTACATACTCACAAGACATTGCACCCCCGAGCGAATGACCTCCTAATATCCAGTTCTTAATTTCAGGATTATTTTTAATAATTTTATCTGCTTGATTAATACCAAAGAACGCCAAATGAAATGGTGGTTTAGTGATAAATAATTTTGTATTACTTTCACTTCCGTTTACCAAAAAATCAAGTTTGTAAAAATAAGCTCGTGGATCAATCTTTGCGCCAGGATAGAATATGAAACCAGTAGCCACACAATTTGTCGTACCACAAGTACTGTTTTTTGAAACGATTTCCCAATATTGACGGTGATTATTAATTATGAGGAAATTTTTGTTTTGCTCAAAGAATTGTTGCAATTTTACCTTGTCTGCAACATAGATGAACCGTGTCCATACAAAAAAGGTAACTGTCACTAATAAAAAGAGTGTCCCAAATCCTAAAATAACTTTTTTCCATAGTTTTAGTCTATTAAGGTTTATTTTCATACATAGATTATATCAAAAACTAAAACCATAGATGTAATTAAAATCACCTATAATTATTATATATGATTTTCAAGTGCTCCGAATATGGGAAGATGTTCGGGTCGTAATCATAGACGAGGGTATGTAAAAAGAAACACGCCTTACATTACTGTTTGGCGTGTTATTCTGTTCTGATTTAGCAACTTGCCTCAACCTGTTGCAACCGCAGGAGGAATAAGGTCAAATTCATCATCGCAGAGCGGATTATCGTAGTCAGTGAGATAATTCATCGATCTCCGTGCATCAATTGGAGAATAGTGAATTTCATAATCATTATCATCCCCCGTGCGATTGATTACGAAAAGTTAAGAGTTTGGCTTACAGATAAATACAGTGTTACCGCTGCTTATATATTTATTGGCAATATACCAAAATATAGTAAGCTGTACAGTCATCTTCAAGAAGCAGGTTTTATTTTAATATTTAAGGAAGTTGTTTACGATAATAACGGAAAGCCAAAAGGTAATTGTGATGCTGATTTAGTACTAAAAGCAACACAAGATTTTTACATTCACTCATACGATAAAATGCTTCTTATCTCTAGTGATGGAGATTATGCTTCTCTTGTAAGTTTTGTAATGTCTGAAAACAGGTTACTTGGAATACTTTCTCCCGCAAGAGAAAAGAAGTGCTCCATTCTCTTAAAGAGGACAGCTGCAAGGATTTTTTATATTGACAATCAAAAGAGTATTCTAGAAAAATAAAAAAGTCCCCGATGAAGACAGAACTTCATAAGGGTCTTTTTCGTGGTGATAGTAAAATCATACACCACTATGCAACCAGTATTACTCAGCGTCTATAGGGTAAAAATCAAAGCACTAGTTTGTAAATATAGAAACATTTCCATAAAAAACCTTTCCTTTCCATCAATAAATAATCCAGAACCATCTTCACATACAATTATTTCTCCCCCGTTCTTCTTTTGATATTCTTTAAGTAACAAATTTTCATTATTTGATGTATTAGAGTGAGGATAAAAAGTTAGATTTACAAATCCAAATCCACTGAAATCAGTCATTCCAATTTTATTTTCATCAGAATCAAGTGCTATCTCTATTGAATCAGTACACATAATAGATCCCGCACTTGCGCCGATAAGTAAACCGTCATTATTGAGGAATGTCTCAAGAATATCTTTTAACCCCCTCTTTCGTGCATCATTCATAAATGTAAAAGTATTACCTCCTGAAAGGTATATGATTTTGTAATCCTGAAGACTCGCGATTTGATCATCAGAAAATGTATCGCCGAGGTCAAAATAATCTACCATTACTGTTGAAGTGATTACCGAATAATCTACAATAGTACTCAAATAGTATGGTTTGTCACCAGACTGTGGCACTGAGGAGATATATGCTATTTTCCCTCCTCTTTTATCAATCTCCTCTTTCATTTTTAGTGAAAGTTTTGGAATAAGATTATTTGTCATACTTAGTAAAAATATTTTCATACAGTTAGTATATAAAAGCCATTGTCTCAAAAAGTAATAATTTGAACAATTTATAATAAATATCACTCCTTTTTTATACTCGAAACGTGAGAGGGTATTCAGTTGGAAATATCGAAAATATTAAAGCTAGTTTATTGTAATAACAAAGAAACCACCCAAGCGAGTGATTTCTCGTTAAGTGTTGATATTTAACCTATTTACACCAATCACTCTTATCAAGTGTGAAAATTAGAGTGTGATGTTCACTACCGTTTCTAACGCGTTTTGTTTCAGTTCTTTCATGCTGAGTAAAGCCTAGCTTTTTTGGGATAGCAGAGCTTTTGGAATTTCCTTCAGCACATTTAATCACAATCCTTTTTAGGTTGAGCTCCTCGAAGCCATACTCAATGCACTTTTTTACAAAAGAAGTCATTAGTCCACGGCCACTATAATTTGAAAGTAACCAATAACCAATTTCTCCAACATCATCATCTAAGCTTATGAAACCAACAGATGCAACAAAGTCTCCATTCAAAGTCCCATAGAAAGAAGCTTGCTTCTTTTGTTTGAAACCCTCAATCCTTTCAGTGAGGTTTTTTAGAGTGTCATCTGCAGTGACAGTAGAATCAACCCAAGGAAGCCAAGTCCTTAAATGTTCTCTATCCTTATCAATAATACTAAAGATTTCTGGAACATTTGCTTGATGTGGTATGACAAGCGATAGGTCTTCATCGATTTTTATTTCAAATAGAACTGCGTTCATTTTCTTTCTTTATGTGATGAGAGGATTATTTTACTATGCAATAATATATTATAAAAGTCAACTACCACATCTTGACACTAGGACTGGCTACTAGAATTAGGTTCGAACTCAAAAATTTAGGTACAAAAAAGACCCATACTAATGATGAGTGATTTTAATTTGCTCCGAACGTGGGAGGATGTTCGATTAGAGGTGTTGAAAGAAGGGGTGTAAAAACAAAAAGCCACCCAAAAAATCAGATGACTTTTTGAGTGACGACGAATTACAGATCGGTCAGGTACTTCAACTTGGTACCAGGCCGATGCGGAATGAGGTAGAAGAAAGACCAAGCTTCCTTATCCTCCTCTCCATCCGGAACATAGACGCCGATATCATAGTGACCATCATCTTTCCCGGTTGAGGTGAAAATGATGATACCTTGCAGGAGATGTTCCTTTGCAAACTTGATCACGTTTGGATCGGTCTTGACTAACTGCCTGTGCAAGACATGAGCCGAAACAATGCTTTTCAAGAAATCGGTCAAATCCAGCGGCAGAAGACCTCGATCTGAATACTCGTTGAGTTCCTCTTCAAATCCAGGAACATTCAAAATCAACGGTTCTTTCATGTGTCACCTCTTTTGTACAAACTAATTGCATTGTACAATATGTATGTGATACTGTCAATAGTACTAAGTTTGACACTCCTTCCCTTCAGTAGTACGAATGAAACATGTCCTCAATCCTTAAATTCGCACTTGGAGCAGTTATTGCCATAACAGGAGTCACAGCATTCTCAGGAGACACCACAGCGCCTCAGGTTGCCCCAGCTACAGTACAACAGGTCGTAACTAAAGAGTCCACAAGTGCCCCCACACCAACAAAACCAACACCAACACCCACACCTTCTACCTACAAAGAACCTGTTAAATCTCCATATCAAGCACCTGTCCCTACCGAGTCCGTACGGACATATACAAATTACTCAAGGAAATACAGTTCAGCCCCCTACACTATGATTCTCGACCTTCAGGAGCGTCTGCACAATGTGGGGATGGATCATATAGCTTCAGCCAGAGTAGGCGTGGGACGTGCTCTCACCATGGAGGTGTAGCGCAGTGGTATTAGATGTATACGCAATACTCCCTAGAACTAATTGAGGAATGCAAAAAGATTTTCAAGGAAGATTACAGTCTCAATCTATCTTCTGAAACTGCAAATAAGTATCTTGAGTCTATGGCAAAAGTCTTTTTTTGCGTTAGTAAGTCAGATACTGAAATAGAACCAATAAAAGAAGAGGAGGTTATCGATTAGTGTTTCCTGTAATCGCTTGAGCTATTTTTTCAGAAACAATGTTTGAGTCAAACTGAGTATGATTTCTTATTCTTAATAGGGGTACTCCTGCGTTTTGTAGGATTCTTTCTACTTCAATGTCTCGCTCTCGTCTTTCTGGTAAGTCATGAGTACTATCATCTAGCTCTATTGCAAGCACTGGGGGGAGAGATATGCTTTATCACATAACACAAAGTCAACTGATTTTTGATTTATATGCCGGAAGACATAGAGCCAGTTTTGACCTATCACTTTATTATCAATAATTGTTGGTAAGTGAACTTGGGCAAATACATGGTATTTATCCCCTACACTCTTCACAAGAACATCAAAGAACTCATGTTCAACCTTGGTCATGAAGAACATCTTTCTGTTGTATTTATATACCTTTCTCTGTCTGATATAGTCAGGAATCAGTATGCTTACAAGTATAATAAGAGAAATGTTTACTACGATTAAAAGGTGAAGATTTGTCATTTGTTTTAATTAAATTAAAGGTGTGAATAAGAGTTCTTGCCAGTCAATCTACACTCTGATATTCTGAGGTTAACAAAAAATATGAAATTTCTCCTTTAATTGATAACAATGTTATCTAAATCTCAAGGAGTTTTTGCTGTCTTTGATCATTAATTTGTTAGGTGAGGTATGCCCTGGTCAGGAATCGGACATGAATCTCCGACTTAGTAGGCAGGCGTTCTGTCCATTAAACTACCAGAGCATTCCTCACCCAGCAAAAAATGCTGAGTGATTATTTTTAAGATAGTTTCAATATCTTAAAAATGAAGAACTATTTGTTGAGAATGGCTGCAGATTTATCTGTAGCTATTTTCTTTTGTGTTTTTCTTGTTGCTGGAAACACGATCCAACTGCCATTAAAGTGTCGACAGATGACACGTAATCCATCTTTCGACGGAAAACACAGTGCAAAATTTTTGCTCATGTGTTGTGGTATTTACACTTACCTTTATTACAACCAAAAAGAGCGGGGCGAGCTGTCACGAGTTCTAATCGCCCACACAATCTCCAAATCTATGCATATTTAGATACTGTGTGGATGATTCGAAAAACAAAGTACTGATACTTTCTCAGGTTTTAGGTGTTACCTTGATTACTATATTATAGCAGTGGATAACGTGTGCACAACATTGACGTGAATTTATTTTATTTTGTTTTTTTGACACAAACTGTCTTTTATATTAAAAAAGTCCTTATTTATCAAATCTTTTATATAGAACATAGCAAAACGATGAGATTCAGAGTTTGTCAATAGAATTTCTCGCTTGTACATATTGATATGTTCTTGTTCTCCTAGAAAATGATCTGGTTTATGTGCTGTATTTTTAACACACACAAACTTGTCTTAGCACGTTCGTTCTAATATACTCTAAAGCAATGAAACCCCTCAAAGACAAACTCCTCTCCTTTTACCGTAAGAACAAGCGCATGCCCTCACTCTCTGAGATCATGAGGATAACAGGCTACAAAACAAAGAGTGCAGTATCGTACGCTCTCGGGAAACTCATAGACGACGGTGTAGTATCTAAAGACAAGACTGGTAAGTTGATCCCAAAGAACATCGCAGACATTCGTGTACTCGGATTAGTGGAAGCTGGCTTCCCTTCTCCCTCTGAAGAAGAACTTGCTGATACGTTGAGTATTGATGAGTACTTAGTCGAGAAACGAGAAGCAACATACATACTTACAGTAAAGGGCGACTCTATGATAGACGCTGGGATTCTTGAAGGCGACATGGTGTTAGTTGAACGTGGTGCAGAGTACAAAGATGGCGACATCATTATTGCCGAGATTGACGGTGAGTGGACCATCAAATACTTCCGCAAGAAAAAAGGAGTCATATTCCTTGAACCAGCGAACATTAACTACAAACCACTCTACCCTACTCAAGAACTCATAGTCTCTGCCGTGGTGCGAGCAGTCATTCGTAAGTACTAGATATGGACTTTCCTCGCGCAATATTACACATTGATGGTGACTGTTTCTTTGCGGCTTGTGAAGTAGCGCGGAATCCAAAACTTAAAGGAAAGCCGGTAGTCGTAGGAAAAGAGCGTGGGATTGTCTCTGCTATGACCTATGAAGCCAAGGCTTTGGGTATCAAACGTTGTATGACTATCAGAGAAGCCAGAAAAGTGTGTCCACAAGTCACCGTCATAGAATCCGACTATGAGACCTACTGTATCTACTCACAGCGTATGGCGAGCATTGTACGGCGGTATACCCCAGAAGTTGAGGAATACAGCATTGATGAGTGCTTTGCTGAATTAACAGGTCAGGATGAATATTTCAAAGTACTCTATGAAGAGATTGTACGGCGTATAAAGTACGACTTAGATACTGAGCTTGGGATCACATTTTCCTTAGGATTGAGTACAACAAAAGTACTCGCCAAGGTTGGTTCTAAGTGGCAGAAACCGTCGGGACTTACTTGCATACCACCCGAAGATATACCAACATATCTCAAAGAACTTCCCATTGGAAAAGTCTGGGGTATTGGGCAACAGACAGCATTCCTACTTACCAGGTTTGGAGTAAAGACTGCATATGACTTTGTCTGTAAAAGTGAAGAATGGGTCCACAAGAACTTAGCAAAGCCTTACTTTGAAATATGGAAGGAGCTCAAAGGAGAATCGGTACTCGAGCTGAATCTCGAACACAAAGACAACTACCAATCGATAAGTAGGACACGGACATTCACTCCCCCATCTCAAGAAAAATCATATATATTCTCGCAACTCTCCAAGAACGTTGAGGAGGCTTGTATGAAGCTCCGAAGACACCATCTCGCATCAAAGAATTTATATTTCTTTCTCAAGACTCAAGAGTTCAAGTACCACGGGTTAGAGATGCGACTCCCCCATCTTGTCTGTACCCCACAGGAGATATTGAAAGTAATTGAAGAGAAGTTTGATGAAGTATACAAGTCAAATATTTTGTACCGAGCCACAGGAATCAATCTAAACAGACTGACTAAGAATCATATTGTTATGGATTTGTTTGGAGAATCACATGGTATTGAGAATATTAATACCGTGTACAGCTTTGTTGATACCCTGTCTCACAAATTTGGACGGCATGCGGTGTTTCTAGGATCGAGTTTCAAAGCCTTAGGAGTAGCTCCACAGAAGCATACCAAGAGGCATTTGGGGATTCCGGCGTTGGGGGAAGTTCGATAAAGTTGAAATTTCTATTACGAATTAGTACTTAGAAACTCTCTACCGTTCAAAATCGATTACCCCCCACAGAAATAGGGATCGAACCTAAAACAGCTTGTAAAATAACGGTTTGAAATTTTGACGGGGACAAGAAAAAAATGGCGATATTCATCGCCATTTCGCGTTAGATTATTATTATTTTCTTCCCAACGTTTCCAAACTGTTTGTATCGGTGATTTGATGTAAATAACTTTAGTATTAACGCCAACATATTTCGCAATGTTTCGTAATGTATCCCTACTTGCAAGCGTTTGATTGGTTGAATCAAAGAGTACATTTTTCCCTCCTCGTAGTGCTGCCTGAATTTGTTCATATGACTCATTAAAGATAGTTTTTCACTCTTCTGCATTTGGTAATTTATTTTCATTCCAGTTAAAATCATTTTTACTAAAAACGTTGTCGATGCTTACGTACGTAACATCTGCTTGAGATGTTATCTGATCTGCTACATACGACTTACCTGCATACGGAAAGCCGCACAAGATAAAAAGTGTTTTGTGTGAAAGAGAAACTATATCTATGCAGTTTTTTATATTGGACATGTAATATAAATAAAAAATTATAATTTTTTATTAAACTTTAGGAATTCAACTTTCTCATCGCTCGACTCAAATCCTACGATAATAAAAAGTAACGGGTAGTAAAGACCTGAAAAATAGTTAAGTAAGTTTTCTTTTATTTGAATATCACTTAAATCTTTTTCTATATTTAAAAAGTTGTTTTTAGAATAATTATAGTCTTTTTTTAAATTAAAGTTGTGGTTGTGAGCTATTCTATTTCTAAAGTTTGCAACATCTTTATACTTACTGAATGAGCCTTCAATTGGTTTATAAAAAATGAAAGTCTTTAAAATGTCAATCTTCTCAAAAATTGTAGTTCTTGTTTCACAGAAATCTTTAGAAAAACCCAAAATTAGAAAAATATCGTTCACCAAACTTTCATAGTAAGCACATGATTTTAAGAAAATAAACTCTATCTCTTGAATATTTTTTATGGAATCTAAATAAGAATTAGCTTTATCTTTTAAAACTTTATTAAATACTTCTTCTTTATGATTTGTTTCGTCATTAATTACTAATGGCATATGGCTCCGAATGTGGGAGGATGTTCGATTAACTATTATCAAGAACAACGAAGCTAGTTTCTCACATAAATAAAGAAACCACCCAAGTGAGTGATTCCTCTTTGGGTGGTAATTTGATCTATCTGCACCAATCACTTTTATCAAGTGTGAAGATTAGAGTGTGGTGTTCGCTACCGTTTCTGATACGTTTTGTTTCAGTTTTTTCAGACTGATTGAAACCGAGTCTTTTGGGAATCGCTGCGCTTTTTGAATTTCCTTCAGCACATTTAATCACAATATTTTTAAGGCCGAGTTCGTCAAAACCATACTCAACGCACTTTTTTACAAAGGAAGTCATGAGGCCACGACCACTATAATTTGAAAGCAACCAATACCCAATTTCCCCCACACCGTCTTCCAGGCTTATGAAGCCAACAGATGCGACAATCTCTCCCCTCAAAGTCCCATAGAAAGAAGCTTGCTTCTTTTGGTTGAAACCTTCAATCCTCTCAGCAAGGTTTTTTCGAGTATCATCAGCAGAGACTGTAGAATCAACCCAAGGAAGCCAGGTTCGTAAATGGTCCCTATCTTTATCAATAAGGTAAAAGATTTCTGGGGCATTTGCTAGATGAGGTATGACAAGCGAGAGGTTTTCATCGATTTTTATTTCAAAATGAACTGCTTTCATTGTCTTTTTCTTTGTGTAATGAAGGTAACTTTATTATGTAATACAATAATATATATGTCAATTATGACTCCGATACATTCAAACCCTCCTTTTTCTAAATTAAAATCACCCATAATAATTATGGATGATTTTCAATGCTCCGAACGTGGGATGATGTTCGAACAACAGTTATTGAAAAAGCGTGACTATATAATAAAAAAGACCCGCCAGAAAACTAAGCGGATTACTCCTGTTCGGGCGGGTCTATATTTCTGAACTAAAGTAGACAGACACACTACTCTTAGAACGACTTTTCAGTATAAAACACGTTCCCTTCGAACGGGATTTGGTGTCCGTCATTTATAATTTCTGAAAAGACTTTCATGAGTCGTTTAAGGCTAAACTCAAACCATCCTTCAGGTTTTGCGAATTCATCCATTAACATGACGTAAGACCTCTCGGATCTATTAGAGTGGCTAGCTACAGCCCTGCACCACTGCGTAAGATGGATGAGGCCTCTTGGCGAAAGTTTGACCCAAACCGTATCATTCATGTCTAAAGTTTTCATTTTTCAATACTCTTTTTTGATTAACTAGATTTAAGAACGTGAAAACATGGATAATAATATGTATCAACGATTTTGCTCCCTGGGCAGGAATTTCTCCCATTACATGGGCAGTACACCTTGTCACTACTTTTTCGCAAACTCAAAAGGTAGCAGACAAGGTCTTCGAATCTAAATAAAAGCAATTTTTATTGCTTTTTCCTGAGTCGCAAACAAAAGAACGTCGAACAGTATTCTTTTTATTTGCTCGGCTGGGCGAGGGACGTTCGAACCGCCGGTTTTGTATCTGAACAGTAGTTAGAGAGGGGTGATTGCTTTATAGTCACGACTGAAAATGATGTACAATAAAAACATGGATAAATTCTATCAATATCAGCTACCTGAAAAGCCATTTCATATCTCTGTTGGAGCTATTCTATTTGATGATGATCATAAAATCTGTTTACACCATTTTTACAAGAAAGATGTTCCGGTGCGTTTACATTTTCTAGTCGACCACATGGACGAGGTCTATCATTTGATGCGTGAATCTTTAGAGGGTAATGAACCGCTACACGATGCGGTCTTACGAGGCATTAAAGAAGAGTTTAGTGCAAAAGGTGTAGTTGAAAGTTATTTAGGGTCAAAAATTGATGAGATTTTACAACCGGACGGTACGACATTTGAAAAACTAACCATCTATCATGCTGTGAGATTAAAGGAATTAGGGACTCGAGTCGTAACAGATACAGATGTTGAAAGTAAGACTAAACTAGAATGGTTATCACCCGAAGAAGTCTTGCAGATTTATGACAAGCAGTGTCAATTAACTAAGCGTCCAGAACTAGACGAACGAATTATTATTGATAGATTCATTTCGGCATATAAAGTTTTGTAATAGTGACCCTTATTTCAGAATCTGGAAGAAGGTCCAAACCGTCTGTTTGAGGTATCAACTCTGATTAAGGGGAAAAGGGGGTAGAACAGGACAGGGACAATATAAACCAAAATAGTTTGGTCTAGTAATTCCTTGAAGCACATATAATCTTAGACCGCACTTGCGTGTGGCCTAAATTTCATATGCTCCGGCGGTAGGAATTTCTTTTATTACATGAACGGTGCACCTTGTCGCTATTTTTCCCCTCTCAGTCGCAAAATCGCGGGCAAGGTCTTCGAATCCTGACGTGAGTGACATTTAGTCACTCACTCCGGGGAGCAAATTAAAAACCACCCAATTGGGTGGTTTTGTTATGTTACTCCGCTGGGTAGAGGATATTCGAACCTTTATATAATTTAATCAATAAATCCAAGTATTCTGTTCTTCCACATTTGAATCCTGCATTCAAGAAGGTTATCATAATCCTGATCATTACCGGCCCTTTGTTTAATCTTATTAAAGCTGAGTAATTCAGATTCAGAAAGAGCTACTACCATAAGTCTTGTCTGCCTTAAACGTTCAGGTTCTGACAACTTTCTTAATTCAGCAATCGCAGAATCTCTAAAATCATTAATCCTTTCACCCTTAAAAATTTTAAACCACGCACCGACAACTCTTGCATCAGACTCATCTTCATTTAGTCCATTTTCTATCCTTGCTACGTTCGCTTTTTTGCTAACTGTAAAAATTAAAATATGCAGTTTTTCAGAGTCAAAACCTTCATCTTCTAACGCCTTAATGGCTTTGTTCTTAATTTTCTCTGTTCTATGATAGACTTCTGACCCCCTTGTTACCATCTCGTCATTATCGTCATTATCTTTGAAATCCATTTTATTTTTAACATCGACCAGGATTCTAATATCAAAGTCGGAATCTTTATTACTATAACCTTTCATGGTTGACCCGAAAGGTTCAACAGCAACAAAATCATCGTCTCCAGTTAAAGTTTCATAAACTATATCTACAGCTCTAAACATCTCAGAGTTTGGATTTCCTTCAATATCTCTTGGATTGTATAGTTTACTATTAAATTTTTCGTATAAATTCATAATCTTAGTATAGTAAAAAGAACTAACTTAGGATTCGAACTTTTTTAGATTACTAACTATAGCTAAATCGTATGCTCCAGGACCTAAGCACGTTTAGAACAGTAAATTGGGCTTCGCTTGAGTCTGATATGCAAATCTACACTCCAAATATCCTAGTACACTAACTTGTTTGTTCTAGCTCATCCATAATACTCATTATGAACTCTACAATCTCATCAGCACCTTCGCTGAAGAATTTTGCTTTTTCGAGTTCTTTTTCAAGATGTGCATCAGCTTTGGTGTAATCCATAAAGTAATGCTCATCTAATGGCCAGGAGGAACCTGCAATTACTTGAGTTAATATGGTTGCTGCGTTTCGTAAGCGATCCTTATCAAAATCAATATTCAAACCTGCCAAATAACCTTTAATGAATGACCTGGCAATCTCACAGCGTTCTTGCTTGTATGTGTCGTACTTCCTCCCTATAACGGTCATTTTAAACGTATTCAAGAAGTCGATATATGGATCAGACTTGGCACAGATATCCCAATCTATAACGCCAGTAACATTGAAATCGTCGTCAAACAAAACATTTTGACTATGGTAATCACCGTGACAAATAGCATCTGATTTACTCACGCTCTCATTTATATCCAGAGCTAGTAGTATTTTTTTACGTTCACCAATTACTCGAAGAGCTTTTTCATCAAAATCATCAAAAGAGTCTTTCTCATTAATTTTGCTCTCTATCATTTCTAAGTGTGCAATTTGATCTGTTATCTCTCCAGGATTCCAGCGTTCAATAACTCCCACTCGATCATCTAGACCATCGGTCGTAGTAGAATGAATAGAACTGAGTGTCTCTGCTAGTGAAAAGGTTTGTTTTTGCTTTTCAGCATCATTTACAGGAAGATTTACATTATGTTCTTGAAAAGCAAAAACCGCATACATTTTTCCATTAACGTAGATCTGTGATGTGCCTCTGGCTGTCTCTAGTGGTAAAACAGTTGGTACTGAGGAATGTGTTGAGACGTGTCGCTCAACAAGGTTCGAGTTTTCACGGCGTTCAGCATCATCTTCCTTGTATTGTTTAACGAAAAAACGTCGACCGTCTGGCGTTTCAAATATGGTGTTGTAAGAGCTAACACCTTTTTCTGACACCCCAACAAACTCTAGTCCAGATAAGCCATACTCCTTCTCGAGAGTTTCAATATACGCAGTGTCGGTTTCTGTCTTCTTCATTCTATTCTTTGAGGATTTATTAATAAGTACAGTATAGCAAAAGCACGCTCATTTTACTGAACGTGCTCTACTGGCTCCGTGGGTAGGGATCGAACCTACGACCAATTCCTTAACAGGGAACTGCTCTACCGCTGAGCTACCACGGAATATATCTACGCATTCTACTTATTCTGCAGAACGTACAAAAATACTATCACTTTTTTGTTTCTATTTCAAATCCATCACTATCTTCCCTATTAGTCTTACTTTCAAAGACTTTTGGTGGAACAAGTCGCCTGAGCTCTTCTTCAACAGTGAACACTTCTTTGTTTATACTTTTTATTTTTCTGAGCAATATAAACCAAGAAAGAAAAAATGTCCCCAGAAGAGGTATTCCATATGCTACGACTTTTAATACCCCTTTTTCCTCAAGCCACACACCTAAAAAATAACCACACATCGCAGGAACTCCAAAAATCAGAATCGTTTGGATTGCAATAAGGGAAAGAGTATTCGACAGCTCTGTCTGCTTCTTCCGGAGTATTTCTATTTTTTGATCAACAGTATCCATCAAACTAAAACCTATTTAAGAGAGAATGACGTCCGAACAATAGCAGTTACCTTCTTTTCAAAAGTAGACGTATCGTATGAACCGTAATCAGAAAAGTCTACAGACTGTTTTGAAGTCACTTGAAATACTCCCATAGATGCACTCTGCAAACTGCCGAGTTTCTTTCCAGTACTTTTTGCAATCTGCTCTGCACGGAGTTTTGCATTTTCTGTCGCAGCACCTAGCAATTCAACACGAAGATCGGTGAGCTTGTTGTAATAATATTCTACACTTGAGTTATTTACCGTGATGCCTTGTGAAAGTGCATACTCTGTTGATTGCTGACTCACATCCCCAATTTCTTTTGCCATTTCAGTGTTTACAACAATTCTAGAAGAGAGTGCGTAAGAACTTCCACTAGCACAAATACGATTTCCAAAGCGGTCGTAATTTGAATCGGTTGAAGTAAAACAGACTACTTGTGTTTCTGTTGGTGCTCTTTCTATTGACTTCCCACTCATTCCCTTTGTTGCAAGAAAATCAATTACTTTTTTAACATCAGTTTGAAGTGCTGCGTTTCCTTCTTTAAGGCCATCAGATTCCACAGAACGAGTAATTGTAAGTGACCATTTTGAAGAATCAGATTCAACAATTTTGTCGGCAGAACCAGTTACAGAAATAGTTTTATCTAATGATCGTAGCGACTGAAGACCATTAAAACCAAGGATAACCGCAAGCAAGAGCGCAAACGAGCCAACTATTGTTGCCGCAACGAGGGGGGTGTTTTTAAGATAAGAAAACATACATGTATATTAATTCAAGTATACACCAAAAGACTCCCCTCGTGTTATTATTAGAAACATATGAGCACACAAGAAACAAATCAAAACCAACCCACAACAAGCATCATAAGCACACCTGTCGCAATTATTATAGGAAGTATTGTTATTGCACTCGGTATTTTTGGAGGTCTTGCAATGAGTAGCGGATCTTCTTCTAATACAAGTGTTAGCAAATGGGAAAAAGCAGCTACTGCGGTCAATATCAATAAGAAAAAATTTGAACAATGTCTTGCATCTGACAAATATGTAACACGTGTGGCGTCTGACCTTGCATCTGGTCAGGCTGCTGGGGTTACGGGCACACCTTCTTCATTTATTATTGGTGCAAATGGCACACAATACCGCATCAACGGAGCACAATCAGCCGAAACAGTAAAAGCACTCATTGAGAACGCACTCACAGGAAAAGTAAGTACCGATGCGCAAGTAACCCTTCCACCTCTTGATGCAAAAGACCATGTTCTTGGTGATGCAAATGCTCCTATAACTATTATTGAATACTCAGACCTTGAATGTACTTTCTGCATTCGTTTCAAAGCTGTTCAAGAAACTATCATGGCCGAGTATGCAGGAAAGGTAAAATGGGTACATCGACACTTCCCTCTTGATTTTCACGCAAATGCAAAACCATATGCATACGCAGCAGAGTGTGCGGCAGAAATTGGTGGCAATGACGCATTTTGGAAGATGGTTGATTACATTTTCAAAAATCAACCACTTAAGAGCTAATTACTATCAGTGTGTATAACTCTTCACAAAGAGGCACATTCTAAGGTATAATAGATTTATAACAAAGAACTCGAGCCTTCCCTCGGGTTTTTTGTATGTCTAAAAAATTAAAATCATTCCAATTTTTTACACGCCAAGCATTCCCCTTAAATGTTCCGGTGCCTGCCATGGAGGATCAAAAGAGAGTGTTATGTTTGCCTTGCCATATCCACCAAGAGTAACCGCAGTCTCAACTTGCTCTAAAATTGCTTCAGCAAACGGACAGAAAGGAGAAGTGAGCGTCATAATGATTTCTGTAGATTCAGGTGACCCCTCATTTGTCGGACTAAAATGTATTACTGTTTTATATATAAGTCCAAGAGAATAAATTCCAATACCAAGTTCCGGGTCAATAACTTCATCTAATAATTCATACAACTTATTTTCGGTATACATACTTATTCTGTAAAACCATCTTTTTTAATATCTTCTAATAACGCAACATCCCCAGTTCTAGTTACCACTCCACCATCCATCACATACACAGTATCCACAGAAAGCAACTCTGTAAACTCAAACGAATGACTCACAAGAACTATTCCAACCCCTTCAGCTTTAAGTTGGTTAATAATATTCGCTACAATAATTTTTGCATCACGATCAAGACCTGCATCAATCTCATCCAAAAACAAATACCTTGGCTTTAAAACACTAACCTGAATAAGTTCCTGTATTTTTCGTTCGCCACCTGAAAGATTTTCGTGGACGTTTTTTTCGATGAGGTGTTTTGGTAAGTTATACGTGTCGCAAATATTCTTTACTTTCTCAACAAATGAAATAATTGAAACTTTCTCAGAAAACTTTTTTTCGTACGCAATATGTAAAAAAGAAATAAATGACACTCCAGGAAGTGGAGCAAGATGTTGTGGTACGTACTGTAAACCCAACATAAACATTTCTAAAACGGAAACGAATGAAATATTTTCTTCAAGTAAGGAGATATCTCGTACTTCACATTCAATACTTGGATGTGAAAAAAGTCCATGTAAAAAAGAAGTCTTCCCTGAACCATTTTTTCCTACGAAAAGAGAGATACTGCTCGGCAAAATAACCACACTTTCAACAGATACGAGTGTCTTTTTTTCTTTTGACTGAACAATTAATTTTTTAATGAAAAGCATGTTTGTAAGGCTTTTTGCAACGCTTCGTAGCACAGAAGGACGCACCGAGTTCTTGATTCAACTATTGTAACACCTAGGAGGTTATATAGGGAGCCAGGTGTTACTAATCGGAGTTCATCGATGTTTTTCCCTTTCAGAAATTCAGTAAAAAGTGAGCTCGACGCAGTAGAAAGCGCACAAAGCGTTCCTGTAAAAGTAGCTTCACTTACACACTCTTTTTCTATTTTTAAATACAGATCAAGACTATCAGCACAACCTTCATTTAAAACATGTGTTGTACATGTCGCATTGTTCAACGCAATGTTATTTTGTGGGAGGCGGGCATGTTCAAGTAAAAATTCTGAATATAAATCTTGACTCATAATGAAAATGTTTGAGCGACTTTTTGTAATCCTTCGATAAGCGCATCTATGTTTTCTTTTGTGGTATATCCATATACACTTACTCGCACTACACCATTATCTGAAATCTTTCGCGAAACTAGCTCAGCACACTGAAATCCTGCCCGCACAGCTACACCAGCACCACCCAAGATATATGCAACATCGTGAGGATGTACTCTCGAAACAACAAACGAAAATACCCCAATATTATCTAATCCCGCAAAGACACGTACGTAGGATATTTTTTGTAACTCTCCTATTGCATAATTAAAAACTTCTTGACTATGCTTTATTACATCTTCTACATTATCTTTTTTAAGGTAATCAATCGCAGCACCAAGTCCAATAACCTCTGCAATTGGAGGCGTTCCTGCTTCAAACTTTTTTGAAGTTTCTAAAAAAATTGTTTTCTCCTTCGACACACTCTGGACCACACCACCGCCGCCATATGGTGGCACAAAATTTTGCACCCATTTTTCTTTTAGGGCAAGTACTCCAACACCAGTCGGACTACACATTTTGTGTCCACTAAAAAAGAGTGCGTCCGCATTGCAGTCTTTAAATGAAACTGGCATATGTCCGACCGTTTGTGCGGCATCTACTATTATAAAAGCATTTATTTTTTGTGCGCATTCTACGAGTTTTTTTATTGGTACAATCGTTCCAACAACATTGCTTCCATGAACAAGCGAGACGATCTTTGTTTTTTCAGTTATATACGATTCAAATACTAGTTCTTCTATCTGCCAATCTTCATTTACTGGTACAACTTTTAAAATCATTTTTTTTCGCTTTGCAAGTTGTTGTAGGGGGACCAAAGTTGCATGATGATCGAGTTCAGTGACTATGATTTCATCTCCATCTTGTAGATCAAGATTATGTTCTAATGTTGCAATAAGAAGTTGTGCGGCGGCAGTTGAGCCGCTTGTAAAAATAACCTCTGACTCTTGCGCATCAATAAACTCCGCAACTTTTTTCCGCGCAAACTCAAATTCCATTGTTGCTCGTGTTGCAGACTCATACATACCTCTATGCGTCGAAGCTCGATACTCTTTATAATATGTATCCATAGCCTCAATAACCACACTTGGAGTAAGTGATGAGGAGGCAGAATCAAGATATGCATATCCTTGTTTAATGCTTGAAAAAGCAGATGGTGAAAACACTCTTTCAGACTATATAAAATATAATCTAATTGCAAGAAACATTCGGTTAATCTTAAGTACAAATTGTGATATACAGTATCTAACTACTTCTTACTTTATAGAACATATACTCCCAATGAAAGCACAGAAACATGTCAAACGAGGCGACCATACTACATATATAGAATTAGCAACTGAAGTTATTGGATACATCTCAAAAAACTTTGATGGGGTATCATTTTCAGCAGGAATCATCATTCAAGGCATCAAAGCTAAACATAATAAAATTACTCTCACACCACTTGTAGGTTTTGTAGTTATGATGATTGTAATGAAGCATGCAAAACAAGAAGTGCGTCTATTTTCGATTGATCCAAATAAACTGTTTAGACAACTAAAAAATGAATATCAAGGAGTCGCGTTTGTTCAAATCAATAACTAAACATTATTTTCTTAAACTTTCTTTCTTCAAGTTTTGGTACGTATCGATTGTCATACCATTTCGACCAGCATGCCAATACTCACTTTCTGTAATCTTTTCTAATCGTACCGCATGTGAAGAAATTGTTGTCTTATTTTCTATTTCGAGTACAGGAATACAGTCAATTACCCCCTCTGTACCAAACTGATACAAAGAAATAGTCTGCATTGCATGAGCATTAAAAACCTCGTGCGGTACATGTGTACGAACTCGTGAAATAATTCGCCCGTGTCCTTCTGTGTATCCACGTACCGTAAGTGCTGAGATTCCCCTATTACCTTCATGCAAAATTTCTATAAAAGAATCAGCAACACAATTCGCATTTCCAATGAGAACCACTTCAACTTCAACCTTTGCTCCCTCTGCAACATGTACTTGCAAAAATCTTCGGGAATGAGTGCTCTGAGTAATTTTTATCTTCTTTTCTTCTCCTTTAGATACGTGCACAACTTCGCGAACATCTTCGTCAAATTCTGGCGACGCACATTTAAGACCATATGTATATGCTTGGCCTTTTATATAGTCACTAAAATAATCTTTGATCATATTTTTACACTTGCTTTTCTTCAAATTCAAGCTCAATCAATCTATTAAGCTCTAGTGCATATTCAAGTTGAAGTGCCTGGACAAGTGGTCGCATAAACCCTTTTACAAGCGAACGTCTTGCATCATTTTCTTTAAATCCTCGCATTGCAAAATACCACATCATCTCGTCACTCACGCTCCCCACACTTGCTTCGTGAGCCAGCTCACATGTTCCGTTACTTTTTTTTACACACGGTATTGCCTCTATCGAGGAATCACTATCAAGAAGGAGTCCATCGCACACAGTAGACGCGTGGCAATTGTCGGCATTTTTTGTAAATTGCACAAATCCACGATAGCGCGAAAGTCCTCCATCTTTGGCGATTGATTTTGAACGAGTGAGTGAGCGCGTATTCGGCGCAGCATGAATCACTTTCGTTCCTGTGTCTTGAATCTGATCAGCGCCTGCAACAGTAACTCCCAAACTTTCTGAATATGCTCCCTCGCCCACAAGAACCGACGTTGGGTAAAGCATTGTAGTGTGTGAACCAATATTTCCGTTGCACCAAATGATATTTGCATTCGCTTCAACAATTGCTTTTTTTGTATTTAAATTAAACGTATTCTTGGACCAGTTCTCAATGCTTGTATATTTGAGCGTTGCACCTTTTTTTACAATAAGCTCGACACATCCCGCATGAAGCGATGAACTTGCATACTTGGGCGCTGAACATCCTTCGATATATTCCACACTACTTCCCTCATCTGCAATAATAAGCGTGTGTTCAAATTGCCCCGATGAAGGTGCATTCATTCTAAAGTACGCTTGCAGAGGAAGTGTTACCTTCATACCTTTTGGCACATAAATAAATGTCCCTCCGCTCCACACGGCACCATGCAAACTTACAAACAAGTGCTCTTCAGGCTTTACACATACATTCATAAAATACTCCTTCACAAGCTCTGGATATTTTTCTACCGCAACATCCATGTTTTCAAAAATAACACCTTGCGCTTTGAGCGAGTCTTGAATACGGTGGTACACCACCCCCGAGTCGTACTGCGCACCCACACCACCTAAGAATTCCCGTTCTGCTTTTGGAATTCCAAGCTTTTCAAATGTATCCATTATTTCTTGTGGTAATTCCTTCCAATCTTTTTTTTCTGAAACTGTAGGATCAATATAATAACTGATACCATTTAAATCGAGCTCTTTAAGTGATGGACCCCATTCTGGAAGCGAAGCATTTTCCCACAACAAAAATGCATGTAGCCTTTTTTCAAGCATCCATTTTGGCTCCTTCTTGCTTTCCGAAAGGGCTCGTATCGTAGCTATAGTAAGAGCCGTCTGCACAGATATTTAGATTACTTTGTTACCAATATACTTTATCACGCCAAGCAAAAGCGCAACAATAATAGCCCATCCAAATCCAGACACAGTAAATCCAATTACCAACTTATCAACTAAAATAAGTAGGAGTGCGTCGATAATGACTGTAAAAAGTCCGAATGTGAGAAGTGTAAGCGGAAGCGAGAGTAGTAGCAAGATAGGACGAATGGTGACGTTACTAATTCCTATCAAAAGCGCCGAAATAAGCGCGGCTTTGATCCCTGCAATTTCCATTGATTGTGGCAGTAGGTAAGCAATTGCAAGAAGCCCCAGCGCGCCAATTAAAATCCGTATAAGTATTTTCATATACTTCTATTATTTCATTAATTCTTTCAAATCAGCAAGCACCTCTTCTGCATGCGTTTCTGGCTTCACTTTTTCGTATACCTTTGCAATTTTCCCCTCTCCATCAATAAGAAAAGACACCCGAGACATTCCATCATATTCTTTACCCATAAACTTCTTCAATCCCCATGCCCCATACTTTTCTGCAACTACGTGTTCTGTGTCCGAGAGTAAAGTAAAAGGAAGATCGTATTTCTCTTCAAACTTCTTATGGCTTTTTTCACCATCAGCACTTAGTCCAAACACGGTGATCTCAAGCTTCTTGAATGCAGGAAAATTATCACGCAACATACACGCTTCTTTTGTGCATCCTGGAGTATCATCTTTTGGATAAAAATAAAGCAGTGTCCACTTGCCTACATATTTTGAAAGCGTGTGTGCTTTTCCATTTTGATCCTTCAAATTAAATGCCGGGGCTTTTTTGCCAACTTGTACGAGATTCATATAGTAAAGTGTAGCGCATAATGCAAAATTAAGACAAATAAAAAACCTCGTGTGTCACGAGGCTTTAAAAAATACACAATTAAATTAATCGTCCATAATAACACCAGTCGACAAGCAGACGCTCTGCCCACTCCCGATTTCGACAGAAAACCGACTGTCAGGCTCAGGCAAAGTCAATACAAGACCGTCTTCATTCACTCGGTTGAACTTAAGCTGCCGATAGGCTCAATCTGTCGCCTGTTCCCGGAAATACTCCGGCATATCTTTTGAAAGAGACACACTCATTTTATTCTCCGTCTACTAACAAACTTTCTAGACATTCTGGATAATCCTAGCGGTAAATACTCAATCTCTTAAGTACTTACCGCTAATTTCTTCCAAGATAAGATCATTTATTTAAATTTTGTCAATTGCTCTCCTTGCCCTCTCGCGGTATAGTATCTACATATGGTAAACGCACTTCCTATTATCCAACTTGTGCTTTCTGTGCTCTTAATCGGCCTTATTCTGCTTCAGCGTCCTGTAACAGACTCTGGTGCACTAAGTGTCGGTGAAGCGGCAAGTACACATGTAAAACGAGGACTCGAAAAAACAATCTATCAAGTCACAATCCTTGTGACGCTCGCATACATTGCGGTAAGTCTTGCATCCCTCATCTTCTAAACCATTTTCATGGAACGGCTTTTCGCCACGTATATCGTTGCACTCCAAAGTTACTCCAAGAGGAGCGTCGGAATCGTTTTCGGACTTATTATTATGGGTCTGGTTTTAGTTGTCTCTGGTTTAATAATGATCAATAGTAAGTTTCTTATTGAAAAAGCTCTCCCGGGTGGATCTATTCATGAAGGTGTTATTGGATCGCCGTACGCTATTAATCCCGTACTCGCAGTATCGCAAACAGACAAAGATCTAACTGCACTTATATTTTCTGGCCTTACCCGTACAGGAATCAACGGAGACATTATTAACGACCTAGCAAAAGAATATACACTTTCCAATGACGGCCTAACGTACACTTTTACCTTAAAAGATAATCTTGTATTTCATGACAACAATCCCCTTACCGCAAACGATATTGCCTATACTATAGAAAAAATTCAAGATGCAAGCGTCCGTAGTCCGCATCGTCTTGAATGGGAAGGTATCGAGATAAAAGTCGTTGATGAAAAAACAATTCAGTTCGTATTAAAAAAGCCTTTTCCTGATTTTTTAAAAAATACTTCGATCGGTATTTTGCCAAAACATCTTTTTGAAGACAATCCGAACGAAGCATTTAGCGTACTTTCATTCAACACCGAACCGATTGGTTCTGGGCCTTTTAAAATAAAAGATGGTGGCATAACACGAAAAAACGGTGTCCCTGTAAAATACATTTTAGAGCGCAATACTAAATTTACACTCGGTTCGCCACTTCTTGATACTATTTCCGTGCAAGTATTCGATACTGAGGAAGCTGTCGCAAATGCTCTTAAAAATAAAGTCGTCACAAGTGCAAGTAGTCTTTCTGCAGAATATGCACACTTCTTTATTGAAGGAGGAAGTCTGGAAACTCGACGTACACCACTTCCACGCTCTTTTGGACTTTTCTTAAACCAAAATAAAGTAAAAGCTCTCCAAGATATCAAGGTACGTCAAGCACTCAATAATTCTATCGATCGTGCACTTATCACCTATGAAACATTCTACGGATTTGGCACACCTGTTACTTCAGCTGCACCGCTTGTCTATCGCGCAAAAGATTTACCTATTCAAGAATCAAAGGAAACTATCAGACAAACTCTTTTAGATGCCGGATGGGTAAAAAACGAATCTGGTATTTTAACCAAAGACGGACAACCACTTGAAGTAACTATAGCAACAATCGATATTCCTGAACTCAAAACAATCGCTACATTTGTTCAAAACGCATGGCAAGATCTTGGTATTGAAGTTCTTATTGATGTATACAGCCTTGGTGATATCAGAGATCTACTCGTTACCGACCGCTCGTTTGATATTCTTTTGTATGGTATAGTAGTTGACGAGGACGCAGACCTATACACCTATTGGCACTCATCTGGCCGGACACATCCAGGCCTTAATGTATCCCAATATGTCAACAAACGTGTTGATACCATTTTGGAATCAATCAAAAATGGAGTAGCAACAAGTACGGACGTAGAAGCAGTACTCGCCCAAATAAGATCGGACATTCCGGCCATTTTCTTGTTTAGTCCTGATTTTGTTTATATCACCGAAAAGAAACTTTCGGGTGTTGATATAAAAAAGGTAGAAGATGCTGAAGACAGATTTAACACTGTATACTTGTGGTACAAAGACACCGAACGTATATGGCCCGCCCTATTACAACTCCCCTATTTAAAACAAATAGAATCATTTATTTATTCACTGTAATTTTAATATATGAATACATTTCAAAAACCGCAAGGACAACCACAAAGTCGTGGATCGTTTAATAAACGTTCCAATAATCGTCCGTTCCCAAACAAGCACAAGCAATTTGGTGATCGTTTTTCTGCACCTGACAATCGACCAATGCTCGCTAAAGATCGTGTCACCGGCAACATTCCTGACTCAGGAGACAATGTGCGTATTATTCCACTTGGTGGAGTAGAAGAAGTTGGGCGAAATATGACCGTCATTGAATATAAAAATGACATCTTTGTTGTTGATGCTGGATTTTCTTTCAAAGACGAAAGTGCGCCCGGAATCGACTACATACTTCCAAATACTAAATATCTTGAAGAACGAAAACATAAAATTCGAGCTGTTATTGTAACGCACGGACACCTCGACCACATTGGCGCCCTTCCATATATCATGCCGCTTATTGGCAATCCACCTATTTACACTCGACTACTCACTGCAGTGATGATCAAGAAGCGCCAGGAAGAATTTCCTCAGATGCCAGCGCTTGATATTCGTGTTGTTGAAAAAAACCAAACTATTACTCTCGGTGATCGTACTATTAATTTCTTTTCAGTAACACACACTATTCCAGACTCAATGGGTCTCATTCTTGAAACACCACTTGGAAATATTGTTCATACAGGAGACTTAAAACTCGAACACGAAAATGGCGTAGCGGCTCCGAACGAAGTAGTAGAATATTCAAAGTTTGAAAATATGGATGTTCTTCTTCTTATGAGCGACTCAACAAACGTTGAGAAGCCTGGATTTTCTATTCCTGAGCATCTTGTTATTCAAAATATTGGCGAAATCGTAAAAAACACAAAAGGACGTCTCATTCTTGGGGCATTTTCTTCTCAACTCGAGCGTTTAGTGCGAGTTATTGAAATCGCAGCAAGTCTCAACAAAAAAGTTGTTGTCGAAGGACGCAGCATGAAGACCAATATCGACATTATCGAACAACTCGGTATGTTGAAAGTTGATCGCGGAGTACTCATTTCAAGTGAAGAAATGGGCAACTTCCCTCCTGATCGACTTGTTATTCTTGCGACCGGCGCCCAAGGTGACGAATATGGCGCACTCATGCGCGCAGCCAACAAAACGCACCGTAACTTGAAAATTGTAAAAGGTGACGTAATCATTCTCTCGTCTTCAATTATTCCCGGCAACGAACGTGGTGTACAAAAACTTAAAGACCTTCTTTCTCGTCAAGGTGCAAAAATTATCCACTACCAAACATCAGACGTACACTCTTCAGGTCATGCAAACCGTGACGAAATGGCTTGGTTCCACCGAAAAATCCACCCGAAGTTTTTCATCCCAATTCACGGATATCACTACATGCTTACGGTCCATGGGGAACTCGCACGATCACTTGGTCTTCCTGAAAGTAATGTTTTTGTTCCAGATAACGGCGCAGTAATAGAACTCCGTCCAGATGGTACAGGTGCACTTCTCCGTGAAAAGGCACCCGCTTCAAAAGTAATGGTAGATGGTACATCAGTGAGCGACATTCAAGAAGTAGTTATCAAAGACCGCCAAATGCTTGCTGAAGACGGCATGTTTGTAATTGTAGCTGTAATTGATGGTGCATCAGGACAGCTTCGCAAATCACCAGATATTATTTCTCGAGGATTTGTATATCTGAAAGAATCACAAGAACTTCTCCGGCATGCACGCACTATTATCAAAAAAACAATCGAGGATGTAACTATGAAGCAAGGTCCAAACGGTATTGATGTGGACCACTTAAAACAAACAGTAACAGATACTGTTGGAAGATTCCTTCTCCAAAAAACAGCTAAGCGACCTGTCGTTATTCCTGTTATACTCTCTATATAAGAGAGTTCCATGAAGTCAATTACTGCTGTTTATCTTGCCACCCTTTTCTACGCGTTTCATTACGCGCTTCCGTTATATTCTGAGTCTTCGTATCTCGAAACTCTCGTTCCAGACTTTGCAATAGGAATAATATACAGTATTGCGGCACTTATTAGTCTCGGACTTACCCTTAAGATTGGCAGCTTTCTTAATAGATGGAGCAATCGCCGAGTACTTATGGGGACTGCTTTCCTTGAAGCTGTCTCGCTTGTTATTCTTGCGTATTCAACATCCCTTACGGTCAGTATTATTTTCTTTATTCTACACATTGTATTACTTGGTGCAATGTATGTGGGGCTCAATATACTCGTAGAATCAGTTAGTGAAAAAGAAAATGTTGGCAAAATTCGCGGTGTCTATCTTACCATTCTTAATCTCGGAATTCTTACCGGACCATTTTTTGCGGCACAACTCGTAGGTAGCGGATTTGCACTTCTCTTTATAAGTGCAGCTCTTTGTATTGTGCCAATGATCTACATACTGTACAAGCATCTAGATCATCTTCATGAGCCGCGCTATATAGCCCCAGATCTTCTTGAGAGTCTTGCACGCCTCAAACATTTCAAAGATATTCGCCGAATTGTATTTGTCCAATACATTCTTGAATTCTTTTGGATCATTATGATTGTGTATGGTCCACTGTATTTAATACAAAACAATATTCTTGATCTCAAAACATATCTCGGAGTTGTTATTCCTATAATTCTAATTCCTTTTATTCTTCTTCCTTATCCACTTGGTCGTCTTGCCGACCATAAACTTGGCGAGAAAGAGCTTCTCATCTTTGGTATACTTTTGATGATTCTTGGCACAACTATCTTTGCACTTCTCGATACACCTTTACTTATCACCTACATTTTTGCGCTTTTTGTCGCCCGTCTTGGTGCAAGTATGGTCGAAGAAATGTCAAGCTCATATTTCTATAAACAAGTCGATCACAGTCAAGCAGACCTAATTAGCATCTTCACCAATACCAGAAATCTTGCCCTTATTTCAGGTCCGCTTATTGGATCGGTTGTTCTTTACACTTTTTCACTACAAGTGGTATTTTTTGTACTTGTTGGTATATTAGTGTTAAGCTTAGCTCCAATATTCAAACTCCATGACACCAAATAAAATAGACTTTCCAATACGCATCAACACCTACATGGGCCGTACTGGCATGTGTACACGTAAGGCGGCAGACTCATACATTAATCAAGGTCAAGTTTTAGTAAACAACAAACGTGCCGTACTGGGACAAATAGTACATGATGGCGACGTAGTAACCTTAAAAGCCAAACTTAAAACCTTTACCTACGCACTCTGGAATAAGCCTCGTGACGTAACAACCCCAGAATCAAAAATAATAGAAAATAATGGCGCTGTGGTAAAAACATTCGCTATCGGTCGCCTCGACAAAGACACTGACGGACTTATTCTTCTCTCTGACGATACACGCCTCAGTGAACGCCTCCTAAACCCAAAATTTGAGCACGAAAAAGAATATACAGTACTTGTACGCGAAAACGTATTACCCGTGCACATTAAACGCATGCTGGCAGGTGTACGCATTGCCCATGACGGAAGACGTGTGATAGCAAAGGCGCTTCGTGTAGAAAAAAAGGACACACATACATTAGAGATGGTACTCACCGAAGGTAAAAAGCATCAAATTCGACAAATGTGCTCTGCTGTCCAACTTACCATCTCCACACTTACTCGCGTACGCATCAATACCTTCACGAACAAAAAAATGCGACGTGACGGTATTCGCATTTTAAACGAAAAAGAAATCCTCGAGTTGCAAAAAAGTGTTGGACTTGCATAATGCATCCCAAGAGATACCTTTTACACTTTATACCCTGTAGATATTTGAGTAATGAGGTCATCTTTTGTAAGTCCCGCGAGTGCTTTTTGTACTCGATCATTATCAAACATCTTTTCAAATTCCAAAACGTTCTTTGCAGTCAAAATAGATTTTTCTGCAAAGAATTTCATAATGCTTCCACGTACCTCGCGCACTGAGCCCTGAAACTTTGACTGCCGAGCAAAACTTTTTGAACGAGCATTATGTGCCTTGCCTTGCGATTTTAAATGTGAGCCATAATCCATAAGTGCGTACATCCATTCTCGAGGCTGTGTTTTATCGAGAGTCTGTGCGACCATGTTTATAATTTCTAGATCAACTACTATCTCCTTGTTTTTAAAAAAGTAGTCAATATATACGCTACGGATATTGGTTTCTACAAAAGAATGTGACTCATTCCATGCAAATGTTGCAATTGCATGCGATGTATAGTGTCCAATGCCAGGCAAATTCTCCAACTCTTCTATGTTTTTTGGTGGCCCATTTTTAATTATTTTTTGAGCTGACTCATGCAAAAACTTTGCCCTACGAGTATATCCTAGACCTTGCCACAAAGTGAGTACATCTTTTCGAGATGCTTGCTCAAGTGTGCCAATATTTGGAAATTGCTGTATCCACTCTTTAAATTTAGGTCCCACGCGTGAGACTTGTGTTTGTTGCAGCATTATTTCTGACACCATGATTTTATACATATCTATCCGCCCTTTTTTTACCTTAAGTTTGGGTGGTCGCCAAGGTAAATCATGCCGACCATGTGCAGTATAAAAATCCCAGATCTTTTTCTGAAAGGCTTTAATTTGTGTGTCTGAGAGCTTTTTCACTTTTATATAATAACAAAAAAAACGCACCTCCTGATGCGTTTGTATTTTCCCACCTAAGGGGCGAAGGCTTGCCTTCGCCCCTTTTGAAAGACTTACTGAATAACTATCCGGCTTACCGGGCCCGGCAAGCCACTAAACGCGAAATTTGTTCCGGGAACACTCTGCCCCGAAATACTGTAAATACTGAGACCGTACTGGTACCCACCCCCAAACACCTTTGAAGTAGGACAGTAATTAATTAAGATAGCTGTCTATGAATACATACAAACATTTAAGTTTTGAGGAGCGATTTGTGATTGAAAAATTATTTAATAGCAAAGTAGTGAT
>Ga0105048_10001058_pt1 | contig 44282 bp, 21 predicted proteins | sample MAT05_FD_78382 | JGI IMG/M metagenome (GOLD analysis project Ga0105048, IMG submission 78382) | Freshwater microbial communities from Lake Fryxell liftoff mats and glacier meltwater in Antarctica - MAT-05 | ecosystem: Environmental > Aquatic > Freshwater > Ice > Liftoff microbial mat | place... | reverse complement strand
GCGTCGCCCTCGCCGTCGGCGTTCCCGGCGGCGACCCGCACGGCCTGCGGAAGCGCCCCCCCGGCCGCGAGCGGCACGGCCTCGGCGCGGAGCCACCAGAACCCGACGCCGAACACCACCACCGACCCGTGAGCGCGGGCGGCGAGCGGGCGGCCGTCGAGGGTGAGGCGATCCGGGGGAAGCTCGGCCGGCGACACGACCGCGGCGAGCACGTCGCCCACGTTCGCCCCGCGGGCGGCGATCGGCACGACGCCGACGACGACCGGCGGGCGGACGTAGCGTACCTCGCGGCTCCGCAGCCGCACCTGCTTCCACTCGTTCGCCACCGCCAGCGACAGCCGGTTGTCACCGGGCGCCAACTCCACGTCGCTGGCCCAGGCGCCCGGCTCGCCGGCGCGGATGTCGAACTCGCGCGGCGGCGAGCCGGAGTCGGGCGAATCGACGAGTACCTTCACCCGGAACGGCCCGCCCCCGGCCGCGGCGCGCACCGGCCCGGCCGCGAGGAGCCGCGGGTCGCGGACGGCTTGCGGGAGCGGGCCGAAGTCGGCGTCCGGCAGCGCCGCCCACACGACCGACACGGAGTCGGTCCGCTCCACCCCGCCGGCCGTGACGCGCACGCGGAGCGTCTTCGGAACGCCGCCGGCCTTGATCGTCACGTCGCGCGCGGCCGCCCCCTTCACCGGCAGCTCGCCCGCCGCCCACACGCCGTCGCCGTCGTCCCACTCCACCTTCGTCATCCCCTCGGCGGCGATCGTCGCGGACAGGCTCACCTTCGCCGCGTCGGAGACGAACGGCCGGCCCGGCGCGGCCGGTGCGTCCACCGTGGAGGCGACGCCGAGCGTGACGCGCGGCACCGGCCGCGGCGCCGGCGGGGCGTGCCACACGACGAACTCGGTGACGTGGGTCTCGTACTTGGCGAACGCCCCCTCCGCCCCGGCGTTCCGGGCGGTGACGCGGACCGCGGTCTTGGCGTCCGGGTTCAGCGGCAGCGGGTACGGCTCGAACAGTCCGTCCTTCCCCTCCTTCAGCGCGACCGGGCGGTCGCCGCCCGGACCGGTTGTAGTGACGGCGACCACGACCTTCTCGCCGCGCTCGGCCGCGGCCTCCACCACGATCGCGAGTTTGTCCGCGGGGCTCGTCACGTCCGCGCCGGACTCGACCGCCTTGCCGCCCGCGAGAACCCGCACCGACGGGGCCGTGGGGACGTAGCGAAATCCCAACGCCTGCGTCAGCGCGGGCGGCAGCTCCGCCGTCTCACGCACCTCGAAGTCGAACCGGTGCGCCCCGCGCGTCCACTCGTGGCCGGCGAGCGGCAGCGCGGCGGTTCCGTCGCGGAACGGAACGACCCGCCAGTCGGCCCCGGCCGGGCGCCAGCGGAGCTCGGCGGCGTCGAGCCGCAGCACGCCGTCGGGGTCGTCGAGACCCACCTCGAGCGCGGCCGCGCGCGAGCGGAGGAGGCGTACGCCGTCGCGGTCCTCGGCCACGTCGGCGCGGAGGGTCAGCGCCGGCGCCGTGCGCGGGAACTCGGCGACGTACCGCTTCAGGGCGGCGTCGAAGTCGGCGGTGTCGCCGAGGAAGCGGAGGAAGCCGGTCTTGTAGTACAGCCGGCGGTACTGGTCGGCTCCGGCGAACACGACCGGCTCGGCCGGGTTACCGGTCGCGGTCAGCCAGCCGAGCCGCGCCTCGGCCGCGGGGGAGTTGGCGTCGTAGGGGCCGGCCGGCGTCCAGCCGATCCAGTCGCGGCCGCCGTCGGCGTTGGCGACCGGGTTCACCCACAGCTCGAACAGCGGGTGGCGGTGCCCGACGCCGCGGCCGACCGGCACCGCGGCCGGCGCCGCCCCCGCCACCTTCACCCGCGCCGTGCCGCCGACGGGGACTTCGCGCACGGCCAGGAGGAAGTCGCGGTACGTCGTCACCGGCCGGAGCGCGCCCTTCTCGCCGCCGACCGCCTCGACCACGTCGCCGGGCTTCAGCGCGGCGCGGGCGGGGCTCGTCGGCGCGACGCCGGCGACGGCGAGCTTGCCGTCGCGCTCGACCAGCGTGATCCCCTCGACGGCCGGGAACGGCGCGGCGAGCGCCTTCAGCGACCAGACGGCGACGGTGCGGTCGGCCCCGACCGCGGCCAGCAGCGGCCGCGACCCGGAGAACGCCAGCCCGTCCACGCGCAGCGTCGGCCCGCCGAGCTGGAGGAGGCGGCGGCCGTCGGTCGCGTCGAACAGCGTGACGAGGGAGACGAGCGCGGTGCGGTGGTAGTGCGCGACGGCGACGACCGGCCCGAGCGCCTTGTCCCACGCCGGCGCCGCGGGCAGCAGCGCGACCGCGGTCGGCACCTCGTCCTCGCGGAGCTCGAACGTCTGCTCCTTGCCGCCGACCGTCACCTTTACGGTGCGCTCCTTCGGGTCGTACTGCTTCTCCAGCGGCCCGCCGCCGTGTGTGCCATCCACTGCCAGCCCGGCGCCGCCGGGGGCGGTCGTGCGGGCGGCGAGGTCGAGCACGGTGCCGCCGCGCGGAGCTTCATCCGTCGCGCCGCCGAGCCAGAGCTTGTTGCCGGCGACGAAGGCGACGCGGGCGAACCCGCCGGGCTCCCCGGCGAGCGCCTGCACGACCGGCCGGCCGGCGGCGAAGGCGACCGCGTCGTACACCTCGATGCGGTTGTCGTCGAACCCGGCGACGGCGACCCACTTCCCGTCCGGCGACGCCGCGACCGACGGGAGCCCGCCCGCCGCCACGCCCTTCAGCGCCACCCGCGCCTTCGCCGTGCCGTCGGCCGCGACGAGGCGCAGTTCGATCACGCGGCCGGTGGTGCCGGGCGGTTGCGTGAACAGCTGCAGTACCGCGGCCGTTGCCTCGCCGACCGGCGCCAGCGCGAGCGGCAGGAAGAACTCGTTATTCTTTTCCGACAGCGGGAGCAACTTGCCGGCGGCGGGCGGGGCGGCGGGCCGTGCGGCGAGCCCCCAGGAATTGTCGACGAACGCGCCGGAGACGAGCTCCCGGGCCGCCCCGTCCGGGCCGGTCCGCAGCGCGAGCGCGACGGTGCGCAGGCCGTCGGGGAAGGGCTGGTCGGGCTTCGTGGTCACGTCCCAGACGAGCAGCGCGCCCGGCTTCGTGTTGTCCGCCGGCGGCCACGCCACCGCCACCCGCAGCTTCCCGTCGGCCGCCCACGCCGCGAGCCCGGGCCGGTTCGGCGCCCCCGGCAGGTCGTCGCGGCGGGCCAGCTCCTTCCCGCTCGTCACGTCGTGGACGCGGACCGCGCCGAAGAACTTGCCGGCCGCGTCCCACTCGACCCCGGCCGTCACCAGGACCGGACCCGCGGCCGGGCCGGGCGTGGCGAACGCGAGCGCGCGGATGCCCGACTCCGGCCCGCGGACGACTTTCCCGCCGCGCGGGTCCGCCGGGTCGAACAGGTACACCACCCCGTAGTCGCGCTTCAGCAGCGGCGGGAAGTAGCGGGTCTCGTGGGTCAGCCCGTCGTCCGAGCCGGTCCAGGTTTCCCCGCGGAGGGGGGCGCGGCCGGCGACCGCGACCCACTTCCCGTCGGGCGACACGGCGACGGCGTTGACCGCCCCGGCGTTCCCCGGCCCGACCGGGACGCGGATCGGCTCGGCGGGCACGAACTTCCCGCCGGCGGGCGTGTAGCGGTGGACGACCTTGCCGAACCCGCCGGCGTAGAGGGTGCCGTCCGGGCCGAAGGCGAGGGACGTGACCGGGGCGTGCGGGCCGGCGTGGCGCACGACGAGTTGCGGCGTGCGGTCGGCCGGCGGCAGCGGCGACTCGGCGCCGGGCTGGCGGGCGGTGGCGGCCGCGGCGAGGAGAACGAGGACGGCGACGGAACCCGTTGCCCGCATCGGACACCACTTTCGAGCCGGTGTAGGCACCGCCCGTCCGGTTGTGCCGGCGGGGGGCGCGGGAATGCGTGAATTGTACCTTCGGGCCGGCGGGTCGGCTGGTAAATTAACCCGTGTCCCACGGAGAGCGTTCCGTCATGTCGAACCCCGGGAGCCGCGGCGGTCTGTCGGACGCGGAGGTCGCCGACCTGTCGAGCCGGGTCGCGCAGTTCCAGACCGCGTGGCGCGCGGACGGGTCTACGGTCCCGGAATCGTTCCTCCCCCCGCCCGGGGCGCGGCACCGGTCGTCGGTCCTGGTCGAGCTGTTCCGCACCGACATGGAGCGGCACGCGCGGGCGGGCCGGCCGGTCCGCGCCGACGCGTACCTGGACCGGCTGCCCCCCGACACCGTGGACGAGGCCGCGGTCACGCTGATCGCCGAGGAGTACCGCCTCCGCCACCGCTACGGCGACCGGCCGTCGCTCGCCGAGTACGAGTCGCGCTTCCCGGCGGTCGTGGCCGAGCTGCGGGCCGTGCTCTTCCCCCCGGCCGCGCCGGGCGCCCCGCTCGCCCCGGCCGACGCGGCCGACTCGCTCGTGCTCGCGGAGGAGGAGCTGGGCGACGCGGGGCGGTCCGTCGCCAGTCTGTTACCGGCCGACCGACTGACCATGCCGACCCCGGCGGGCGTCCCGCCGTTCGCCCGCCACCCCTCGATCGGCGACGACATCCTCCCGGCCGACGTCGGCTACCGCCTCGTCCGGCGGATCGGCATGGGGGCGTTCGGCGAGGTGTTCGAGGCGCTGGCCCCCGGCGGGATGCGGGTCGCGCTCAAGCGCATCCTCCGCTCGGCCGACCACCCGGCCAGCCAGGGGGAGACGGAAGCGCTCGAAGTGATGAAGGCGATGTCGCACCCGTTCCTGTTGCAGACGCACGCCTACTGGGTGTTCCGCGACCGGCTCGTGATCGTGATGGAGCTGGCCGACGGGAGCCTCGCCGGCGAGGTCGAGCGGCACAAGAAGGAGGGGCGGCCGGGGGTGCCGCCGGAGGAACTCGTCCCGTTCTTCGGGCAGGCCGCGGAAGCGCTCGACTACCTCCACGGCCAGCGCGTCAGCCACCGCGACGTGAAGCCGGAAAACCTGCTGCTGCTGAAGGGGTACGCCAAGGTCGCCGACTTCGGGCTGGCGCGCGGGCACCGGCACGACGAGACGGCCGTGGTCGCCGAGGTCGGCACGCCGCTGTACATGGCCCCCGAGGTGTGGCGGCGGAACGTCAACCTCCACTCCGACCAGTACAGCCTGGCCGCGACCTACGTGTCGGCCCGGCTCGGCCGGCCGCTGTTCAAGGCCGAGACGCTGTTCGACCTGTGCTACCAGCACGTCAACGACGTCCCGGACCTCGCCCCCCTCCCGCCGGAGGAGCAGGCGGTGCTGCACCGCGCGCTGGCGAAGAAGCCGGACGAGCGCTACCCGAGCTGCGCCGCGTTCGCCCGCGCGCTGGCGGACGCCGTGTTCCCGCCGCCGCCGCCGGCCGTGGTCCGCCGCCGCACGGCCCTGTGGGTCGGCCTCGTCATCGGACTCGGCGCGGTCGGCGCGCTGCTGGCGAAATACTCCCGCGACCAGGAACCGGTCCCTCCCCCGCCGGAGTGGGTGCCCGCGGGCTGGTCCCCTGCACCGGGGGCCGCGACGAGTGTCGTGGACGGCCGCACGCTCCACGCCCGCCTCGTCCGCACCGTCGCCGGGGAGGAACTGGTCGCCATCCTGATCCTGCCGGTGCGGCCGGCCGACCCGCCGCCGTTCTACATGCTCCGCGACAAGGTCACCACGCGGGTGTTCAAGGCGATGTGGGACGCGGCCGCCCGCCCGGACTCGGCCGTCAGCCGCTACCGGCAGAACCTTCCGAAGAACGCCCCGGACGTGGTGCAGCGCCACCTGCCGGACGCCTGGACCAAATTGCCGCACGACCCGGAGAAGCCCCGGACGACGTTCGACGCCACCCCCGTCCTCGGCGTGAACGCGGTCCAGGCGATCCTCGCCGCGGAGGAGTTGGGCGGCCGGTTGCCGACCTACGCCCAGTGGCTCAAGGCCGTGGGCGCGAACGGGGACGACCCCGACCGGCCCGGCCCGGCGGGTGATGAGGAAAAGCCGGGCGAAAACGTCTCGTTCCGCCCGCTCGCGCTGCAGCTGACAACCGGCCCGCGGCCGATCACCGACAAGACGGTGGACGAGAGCGTGTTCGGCATCCGCGAACTCGTCTCGAACGGGTACGAGTGGGCCGACGGCCAGGACGACGCCTCGCGGACCAGGCTCAACGAGCGGCCTTCGGGCGGTCGCATCCTCCCGGTGACCGGGATGACGTACGAAATGCGCACGGTTCTCACCTTCACCCGAATTCCCGATAAGGCACCCGGAACCCCCTGGTGGAAAACCGATGATTCGATCGGCTTCCGGGTCGTGCTCGAGCCGCGGTAAGCCCCGGAGCCCGCGGACCGGGGCGCGGAGGTGGTGGCGGTCGGACGTGCCTTCGGGTATCCTCGCGGACGCCCCACCCGGATGACACCCATGCCCGACCCGAACAAGCCGCCCGCCGACGGCCCCCCGCCCGGAGTGCCGACATCCCGGGACCACGACGACACGGACCGGACCCCGTGGGTGAACGTGGCCCCGCTGGGCGCGCCCGCCCCCGTCCCCGAACCGGCGACGCCCCCCGGGGTGCCCCTGGCCCCGCCCCCGGGGTACGAACTCCTCGGCGTCCTCGGCCGCGGCGGGATGGGGGTCGTCTACCGTGCCCGCCAGATCGCCCTGAAGCGGGACGTGGCCCTCAAGGTGATGCAAGCCGGCGGACCCGCGGCCGAAGACCTGCGGCAGCGGTTCCTGGCCGAGGCCGAGGCGGTCGCCGCCATCAACCACCCGGGAGTGGTCCAGGTCCACGACTTCGGCACCTGGGACGGCCGGCCGTTCCTCGCCCTCGAACTCTGCACGGGCGGAACGCTCGCCCAGTCACTCCGCGAGGCGCCGGTCCTGCCGCCGCCGTACGCCGCCGCCCTGGTCGAGCGGGTGGCCCGCGGGGTGGCCGCCGCCCACGCCCGGGGGGTCGTCCACCGCGACCTCAAGCCGGCCAACATCCTGCTCGACGCCGGCGGCGCGCCCAAGGTCGCCGACTTCGGCCTGGCCAAGATCACCGCCGGCGTGGGCGGGTTGACCCGGTCCGGCGCGCTGCTCGGCACGCCGGGGTACATGAGCCCGGAGCAGGCCCGCGGGGGTGCCAAGCGGGTCGGCCCGGCGTCCGACGTGTACTCCCTCGGGGCCATCCTGTACGAGTGCCTGACCGGCCGCCCGCCGTTCCGCGGCGCCGTCCCGGCCGACACCCTCCAGCAGGTGCTCACCAGCGCCCCGGAGCCGGTCCGGTCCCTCAACCCGGCCGTCCCGGCCGAGCTCGAAGCCGTCTGCCTCAAGTGCCTGGAGAAGGACCCGGCGCGGCGGTACGCCTCGGCCGACGCGTTGGCCGACGCCCTGAAGACGTTCCGCGACGGCCGCCCCATGCCCGCCCCCGCGGCCGCGGGTCCGGGCCGGACGGGGGGAGTGTCGCGGCCGGTCCGCACCGTGGTGCTGACGGCCGCGGCGGCGATCGTCCTGACGGCCAGCGTCGCCACGGCCCTGGCCGCCTGGTCCGCCGGGCGGGAGCGGGAGGCGGTTCAGCGGGAGCGGCGGCTGGTCGGCAACTTCGTGCGGCACCTGGCCGACCGCCAGGGGCTCACCGAGGTCGAGCGGCGCGACCTCGTCCGGCAGTTCTGCACGGCCCACCCGGAGTACGAGCCGGCGGCCGTGGTGCAGGCGGTGCCGGGCTTCGCAGGCCCGCCCCCGGTCCGGGGCGGCGTAGACTGATACCCGATCGGGTTGAATCGTGACCATCCGACTCCGCGGCGCGAAGCCGCACGCGGCAACGGAACCACGTGAGTTGCCGCTTGCGGCTTCGCGCCGCGGAGTCGGACAATCACGGATGAAGACGATCTGGTATCAGTGGCGGCTTCCCGGCGAGGAGCAGTCATGAAGGCGACCCCGACGGCGACGGCGAAGGAGCTGGTCGAGGAACTCCGCGCGCTCGGAAGCGAGGGGTACCGCAAGGTGCTCCGCAACCACGGCGTTCCCGACCCGATGTTCGGCGTGAAGGTCGCGGACCTGAAGAAGATCGAGAAGCGGGTGAAGAAGGACTACCGACTGGCGCTCGACCTCTACGACACCGGAACCTACGACGCCCGCTACCTGGCCGGGCTGATCGCCGACGAGACGAGGATGACCGAGACGGACCTCCGCCACTGGCTGGCGACGGCCGACTGCGGGGCGACCTGCGAGTACGTCGTCGCCCGGGTCGCGGCGGAGACCGAACACGGGCGGGAGCTCGCGCTGGAGTGGATCGACGCGGCGGACGAGAACGCGGCCTCGGCCGGCTGGATGACGCTCGCGAGCCTCGTGTCCGTCACCGACGACGCCGACCTCGACCTCGACGAGCTGAAGGGTCTGCTGGCGCGGGTGGGGGGGTCGATCCACGCGCGGCCGAACCGGGTCCGGTACGCGATGAACGCCTTCGTGATCGCGGCCGGCAGTTACGTGCGCGCCCTCACCGCGCTGGCCATCAGGACGGGGAAGGCGGTCGGCGAGGTGGAGGTGGACATGGGCAAGACCGCGTGCAAGGTGCCGTTCGCCCCGGACTACATTCAGGTGGTCAAGGACCGGGGCACGATCGGGAAGAAGCGGAAGTCGGCCCGCTGCTGACGCGTCACGTCGTCGCCGGTTGGGTTTCGTCCGGCGGGTCCGTAGGCTCCTCCCGCTCCTCATACCACGTCCGGTTGATCCGTCCGTCATTCGTCCCGGGGCGCTGCCCCGGGCTATGCTGTCCCAGCCCTTCGGGCTGAAGAGGGCTCGCGGGTTTTCAGGCCAACGGCCTGGGACAGCATAGCCCGGGGCAACGCCCCGGGACGAATGACTCCGACCCCTCCGGCAGCGCGAACGCCAGCGCGTCGGCCTTCGCCCCGGGCGCGGGCGCGAACCGCGCAGCCCGACCACCAGCCGCGGCCGGCCGTCCGGCCCCGCCACCGACCGCGCCGCCCGCCACGCCTGCGTACGACGGAAGGGTAGGCGACGAGGGCGCGCATGAAGACCCCCGCCGGCCGGTCGCCCGGGTCGCCGGAAACGGTCCGTCACTGGCTCGAGCAGTTTGTTGAGGAGATGGAGGCGGACGAACCGATTCTGATGGATGATACCCCCCGCCGGCGGGGGGTGCTCGGTCGCTCCCGGAGCCACCTCACTTCTTCGCCTCGACCCGCACCTTCACGTCGACCGCGTCGGTCTTGAGGAGCTTGCCGGCCTTCTCGGAGACGGCGTTGGCGAGCAGCCCGCTCGGGTCGCACCCGGCCGCGATGGCGACGATCCGCCCGCCCTTCTCGATCAGGAAGTTGGTCGGCATCGACTTCGTCTGGAACTTGCCCCAGCTCTCCCCCTTCGGGTCCACGGCGTAGAGCACGTCGAGCTTCTTGTCGGCGGCGTACCCGGCCATCTTCGCGTCCGGCTCCTTGAAGACGTACAGGCTGATGAGCCCCTGCCCCTTGTACGCCCCGCTCAGCGTCTGGAAGTAGGCCAGTTCCTTGTCGCACCCCGAGCACCCGCACGTGAGGCGCACGAGGACCGGCCCCTTCGCGGTCAGCTCGGCGAGGTCGATGACCTTCCCGGTCGAGTCCTTGATCTTGAACTCCGGGGCGGTCTGGCCGACGGCGACCTTCGCGCGCGGGGCCGGGGCGACGTCGGCCGAGCTGGCGACCAGCGGGAACGGTGCGAGCAGCAGGATCGCGGCGAGCGAGCGGGTCATGAGTCCCTCGGAGCGGGCAGCAGGACGGGGGTTCGAGGCAGGAATTCAAGCGTACCACGGTGGCGGGAGCGGGGCCAGAACAATACTCGTGCGGGTAGAGCGGATGCGTCCCACCCCCACCCCGGAGTCGCCGCCGTGTCCCGCCTCCTCCTCGTGCCGGCCGCGCTGCTCGTCGCCCTCGCCGTCGCGGCCGACGGGCAGCCCGGCGATCCGTTCCCCGTCGCCGGCCTGCCGAAGTTGAAGCCGTTGGAACCGGCCGAGGCGGCGAAGGCGTTCGAGGTGCGGCCGGGGTTCCGCGTCGAGCTCGCCGCCGCGGAGCCGCTCGTCCGCTCCCCCGTGGCGATGGACTTCGACGAGAACGGCCGGCTCTACGTGGCCGAGTTCCCGGAGTACAACCAGTACGCGAACCCCACCCCGTCGAAGGCCCGCGGCTGCGTCAAGCTCCTCGAAGACACCGACGGCGACGGCCGGTTCGACCGGGCCACGGTGTTCGCGGAGCTCGACTCCCCGGTCGCGGTCGCGTGCTGGGGCGGCGGGGTGTTCGTCGGCGTGGTGCCGGACCTGTGGTACCTCAAGGACACCGACGGCGACGGCAAGGCGGACGTGCGGCGGAAGGTGCTGACCGGGTTCGACCGGGACAAGGCCGGCGAGGCAATGCTGAACTCGTTCCGGTGGGGGCCGGACAACCGCTTCCACGTCGCCACCGGCCTCGCGGGCGGCAACCTGAAGCCGGCGGACAGCCCCGACGCGAAGGCCGTGCTGGTGCGCCGCCAGAACATTCGGTTCGACCCCCGGACGGGCGGCTTCGAACCCACGAGCGGCGGCGGGCAGCACGGCCTGACACTCGACGACTGGGGCGACACGTTCGTCTGCGACAACAGCAACCCGATCGAGTTCCTCGCCTACGACGCGAAGTACGCGGCCCGCAACCCGTACGTGGTGGCCCCGTCGCCGGTCGTGGACGTGAACGCCGCGGGGCGGTACCCGCAGCTCCGCCGGATCAGCCCGCCCGAGCCGTGGCGCGAGGCCCGCACGCGGCTCCGCAAGGACAAGCTCGTGCCGGGCTCCGACGAGGGCGGGCAGCCGTTCGGGTTCTTCACCGGCGCGACCGGCGTGACGGTCTACCGCGGCGACGCCTTCCCGCCCGAGTTCCGCGGCAACATCTTCGTCGGCGAGGTGGCGAACAACCTCGTCTACCGGGCGCGGCTCGAACCGAAGGGGCTCGGCTGGTCGGCGGTGCGGGCGGACCGGGACCGCGAATTCCTGGCGTCGAAGGACGTGTGGTTCCGGCCCGTGCAGTTCGCCAACGCGCCGGACGGCTGCCTGTACGTGGTGGACATGTACCGCGAGATCATCGAGGGGGCGGCGTTCCTCCCGCCGCAACTCCTCGCGCTCGTGGACGTGGCCGGCGGCATCGACCGCGGGCGCGTCTGGCGCGTCGCCCCCGACGGGTTCGCGCGGCCGAAGGCCCCGCAGCTCGGGCGGGCGACGACCGCGGAACTCGTCGGCCTGCTCGGGCACACGAACGGCTGGCACCGCGACACCGCCGCCCGGCTGCTCTACGAGCGCCAGGACCGGGCCGCCGCCCCGGCCCTCCGCGCGCTCGCGGCGGGGTCGGAGTCGCCCCTCGCCCGCATGCACGCGCTCCACGCCCTCGACGGCCTCGGCGCGCTCACGGCCGGCGAGGTGGTCCCCGCCCTCGGCGACCCCGACCCGCGGGTGCGGGTCCACGCCCTGCGGCTCGCGGAGGGGTTCGGCCTGTCCGCGGGGCTGTCGCGGAAGTTGCAGGCACTCGCGGCCGACCCGGACCCGCGGGTGCGCTACCAGCTCGCGTTCACCCTCGGCGCGTTCCCCGGTGAGACGGCGACGACGGTGCTCACGGCCCTCGCCCGCCGGGATGCCGCCGACCCGTGGTTCCGCCTCGCGGTCCTCTGCTCGGTCGGCGACCGCGGCGGGGCGGTCTACTCCCGCCTGCTCCGCGGCCCGGACGGCCGGGGCGCGGGGACGACGGAGCTGCTCCTCGCGCTCGCGGCCCAGACGGCCGTGGCCAACCGGCCGGACGAGGTCGCCGAGGTGGTGAAGGGGATCGACGCGCTGCCCGACGCCGAGCGGCCGCTCGCCCGTCAACTGGTGCAGGCGTTCGTGGCGAAGCTGCCGCCGGCCGCCCGGCCGCGGTTCGCCGGACTCGCCGCTGGGAAGACCGGCGCGATCCTGAAGGAACTGCTCGCCGACGCCGCGAAGACCGCGGCGAACGAGGCGGCCACGCCCGCCGCCCGCGCGGCGGCGATCCGAACGCTCGGGCTGGGGTCGTTCGCCGACGCGAAGGCGCTGCTCGTCGCGGCGCTCGCCGTGCGCCAGCCGCCGGCGGCGCAGCTCGCCGCGCTCGAGGTGCTGGGCCGCTTCGACGCCGCGGAGGTTCCCGGGGTCGTGCTGACGGCGTGGCCGGGCATGAGCCCGCAGACCCGCGCCGCCGCCGCCGAAACGCTCCTCGCCCGCGCCGCCTGGGTGAACGCCCTCCTCGACGCGGTCGAGAAGGGCACCGTGCGGCCGACCGACCTCGACCCGGCCCGTGTTCAGGTACTCCTGCAATCGCTCGACGGCGCGGCCCGCACCCGGGCCGGGAAGCTGCTCGCAGGCGCAGGCCCGGCGCGCCGTGCGGAGGTCGTCGCGAAGTACCAGCGGGCGCTCGACCTCCCGGGCGACGCGGTCAAGGGGAAGGCGGCGTTCAAGGAGGCGTGCGCCGCGTGCCACAAGCTCGACGGCGTCGGCGAGGCGGTCGGGCCGGACTTGGCGTCGGTCAAGAACCGCGGCGCGGAGGCGGTGCTGACGAACATCCTCGACCCCAACCGAGAGGTGCTGCCGCAGTACTATTCGTACCTCCTCGTCACGGACGGCGACGTGATCCTCACCGGGATGATCGCCGCCGAGACGGCGAACACGGTCACGATCCGCAAGGCGGACGGGACGAGCGAGACGGTCCAGCGGGTGAACATCGCGTCGCTGCGGAGTACGGGGCTGTCGGCCATGCCCGAGGGGTTGGAGGACAAGCTCGACCTCCAGGCGGCGGCCGACCTGCTCGCGTACCTCCGCTCGATCCGCTGACCGATCCGTCGCACCGCCACTCGCCCGGCGTCAGCCGCCGAGTTCGGCGAGCAGCTTTCGGCCGAGGACCGGGTCGGTCATGTAGACGTAGGCGGCCAGCCCGTGCAGCCGCGCCGCCGTCTCGCCGTCCGGCGGCGGCTTCCCGACCTTGCGGTTGTGCAGCGCCGCCCGCAACTGCCGGCGCAGAGTCCGCGGCGTGCGCGGGGCGGCGTCGCCGTTCACGACCAGTCCGGTCACCGCCTGCCGCCCGCCGGGCCGCGCCACGCGCGTCTTCTCCGGGTGGACCCGAAAGCCTTCCGTCTCGACGACCCGCGTCACGCAGCCGATCAGCGCCCCGAGCCGCGGCGGGCCGGCGTGCGCCGCCGGCAGGCTGAACGTCAGGTCGTCGGCGTAGCGGGTGTAGCGCCAGCCGAGCTTCGCCGCCAGCCCGGTGAGCCGGCGGTCGAGCCGCAGGCACAGCGCGTTCGTCAGTGCCGGGCTGGTCGGCGCGCCCTGCGGCAGGCAGCGCGGGCCGAGGCTCACGTAGTACGTCGTGCCGTCGAGCGGCACGACCTCGCGCGGCGATTCGGTGCAGAGGAGCGCGAGCAGCGTGGCGACGCGCTCGCGGTAGCCGGCGCGGCGGAACACGCCCTTCACCCGCCGCCACGTCACCGTCGGGAAGAACTCCTTCACGTCCATCTTCAGGACGAGCTTCGCGTTCGTGTGTACGGCCGCGTTCGTGAGCGTGGACCGGCCGGCGAGGAACCCGTGCGCCGCGCCGTGGACCGGCAGGCGCTCGACGACGTTGTGCAGCACCCACGTCTGCGCCGCCTTGAGTCGCGGGAGCGGCGCCCAGATCGGGCGCTCGGAGCCGTCGCGCTTCGGGATGGCGAACCGGCGGTAGTGGAGCGACGTGGCCGCGTCGCGGTGGTACGTCAGGCCGCGGAGCTGCGCGACGGTGACGCCGAGCGCCTCGGCGAGCTGCGCCGGCGAGTCGAGCGGCGGCAGCTCGTTCTCGGCGGCACGCTCCTCGCTGTTCGGCGTGTCCCACTTGTCGGGTCCGGCGTCGTCCGACCAGTACACGCCGTCGCCGAGGTGGACGATGTGGGCGGCGCGGTACGCCCCCCACGCCTCGCGGGCCAGCGTCTCGCGCTCCGCCGCCTCCTGCTTGAGCGCCTTCTTGTACTGGTCCTTCTCGCGGTCGGACATCCCGTCCGCGTCGCGCCGCTCGACGAGGAACCCGCGCTCGCGCAGCTGCCCGTCGACGTAGGCGCGGACGCCGCCGGCCTGGTCGATCTGCCGCCAGAGGGTGAGCGGGTCTGTGCGCGGCGTGGTCATTCGTGGTCCGGCTCGGGTCTTGTAGGTCGGGCCGAGTCTTCGAGGCCCGACGCGGCGGAGCAATCGGCGACAGAGCGGTGCCCGAAAGCGCAGGCGCGCGTAGGTTCGGAGCCCGGCGGGCGCCTTCGCTAGCCCGGGGCGGGAGCCCCGGGCGGCCTGCCGCGGAGTTCGTGCCGCGTCGCCCCTTGTGACACCGCATCCGCCGCCCGGGGCTCCCGGCCCGGGCTAGCGAAGGCGCCCGCCGGGCTCCGTACCCACGTCGGCACCTGCGCCCCCGCGTCGGGCCTCGCAAAGCCTCGACCCGACCTACGGGAACCGCCTCACTCCGCCACCGCGTCGAGGTACCCCTTCGCCTGCAACTCCGTCACCCGGGCGAAGTACGCGCCGCGGGCCGCGGCCTCGTCGTTGAACCGCAGCGCCTGCACGCGCATCGGCTTCCCCGCCTCGCCCCAGCGGAGGCGGAGCCGGCGCCGCTCCAGCGACACCTGCACCACCGACTCCGCCCCGCCGGCCCGGCGGGTGAACGCCCGCGTCTCGAACGTCACCGCGTCGTCGGTCGCGGCCCGTTTCGCCTCGCGGTCGGCGTAGGCCAGCCGCAGTGCGATCAGGTGGACGCACGGCCCCGCCTTCAACCCCTGCTTGCGGAACGCGGCGCACGTGCACAACGCCCGCTTCACCTGCCCCTCGTCGGCGAGGAGCATCTGCGGGCGGTAGTCGCGCTTGTCCTCGGCCACCGACACCTCGCCGGTCAGCTCCAGCCCCTGCCCGGCGATGCGGTTCTCGGAGACGACCCGCACCGCGCCGCGGCGCGTCATCAGGTCGAACGCCACCTTCTCGCGCACGTTGCGGTACTGGAGTCGCGCCAGGTCGAGCGGGCCGGCGGCGAGCGGGCGGAGGCGGTACTTGCCGGCGGCGATGTCGAACATCAACTGCCCCTGCTGGCAGCCGAGCTGGAGCGTTTCGAGCAGCGCCGAACCCTTCACCCCGGTCTGCGCCGCGAGCGCCTTCGTGTCCGCCGCCCACACGCCGCCGGCGAGGGTGCCGACGACCTTCTTCAGCGACTCCGGCAGCTGCGTCTTGCGGGGCAGGAGCAGGTCGAAGCCGAGCGCCTGCGACCAGTTCGACCCGGTGAACCCGGTCAGGCCGAGTGTCAGCGTGATGTCACCGGCGCGGAACACCCAGAAGCTCGGCAGGCCGCTGCCGAGGAGGTACACGTCCACCGCCTCGACGAACGGGAGCAGCCGGCGCACGGTCATCAGCCGGCGCCGGCCCCACACGCGGACCACGCGCGCCGCCTTGCCGCGGAACACGTCGCCGGTGGCGGTCAGCACCGTCTCGCGCGGCTCGACGACCAGGCGCGGCGGCTCGGCCGGGACGAGCTCGAACCGCAGCCCGCGCCGCTTCCCCTTCTGGTCGGCGTTCATGCGCAGCGTGCGGAGCAGGTTGTACACGTCCACCGGGGCGAGGCGGCAGTGGTCGAACGGGAGCGTCGCCGCCGACTGCACCTGGAGGAACCCGCGGAGCCACGAGTCCGGCACGCGGATCTGTTTCTCGATCACCTCGCGCTCGCCGGCCGCGAGCCCCACGCCCTCGGCGCCGACCGACAGGCGCGTCGTCTTGTACCCGCGGACGCGCTGCACCCCGTCGTACAGCGCCGCGCTGAAGTCGATGTTCGTCGTCCCGCACGCGGTTTCTGCGGCCTCGTCGTCGAACGCCTTGCGGTCGAACGCGAGGCAGGCGTAGGTGCTCTCGTCCTTCCCGAACACCTCGAACATTACCTGGTCGGGGTGGACGGTGACGACCGGGTCGAGGATGCAGTAGGCGAGCGGGTCGTTGCGGAGGAGCCACGCGAAGTACGCCTGCTGCGCCTTCCACACGCTCTGCCCGGCGGTGTCGCGCTTCAGCCGTAGGTACGCGAGGTACGCGGTGCGGTCCTTCGGGACGTAGCGGTAGTCGGACCCGACGACGGCGTACAACGCCGACAGCGCCTCGCGGAACCGGAGCGGGTCCTTGACGTGAGCGGCGAACCGGACCGGCGGGCGGTCGAGGTTGCCGTACAGTTCCACGTCGGCGGCGTTGCCGGCGGTGGCGACGCGGCTGGCGCCGGCGTAGGCGAGGTGGGCCGGCGAGGCGGTGTCGCCGTCGGCCGGCGGGTCGGTGGTGGTGCTCATGCCGTCGCCCCTCCGACGTGCCGGGCCCGCTTCGACCGCCGCAGCGCCCGCCACGCCGCCTTCCGCACGTCGTCGCCGTCGCCGTCGCCCGCCCCGACCTCGGCCAGCACCGCCTCGGCCGGCGGCGCCGCCATCACGCCGAGCCCCTCGATCGCCCCGAGCCGCGCCGCCTCCGGCTTCTTGCGGTCCTTCGCCACCGCCGCGAGCGCCGCCACGTCCCTCCCCGCGATCACCACCGGCAGCGCCACCGACTGCGTGTGAACCTGCGCGACGGCGCTCCGCACGAACGCCGCCGCGGCGGGCAGCTCGCGCCCCGCGACCAGGCGGGTGAAGCTCGGCCGGTCGGACGCGAGCGCGCCGAGCAGGGCCGCGGCGCGGGCGGGGTCGTGGCGGGACAGCACCGCGGCGGCGCTCTCGCGCACGACCGGGTCGGTGCCGCGGGCGAGCGTGTCCATCGCGGCGAGCACCGCCTCGGTCGGCGCGGCCGCCGCGAGCGCACGCACGGCGTCGTGCCGCACCGGGCGGAAGAGCGGGTCGTCGGGCCGCGACGCGGCGAGTTCGGCGGCACGGTCGGCGGCGCCGAGCCGACACGCGGCCCACGCCAGCGCCCGCAGCGCGTCGGTGACCGGCGCGAGGGCGGCGTGATCCTGTTCGCCCCGGACCTTCCGCCGCCGCTCGTCCCACGCCGCCGCCCACTTCGCCAGCGCCGCGGCGAGCGCCTTCGTCGTTGCGGCATCGCCGACTCCGGCGCGGCCGAGCAGCCGAGCCGCGAGGCGGACGGTGCCCTCGTTCGCGCTCGCCAGCGCCGACAGCGCGTCCTTCGCCGGGATCGCGGCGCGGGAAAGTAGGCTCGATTCCAACACATCTTGCACTGCGTCCGTGCAGTGCGGAAAGAGATCCAACAGGCGGAGTGCGTCGCCGCGGTCGAACAACGCCTTGTACACGTCCTCCCCGAAGCGGGCAGGATCACTCAGCCAGAATTCTGCAGCGTCCTGCTGGATCAGAGCGTAGTGGGGTTCCAGCGAGTTGGGGCCGAAGATACGGCGGGCACCGTGAAACGCGCTTTCAAGCACGGGCTCCTCGTTCGCCGTGCGCAACACCTTCAGCAACAGGTCGCGGTTGGCCGGCTCGTCCTTGAAACCCAGTTGCGTGATCGCCGTCTCGCGGGCGAGCCAGTTCTGTCTGTCCGCGGCGCGCCGGCGAATCAGCTGCCAGCCGGCCGTGCTGTCGAACCAGCGCAGGCCGACGAGCGCCCGCACCGCCACGCCGCCGTTGCCCTTCGCCAGCCGTTCGAGGAGCCGGCCGATCTTCTCCGCGTCGGGCGAGCGGCGCAGGTGGCCGATCGCCTCCGCGGCCGGCTCCTGCAGCGCGTGGCCGTCCTCGCCGGCGAGGCGAAGGAGCACGTCCAGGGCGCGGGCGTCGCCGAGCTCGCCGAGGGCGAGCACGGCCCGGGCCCGCAGCCCCACGTCGTCGAGGTAGTCGATCGCCGAGAGGAGGACGTTGATGCCGTCGGCGCGGCCGCCGCGCGTGAGCCCCTCGGCGGCGAGGAACTGCGTCGTCGCGTCCTTGTGCTTGAGTGAGCGCAACAATGCGTCGGCCGGGGCGCCGCGGTGCTTGAAGCGCCAACCCAGCGCGGTCGTCGCCGCGCGGCGCAGCTCCGGGTCGGGGTTCGCGGTCAGCAGCGCGAGCGGCTCGTCCACCTCCGGCCCGCGGCACCAGCGCGCCGCCGGCAGCAGGCTCGTTACGAACACGTCCGCCACCGCGGCGACGGCCCGGTCGAGCAGGCGGGCCAGTAGCGCCGCGCGGCGCGGGTGCTGCTTCTCTTCCCAGGCGCGGTCCGGGCGCTCGTCGTTCGGGTCGTCGATCGCCTGGTCGAACCCGCTCGCCGTGAGGACGGCGTCGAACGCCGCGGCGCGCCACTCCTTCTTGCGGGCCGCGAGGTCGAACAGGCGGTCGGCGACCTCCGGCCGCCGCGCCGCGCCCGCCGCCGCGAGCAACGCCGCGGCCGGGGCGGTGCCGGCGGGGTCGGTCTCGATCCGGTCGAGGAACGCCGCGGCGGCGCGCGGGTCGTTCAACTGCTGAACAGCCTCGATCAGCTTCGTCTGCCGGCCGGGCTCGTCGGCCTCGCGGAGCAGGGTGACGAGCGCGTCGAACGCCGCCGCGTCGCGCTTCGCCGCCAGCTCGAACGCCGCCGCCTCGCGCACCGGGCGGTAGCGCGACCCGAGCGCCGCGCGCAGCGCCTGCTGCGCGTCGGCCGACTTCTCGTAGTCGCCGGCGAGCCACTGCACCGCCTGCCGGCGCAGCGGGTCGTGGGCAGCGGCGAGCGCGGCCGCCGCCACCGGCACCAGCCCGCGCCGGGCCGCCAGTAGCTTCGCCGCCTCGGCCGCCAGGTCGTCGGCGCGGGCGAGAAGGACGCGCTCGAGTACCGCGTCGCCGTCGGCGGCCGATGTGCCGTCAGAGAGGAGTTCGAGACCCTTCACGCCGAGGTCGGTGTGGCCGACCTCGAGCACCTCGGCGCCGAGGCGGGTGCGGTCGAAGCCGAGCGCCAGCAGTTGGTCGAACGCCTGAAAGCGGACCGGCTGGTTCGGGTCGGCGAGTGCTTGCAGGAGCACCGGGAAAGCGGCCGGGCGGTACGCGGCGTCGGCGGTGGCGACCGCGAGCACCCGCGCCAGCGCCGTCTGCCGCACCCGCGCCACCGCCGGCGTCGCCGTCGTGCTCCCCTGCTCGCGGACGAGTCCGATGTACGCGCCGAACGCCAGCTCCTTCGCCTCGGCGGCGGTCAGCCGCGACGCGGCCCGGAGCGGCGCGGCACGTTCGGCGGCGGCGATGTCGGCGGCGAAGCGTTTGGCGAACACGTCCCACGCCAGGGTCCAGCCGGCCTGCTCCTTCCCGGCGAGCCACGCGAGCAGCCCGACCGCCCGCGCCCGGAGCGGCGGCGCGGCGCCGGCCAGCACCGCGGCGAGGGCGTCCACCGTCCCGGGCGGAATCTCCCACGGCGTGTCGCCGCCGCGGTCGTTGACGAGTTCGACGACGAACGTGCGGAACGCGGCCGGGTCGGGGTAGAGTTCCAACCCCTGCGCCCCGGCGAGGCGCGTCCGCGGCGCCTTCGCCGACAGGCACTCGAGGCAGCGCCGCGCGTCGCCGGACTGGTTGCGCAGCTCCGCCAGCATCTCGACGAGCCGCGCCGCCGTGCGGACGCCCTCGTCCGCGTGGTCGAGCAGCACGGCGACGACGCGCTCGCCGGCCGCGCCGAGCGCGACGGCCGCGCCGAGCACGTCGCGGGGCGGCAGCTCCGGCGCGAACAGCCGGCCGACCACCGCGGCGTCGCCGAGCCGCGCCAGGCCCAGCACCGCCGGCTGCCGCACGCCCGGGTCGGCGTGCGCGAGCATGGCGCGGAGCACGTCCGCGGCGTCGGGCGACGCGACCCCGGCGAGCGTACCCGCGGCGGCCGCGCGGACCGGGCCGTGCTTGCTGTCCAGCAGCGGGCGGACGGCGGGGACGGCGGCGGGGTCGGCGAGCTCGGCCAGCCCGCCCAGCGCCGCCTCGGTCGCGTCGCGCCACGCCGCCACGCGCTCCGCTTCGAGCGGCTCCGGCGCGAGAACCAGCGCCAGCAGCGGGGCCAGCGCCGCCGGGTCGCCGTGCCGCGCGAGCGCCGCCGCGGCGCGGGCGCGCACGTCGGCGTGCGGGGTGGTCAGCGCCTCCACCAACTCCACGCGGGCGTCCTCGTCCACGAGCGCGGACAGCGCCAGCAAACGGTTGTCGCGGTCGGCGTCGGCGAGCGCCCAGACGAGCAGCGCCTGCGCCGGCTTCGAGTGCTTCTTCTCCAGCGCGTCGATCGCCGCGAGCCGCGTGTCGGCGTGGCGCGACGCCAGCGCCGCCGACAGCGGCGTCAGCTCCTTCGTCTTCCGCGTCGCCTGGGTGAACGCCTCCGCCCGCAGCGCCGGGTCGGGGTCGTTGAAGAAGTCGAGGACGAACGCGGGCGCCCACGGCTCGTCGGGCACGGCCGCGGCCTCGGTCAGCACCTCGCGGCGCACGTCGGCGTGCGCCGACCGGCGGGCGAAGCGGAGCCCGGCCTCGCCGGCGCCGAGCTTCAGCACCGCCTTCCACGCCTCGGTCCGCACCGCCGGCGCGTCGTCGTCGAGCGCCCGCGCCAGCAGCGCCCACGCGGGCGCGGCCGCCGCGTCGGGCGCGCCGCCCGGCGGGTCGCGGCGCACCACCTCGACCAGCGTCTGCAGCCCGCGGCGGCGCACGTCCTCGGCCGCGGCCGTCAGCCCCGACTCGGCGACGGCGAGCGGCGCCGCCGCCTCGATCCGCGCCAGCGCCGTGTACGCCGCGTCGCGCACCGACGTGTCCGGGTCGAACAGCAGCGACCGCAGTCGAGCCGCGGCCCGGGGGTCGTTGAGCGTGGCGAGCGCCCGGCACACGTCCACGCGCGCCGCGGCGTTCTCCTCGCGGCTGAGCTGGATCAGGAGCCCGAACGCCCGCGCGTCGCCCAGCGTCGCCAGCGCCCGCGCCCCGCGGAGGCAGGTGTCCAGCGCCCGCGCCGCCGTCGCCTGGAGCGGCACGTCGTAGTCGGCCGCGTCGAGTACGGCGGCGGCCGCGGCCGGCTTCTCGGCCTTGTCGAGCTCGGCGAGCTGGCGGTGCAGCTCGTCGTCGGCCGCGCGCAGCGCCCGCGCCAGGGCCGGCCGCGCGAGCACGGTGAGGAGGAACGCGGCGCGGCGGACGCCGGAATCGTCGTCCTCCAGGCGGCGGCGGACGGCGGCGGTGGCGCGCGGGTCGGCGAGCTGGTTCCGCTCGAAGAACCGCACCAGCGCCGCGGCGCGCACGTCGCCGTGCTTCGACCCCAGCGCCGCCAGCCCGGCCTCGGGCGACGGCGCGGGGAAGACGGCTTCGAGCCCCGCGATCGCGGCCTTCCGCACGTCCCACGCGGCGTGGTCGAGCGCGTCGGTGAGGCGGGCGAGCGCCTGGTCGTCGCGCGCCGCCAGCGGCCCCAGCGCCGCCACCGCCAGCACGCCCACGTCCGGCTTGCCGGCCTTCAGCGCCAGGTCGATCGGCTTGAGGCTGTCGGCGCCGAGGTGCTTCTGCAACCCGCGGAACGCCTCGACGCGGACCTTCTCGTCCTTGTGCCGAACCGCGGCTTCGAGCAGCGCCACCGCCCGCGGGTTCGGCGACGCGGCGACGAGCTGCGCGGCGAGGAGCCGCAGTTGGTGGTCCGGGTCGGCGTCGAGGCGGGCGGCGAGCAGGTCGAGGCCGGCGGCGTCGGCCCACGCGGCGGCGTCGCGCAGCGCCTTCTCGCGCCGCTTCGCGTCGCCCTGTCCGGCCTCGTGCTTCGCGCGATCGACCGCGCCGTACACGCGGCCGACGGCCGCGCCGAACCGGCCGTCGGCGTCGAGCTCGACGAAGCGGATGGTGTCGTCGTCGCAGGCCACAGCCAGGCGCGGCTGGTTGTAGACCGTCACGACCGCGAGCGCGACGACCTTGCCGACGCCGTCCTTGAGCGCCGCCGGCTTCACCGCGCCGGCGCGCGGCCACGTCTTCAGCGCCGCGTCGCGGCCGCCGGTGACGAGGCGGTCGCCGGTCGGCGTCAGCAGCATCGCCGTTACGAGGTCTTCGTGGGCGTTGTCGCGGCCCTTGTCCTCGGGTTCGAGCCGGCCGCGGGCGTGCGTGCTGAGGAGCTTGTGGTCGCCGCCGGCCGAGAAGAATCGCAGCTCCTCCGGCTCGAACAGCAGCGCCGTCACGGCACCGTCGTGCAACCGCTCGGCGTCCGAGCGATCGAAGTCGGCGCGGTCCTGGCCGTCGAACACGGCCACGGTGCCCTTCTCGGTCCCGGCGGCGAGCCACTGGCCGGAGCGGTCGGCCGCGAGGCACGTCCCGCGGTCGGGCAGGTCGAGCGCTTGCAGCACCTTGCCGTCGGCCCGCGACACGAGAAGGAGAGTCGCGCCGCTCAGCACCGCGAGGCGGTCGCCGGCCGCGACGACGAGCGCCGCGAGCGGTGCGTCGAACGGGCCGGCGAGCGGCTTCGGCGCACCGCTGGCGGCGACGTACACGCGGCGGTCGGTGCCGGCGACGTAGACGTGATCGCCATCGACCGCGAGAGCCACGCCGCCGCACGGCAGCGGTTGCTCGGTCAGGGTGAGCGAGTCGGCGTCGAGGCGGAACAGCGCAGTCGGCTGCCCCTCCGGGTGTTCGGTGACGAACACGACCGTGCCGCCGGCGCCGGCCGCGGCGCGGAAGTTCCCGCGGTACGTCAGGTGTTTCTCGCCGGTGCCGCCGGCCGGCTTCCCGAACGGCACGACAGCCAGCTCGGGGGCCGCGCTGCCGAGCTTCCCCGCCAGCGCCTCAATCTGCGCCTCGACCGCCGCCCGCTGCTCCGGCGGGAGCTGGGCGAGCATGGCGCGCATCTGCTCCGTGCGCCGGCGGATCAGGTCCTGCATCTCCGGCGTCATGGCGGCCCCGCCTTCAGCTCCGGGTGGCGGTGGCGGACGCGGGTGACGGCGACGAGGCACGCCGCCCGCTCGCTCGCCCCGCGCGAGTGCAGGAACTCGTCGAGGAGCGGAAGCACCCCGGCGGCGAACTCGCGGTCCTCGGTCGCCAGGTCGCGCATCACCTCGATCAGGTCGAGCTTCGCCCGCCGCGCCGGCAGCGGCCGGTTCGCCACCGCCCGCGCCTCCGGCTTCCTCACCCCGTCCGGTGACGCCGCGGTGTCACCGTCGTCGCTCGCGTCGTGCGCGGCCTTCTCGGGCGGCCCCGGCGGCACCTCGAACAGCACGCGGCGCAGGAACTGGGCCAGCGTCGGCCGCCCGGCGGGCCACTGCGGCGGCCGGGCCGGCACGCCGTCGCCGCGCGTCGCCGCCAGCTCCGCGGCGGCCTTCTTCGCCTTCGCGCCGATCTCGGGGGCGGGGACGGTCGGCGGCTTCCAGTCGGCCGTCACGCCGCGGTCGCGGTACGCCGCCCACAGCGCCCGGATGACGAACGCCCGCACCCGGCGGTCGGGGCTCTCGGTCAGGCGGAACAGCTCGTCGGGCACGCGGAACCGCGGGACGCGGTTGATGAGTTCCATGCCCAGCGCCCGCGTCTCCGGGTCGGCGGCCTCGCAGAAGCGGTACGCCGCGGCCGGCTCCAGCTTCGCCGGGTCGAGGCGGAAGGCGCGGGTCTCGGGGGCGTCGGCGGCGAGCAGCGCCTGGGCCACGAACCGGCGCACGTCGGCGAACGGCAGCTCGCTCATCCACACCAGCGCGTCCACGTCGGGGTTCCAGCGGGCGAACTCCCACCGGGCGAGGTCGAGGGCGAACTCGCGGAGCGGGCGGCGCGTCTCGGCGAACAGCACCGACACCCGCGCCCACGTCAGGAACGACGGCGGCACCTCCGTCCCGGGATCGACCGGGCGGTCCGTCAACTGCTGGCCGATGACCGGGTGGTGGCGGCGGACGTACAGCCGGGCGAACTTGCCGACCGGCGCGTCGGCCGGGCCGGGCGCGACGGCGAGCTCCCACAGCCGCTCGCAGCCCGCGAGCGTCGCGTCGGCCGTCGCCTCCCGCTGCTGGCCGACGAGCATCTGCAGGAACATCGTCTCGGAGACGATGCGGATGTTCGCGCCGGCCTCGTTCAGCTGCTCCGCCTTGACCTGCTTCGACCCCTTCTTCCCCTGCCCGTACAGCGGCGAACCCTCGTCGCCGATGACGAGGTAGTGGAGGTTCTTCGTCACCGACCCGGAGACCGTGCCGTTCGCGCCCTTCACCTTCGCCTCGGCGTCGTCGCGCGTCATCGACGACAGCTTGCCGGTGAACAGGAACGAGGCACGCTGGAGGTCTACTGTGATGGGTGCCTGCCCAGGGACCGCAGTCCCTGGGCTTTGTTGGGCGGGAGCGAAATCCGCCGGCGCGAAGGCGCGGATCAGCGTGTCGACGGCGAAGTCGTGGTACGCCGGCTCGGTGCGCGCCACCAGCCGCATCAGCCAGTCGAACCCGAGGTCGAGCGGCGGGAATTTGCGCACGTCGCGCATCCAGGTCAGCACCACGCCGGAGGCGTACTCGGCGAACACGAGCTCCGCCGCCCACGCCGGGCCGGACGCCCGCAGCGCCGCGAGCCACGGGTCGGCCTCGTAGTCCGGGTGGAAGGCGAGCGACTTCCAGAAGTCGGTGCCGAGCGTCGCCGGCTTCAGCTTCCCCTGCTCGATCCAGTTCACGACGACCGCCCAACCCCCCGGCGCCAGCGCCAGCCAGCGGAGGGCGTCGCGGTCGAGCGTGTCGAGGTCGAAGCGGGCCAGCTCCTTCGCCACCTTGTCCACGCGGCGCTGGTGGTTCCCGTCGGCGAGGTCGAGGCGCTTCAGGACGCCGACGTAGAACGCCGGGCCGAGCGCCGCCGGGGTGTGAGTCTTCGGCAGCAGCCACCACGCGAAGCTGAACGCCTTTTCGCTCGGCGTCAGGAGGCGGTCGGCGAACCACGCCGGCGTCAGCTCGGCGGCGCCGAACGCCTTCTGGATCACCTCCGCGGCGTAGACGTGGCCGTGCTCGCTGTCGAGCAACTCGCCCCACGCCGCGAGACCGACTTCGGTGCGCGGGTCGCGCTCGCCGAGGAGGTCGCGGGCCAGCTTCCGTACCGCGTCGTGGGCGTTGTTCGCCAGCCGCACGAGGTCGGCCACCGACAGGTCGCGGGCGTGGGTGCGGGCGTAGTCGGCGGCGTAGGCGCGGGCGGTGGTGCTCGGCGAGTCGAGGAGCCGGAGCACCGCGGCGTGGAGGCCGTTGGCGCGGAACCCGGCCTGCTCGAACGTCGGCACGTTCTGCAGCAGCCACACCACGAACTCGTCGATCGCGGCGCTCCGCACGCCGACGAGGCGCACCACCCACACGGGCTCCACGTCGCGCAGCGCCGCGCGGAAGTCGGCCTTCAGGCCGGCGGCGGCGAAGGCGCGGACGGCGTCGGCCTTCGCGCGCTCCAGCAGCGTGAACAGCGGCCGCGGGCTCCGCTTCCACAGGTCGCCGAACGCCCGGTCCTTGATGCGGTCCGGCGCCGGGTACTCGTGCCACCCGAACGTGAAGCGCGACCGGCCGTACTTCTTCGAGTCGTGGAAGAAGACGTGGTTGGCGACCCAGGTGCCGCGCCAGTTGGTGTCGTCCGGGTAGCGGCTGAGCACGTCCACCGCGGTGTCGGCATAAGTGGCGGGGAGCTGCACGGCGGTGCGGCGGAGGAACCGCCACGCCCGACGCGCCAGGTACGCGAGCGTCGCCCCGCTGACTTCTCGGCCGGGCCGGTGCTGGGCCGCCTCGGCGTCGAACCGGGCGGCGAGCGCGCCGTACACCGCGGTGTCGGGCTTCGCTTCCGCCTCCTTGAAGACGCGCTTCAGTGCGCGCCACGGGCCGTAGGCGAGCGGCACGGTCTCGATCACCTCGAGCAGGCACGACCGGGCGAACGGGTCGTCGGCGGTCCACAGGTCGAGGATGACGGTGTGGAGCCGTAGGCGGTCGGGCAGCGGCACCTCGGCGTCGGGGGCTTCGAGCGCCTTCAGCAGTTCGACGCGCTGGTGGGCCTGCTCTTCCTTGGACTTGCGGCGGAAGTGGTAGTCGCGGCCGAGCCGGCGGAAGGTGTCGAGCGTGATTGCCCCGTCGCGGACCGGCTGGTCGGGCGGCGGATCGGGCTGGGCCGCGAGCCGCGCGACGAGGCGCGGCAGTTCGGGGTCGCGGGCGTCCCACGCGCGGCGGACGTCGGCGAGGGTGAGGGTGGCGGCCACGGAACCCCCGCGGGTGGTCGAGAAAAGCGCCCGTGCGGGATGGGTTGTCCCGCACGGGCCGTCGGTCGGGGCGGTCTACTACCTGACCTGGGACGTGGAAGGCTCACGGACCCGCCGGGCTGGGGGTGCAGTACCCCGCGGCCGAACCACGAACGGCGGGGTTGATCCAGACGGCCGCGGGGTACTGCACCCCCAGCCCGATAGCGGGTCTGGAACAGCCTTCCTCGGGATGTATGCCGGGCCATACGCTCGGGTGACGCAACATCACCCCGCTGCAGAGCAGCCGAGCTAAACCGATGACCTCCGACCGACGTGAGACGAGTTCTACCCGCGGCGGGCGCGGCGAGCAAGCAGCGCAGTGAGAAAAACGAGTCGGGCCGACTTCCGCACGACCGGGATGAGGCGAACGCCCGTATGGGGTGGTGAACCCCACCGGGGCCGAACTTCTGGTATCATCCGTCACGACCGGCGAGACCCGCCGGGCCGATCGACCGTCACCCCTCTCGCCCCCAGGTGCGTCATGGCCCACCACCATCGATCCTCGGTCGCAGGACTCGTCGCCGCACTGGCCCTCGGGCTCGTCCTGGTCGCGTCGGGGGCCGCCGGCGGGGACGAGCCGCCGGGCAAGGCGGCGCGCCCGACCCGGGTGGAGGCCGAACTGACCCGCTTCCGCGCGCTCGAGCCGGACGACCGGCTGAAGCTCGTCGCGAAGCTCGCGGGGGCGACCGAGCCGTTCACCGCGGTCCGGCGCGGCGACCTCGCCGGCGCCGTCGTCGAGCGCGGCACGATCGAGCCGGTCGACTACGCCGACCTGACCTGCCAGCTGAAGGCCCGGGGCAAGGAGGGAGCGGCCGCCGCGACGCTCCTGTGGGTCGTCGAGGACGGGACCATGGTCAAGAAGGGGGATCGCGTCCTGCTCCTGGACGACGCCGCGGTCCAAGACCGGCACCGGGCCGCGGCGGCGAAGGTGAAGGAGGCGGACGACGCACTCGCCACAGCCGCCGAGGCCGTGCGGGTCGTCCAAAAGGAGGCGGCGATCGCGGTCAAGCTGGCCGAGATCGAGGTCAAGCTGGCCGAGATCGAGCTGCGAACCCTTCCCGCGGGGCCGGCGCGGGAGGCGTCGGAGCTGAAGGTCGAGCGGGCGAAGCTGCGGCTCGACCGGGCCGGGCTGCGCGGTAAGACGAGGCTCGCACAGGCCGAGGCGGAGCAGCGGGCGCGGGCGGGCGCGCGGGACGCGGAGGTCGGGCGGCGGAAGGAGGCCGAGGACGAGCTGAAGCTGTGTTCGCTCGTCGCGCCGCTGGACGGGATGGCGGTGTACCACGTCGCCCGGGCGGGGCGGTTCGGCGGCGGGCTGCCGCCCCTCGCGGCGGGCGAGGCCGTGCGCGAGGGGCAGAAGCTGGTCCGCGTGGTCGGCCTGAAGCAGTTCGCCACCGGCACCCGGGTCCACGAGTCGCAGGTCGCGGCGGTCCGCGTCGGCCAGGCGGTGCGGGTGCGCGTGGACGCGTTCCCCGCGCGGGATCTGCGCGGGACGGTGGCGCAGGTCTCGCCCGTCGCCTCGGCGCCCGACTGGCTGGCGGCGAACGTCAAGGTGTACCCGGTGACGGTGACGATCGAGGACCCGCCCCCCGGCCTGAAGCCGGAGATGACCTGCGAGGTGCGGGTCGCGACCGGAGAGCGCAAGGGCCTGCTGCTGGTGCCGCTGACGGCGGTCGTGGTGGCCGGCCGCGACCGCGTCTGCTTCGTCAAGTCGGGCCAGGGGCTCCAGGAGCGGAGGGTCGTCACCGGCGCGGTCGGCGAGACGACGGTCGAGATCCGCGAGGGGCTGAGGGAGGGCGACCTCGTGGCCGCCGACCTGCCGGCGCTCCTCGTGCGGCCGTAGCCCCGTCCCACTGATACTAAACCCCGTAGTTTCAAGTTCGGCGTGGCACCGGGGTTTTCAGGCCGAAGGCCTGACAGCCCTCAGCCCAGGGCAAGGGTGCGCAGCACCCGCCGCCCTGGGTTACGCGGCGCGAACCACCCCGCAGGCTGAAGGCCTGCCAGCCGGCTGGCAGGCCTTCAGCCTGCACGGCCCTTCGCCCCCGCACCCAGGGCGGCGGCCCTTCGGGCCTTGCCCTGGGCTGAGGGCTGTCAGGCCTTCGGCCTGAAAACCCCGGTGCCACGCCGAACTTGAAACTACTGAAACCGGGTTGATCGGTAGCCGCGGCGCGTCCCGGGGCGTTGCCCCGGGCTATGCTGTCCCAGCCCTTCGGGCTGAAGAGGAGCCGCTGGTTTTCAGGCCAACGGCCTGGGACAACATAGCCCGGGGCAACGCCCCGGGACGGTTACGGATCAACCGGGTGTGGTATGACGCGCGACCCGGCCGCTACGCCGATTGCGTGGGGGTGGCTCGCGGGGTATTCTTCCCACCACTCCACCCCACCTCAAAGGCCCAATCATGCCCGACCTGGCCGACGGCGAGACGTTCGAGATGAAGGGCTCCGGGGCGAAGCCGTACCAGCTCCGGAACGTCGGCGGGCTCTACTCCTGCACCTGCCCGGCGTGGCGGAACCAATCGGCCGCGATCGAGCGGCGGACGTGCAAGCACCTCCGCAAGCTCCGCGGGGACGCCGCCGAGGAGGCCCGCCTCGGCGCGGCGCTGCCGCAGAAGCCGGCCGCGGCCGGCGGCGAGGGCGCCGGCCCGCCGGTCCTCCTCGCCGAGACGTGGGACAACGCCCGCGACCTCGCCGGGTGGTGGATGAGCGAGAAGCTCGACGGGGTGCGGGCGTACTGGGACGGCAAGCAGTTCGTCTCCCGCCAGGGGAACCTCTACCACGCCCCGGACTGGTTCGTCGAGGGGCTCCCCGGCGTGCCGCTCGACGGCGAACTGTGGGTCGCCCGGAAGGCGTTCCAGCGGACGGTCGGCATCGTCCGCCGGCAGGACAAGCCGGACACCTGGAAGGAGGTGCGGTTCCTGGTGTTCGACGCCCCGGCCGCGGGCGGGGCGTTCGAGGAACGGGTCGCCTACCTCCGGGACGGCCTCGCGGGGTGGAAGGCGGGGTTCGCGGCGCTGCACCCCCACCAGCTGTGCCGCGGCGTCGATCACCTGCGCGACGAGCTGGCGCGGGTGGAGGGGCTCGGCGGGGAGGGGCTGATGCTCCGCGAGCCCGGGTCGCGGTACGAGGCCGGGCGGTCGGGCACGCTGGTGAAGGTGAAGACCTTCCGGGACGACGAGGCGGTGGTGGTCGGGCACGAGCCGGGGAAGGGCCGGCACGCCGGCCGGCTCGGGGCGCTGGCGGTTCGGCTGGCCACCGGCAAGGTGTTCAGCGTCGGGACGGGGTTCACGGACCGGGAGCGGCAGAGCCCCCCGCCGGTCGGGGCGACGATCACCTTCCGGTACCAGGAGCTGTCGGACGGGGGGATCCCGCGGTTCCCGAGCTACGTCGGGCTCCGGACGGACGCCGCGGCCCTCGCCCCCCCTCGCGGTTGAGGCCGCGGGCGCCCCGTACCCGGCCGCCACGACCCGACGACGTGCCCCCGCTCACCCGAACCCGACACCGACACTCGGCGACCTCGCGACCGGGTGATGACCGCGGCGTGGGCGGCGAGGTCGCTCGCGGGGCGGCGTTGCGGGTCGCGACGCGTGAGGCCGTCGAGGCCGCCGTCGCGGTATCTGGCTGTTCGTGATACAGCCCGAGTGGGTGCGGACCGCCGCCATCGCTTATGCCCGCAGGCTCATCGCGAGTCGCGATCAGATCGAGCCGCCGAAGTCGGAAGGCTCACGTTGACCCCCTCGGTTTAACGGCTGATCGGCTCGGTCGCGTAGATCGTGAGGAAGTGCTCGGCCCGCGAGCACGCGACGTCGAGGTCGGCCACCGAGCCGTCAAGCATCCAGCTCAGGCCGGACGCCCGAGGGGGACGGTGATCCCGGGGAACCGGTCCTGGCGGACCGGCAGTCGACGGGTCCGGGCCGGGTCGACCGGCACCCGCATCAGTTCCCGCACCCGCTCGACCTCCCGCGCCGCGATCCGGATCCGCCCCTGCCCCCTCGCCCCGGTCTGGAAGAACTCCACCGTCACCGGCCGGCCGCGGAGGACGAACAGCCCCCGCCGCGACCGGCCGAGCCAGTCGTACAGGGTGGTGGCCGTGACCCCGCGGCGGGCGGCCGCCTGCCGCGGGGTCAGCATCTCCTCGTCCGCCATCGGCGCCGCACCCGCCCCCCCACGCCGGACCCTCCGCCCGGTTGGTGGTGCTGGGATTGTCCCCGCCCCCGGTCGCTCCCTGGTCCCGCCACGCGACCCGCGCGGAATGCCGCGTCACCTCGGACCGGCCGCGGACCGCGACAATAAACCGGAAAAATGACCTCCCGAACACGCCCACCCGCCGGCACTTGCGCCGCGGCGGGTGCCGATCGGACCATCCTGCCCTTTACAGCAGCCGCGGCCTGTCGCACAGCGGGTCGGGGTTCAAGCTGATCGAGTTGCTGGTGGTCATCGCCATCATCGCCATCCTGATCGGGGTCCTCCTGCCGGCCGTCCAGAAGGTCCGCGAGGCGGCGGCGCGGGCGCAGTGCCAGAACAACCTCAAGCAGTTCGGGCTGGCCCTCCACAACTACGCCGGGAACAACTCGGACCGGTTCCCGGCCAGCCGGATCACCGTCGCCGGCGACGCCAAGTTCCGGTCGTGGACGCCGATCGCCCTGGCCTACGTCGAGCAGGACAACGTCGGCCGGCTGTGGAACAACTCGGTGTAGTGGAACACCGGCACCAACCTGAACACCCCCAGGGTCGGCGGCCGGGGACGAGGCCGGCGGCGCCCTCCAGAAGGTGACGGACACGCCGATCCTGGCGATCACCGACGGCACCTCGAACACCTTCCTGATCGCCGAGGACGCCGGGCGGCCGAGCCTGTTCCAGAAGGGGAAGAATACCGGGTCGAGCACCGCCGACGGGTGGGGTGGGCCGACCCGGACTGCGGGTTCCGCGTCGACGGGGTCCAGGGGACCTCGTGACCACCGGCGGCACGTGCATCATCAACTGCACCAACGACAGCGAGTTCTACGCCTTCCACACCGGCGGCATCAACGGCGCCCCGGCCGACGGGCCGGCCCGGGTTCACCCCGCGGGGCTTCCGGCCGTGACGGCGAGCAGCGCGGCGCGGGCGGCGCCGGCGTCGGCGTGGCGGGCCTCCGGGTCGGGGGCGAGCATCCGGCGCAGCACCCCGGCCAGCGCCGGCGGCAAGCCCGCCGGGAGCCGCGGCTGGGGGCGCGACTCGCCCGCCAGCAGCCACAACACGAGTTCGGCGGCGGACGCCCGCGGGTACGGCGGCCGCCCGGCGAGCAGGTAGAACAACGTCGCCCCGAGGCCGAACACGTCCGCCCGTCGGCCGGGCCGGCCGCGCCCGAGGAGCACCTCGGGGGCGGCGAACGCCGGCGTGCCGCGGAACCCGGTCGGGTCGGCGGTCGGCTTGTCGGCGCGTGTGGTCAGGCCGAGGTCGATCACCTTCACGTCCCCGAACGGGGTGACGAGCAGGTTGTCCGGCTTCACGTCCCCGTGTGCCCACCCGCTGTCGTGGAGGTGGGCCAGCCCGGCGGCCGCCTGCGCCGCGTACCCCACGGCCGTGGCCGGCGGCAGCGGCCCGCCCGCCCGCACCACCGCCCCCAGCGTCTCCCCCTCGACGAACTCCGTCGCCAGGAAGCGCACCCCTCCCTCCTCACCCGCGACGACCACCCGCGCCAGGTTCGGGTGGGCGGCCGCGCCCGCCGCCGCGGCGCCGGGCGTCTCCCCCGGCCCGGTCAGCTTCACGACGACCCGCCCGCCGTCGGCGGCCGCCGCGAGGTACGTCCGCCCGCCGCCGCCGAGCCGGGCCAGGACGCGGAACCCGCCGACCCGGGGCGGCAGCGGGGGTTCGGGGTCGGGCACGGGCGCGTCCTGGACGGGAGCGGGAGCGGGGGCCGGGGTGGGGAGATTGATCGAATGATGAACGATAAAAGTGTCTATGAAGTAATTAGCACTACGGGCGTTGTTCGCACGGAATTCTTGGGTAAAACACGCACATCCCGTGCGACTCGCAACCAGGACCGCGATGCCCCATATCCCGCTCTTCCCCGCCTGGCTCGCCCGCGTCCGGGCCGGTGACCCGGCGGCGGTGGGGGAGCTGGTGGCCGTGTTCGGCCCGCGCGTCCGCCGGTTCGTCCGCACCCGCCTCGCCCACGTCCGCATCTCCCGCATGGTCGACCCGCAGGACGTCAGCCAGGAGGTGCTCGGCACCTTCTTCGCCCGCCTCGACCCCACCTGGCCGGCGGTCGAGACGGCCGGCCAGCTCGGCGCCCTGCTGCTGGCCATGGCCCGGAACAAGGTCCGCGACCAGATGCGCCGGTACGCCGCCGCCCGCCGCGACCACCGCCGCACCGGCCCCGGCGACCTCGAACGGGTCGAGTCCCGCGACCCGACGCCGAGTAAGGTCGTCGCGTGGGAGGAGCTCTACGCCCGGGCGTTCGCCCACCTGTCGGCGGACGAGCGGGTGCTGTTCGAGGACCGCCTCAACGGCCGCACCTGGGCCGACATCGCCGCCGCCCGCGGGGTCACCACCGGCGTCCTCCGGCAGCAACTCCACCGGGCCGTCCTGAGGGTCCGTCGGCGGTTCGCGTCGGCCGACCCCGCCGGGTGAGCGGGCCGGCCGTCAGCGCCCCCGGACCGCCGCCTGCCCGGCCGAAAACAACTCCCGCACCGCCACCTCGTCCGCCGGCCCCGGGCGGCCGTACCCCTCGGTGAACACCTGGAACTGGTACGTCGGCGGGGCCGGGTCCGCGTCCGCCGGCGGGGCGAGGCCGAGCCGCGCCCCGAGCCGGCGGACCGTCGCCTGGTGGCGGAACGTGCTCGCGTCGGTCCCACCCGGGCGCGCCGCCAGCGGCCGCCCGCGGCCGTCGAACTCGCAGAACACGAGGAACCCGTGCCGGCCCCCGGGTTGGCTGAGCCGCACCTCCACGAACCCGCCGGGGACGGCCGAGTCGGCCTTCACCGCCTGTTCGTCCACCCGCCAGCCGGTGCCGGTGTAGCACCACGTCAGGTCGTGCCACCCGGGGAACGGGTGGTCGAACGACGCCACCGCCCCCGGCCCGCGCGGCCGGGCGTACGCCCACGCCGCCGACCGCTCCCCGAAGTAGCTCCCCTCCTCCCGCACCTTCACGGCGAAGTCCTTCCGCTCCCAGCCCCCCACCTTCGCCGGCAGGAGGTCGGCCGTGGGCTCGGCGGCGACCGGCGGGGCGCCGGGCTCGACTGCCGGGTCGGCGAGCGTCCAGTGAGCCGCGGCGAGAAGGAGGTAGCCGGCCGCGACCGGCGCCGCGACCCAGCCGAGCGGGCGGCCGGGTGAACCCGCCGGTGCGGGCACGGGTGCGGTCACGCGCGACCCGGCGACGGACGGCCGCGCGAGGAAGCCGATGAGCTGGTCGGTACTCAGGAGGAGCCCGACCGCCAGCGCGAACAGAATGAGGCCGAACGCCTCGTGCCGCCAGCCGGTCGCCAAGTTCACGCCCCACCGCGCGTCGGCGAGCACCACGCCGGTAACGCGCGCGACGTTGGCGACGAGCACCCACCCGACCGCGGCCGCGAGCAGCGCCGCGCCCCACGCCCACCCGCGGCGCGTGAGGAACACCACGAACAGGGTGCAGGCGAGGAGCGACACCAGCGAGTTGATCCCGCTGCACGCCTGCTCGACCAGTACCCGCCGGCCGTCGACCTCGATCACGTTCCCGGCCCGGCGGTGCAACACCCCGAGGGCGTCGAGCACGCCGCTGCTCCAGCCGGTGGTCAGGTCCTGGAGGCGGATGACAAGGAGCCGGTCGAGGTCGAAGGGGGGCGGCACCGCGAGCCACAGGAGCACCCACGCCGGCAGCGCGGCGCGGGCCGCGGCCGGCCCGCCGGCGGCGTGGGCGAGCGCCGCCAGCAGCACCATCCCGGCGGCGCACCCGAGCCACCCGGACCCCAGCACCTCGGCCCCCGCGAGCAGCACCCACGCCGCCGCGAAGCCGACCGCCGAGACGGCGCGGTTTCCCGGCCGCCACGCCGTCAGGTCCCGGAGCCGCACCCACGCCAGCACCGCGGCGCCGACGAAGATGAGCGGGAAGAACTGGTAGTGCGGCCGCTGCCACAGCCAGGCGGCGTGCCCGGCGAGGAACGGCAGGTGGGCGACCGCGGCCGCGGCGGCGACGACCTCGACCGCCGGCAGCGGGCGGCGGAGGCGCGCCGGGGCGGGAGCGGCGGGTGCGACGGGCAGAGTCGGTGTGCTGAGCATGGTGGTTCCGGGAGACGGTCGTCTACCGCTTCGGCTCCGGCGCCCGGTAGGCCGCGGCGACGGCGGGCTGGCCGAGCCGCTCGTACACGTCGGCCAGCGCCGCGCGGAGGCCGGGCGTGTCCGGGGCGTGGGCGTGTACCACGTCGAGATCGGCCAGCGCGTCCGCCGGCCGGCCGAGCACCAGGTACGCCCGCCCGCGGGTGTCGCGGAAGTTCGCGTTCGCCGGCTCCCGGGTCACCGCCAGGTCGGCCAGGATGAGCGCCCGCGCCGCGTCCGGCTCCGGCTGGTGGAGGAGCACCCACGCCAGGTTGTTCGCCACCGTGGCCGTCTTCGGGTCGAGCCGGAACGCCTGCTCCAGGTGGACCCGTTCGGCCGCCACGTCCCCCCGGCCGCGCGCGTCCACGGCCAGCGCGAAGTGGACCGGAGCCAGGTTCGTCCCCCCCTTCGCCAACAGCTCGTGCAGACCCTTGCGGGCGGCTCCGGCGTCCGGGCCGCCCACCCGCAAGTGCCCGAGGAGTCGGTTCAACAGGTCCGTGTTCGCCGGGTCGTGGCCGAGCCCCTTGTCGAGCAGCGACAGCAGCTCCGCCGGCGGGGCGGCCACGCGGCGGGCGTCGTGCCAACCGGCGTACAGCTTCCCCAGGGCGGTGCGGTAGACCGGATCGGCCGTCGTCGCCAGCCGCTCCTCCAGCACCCCGACGGCGGCCGGGAAGTCGTCCTGGTAGGTCAGCGCGTCGGCCCAGGCGAGGTAGGCGGCCACCCCGGCCGGGTCGGCCTTGGCCCGGTCGCGGAAGTGGCGGACGGCCACCGCCGCCTCCTGCCGGGCCGCGTCCGCGTTCCCCTTCAGCAGGTGGAACCGGGCCAAGTCGAGCCGGGCCAAGGGGACGGCCGCGACCGCCTTGCGGAGGTGGAATTCGGCGTCGTCGCGGGTCCGGGGGTCGGCCAGGTAGAGCTTGCCGAGCAGCCCGTGGGCGGCCGGGGCGTCGGCCCCCAGGTCGCCGTCCAGTGCCGCCGCCAGCCGGGCCTTCGCCTCGGCGACGGTCCGCGGGTCGGCGGCCGCGGCCAGCAGCCGGCGGGCGGTCCAGTACTGGGCCGCGGCGTAGCCGGCGGTGTTGGTCGGGGCCAGTTCGCGCATCAGCGCCGCCGCCCGGCCGGGGTCGCCGGCGGCCTCGGCGGCCAGGGCCAGCCGGTACGTCGCGTCCGGGTCGGTGCCCGGCCCGGCCGCACGTTCGAGGCAGGTGACGGCGCGGGGGTAGTCCTTCGCCCGGAACGCCGCCTGCCCCTCGGCCGCGTACCGGGCCTGGAGCTCGCGCGGCGACTGGTTCAACGCCACCCCGGCGGCGGCGGCCGCGACGCCCGCGGCGAGCAGCGCGGGGAGGCCGTACAGCAGCGCGCGGCGGTCCCGGCCGACCCACCACCGGCGGACGCGGCCGGCGGTCCCGGCCGGGGCGGTGGGCGGGCGCATCGCGAAACCCCCAGTGCGGGCGCGGGTGTGAGACGACGAACGATACTGTTTTATCGTTCGCGCGATTTCGGGTGAGAAAGATCGGTTAAAACGACGTGAGCAATTCCGACCGCCGCCGGGTTCACGGCACCGCGATGTCGATCGTCTGGTCCCCCGCCGCCACCTGCTTGGCGAGCGGCGTGGTCAGCACCCCGCCGTAATCCGGACCGAACCGGACCGGAACCCCGCGGCCGGTCTCCGACTCGGCCATCTTCAGGTCCTGGAGGACGACCTTGTGAGTCCCGACCACCGCGCCCTTCCCGGTCCGGTCGGGGGTCGCGTAGCTCAGCGTGTACCGGCCGTCGGCGTCCGTCTCCGCGACCGACGTCGGGCCGGTCGTGCCGCCCTGGGCGTTTGGGTGGAACTCGACGCGAACGTTCGCCGCCGGCTGCCCCTTGGCCGTCACCGTCCCGGAGACGGTGCCGAACTCCGGGCCGGACGAGCACCCGGCGACAAGGGCGGTGGCGAGGACGGGCCAGCGGGTCATCGGCGGCTCCGGGTCAGTAGGCGTCGGCGGGGAGCGGCTGGTTGTCGTCGCGCTGCGAGAGGAGGGCCAGGGTTTGGCTCGGGATGCCGTCCCGGACGAACCGGACCGACCCGTCCCCGAGGACGAAGTTCACACCGCCCGTGTGGTTGCTCCCCCAGGCGTTGAACCGCCGGTCCTGGTTCTGGATGTTGGGGGTCGTCGGGCTACTCGGGTTGAGAGTGCGGGCGGTAGTGTTGATGTTGACGGCGGCCGAGCAGAACAGCATCGCCGCCCCCTTCCGCCCGCCCGCCCAGGCCCACACCGACACCTGGTACATCCGCAGCCCGCTGTTCGCCGTCGTCCACGCGTCGAAGTCCGGGTCGCGGTGGTTCCGCTCGCCCATCAGCAGGGTGTTGCTCAGCCCGTCGGTGACCGCCGCGAACCGGACCGGGGCGAGGTTCTGGTGGTTGCCGGAGGTCGCGAAGAGTGACCCGCCGGGCATCCTCAGTTCGGCCCCGGGGCCGGTCATGAACAGCATCCCGTTCGGCCGGACCGGGAAGACGGAGAAGCTGGTGTAATACCCGCCGGTGCCGTAGTTCCCGGCGTAGCTCGTGCCCGAGTAGAACCCGCCGAACGGGTTGCCGCTGGCCGTCTGGGCCGGGCTGAACGTGGCGCCGGTGGCCGGCAGGTTGAACGGGTTCTCGGCGAACACGTCCGACGGGCACACGAAGTTCGGCACCATGGTCGCCGCGAGCGAGTTGGCGGCGACGGCGTTCGTGTTGTTGGCCGGGTTGTTGAAGTCCCACCGGGCGTGGACGGCCGACTGCTCGATGAACGGGAGGAGCTCGATGAAGAACGTGGTGCGCGTGGTGGTTGACCCGGCCCGGAGCTCCTGCCCGATCGGGAACGACCCGCGGACGCCCTCGTACGCGTGGCACCCGATGCCGAGCTGCTTGAGGTTGTTCTGGCACTTGGCCCGGGCGGCGGCCTCACGGACCTTCTGGACCGCCGGGAGGAGCAGGCCGATGAGGATGGCGATGATGGCGATCACCACCAGCAACTCGATCAGTGTGAACGCTGCTCGGCGCGAGTGCGGCATGTACGGCCTCGGTGGAGTGGCGGACTTCGGCACGAAGGCGTATGGTCGACGCGGCACGATGATGATTCCAGGGGGCGAACGGTGAAGGCGGGGCGAAGTTTTGGTTAAGCCCTCAGGCGCATCCGGCCGACGCGCCCCGGTCCGCCGTCGTCGTCGCCCGGCGGGGCGAACCCGGCGAGCCGGTCGGGAGTGCCGGTGCGCGACACGTCGAGCGGCGGCATCGCTGCACCTCTCGAAACCGCATGCCGCCGCACGGCCGCGACCACACCGCGGCCGGAGTCGAGCGCGGCCCGTCGGCCGAGGACGGTGAACACCCCGTCGCCCGGGTCGAACGCCGAGTCGGTCGGGGCGGGGATGAGGGTGAGCGAACCGGCAGCGTTCTCCAGTCCCGTCCGCGTCGTGCTGCCGTTGCCCGAGAGCGACTCCATCAAGTTCAGCGACGACCGGCCGCGCCGGGCGTCGGCGCGGACGATGAGGTCGAACAGGAGCACGTCGCCGTCGGCGCCGAACGCGAACGCCCGCTCCGTCGCCGAAAACTGAGCGACGCGAATCGTCCCGGCCCCGTTGTCCACGTTCGCCGCGACCGCGAACCCGGCGAGCATCGACCCCGCCCGCACGTTCGCAACCTGGAACCGCGTCGCGTCGAACCGGATCGCGTAGTCGCCGGACGAAAGCGCGATGCCGGCGCGCTCGGTCACTTCCATCCGCAGCTGAATGGTGACCGTCTCACCGGGTCGGGCGGACCCGCCGACGAGGTACAGCCGCGGGTCCGGCCCGCCGGCCGGCGGGGCGGGGATGCCCGGGATGTCGGGGATCTGCGGCACCGACTGGCCGGTCGCCCTCACGCTGACGAACGACGCGTCCTGCCCGGACAGCCCGCCGTTTCCGGTGATGTCCCCGACGAGTACCGGGTCGGCCAATTGGTAAGCGGCGAACCCGGTCGCGATCGCCGCTGCCACCTGGCTGACGAGCGACGCGTCCTGCCCGGACAGCCCGCCGTTCCCGGTCGCATCGCCGAAGTACGCGGCCAAGTGCACCGCGTCGTCGTCGCGCGCCGCGATCGCGCCGCCGTTGATCGACGCGTTCTGGAGATTCAGCACTTGCTTCGATGCGTACGGAGCGGCGTTCGGCACCGACGCCCCAACGCTCGCCACGGTCGCGTTCGTTCCCGTCGCGCCGCTCAGCCCGGTCACCGTCAGGCGCACGCCGCCGGCGATCGTCGTCACCGTCAGCGTGCCGCCGAAGGCGGCGGCGAACGTTCCGGTCGGAACGGTGAGCAGCGCCGGGTCGAACAGCAGGTCGGCCTGGACGCTCGTAACTCCGGCCGCGTCGCTCACCCGCAGCGGGATACCGGTCGCGGTCGCCGGCACGTTCGCCGGCTGGCCGGCGCCGCGGGCGAAGTCCGGCACCGACACCACGCGGGCGGTCGAGGACACGGTAAAGCTAGTCGCGTAGTCCCCGCCGGCGGCGCCGTTCGCGTCGCCGTCGAGCAGCCCGGCGGACGCGTCCTTGAACCCGTTCGCAGCGCTGCGGAGGGTGACGGTGTGCGAGCCGGCCGCCAGCACCCCGCCGGTGGCGACGAACGTCACTCGCGTCAACCCGGGGTCCACCACGAGCGACCCGCGTACCGCCCCGCCCGGGCCGGTCAGGGTCGCGTCGGCGGCGCCGAGCAGGCCAGCGCCGGAGTCGTACAGGTTCAGGTCGGCCGGGTCGAGTGCCCGGTTGAAATCGACGACGAACCCGGAGTGCGTCGGCGCGAGCGCGGCCACCTGGAGGACGGTCGGCGCCGGGTTGACGGTAATGGCGGTGTTGTCCTGGACCGGGACTGTGAGGTCGTTCCCGACCACGTCCTCGACCACGGACCCGGTCGGGATGCGCAGGATCAGCGTGCCGGTCGTCGTCGGCGTCACCGCGACCGTGAACACACCCGCACTCGTCTCGGTGATCGTGCCGAAGCTCAGGGTCGCGGTGCCGGCGTTGTTCAGGTCGGCGGCGGTGAAGCTGCCGTTCAGGATGTCCTCGCTGAACGTCAGCGTGTAGGTGACGGTCGCATTCACCGCGACCGGCCCGCCGGCGACGTTATCCACGAAGTTCGCCGCGCCAATGGTCGGGGCCGTCGCGTCCACCGTCACCGTGGTGTCGTCCTGCACCGGCACGACCAGGTCGTTCCCGGCCACGTCCTCGACGAGGGCGCCGGTCGGGATGCGGAGGACGATCGTGCCCCCGGTGGTCGGCGTCACCGCGACCGTGAAGACACCCGCACTCGTCTCGGTGATCGTGCCGAAGCTCAGGGTCGCGGTGCCGGCGTTATTCAGGTCGGCGGCGGTGAAGCTGCCGTTCAGGATGTCCTCGCTGAACGTCACCGTGTAGGTGAGCGCGACGTTCGCCGGCACCAGGTTGTCGGCGTCCCCGTCGTCGATGGAGGTGACGGTCGGCGGGGTGGTCTCGCCGGGGGTCACGATGTCGTAGTCCGCAACCACCGGGAGGTGGTCGGAGGAGAGCCGGAGCGCGTCCAAGACACCGGCCGGGAACCCGGACCCGGAGTTGATGTCGCCGTTGAACGTGTGCGTGTTGTTGTTGCCGTACACGCGGTAAGAGCCGGCCCGGTATTCCAGCCCGACGCCGTTGCTGGTAATCCCGCTCCCGCCGACCTCTTGCGTGTGCAGCATGAAGTCGAAGCGGTCGTCCATGCCGCCCGAAGCGCCCCCGTCGGGGAGCACGGCGACGCGCGTCGCCTGGGTGTGGATGTCCTTGAAACTGGCGTTGTTGCTCCAGTTGGTGCCCACACCGCTGGGCCGGTTGATCGGGTCGAACGCCTGCCCGTTGCCGGAACTCAGGAGCGTGGTGTACATCCCCTCGTTACTGCTGTCGATGTTGTAGTCGCCGACGTACAGGATCTCGGTGCCGGCGCCGAGGGCGTCCGCGTTCGCGCGAATGCCCTCGGCCTCGCTCAGCCGGTCCGGCTGATCCACGGCGTCGTAGTGGCTGTTGTAGATGTAAAACGTGCGGGTCGGGTCGGCGTCGGCCGAGAGCTGGTACCGCGACGGGGCGCGCGGCCCGGTCGTCCCGCTGACGAAGTCCTCGTCGAGCAGGTTCACCGTGCTCACCCGGTAGATGATGCCCTGCCGGTCGCCGCCGGACTGCGGGTGATCCTGAATGCCGCGAGCGTAGGTGTTGGCCCCGTAGAGGCCGTTCAGGATGTTGAGGACGGACTGCGTCTGCCCGGCCTGGTTGTTGATTTCCTGCAGCAGAAGCACGTCGATCGGCCGGGCCAGCCCGCCGACGGTCTGGTTGCCGATCTCCTGGAGCACGGTCGTCATCGCCGAGGTGTTGGGCAGGTTGAGGATGTTGTAATCGACGACCCGCAACTGGCCGACGACGGCGGGCACCTCGCGGGCTTCGAGCGATTCGAGGCAGAGGAGCCGGCGGGTGCGGGACATGGTGGGCACCGGGAGGAGGTGTGCGGAACGACCCCGGCCGGGTCGGGCGAAACCGACCCGGCCGGGGATTGATCGAGGGAGCCGCGGGCGTCAGACGGCGACGCTGGGGCGCAGCCGCCGCAGCCCGGCGCCGCCGATGCCGGTGGCGAGCAGCCCGGCGAGCACCATCGTGCCCGGCTCGGGTACGTTGGTGACGGTGATGACGGCCGAGTCGTTGGCGATGAGGGCGTCGAGAACCGTGCCGTCGTCCAGCACGTTGTTGCCGACCGGGGCCGCGTTCGGGTCGACAGTAAGGGTCAGCTCCGAGCCGACCGCCAGGCCGGTGAACCGGAACGTCCCGATCAGCACCCGGTTCGCGTCGGGTCCGGTGGTCAGGGTCTTGACCGGGGGGTTTACGTCGGTGGCCTGCCGCAGGGCGGCCTCGGTCGCGGTGACCGTCTTGTTCGGGGTGTCGTCGAACGCGGCGTTGGCGAAGACGTTCGCGGGGCCGGCCACGTTGGCGACCGTGCCGCCGTAGCTCAGCTTCACGCCGGACGACACGAGCCCGGTCGCGCTCAGGCCGGTGTCGCCGCCGGTCTGGACCAGGTACACCCGGATGTCAACCGTCGGGGTGACGGTGGCGTCGAAGCTGAACGAGTTCGTGAACGTGCCACTCGAGTCGGCGAACCGGAACTCGTACCCGGCGCGGGCGGCGTCGGCCGAGACGCCGAGCCCGACCAGGGCGATTATCAGGGGCAGAAGGCGGGAACGCATGGATCACCTGCGAGTCGGGGTGTTTGTTAGCGAGGGCTCGGGGCGAGCGGGGCGGCGGGCGGGCCACCCCGGGTTGGGATTCACGGTGAGGCGAGCCCGCGCGGGCCGGGCTCGCCCAGGGTCGGTCGGCTTACGGGGTGATGCTCGGCGGCGTGTTGCTCGGCGGCAGGTACGACCACAGCCGGTTGCGGAACTGGGTCCGGTCGTCGTTGAACACGTCCCCGTCCAGGTCGGCGTCCAGGAACCACAGGTACTCGACGTCGGCGGACGTCTTGTTCCGGGTCGTGTTGAACACCGCGTTGTCCACCCCGTCCACCGTCCGGTCGCCGTTGGTGTCGCCGAACAGCCGGTGGAACTGCTCGATCTGGTTCCCGCCGCCGAACCCGTCGCCGTCGCCGTCCAAGTTCACCCCGTTGACCGACACCTGGCTGGAGAAGACCTTCAGGAAGAAGTTCCCGTCCGTCAGTCCAACCGTGTTGCCGAGCGGGTCCGCGGCGGTGAAGGCGAACGTCCCAACACCGACGTTGAAGGTGATCTTCACCTGCGTCACGCCGCTGAACGTCCCGTCCATGTTGTCGATCCCGTCCTGCGGGGCGACGTTGATGCTGATCGCGGTGCCGGCCGAGGTGTACACGGCGAAGGCAGTCGCGTTCAGGTCGAGGAAGGCCGGGGCGGTGAACCCGACGAGCAGCTGGGAGACCTGAGACCGCTGGCCGCTCGACCCGTCGTTGACCACCACACTCGCCCGCGGGGCCCAGGCGTTGACCCCGCCGACGTGGTTCAGCGACTGGCCGTTGAAGGCCGCGTTGGTGGTCGTCCCCAGAGCGAACGCCCCGGCGCTCCCGGTCGGCGTGCTGCTCGCCAGCCAGTCGGCCGACGACGAGCCCTTGAAGTTCAGCACCCGGCCGACGTAGCCCGGGGTGAACGTCGTGGTCACCACGTTCCCGGTCCCGGTCCCGGTGCCGTTCTGGCGGAAGGTGATCGCCGCGTAGCCGCGGTCGGTCGTCCCGCCGTCCAGAGCCGCCACCGAGTCGAACACGTTCCACCCGGCGAACACGGCCCCGTCCGTGGCCCCGTCGTTGTTGCTGTCGATGTCGTTGCCGATCACCGGGGCCGTCGCCGCCTGGACGAGCAGGTAGCTCACCGACCCGTTCTCGATGTCGGTGTTGAACTCGCCCGTGGCGTCCGGGCGGATACCGGTCGGCGCGGCGGCCGATTGCCCGCTGTGGACGTTCGTGATGAACGTCGTCCCGCTGTTATCGACCGAGTACCGGCTGGTCGCGGCCCCGTTCCCGAAGCCGGCGTTGTTGTTGTTGCCCGTGCCCCCCGTGGACGCGTTCGCGACCGTGGTGCCGGCGGGCACCAGCACGTTGGCCACCCCGTACTGCTGGGCCTTCTGGAGCAGGGCCAGGTAGCCGTTGGCCCCGGTGACGAACCCGCCGAGGCGGAAGATGTCCTGGACCGAGCCGGGGTTGTTGGCTCCGGTCCCGGCGTCGCCCTCGATGCCGATGAAGTACACGTCCGACGGGATCGTGTAGTTCGGCACCGTCGAGAACACCTCGATGTACTCGTTCAGGTTCCCCGCGACGGTGCTGTTCGTCCCGTCGTTGAAGAACACCTCACTGATGAACAGCCCGACCACCTGGACGACGATCGTGCGGGTGTCGGTGAGCGGCCCGCCGAACCCGCTGTTCCCGCCGTCGCTGGTGGTAACGGTCAGGAGCACGTCGCCGTTGAACCCGGCGTTCGGCCGGTAGGTCAGGCCGTCGAGGGCGGCGGTCACGTCGGTCGTGGTGCCGGCGACGGTCACCGTGCCGGTGCTGTTCCCGCTCACCGTCACCCCGGTCGTGCTGCCGAGCGTCAGGATTCCGCTCGTCCCGACCGACAGGGTGGTGGTGACGTTCACCACCCCGTTCCCGTCGGTCACCACGATGGCGTTGCTGGTGGCGCCGGAGAACACCACCGTGTTCGGCGTCGCAACCTGCTGGGCGCTGTTCCACAGCACCCGCTGGGTCGCCGCCGGGACGGCGTTGAACGGCGGCTTGTTCGGGTTCACGGTGATGGTGATCACCGCGTCCACCCCGCCCTGGTTGGTGGCGTTGGCCGGGAGCGGGGACAGCGCGACCGCCCCCTCGTTGATCGCCGTCGTCGTCGGGTTGACGATCGGCCGCAGGTCGATGAACGTCGTCCCGCTCGCGGTCGGCGCCACCTGGAAGGTGACGTTCAACACGTCGCCGATCTGCCCGGGGATGACGGTGATGCCCGGCGTGTTGCTGGCGAACGTAATCACCCGCAGGGTGCCGTTCGTGTTGTCGATGTTGGCCGTCACCGTCCACGCGGTCGGCGCCCCGGTCAGGAGCGACCCGGCGGTCACGCTCACGATCTGGAGCTTGGTCGGGTCGAACGTGCTGGCCGTGTCGATCGACGTGGCCGTCCAGTTCGACGACCCGTTGTTGGACACCCGCAGTTGGGTGGTGAACGTGCCCCCGGCGGCCGCGTTCGCGCCCGCCCAGAACAGGTTGGCGGTCGTCGTCGCGGCGGTGACGGTGAACGTCCCGTCCACCCCGGCCTGGTTGGTCGCGTTCGTCGGGGCCGGGAGGAGGGTGAACGCCCCCTCGTTGATCGCGGTGTTGGTCAACCCGACGTTCTGGGCGACGTCCAGCGGGCTCGTCCCGACCGGGGCGGTCGGCTTGACGAAGAAGTCGAACAGGAGCGACTCGTCGTCGTAGTCCTGGACGAACGCCAGTGCCGTCTG
>Ga0105048_10001057_pt1 | contig 44316 bp, 31 predicted proteins | sample MAT05_FD_78382 | JGI IMG/M metagenome (GOLD analysis project Ga0105048, IMG submission 78382) | Freshwater microbial communities from Lake Fryxell liftoff mats and glacier meltwater in Antarctica - MAT-05 | ecosystem: Environmental > Aquatic > Freshwater > Ice > Liftoff microbial mat | place... | reverse complement strand
TCCATTCTTATTGCTTCACGGGTAGTTCGAGGTCGAACACGGCTTTTGCCAGTGCATGTAAATCGTCGTACACGGCGGTGGCTCCGGCGGTACGGAGTTGTTCGGCATCGTGCGTGCCGGTCGTGACGGCGAAGCACGAGAAGCCGCCGTTGTGCGCGGCCTCCACGTCGTAGGGCGAGTCCCCGACGAGGCAAGTGCTGCTGGCGGTGGCGCGCAGTTCGGTCAGCGCGTGTTCGGAGAATTCGCGGTCGGGCTTGAGCCAGGGCGTGTCGGCCGCGCCAAAGACGCCGGCGAGCAGAGGAGCGATGGCGAGGTGCGCGCAGAGGTCGCGTGCAGAGGGGCCGTATTTATTAGTGAAGACGCCGCAGCTCACGCCACGGGCGTGCAGTGCCTTGAGCAGTGGGCGCGCGCCGGGCAGGAGCGAGACGTCGTTAAAGAGGTTTTTTGCCCACGCTTCGCGGTAGAGCTCGAGCGCGCGGGGCAGCAATGCGACGTGGTCCGGATCGAGCATGCGCTTCACCGCATTTTCGAAACCGCCGCCGACTGCCTGCCGGACTTGAGCCATCGTGGGCGCGGGCAGGCCAAGCTGTTGTAACGTGTGGGCATGACTGGCGTGGATGGCGCCAAAATGGTCCAAGAGCGTGCCGTCGAGGTCGAAAAGTACGGTGCGAAAACGATTCACGAAACCAAAGTGCCTAGCGCTTGACCAAAGGACACGGAAAATTTTTAGGTTTTGCTTTCACAACTCTGCGTTACAACCGACTCCATGTCCGCCACTCCCGATAACGCCAAAGCCTTCGTTCAAGCGCGAGTTGAAGGCGACGCGCTGCACGTCGAGCTCGGCGGCAACTGGGAAATCACCCAGCCGTTTCCCTCGTGGGACGGTCTGATCGGGAAAACCTCGCCCGCGCAGGTGAAGATCACACTGACGGAGTTGGGGAAGTGGGATAGTTCGTTGCTGCTGTTTTTGTACGAAGCTCAGAAGTGGTGTGTGATCGCCAGCGCCCGGCTCGATGTTGGGGAGTTGCCGTCGAAAATCCGCGAACTGCTCGGGCAGATGGGCGCTGCGCAGGGCAAGGATGTGCCGGTGGATCGCGCGGCCAATCCCGTCGCCATGATCGGCCTCGCGGTTTTTGACGCGTGGGACAAGACGAAGCAGATCTCAGATTTTGTCGGCGAAACCACTCTCGCGGCAATACGGCTGGCCAAAAACCCGGTGCGTTTCCGCTGGCGCGATTGTCTGGCGGAGGTGCAGCAGTGCGGCGCGATGGCGCTGCCCATCGTCGGGCTGATCGGCCTGCTCATCGGGCTCACGTTGGCGTACACGGCGGCGGTGTTGTTACGGGAATTTGGCGCGGATATTTACGTCGCAAATTTTGTCGGTCTGGTCATGGTTCGTGAAATGGGCCCGATGATGACCGGTATCATTCTCGCGGGTCGCACGGGCGCGGCGTTCGCGGCGACGCTGGGTAATATGAAGGCGGGCGAGGAGATCGACGCATTTGAGACGTTCGGTATCCGTTCCGTGGATTTTTTGGTGATGCCTCGCATCGTGGCGGTGACCCTGATGACGCCGCTCCTCACGCTCTATGCGAACATGCTCGGCATGGTCGGCGGCCTGATGGTGGCGGCGAGCGTCCTCTCGATCCCGCCGACGGCGTATTGGGTGCAGTTGCAGACGTCGGTGGATTTGTCCGACCTGCTCTCGGGCGTGATCAAGTCGATCACGTTTGGCTGTATCATTGGTTTGTCGGGCTGTCTGCGCGGGCTGCAATGCGAACGCAGCGCGATCGGCGTCGGCCGCGCGACGACCTCGGCGGTGGTCACGGCGATCCTGCTGCTGATCGTGGCCGACTCGATTTTTGCCGTGGTCTTTAACATGTTGGGAATCTAAGCCGTGACGCAACCCTCGCTATCTCCAAACCAGCCGGCTATCGCCGTGGACGACCTTGAATGCGGGTATGACGGACGCGTGTTGCTCCAGCATGTCACGTTTGCCGTGCAGCCGGGTGAGTTGTTCTTTGTGATCGGCGGCAGCGGTTGCGGCAAAAGCACGTTGCTGCGGCACATGATCGGGCTGCAAAAACCGACGGCCGGCAAGATTCGTTATTTCGGCGAGAGCTTCACGGATGCGACGCTGGCCCGGCGGCGGCAACTGCTGCGCACCTTTGGCGTGCTCTACCAAAACTCCGCGCTGTGGAGTTCGCTCACACTGCGTGAAAACATCACGCTGCCGTTGGAGGAGTACACACCGCTGCGTCGCCGCGAGCGCAACGAACTCGCCGCCCTGCGCTTGGCGCAGGTGGGGCTGAGCGGCTATGAGGATTATTATCCGGGAGAAATTAGTGGCGGCATGAAGAAACGCGCTGGTTTGGCCCGAGCGCTCTCGCTTGATCCGGCGATTGTTTTTTTCGACGAGCCCTCCGCCGGACTCGATCCGGTGACCTCGCGTAAGCTCGATGAGCTCGTGCTGCAGATCCGAGCTACCCTCGGCACGACGATGGTGATCGTCTCGCACGAGCTGGACAGTATCTTCAGCATCGCCGACCGCGTGATCCTGCTCGAACGCGAGGCCAAGGGCATCATCGCCGAGGGCAATCCGGCCCAGCTGCTGAAGACCAGTGCCGATCCGCGCGTGCAGGAGTTTTTGCAACGGCGCGCCGTGCCAGCGGCAGGCGACGCCTGATTTTTCGCTCGATCTAAAACCAACGTAAACCGACCCACTTTTCCTCCTCCATTCGTGAAAACCAAGATCAGTCCGACCCTTGTTGGTATGTTTGTTATCGGTGCGATCACCCTCGCGTTGATCGCGCTGCTGTCGTTTGGCGGCATTAACTTTTTTTCCAAACCGCAGCGTTTCGTCGTGTATTTCGACGAGTCGATCCACGGTCTCGATCTCGGCTCGCCGGTGAAGTTGCGCGGCGTGCGCGTCGGTCGCGTGGTCGATCTTAACGTGCAGTATGATGCACGAAATAAAAAATCCGTGGTCGAGGTGATCTGCGAATTTAGTCGCAGCACGGTGAAGGACGAGATCGGCGCTCCCATCGACGTCTCCAGTCGGCAAGAGCTGGAGAAACTGATCGAAAACGGCCTGCGCTCGCAGTTGGCGGTGTCGGGCCTGGCGACAGGTTTGCTTTTTGTGGAGCTGGATTTTGTCGATCCAACCGAGCCTTCGCCGGCCGCTCCGGTGATGGCGATTGCCGATCCAAAGTACGCGGTGGTGCCTTCGGTGCGCTCGGCAATCTCGGAATTTCAGGCGAGTTTGACTGAGATTTTGTCGAACTTGAAGCACGTCGATTTCCCCGGACTTTCGCGCGAGATGACCGGCCTACTGGTCGAAACGCGTAAGCAAATATCCGGTCTTAATCTCGCCAAGCTGTCGTCGGAATGGACTAAGGCCGGCACGGCGGTCAACGATCTGGCCCGCTCCGGTGAGATTCAGCGCACCTTTGTACACCTTAACGAAACCATTGATCAGGTGCAAAAGATGCTGGTCGGCATCGACTCGCAGGTGCAGCCCGCCGGGGTTAAGTTGAACGAGACGCTCGCTCAGGCGCAGGTGATGATGAAGACGTTCAACGACGCCGCAGAATCGGCCCGCCAGTTCATCAGCGCGCAGAGCGGACTGGGCGAGGAGTCGATCCGCACCATGACCCAGCTCACCGAAGCGGCCGCCTCGGTGCAGCGGTTTGCCGACTTCTTGGAACGCAACCCGAACGCTTTGATCATCGGCAAAAAATCGCCGAGGTAACCAATCCTGTCTTCGCCCTCGCCATGAAATACTCCCTCTCTTCGCTCTCCTTTCGATCCGTTTCGTGTTGTGTGTGTGTGGTCGCGCTTGCTCTGGGCGGCTGTAAAATCCTGCCCGAGGCCACAGTGGATCCGACTCGCTACTTTGTGCTCAATGGCCCGGCTACGACCGATCCGGCGGTCGCGCGTCCGGCCGGTTTGCGTCAGATCGGGTTGCGCCCGGTCGAGCTGCCGGGGTACCTGCGTACGCACAAGGACATCGTCGTGCGGACCGGCGCGAACGAACTTCAATTCCAGAATTACGCGTGCTGGGCCGAGTCGTTGGAGTCGGGCATCAATCGCGTGTTAAAGGAGCGCCTCCTCGCCACGGATACGATTGGCGGCGTGGCGAGTTATCCCTTTCCATTGGATATCCGGCGTAATTTCGACGTGGTTGTGCGCGTGGTGCATTGCGAGGGACTCGTGAAGTCGGGCAAAAGCGGGGTGGCGCGTTTCGCCGCCGCTTATGACATTATTGCCTCCGGTGCCGGCGGCCAAGTGGTGGTGCGGCGCGCGTTCACTGCGCCTGACCTGCCGTGGGACGGCGCCGATTTTGGTGCTTTGGCCCGGTTGCTAAGCGAGGGCGTGGCAAAGCTGAGCGACGACATTGCGGAGAACCTGCCGAAGTGACGGCCGCGGATACGATCAGCCTGATTTCACAAAAGGGAGGGAAGGAAATGAAGCGCACTCCACGGGTGTGATCTTGGGCGGGGGCGTTGGGGCGGAAGTAATTTCGTAGGCCGTGAGCTTGCTCACGCCATTCCGTGATTCGCGCCCAATGCGCTCGCGAGCGAGCTCCTACGCGCGGCCACTTCATTTCTTGCGTAACGGATTTGGTAGGGCGAGGCGTCCCTGCCGAGCCGATGTAAACACGGCTCACCGGGGACGGTTCGCCCTACCGAAAACGGCCACAATACTACAAAAACCGCACTACCCTTGGCTCTGGCTTTGGGTTTGCGCCATCGGTTCGGGCGCTGCGAGTTTCGGGATGACGTCTACGGCGACTGCCAGCTGGTGTTTACCGCCGCCGCCGATCACGCCGCGCAGGGGGCTGACGTCCTCATAATCGCGGCCCCAGGCGACGGTGATGTGGCGACCGGTCGCGAGCGTATTGTTGGTCGGATCGAGGTCGATCCATCCGCTACCGGGAACATGGATTTGCACCCAAGCGTGCGAGGCGTCGGCGCCGGTGAGTTTGATCTGACCGGGCGGCGGCTGGGTTTCAAGGTAGCCGCTCACGTAGCGGGCGGGCAGGCCGAGGCCGCGCAGGCAGGCGATTTGGAGGTGGGCGAAATCTTGGCAGACGCCGCGGCGGCTTTTGAAAACGCGTTCGACCGGCGTGGCGAGTGTGGTGGCGGTGGGATCGAAGGTGAAGTCGGTGAAGATCCGCTGCGTGAGGTCGAGCACAGCTTCGAGCAGCGGGCGGGCGGGCGTGAAGGAGACGCGGGCGTAGTCGGTGAGCGCGGGCAGGAGCGGCACGTAGGCCGAGGGGAAAACGAATTCGTGGGCCTCGAGTGGAAGTCCTGCCGCCGTCAGCGTGCCGGTTTCCCAAGGCGGTGTATGTACCGGTGGCGAAAAGTTCGGTTCCGTGACGAGCACGTCGCTGCGGGCAGTGATGATGAGTTCGCGGTGCGCGCTTTCGAGGGTAAAGAAGAGCGTGGCATTGCCAAAATAGTCGGTGCGGTCGCGACTGAGAGCGGGCGACGGCGTGATCGTGGTTTCGTGGCGTAGGCAGTGCTGGTTGGCGGTGTCGCGCGGGTGGAGGTGGGCGATGTGTTGGGAAATCGTCACGTCGCTCGTGTAGGTGTAGGCCGTGCGGTGGATGATCTCGTAGAGCATGGCGGCGGGGATTAGCTGGCGCGCGGGGTGGCGTGGCTGAAGTAGCGGCTGGAAACGGCGTCGGAGAGGTTGCGCAGTTCGGCGGCGATGTTGGCGAGGAGCTCGTCGAGGACGTTATTTTTTTCGGTGAGCTGGGTCTGGCCGAGGTTGGCCCAATTGGCGTCGCGGATGAGGGCGCGCAGGGCGTCGGTGGCGCGGGTTTCCTGGGGGCGATTGGGTTCGGCCGGAAGGTTGCTCATGTGATCGGCAAGGGCCTCGATTTGGAAGGCGAGCGAGCGCGGGTTGGTTTCGTCGGCGAGGAGCAGGTCGAGCGCGGGCGGCCACTCGGGTTGCGAGAAATAGCGGCGGCGGTAGGTCATGACGCTGTCGGCGACCTCGAGCACGGGGTCGAGCACGGTCCAGCCGGCAGTTTGTATCTGGAGAGAGGATCGGACGAGGCTCCCGATGTTGGCGGCGCGTTCGATGCGGCGGCCGACGTCGAGGAAGCGCCAGCCGTGGCCGCGGGTCATGTTTTCCATCGCCATGCCGGCGAAGGCGGCGAGGTCCATGATGAGCGTGTCGAGCATGGCGACCATTTCGGCGATGGGGATGCGGCCGGTGCCGGTGCGCGGGCGGGTGTCGGCCTGGAGTTTATTCAGGATGCGCCAGGTGTCGGCGGTGAAGCGGTCGCGCAGAGCGAAGGCGATGTTGCTCAGGCGGCCTTGAAGCTCGAGCACGGTGCCGAGGCGTTGGCGGCGGTAGATGAGTTGGAAAATCTCACGCTCGATGGCGGTGAGGGAATATTTTTGACGGAAGGAGGGCGGAAAGAGCTCCAGGTTGACGAGCAGTTGCACGAGGCCGACGAGCTCGGGCGTCTCCTCGCGGCCGACGTCGCCGCTGACGCGCACGAGGGTGCAGCGGATGAGGCGCAGCGTGTCCTCGAGGCGTTCGGCGTAGCGGCCGGTCCAATACAGGTTGTCGGCGACGCGGCTGGGCACCTCGGTGGCGGTGCGCTCGCGGCGGACGAGCGGGGCGGCGGGCAGGAGCAGGGTGAGCTGGTTGACGGGGCCTTCGCTGATGACCCAAGTGTCCTTGCTGCCGCCGCCATTTTGCATGGAGACGACGAGCTGGTCAGGCGTGTGCGAGAAGCGGGTGAGGCCGCCCGGCATGACGGTGTAGCCGTCGCCGGAGGCGCAGGTGTAGGTGCGAAGCACGATGGCGCGTGGTTCGAGCTTGCCGCTTTCCCAGGCTGGCGCGGTGCTGAGCGCGACGCGCTCCTGGGCGACGAAGTTGTAGGGCGCGGCCTGCATCTGGGTTAGCAAGGCGGCGCGTTCCTTTTCGCCCAGATTGCGGGTGAAGAAGGGGCCGGTGTTGATGCGGCCGAAGGCGGGCTTGATGACGAGACGTTCGAGGTTGTCGCGCACGTATTCGAATTCGCCGGGCTGGCCGCACCACCAGGTGGCGACGGTGGGCAGCTTGAGTTCCTCGCCGAGCAGGCGGCGGGCAAGCGCGGGCAAAAAGGCGGCGAGCGCGGGTGTCTCGACGGCGCCGCTGCCGAGGGCGTTGGCTATAACGACATGACCGGCACGGGCGGCCTCGACCAAGCCGGGCAGGCCAAGGATGGAGTCGGAGCGCAGTTCGAGCGGATCGCAAAAGGTGTCGTCGGCGCGGCGGATGATGACGTCGACGGGTTGCAGGCCTTCGAGGGTTTTTAGGAATACGCGCTGGTTTCGCACGGTGAGGTCGCCGCCCTCGACGAGCGGGAAGCCGAGGTAACGCGCGAGGTAGACGTGTTCGCTGTAAGTTTCGTTGTAGGGGCCGGGCGTAAGGAGAACGACGTTGGGCTGCTCGGAGCGTTGCGCGGGGAGGTTGCGCAGGGTGTCGCGCATCACTTGGAAAAAATGGGCGAGACGTTCGGCGCGCAGTTCGCGGAATTCGTCGGGCAGCACGCGCGAGAGCACGATGCGGTTTTCAAGCGTGTAGCCCGCGCCGGACGGGGCCTGCGTGCGGTCGGAGAGCGCCCACCACCGGCCGTCGGGCGAGCGCGCGAGGTCGACGGCGTGAAGAAAAAGAAACGTGCCGTTCGGCGGAATGATGCCGTGGCACGGGCGTAGAAAAGCCGGGTTCGCGTAGAGCAGCGCGGGCGGCAGCGTGCCGTCGCGCAGGAGCGACTGCGGGCCGTAGAGATCGGCGAGGATGAGGTTGAGCAGGCGGGCGCGTTGAGTGAGGCCGGCTTCGAGTGCGCGCCACTCGTCCGGCGGCAGGACCATGGGAACCAGATCTAAGGCCCAAGGTCGGCCGAGGCCTTGGTGATCGCTGTAGATGTTGTAGGTGACGCCGTTTTCGCGGAGGACGCGGGCGGCGGTGTCGTGGCGCGCGGCGAGTTCGTTGACGCCGAGCTGGGCGAAGGAGTTGACCAAGCCCTGCCAATGCGGGCGCGCGACGCCGTCGGCCGCGAGCATTTCGTCGAAGATGCCCGCGGTGCTCGGGTAGGGCGGCACCGAAGGCGTGGCGGGTTCGTCCACGGAGGAGGTCGTCATGCGTTGGGGCAGGATGGCGGTGGAGCCGCTGAGGCAAACGGTGGCGTCAAGTGGCGCGCAGATCGAGTGTGTAAGGATATTCCGGATTGATCGTGGCTGGCGGCGGATTCAGCGCGCCGGGGCTGTGGCTATGACGGAAGAAACGGGCGAGGCGGCGGCTCTCGGCCTCGTAGGAATTGATGGGCGGTTTGATGTGGCTGAGACCGCCGGGATGGGCGACGTGGTAAGTGCAGCCGCCGAGACTGCGTTTGTTCCACGTATCCACGACATCGAATACAAGTGGCGAGTGAACGCCGATTGTCGGCTGGAGGCAGCTCGAGGGCTGCCAGGCGCGGTAGCGCACACCGGCGACGTATTCGCCGTGGATGCCGGTCGGCTGGAGCGGCAGGGCGTGTCCGCCCGCGGTGACGAGGTGGCGCGAACCGGTGAGGCCGCGGACTTTGATCTGAATGCGTTCGAGCGATGAATCGACGTAACGCACGGCACCGCCGCTGCCGGACTCTTCGCCGAGGACGTGCCACGGTTCGAGCGCCTGACGGAGTTCGAGCTGGAGGTTGTTGACGGTGAGGTCGCCGACCTGCGGGAAACGAAACTCCAGATGCGGCGCGAACCAATCAGGCTGCAAGGGGTAACCGTGCGCCTGAAGATCGCCGAGCACGTCGGTGAAGTCGCTCCAGACGAAGTGCGGCAGCATCCAACGGTCATGAATAGCGGTGCCCCAGCGCACGAGGTTCTGCTCGTAAGGTTCCTCCCAGAAACGGGAGATCAACGTGCGCAACAGCAACTGCTGCGCGAGGCTCATGTGGGCGTGCGGCGGCATTTCGAAGCCGCGCATTTCCAGCAGGCCGAGGCGGCCGCTGCTGCTCTCGGGAGAGTAAAGCTTGTCGATCGAGAACTCAGCGCGGTGGGTGTTGCCGGTGGCATCTATCAACAGGTTTCGGAATAACCGGTCGACCAGCCACGGCGGCACGTTGGTGCGCGCGGGGATCTGGCGGAAGGCGAGTTCGAGCTCGTAGAGTGAGTCGTGGCGGGCCTCGTCGATGCGCGGGCTCTGGCTGGTCGGTCCGATGAACAGGCCGCTGAACAAAAACGACAGCGACGGGTGGTTCTGCCAGTACGAGACGAGCGAGCGCAGTAGGTCGGGCCGCCGAAGGATCGGCGAGTCGGCGGGCGTAGCGGCACCGAGCGTGATGTGGTTGCCGCCGCCTGTGCCGGTGTGGCGGCCGTCGACCATGAATTTCTCGGTGGCGAGGCGGGTGAGCCGCGCCTCCTCGTAGACGCCCTCGGTCTGACGAACCATTTCGTCCCAGGTAGAAGCCGGGTGCTGGTTGACCTCGATGACGCCGGGATCGGGCGTGACCTTGAGGACGTTGAGGCGCGAGTCCGATGGCGGTGTGTAGCCTTCGATGACGACCGGGGTGTCGAGCAAGTCGGCGGTGTCCTCGATGGCGGCGATGGCGTCGAGGTAATCCTCCAGCGTGCGGACCGGCGGCATGAAAACGTGCAGTCGGCCTTCGCGTGGCTCGACGCAGAGACCGGTGCGGACGATCCAGGAAGCGGATACACCGGAGGCGGGAGCGCGGAGCGGATCGGGATCGAGTTCGCGTTCGGGCAAACGCTGTCCGCGTATGCCGCCATAGCCGGAGCCGGCGGTGATATCGGCGCGGCGGGAGCTGAGCCAAGCGGCGGGAAAAGATTTCTGGAGATCCTTTTCCGGGCGCGGCGGGAGCTGCGGACGCTCGGCCATCGGGTCGAGCTCGTTGATGTAGGGATAGTCGTTGGGTTTGGTCCAGGGCAGCGAGTCAAGCGGCAGGCGCAGGCCGATCGGCGAGTCGCCGGGAGTCAGGTAGCAACGGTCAGGGCGGAAGAACCACGGGCCGGTGGCCCAGGAAGATCCTTTTGCGCCGTGCTGGCGCTGGAGCGGCAGGATGTAACCGGCGACGCGGTCGAGGCCCTGGTCGAAGATTTTGGCGAGGCGTTTACGTTCCTCCTCGTCGCGGAGATTTGATTTTAGCGGGTCGACATTGGTCGGCAGGCGGCGCTCTTTCCAGAGGTAGTACCACGAATCCTCGTAGGCGGGCATGATCCATTCGCCGCCGCAGCCGAGGCAGTGGCTGAGGGCGTGGATAAACTGTTCGGCGCGTTTGTCGTCGTGGCCATAGTTTTTTGTTTCGAGGGCGAAGAGCTGGTCCTTGGTCCAGATGGGCAGGCCGTCCTTGCGCCAGTAGGCGGCGAAGGCCCAGCGCGGCAGCGATTCGCCGGGGTACCATTTGCCCTGGCCGTAGTGGAGGAGCGCGCCGGTGGTGAAGCGGGTCTTGAGGCGGCGCATGAGCTCGTCGGCGAGCAGGCGTTTTTTCGGGCCGAGGGCGGTGGTGTTCCACTCGGCGCCCTCCATGTCGTCAATGCTGATAAAGGTGGGTTCGCCACCCATGGTGAGACGGCAGTCGTTCGCCTTGAGCTTGGCGTCGACGTGATGGCCGAGGGCGTTGATGGCGGCCCACTGTTCGTCGGAGTAGGGCAGGGTGACGCGCGGGGATTCGAAGACGCGGGTCACCGTCATGGAGACGTCGAACTCGCATTCGCATTCGTCGATCGCGCCGCTGATCGGGGCGGCGCCCGACGGATCGGGCGTGGCGGCGAGAGGAATATGGCCTTCGCCCGCGAAGAGACCGCTGGTTGGGTCGAGACCGATCCATCCGGCACCGGGAAGATACACTTCGCACCAAGCGTGTAGGTCGGTGAAATCTTTTTCCGCGCCGCTGGGGCCGTCGAGGGATTTCACGTCGGTTTTTAGCTGGATCAGGTAGCCGCTGACAAAGCGTGCGGCGAGCCCGAGGTGGCGGAAGAGCAGGCAGAGCAGCCAGGCGGAGTCTCGGCAGGAGCCGCTGCGGTTTTTCAACGTTTCTTCGGGCGTCTGCACGCCGGGTTCAAGCCGGATCAGGTACTTGATGTCGGTCCAGAGCTTTTGGTTGAGGCCGACGAGGAAATCGATGGTGCGAAGTGTGTCGGCTTTGCGATCAGTGATCCATTTCTTGCGGCAGGCTTCGAGGTAGGTGGTGAAGTGCTTGGAGGTTTCGCTGGTGCGGCGGAAAGGTTCGAGTTCGTGGTCGAGCGCGGTGTCGTAGGTGAAGGGAAAAGTTTCGGCCTCGGGTTCGAGGAAGAAGTCGAAGGGGTTGAAGACGGCCATCTCGGCCACGAGGTCGACCTCGACGAGAAATTCGGTGGTGGGCTCGGGGAAGACGAGGCGCGCGAGGTAGTTGGATTGTGGATCCTGCTGCCAGTTGATGAAGTGTTTTTCCGGCGCGAGGCGCAGCGAGTAGCTGAGGATGCGAGTGCGTGCGTGCGGGGCGGGCCGCAGACGAACGATGTGCGGCCCGAGGTTGATCGGGCGGTCGTAGCGGTAGTGAGTCCGGTGGTTGAGCGCGACGTGGATGGACATAGAAAAGGGGCAAGCTTGACCGCCGTCGGAGGGACGTCGGAGGCATGCATGCTCCTCATAGCAGTTAGCTAGCCAAGTTGCGGCGTGTCGTTGTTCTTCCGCAAGAATGGTCACATGCGGCTTGAGGATAGCCGATGGCCAAAGGTGGCGCGTGGGGTTTAGCGCGGCTGTACGGCGGAGGTAAGGGCCTGGGTTAAGGCGAGGGCGAGGTGGCGAACGTAGGGCTCGTCCATCATGTTTTCATGAGTACCGGGAATCACATGGAGATCGACGCCGCCATGTGCGAGCTCCTGCCAGCCGTAGTGACGATCAAACGAGCAGCGGAAGCAGTGGGTGCGGGTGCGGATCAACGTCACGTGGCCAGAGTAGGCTTTAGGGTCATAATCAAGAATGGATTGGATGTGGTTTCTGACGATCGGCCACAACGCTTGGGGGAAGAGATTGAAATCGATTAAATGCGCATACGCTTCGCCCGACGACTCGCTTGGGCGTGACAGGAGCGCGTTAGTCTTTTCGCGAAGGCTGAGGATTCTCCATCGTGCGTACTGGTACTTAAAGGTCCAGGTTGACTGGGCAAAGGTCCAGAGCCATCCCGCGAGGTTGCCAGCAAAGAGAAGGGCCGTGCGTGGCGTGTAGCTCATGTGATCATAGCTGCCGTTGGGCGGAGAGGAATTGAGTAGGGCGACTAAGTGGGCCGGTTGACCTTGTTCATCAAGGAGACGGGCCATCTCGTACGCGATGTTTCCGCCAAAGCAGTAGCCGCCGATCAGGTAGGGTCCGGTGGGCAGAAAGGCTCTCAGTCTTCGCACATACAAGGCCGCCATCTGACGGATGTCCGAACACTGTTCCTGACTTTGCGCGGGCGTGTGACGAAAGCCATAAACGGGTTGATCTGGGTCGAGATGGCGGACGATTTCAGCGTAACCCCAAAAAGGACAACCGCCCACGGTATGGATCAAAAAGAACGGCGGGTGGTTGCCGTCGGGTTGGAGGGGCACCAGTACATCGTCATCATTGAAGGACTGCTTTTTGTCGATGATACGTGCGAGTTGTTGAATCGTGGGGAATTGAAAGACCGTGGCCGTAGTCAGTTGATACTCATAGCGGAGGGCCACTCGATGGATAAATACCTTGGCTTTTTTGCTGTCTCCGCCCAAGGCAATGAAGCGTTCGGCGATGCCAATGGGTGCGTGGCTTAATAGCTCTTCCCATTGGTTCGTCACCCATGCTTCCGTGGTGTGGTTTGATGGTGAAAGATTATTCAAGCCGTTTTTGTGCGGTGTGATGGTGAGGTGGATCGAAGGGGTTTTCGCTCCTAGCGGTTGCATGAGTGTCGCCTGTTAAAAAGCGGCAACAACTTGTCGTACAGGGTTGATCACGCTTTTGGCTTTGGGCCCAAAAAAGGCGATCGGCAGTACACAAACTTCCAGTCGCCGAGGCAAGGAGGAAACCGAGGGCGCGGGCTAAACTGACTTCAGCGCGGTGGCGATGCGATCGAGCGCGGCGACGACGTTTTCGCGGCTGTTGAAGGCGCTGATGCGGACGTGGCCTTCGCCGCAGCGGCCGAAACCGGCGCCGGGCGTGCAGACGACTTGGGCTTTGTTGAGCAATAGGTCGAAAAATTCCCACGAATCGCGGCCGACGTTGATCCAGATGTACGGGGCGTTTTCGCCGCCGACACAGGTGAAGCCGAGCTGGGTCACGGCGGCGCGGATGAGCGCGGCGTTGCCGAGGTAGAAATCGGTCATGGCCTTGACCTGCTTTTTGCCCTCGTCGGTGAAGATCGCGGCGGCGGCCTTTTGCACGGGGTAGGAGACGCCGTTGAATTTGGTGGTGTGGCGACGGTTCCAGAGCGCGTGGAGCGGCTGGGCGTTGCCCGCGGTGTCATAGGCGACGAGCGATTTTGGGATGACGGTGTAGGCGCAGCGGGTGCCGGTGAAGCCGGCGGTTTTCGAGAAGCTGCGGAACTCGATGGCGACGTCGCGCGCGCCTTCGATTTCATAAATGCTGTGCGGGATCTGCGGGTCGCGGATGTAGGCTTCGTAGGCGCTGTCGAAGAGGATGACGGCCTTGTTCTTTTTGGCATAGTCGACCCAGGCGGTGAGCTGCGCGCGGGTGGCGACGGCACCGGTCGGGTTGTTGGGGAAACAGAGGTAAATCAGGTCCGTGGCGATGCCGGGAAGGGCGGGCACGTAGCCGTTGGCCTGCGTGCAATCGAGGTAGGTGATGCCCTCGTAGCGGCCGTTGACGTTGGCACCGGTGCGGCCGGCCATGACGTTGGTGTCGACGTAAACTGGATACACCGGATCGGGGATGGCGAGACGGGCTTCGGTGGAGAAGATTTCCTGGATGTTGCCGCAGTCGCACTTCGAGCCGTCGCTGACAAAGATCTCGTCGGCGTCGATCTTGGCGCCGCGGGCGTGGTAGTCGTTGAGGGCGATTGCCTCGCGCAGGAAAGCGTAGCCTTGCTCGGGGCCGTAGCCTTTGAAGGTGGCGCGCTGGCTCAACTCTTCGGTGCCGGCGTGAAGGGCCTCAATGCAGACGGGCGGGAGCGGTTCGGTGACGTCGCCGATGCCCAGCCGAATGATTGGTTTCTGCGGATTTGCCTCTTGGTAGGCGGTGACACGCTTGGCGATGTCGGAGAAAAGGTAGGAAGCTTTGAGCTTGTTGAAGTTTTCGTTGATGCGAATCATGGTGGCCGTGGGCGAAAAACTTGAATAAGTGCGCCCTGTGTCATTTGTTCAAGCTCAGGGTGAGTGTTTTCCCTCGCACGCCGCCTCATTATTCACGCGCAACTGTCCTTTCACGCTCATGCAAAAAGTCACTTCCGTCACCGAAATGCGGACTCTCACCGAAGAGTTGCGCTCGAAAGGCCAGATCATCGGGCTCGTGCCCACCATGGGCGCGCTGCACGAAGGCCACCTCAGCCTCATCCGTCAGGCGGCTGAGCAGGCGGACACGGTTGTGGTGTCGATTTTCGTCAACCCGACGCAGTTTGGACCTAGCGAAGATTTCGCCAAGTATCCGCGCGAGCTGGAGAACGACCTGAAGCTGTGCGAGGCGGCGGGCGCCGACATCGTCTTCGCGCCGACCGTGGAAGAAATTTATCCGAAGGGCTACTCGACCTACATCACCGAGGAGTTCGTCGGCAAGCCGCTCGAAGGCGTGTCGCGTCCCTCGCATTTTCGCGGTGTCACGACGGTGTTGGCGATTTTGTTCAACATCGTGCGGCCCGATCTCGCGGTCTTCGGCCAGAAGGATGCGCAGCAAGTCGCGGTCATCCGCAAGATGGTGCAGGATCTTCAATTCACGGTTGATATCGTGGTCGCTCCGACGTTGCGCGAAGCCGAAGGCCTGGCGATGAGTTCGCGTAATCGCTATCTTAGCAACACGCAGCGGCAGGAGTCGCTCGCGATTAACGAGGCGCTGCGCTATGCGAAAGCCATGGTGGAGCGCGGAGAGCTGCGCTCGGACCGGCTGATCGCGGAGGCCACACACATCCTTGGTGAACGTCGTCGCATTCGGATTATTTACATCGCCGTGGTGGACCGCAACACCATGGAGGCGATGCGCGATGTGGTGACGAACCAGTCCCTACTCGCCATCGCGGTGTGGGTCGATGAGGTGCGCTTGATCGACAACATCGTGCTCTGACGGCAACCGCGCGGTTGCACGCCGTCGCCAGTGGCGGCATTTTAAAACTTTTCGCATGACACGAACATTTGACGTCCTCGTTGTTGGCAGTGGGATCGCTGGTCTCAGCTTCGCGCTTAAAGTCGCGCAGCAGGGGCGCTCCGTTGCGATCCTCACCAAGAAGACGCGGGCTGAGTCTAACACGAACTATGCCCAAGGAGGAATCGCGGTCGTTACCTCGAAGACCGACGACTTCGCCTCGCATGTGAAGGACACGCTCATCGCGGGCGACGGCCTGTGCGACGAGAAAGTCGTGCGCGAGATCGTGCGCGACGGCCCGGCTTGCGTGAAGGAACTGATCGACATCGGCCTGACTTTTTCGCGCAAGGAATCCGGTGCCTACGATCTCGGCCGCGAGGGCGGGCACAGCAAGCGTCGCATTCTTCACGTCAAGGACATGACCGGAAAAGCGATCGAGGACGCGCTGCTGCGGGCGATCGCGCAGGAACCGCGCATCGCGCTCTTCGAACATTTTTTCGCTATCGACGTGGTCACGACCGATCGGTTGGCCAAACGCAAAAAAGCCACTGCGGGCAACCGCGTGGTCGGCCTTTATGCGCTCGATGTGCGCGACAGCCGCGTAGAGACATTTCATGCGCCCGTCGTCATGCTCGGGACGGGTGGTGCGGGCCAGGTGTACCATTACACGACGAATCCGGACATCGCGACGGGCGACGGCATCGCCATCGCCTACCGCGCGGGCGTCGAGATTCGGAACATGGAGTTTATCCAGTTTCATCCGACGGCGCTTTATTCGCTCACCGGTGAACGTTTCCTGATCAGCGAGGCTGTGCGCGGTGAGGGCGCGATCCTGCGTAACGCCGCTGGCGAGGCCTTCATGCGCGGCTATCACGACCTCGCTGATCTCGCGCCGCGCGACATCGTGGCCCGCGCGATCGACACCGAGATGAAGAAATCGGGCGCGCCGCATGTGTGGCTCGACATCACGCATCGCAACAAGGCGTTTCTCCGCGAACGTTTCCCGCAGATTTTCGAATCTTGCCGCAAGCTCGGCATCGACATCAGTAAGGACATGATCCCCGTCGTGCCTGCCGCGCACTACACCTGCGGCGGCGTCGCGACGAACCTTTCCGCTGAGACAAGCTTGGCCGGGCTTTACGCCTGTGGCGAAGTGGCCTGCACGGGTCTGCACGGGGCGAATCGCCTTGCGAGTAATTCGCTGCTGGAGGCGGTGGTGATGGCGCAACGCGGCGCGAAGTCGGTCGGCGCCTATTTGAGTCGCAAGTCGGTTGTCGCCGAGATTCGGATACCGCATTGGGTTGATCTGGGCGGCGGCGACATCGACGAACGCGTGGTGGTGGCGCATAACTGGGACGAGCTGCGCCGGACGATGTGGGATTACGTGAGCATCATGCGCACGACTAAGCGGCTGGAGCGTGCACGCACGCGCATCGCGAATCTCGCGAAGGAGATTCACGACTACTACTGGAATTTCTCCGTCGATCCGCGCCTGCTGGAGTTGCGCAATCTGATTCAGATTGCCGAGCTGGTGGTGGTGTGCGCGCTTCAGCGTAAAGAAAGCAGGGGACTGCACGCCGTCGCCGAGTATCCAAAAAAACTGCGCGTTGCCCGCGATTCTGTCATGCGTCGCTCGGCTTCGGCTTGAGTGGCGAATCGGCGTTGTGAATAACCCGTGAATTTCTTTTACTGGCGGCTCACTGGCTTTTACTCTCAGGAATAATTATTGGCCTATAATATTAATAAACAATGATAAGCGTGACTATAGGAGTTGTTCACGAAGAGCTGGTTTGTAACGATTTTGTGATTTTAGCCTGTGTATATCTCGCCAGCATATCGGCACGGACATGAATTTTATGAAGCGGAAAATTGCGATTATTGGGGCGGGTGCGATCGGGTGTTACTACGGCTGCCGCCTAGCCAAGGCGGGCGAAGACGTGCATTTTTTGCTGCGCGGCGATTATGAGGCGGTGCGAACGAGTGGACGGATGCGCGTGGCGTTGCCGAAGGAAGAAATCGTGGTTGCGGCTCCGCAGATTCACCGCACGCCCGCTGAAATCGGGCCGTGCGATTTGGTCATCGTGGGGCTGAAGACGACGGCTAATGACCGGTTCGCCGAGCTGATTACGCCGCTGTTGCACGCGGGTACGGCGATTTTGACGCTGCAAAACGGGCTCGGCAGCGATGCATTGCTGGCCGTGCTTTTTGGCGCAGAACGCGTGCTCGGTGGGCTGTGTTTCATCGCGGCTAACCGCACGGCACCCGGGGAGATAGTGTGCATTGATCCTGGTTCGGTGGCGTTTGGCGAGTATGGCCGCCCGGCGGGGGAGCGCGTGAGGGAGATCGCGGTGATGTTTGAGCGCGCGGGTGTGCGCTCCACGGTGGGCGACCATCTCGCCGAGCTGCGTTGGATCAAGCTGGTGTGGAATGTGCCGTTCAACGGCCTTTCAATCGCGGCGGGCGGCATTCCGACCGATCTGATTTTAGCGAGTGCGGAGCTCGAAGGCGTGGTGCGCGCTTTGATGGCGGAGGTGATCGATGCGGCGGGCAAGTTGGGCCATGTGATTTTACCGGGCTTCATTGAGAAACAAGTTTCGCGCACGCGTCTGATGGGGTCCTACCGGCCATCGAGTTTGATCGATTACCTCGAAAAACGGGAAGTTGAAGTGGAGGCAATCTGGGGCGAACCGATGCGCCAGGCTCAGCAGGCGGGGGCAGCCGTTCCGCGACTGGAGATGCTCTATGCGCTCTTGAAGCGGTTGACGTCGCAGGCGCACTGAAAAGGCGCGGTGGGGAGGCGCGCAAAAAAGCCGTCTTCCCTGCGGAAGACGGCTTGAGAGAAAGCGTGAGACTTAGGCCGGTTTAGGCGGTTTTGCGTTTGTTGCGGCGGAGCGCAACGAGGCCGACGAGGGCGGCGGCACCGATCAGACCGTAGGTCGCGGGCTCGGGAACGGCGGGCGGGGGCGCGCTGCCTACGCCCTGAAAGGCGATGATGACATCGCTGTAGTCAGCATCCAACGCGGAGCGGCGTGAGTCTTCGTAAGCTACGACAAGCGTCGCAACCGGATCATAGGCTGCGGTGGAGATGTCATCGAGGTTGATGTACTTGTATTGCGTGTGGATGCCGAGGTCGGTACCGCTAAACTGGTTGGGGGTGCCGAAGGTGAACCAGGTGCCACCCTCCGCTCCGCCGCCGCCAGCACCGTTAAGGAAGAAGTCGAGCTTCTCGCCTGCGCCGTAGTTGATCGACGTAAAGGTGCCGTTGAGGAGGAAGCCATTTCCTGGCGTGCCAGCCGTACCGATGGGGGAGCTGTCAATATTGACGACCAACGGATTGTAGCTGGCGGGTGCTGCGAGATTGGCCGTGTCGGGATTGCGGACAAAACCAAAGTCATTCTGCCAGCCAGCGGTTTCGCCGATGAATATAACGTTCACCAGACTGCCATTGGGGTTGAGGGAAAGCGTCGGCTGGCCGACTACAAACCCGGCGGGCAAAGGAGCGGTGCCGTCATTTGCCAAGTTGAGGCCCTCGGCATTGAGGACATTCTGCTGGGACAAGTTGAGTTGCTGAGTGAATTGGTTCAGTCCGTCGCCGCCAGCGCTGCTCCAAGCGGCCGGGCGGGGTGAGATCTGGGCGCTAGCTGTGGCGGTCAGTGCTGCGGCCACCAAGGTCGCGAAGGAGTACTTAATGAAGGTATGCATGTTATTCTCTGTTTATTGTGAACTGGTTATCCTGCCTTGTGAGTGCCGCTGGAGCCTGTGAAGTTGCATAGGTGGCGTGTTGGGTCAATGGATGGTATGCTTTCGCGCCCTGCATTAAGAGTAGGGGAAACCCCGGTTTTTTGACCGCCAGTAAGGGCCGGTCTTATACGAAGAACCTAGAGCTTTTACCTCAAAGCCAAGCCCGCCGAGATTCTTACAGAAGATAACAACGGTAACGAAGACATGGCGCTGAAAACCAGAATCGCTTCGTTCTCTTCGTTACCTTCTGTAAAGAATGCAGAGGTGGCGCGCAGTGGGCCTTGGGCGGGCGCTTTAGGCCTTGGGCTCGGCATAGTTGTCCATGCCGACGCAGGAGCACACGAGGTTGCGGTCGCCGTAGACGTTGTCTACGCGGCCGACGGCGGGCCAAAATTTATGCTCGCGCACAAACGCAGTCGGGAAGGCGGCGAGTTCGCGCGAGTAGGGGCGGTCCCACGTGTCGGCGCAGACGACTTTTGCGGTGTGCGGCGAGTTTTTCAGGACGTTGTTGGTTTTGTCGGCTTCGCCGGTGACGACGGCTTGGATTTCGCCCGCGATGGCGATCAGCGTGTCGCAAAAGCGGTCAAGTTCGACTTTCGCTTCGCTCTCGGTGGGCTCGATCATGAGCGTGCCGGCGACGGGCCAGCTCATGGTCGGTGCGTGATAGTTATAGTCCTGAAGACGTTTGGCGATGTCCTCGACCTCGATGCCGTATTTTTTGAAACCGCGGCAGTCGATGATGCATTCGTGGGCGACAAGTCCGCGCGTGCCTTTGTAGAGCACCGGGTAGTGGGCTTCGAGGCGGCGGGCGACGTAGTTGGCGTTGAGGATGGCGGTTTGCGTGGCTTGCGTGAGGCCTTCGGCTCCCATCATGCGAATGTACATCCACGAAATCGGCAGGATGCTGGCGGAGCCGTAGGGCGCGGCGCTGACCGCGCCAGTGGCCGCGCCGTCGGCGCGGATTTGAGATTTGAGATTTGAAATTTCAGATTTCTGGCGCGGATCAGCGACGGCATGTCCGGGGAGGAAGGGCGCGAGGTGGCTGGCGACGCCGATCGGACCGACGCCGGGACCGCCACCGCCGTGCGGAATGCAGAATGTTTTGTGCAGATTGAGGTGGCAGACGTCGGCGCCGATGAAGCCGGGTGAAGTCAGCCCGACCTGGGCGTTCATGTTGGCGCCGTCCATGTAGAGCTGGCCGCCGTGCTCGTGGACGATCTCGGCGATGTCGCGTATCGAGGCTTCAAATACGCCGTGGGTCGACGGGTAGGTGACCATAAGCGCGGCGAGATGCTTCGCGTGCAGGGCGGCTTTGGCGCGCAGGTCGGCGAGGTCGATGTTGCCCTGTGTGTCGCAGGCGACGGGCACGACGGTGAGGCCGGCCATGGAGGCGGTGGCGGGATTCGTGCCGTGCGCGCTGGTCGGGATAAGGCAGAGGTTGCGATGGCTTTCGCCGCGCGATTCGTGCCAGGCGCGGATGGCGAGCATGCCGGCGTATTCGCCTTGCGAACCGGCGTTGGGCTGAAGCGAGACGGCGGCGAAACCGGTGATCTCGGCCAGCCAGGTTTCGAGGTCGGAGAAAAGTTTTTGGTAGCCGCGGGTTTGTTCGGCTGGGGCGAAGGGGTGCAGTTGGCCAAATTCCGGCCAGGTGACAGGGAACATCTCACTTGTGGCGTTGAGTTTCATTGTGCACGAGCCGAGCGAGATCATCGAGTGAACGAGCGAAAGGTCGCGGGTTTCGAGGCGCTTGATGTAGCGCAGCATCTCGTGCTCGGTGTGGTGCGAATTGAAAATCGGGTGGGTGAGAAAGCGAGAGGCGCGGGCGAGCGGCGTGGCGTAGGCGGTGTCGAGTGTTTCGGCGTCGATCAGTTTTAGGCTGAGCATCTCGGCGAGATCGCAGAGGTCGGTTTCGGTCGTGGTTTCATCGAGCGAGACGGCCACGGTGCGGGCGTCGATGGCGCGCAGGTTGATCTTTTTTGCAGCAGCGGCGGCGTGGAGTTTCGCGGCGTCGACGTTGGCGAAGGTCAGCGTGTCGAAGACCGGTTCGGTGTTGGTGGCGAGCCCGGCAGCCTGGGCAGAGGCTTGCAGGAGGCGGGCAAGAAAGTGGGTGCGTTGCGCGATCCGGAGCAGGCCGTCGGGGCCGTGGTAGACGGCGTACATCGAGGCCATGACGGACAGCAACACCTGGGCGGTGCAGATGTTGGACGTGGCCTTGTCGCGGCGGATGTGCTGCTCGCGAGTGCCGAGGGCGAGGCGGAGCGCGGGGTTGCCTTGGGCGTCCTTCGACATGCCGACGAGGCGGCCGGGCATTTGGCGCTTGTGGCCGTCTTTGGTCGCCATGAAACCGGCGTGCGGGCCGCCGAAGCCCATGGGCACGCCGAACCGCTGTGAAGAGCCAATGGCGACGTCGGCACCGAATTCGCCGGGGGCGCGCAGCAAGGTGAGCGCGAGCAGGTCGGTGGCGGTGACGCAGAGCGCGCCGGCGGCGTGAGCTTTTTCGAAGAACGCGGTGTAGTCGCGTACGCTGCCGGTGGTGTCTGGATATTGCACGAGCACGCCGCACACGGTGGCGTCAGCGGCGAAGGTGGCGTGGTCGCCCACGACGACCTCAATGCTGAGGGGCTTGGCGCGGGTGCGGATGACGTCGATCGTCTGCGGATGGCAGAGGCGCGAGACGAAGAATTTGTTGCGCGCGGGATCGGCGACCATGCGGTGACAGAGCCCCATCGCCTCGGCGGCGGCGGTGGCTTCGTCGAGCAGCGAGGCGTTGGCGATGTCGAGCGCGGTTAGGTCGGTGATGAGGGTTTGGAAATTGAGCAGCGCCTCGAGGCGGCCTTGGGAAATCTCGGCTTGGTAGGGCGTGTAGGCGGTGTACCAAGCGGGATTTTCGAGGATGTTGCGCTGGATGACGCCGGGCGTGTGCGTGCCGTAGTAGCCTTGGCCGATGAAGCTGCGGAAAACTGCGTTTTGTTTGGAGATGGCACGGAGTTCGGCCAGCGCGGCGCTTTCGCCGAGGGCGGCGGGCAGGGCGAGCGGTTTGGGCAGGCGGATCGTGGCCGGCACGGCGGCGTCGATGAGGGCGTCGAGTGACGTGAGCCCGAGCGTGGCCAGCATCGCGGCGGTTTCACCGGCGTCGGGGCTGTTGTGGCGTCGGGCGAAAGTATCGAGCGGCGCGTAACGATCGGGGTGGACGGTGGACGTAGCGGATGCGGTGTGAGCCGGTGTCGACATGGGCATCCGCGCACGCTAGAAAGCGGGTGAGCGGACGCAAAAGGATTTTCCGGTCCGGGCGGTGGCTGTCAGCGCAGCTTTACGGCCCGGACGGCGGAGACCGGCGCAACTTATAGATTCATGCCCGGCTCGCCGAGCGCGACGACGGCTTGCAAGGAAGAGACGTAGGCGGGGTTTTGGTGCCAGTGCCAGACGAGTTGGCCGGCGGGCGAGTACTCGAGGATTTGCACGCCCTGGGCGCCGAGATTTTCGCCGTGGCCCTGCCAGTTGGCGAGGAGAATGTTGCCATTGGCGAGCAGGCGGAAATCGCAGAAGAAAAACGGATGCACCTCGGCGGGGCCGGTGACGCTGCGGAGGAACTTTCCGCCAGGGCCAAACCATTGCAGGCTGGCGGCGTAGCCCGCGGCGACGAGGGTCTCGCCGTTGTCGAGACGGAGCAGTTTCCAGACGTGCGGGTCGGTGACCTCGCCCTCGACGCGGGAGCGCCAGAGGATTTTACCGGAGTCGTCGGCTTCAAAAAATTCGCGGTTGGCGGTGACGAGCCAAGTGCCTTGCGGCGTGGGGCGGACGAGGCGCACGTACTCAAAACCGGGGATGTGGATGCGGCGTTTCACGTCGCCTGCGGGAGTGAGTTCGACGAGCACGATGCCCTTCAAGTCCTGCCAATCGAGCCCGGTGAGCAACGTCCCGCCATTGGCCAGACGGAGTGCGGCGAGGGTGCCGGGGTAACGTGTTTCGGCTTTGAGCAGCGAGCCATCCTTGGTGCTGCGCTCCTCGAAGCCGTCGCCGGTGCCGATGACGAGACGGTCGCCACCCACAAGTTGTAAATCGCGTCCAGCGGGCGAAGGCACGGACCAGAGCAGGGCCTGGTCGGCGGGTTTGCCGGTGTCGATGCAGTGAAGGCGGAGTTTGCCTTCATCGCGGACGATGATGATGCGGGAAGAGGACGGTGCGGGAATCGGGAGCGTCATGGAAAGGGTGGAGAGGCCTAACGCTTTCCCGGAGCCGGACGGCGGCAAGAAATAAATGGTGCGGGCGGCGGTGGGCGCGTGAATGGCTGGCGGTTATTTTGCCAACGTCAGCGGCGGCATGGGGCAGTCAAGGAGCGCTGCGATGGCGCGGAGCAATTCGGCTTCCGCGATGCGCAGTTCGCCGTCGACGGTCGCGGCGGCGGCGCAGGCGAGGAGCAGGCGTTGTTTGATCGGGCCCGCAGCGGTAGCGAGGCGGTTCAAGGCTGGGTCGAGTTTGGCGGGCGTGCACATTTCTGGTGCGAGCAGCATGAGCGGGCCTTCCAGGGTTTTGAGTAGCTGCGTGCCGACGGCGTAGGCAGTTTGGGCTTGGCCGCTAGTTTCGGCTCCGGCGTGGGCCACGGCCGAGAGCACGAGGACGAGTTCTTCGCGCACGGCTTGGAAGGAGTAGAGTTGCTCGCCGGGCATCAGGCGTGGCGCGCGGCTGAGCAAGAGCTGGCGTTGCAGTAGTTTTTGCAGAGCAAACTCGAAGGTGGAAACGTGTCCGTCGCCTTCGATCAGGACTTTGATCATGGCGAAAAGCTCGGCTTGGGCCTCGGCGGTGAGTTCGCGCAGGGTCGGCAGGGCGAGCTGGCAGAGTGGGAGCTTGTGCGCGGGTTGGAGTTGGCTGAGTGGTTCGGCCTGTGCGTGGATGAAGGCAGCGGCATCGGCGGGCAGGGCGGCGAGTTGCTGGTCGCAGATTTCGGGTCGGTCGTCGAGGAGCAGGGCGTAGATGAGCGCGGGAGCCTGCGTCGAAAGGCGGGCGGCTTGACGGAGGGCGAAGGGGAGCCCGTCGATCAGGGCTTGGGCGTTGTTGACTTGTTCGGGCGTGAGCGTGCCGATGGAGGCGAGGGCGGTGGCGGGCTGGGCGTTGCGGAGCGGAGTGAGGGTGCGCTTGGGCGTCGGCAAGGGCGGAACGAGGCCGGCGCTGACGAAGCTTTCTTTGGTGACGTCGATCGTTTCGGGTGCGTCGAAGTATTTTCCGTCGAACTGCGGGTCGATGGCGCGGATGCGGGTGTCGAGCGGCGGGTGGGTGGCGAGCAGGCCGAAGAAGTTGGAGAGGCCGCCTTCCGCGAAGAAGAAGTGGCCGATGGCGGCGGCTTTGTTATTGTTCACGCGGGCGCCGAGGGCGTAGCCGCCGATTTTTTTCAGCGCACCGGTGATGCCGCCGGGGTTGCGCGTGAATTGCACGGCGGAGGCGTCGGCAAGAAATTCGCGCTGGCGGGAGACGGCGGCTTGGATGATGCGGCCGAAGAAATAGCCGATATAACCGATGACGACCAGGGCGAGGCCGATGGCGGCAACGACGATGAGGATGCGGCCGTCGCGCTTGCGATCACGTCCGCCGGAGTAGGTGAGGGCGCGCAGCAGACCGCGGCCGATGAGGGTGAGAAAGAAGATGCCGAACAGCACGGCGACGAGCCGGATGTTCATGCGCATATCGCCGTTGAGGATGTGGCTGAACTCGTGGGCGACGACGCCTTGAAGTTCGTCGCGGTTGAGTTTTTCGAGCGTGCCGCGGGTGACGGCGATGACGGCGTCGTTCGTGGTGAGGCCGGCGGCGAAGGCGTTGAGGCCGGTCTCTTCGTCGAGCACGTACACGGCGGGCACGGGGATGCCGGACGCGATGGACATTTCCTCGATGACGTTGACGAGGCGTTTCTCTTTGAGGTCGGTGGTGTTGGGTTCGATCCGGCGTCCGCCGACCATTTCGGCGATGGCGGCGCCGCCGCGGCGGAGTTGCGCGGATTTAAAGAGGGCCGCGCTCGCGACGAGCAGAATCGTGCCGCCGGCGACCCAGGCGAAAAGCTGCGGATCCCACCACGCCGTGGCGATCGCGGTGGGTGAGTCCGGCGAGGATTGTTCGTAGTCGTAGGTGTAGCTGTGGTTTCGGTTACTGGAGGAACCTTTCGGCAGCTGGCCGGTGATAAAGATGATCGCGAGGTAGGTGGTCGCGATGGTCGCGCCGATGGAGGCGATGAAGAGCAGCACCAGCCATTTGGTTCGGCGCTGGGCGTGGGCCTGGGCTTGGAAGAAATCCATGGTGGCCGGGGTGGGGCGTTTTAAGGCGGGAAATCGGAAAGGCGGATTTTGAACACGAAGAATGCAAAGAAAGCGAAGGCGGGGAGCTTTGTTTCTTGTGCGGGTGCGGCGTGCAAAATTTAGTTCTATTTGTTTAGACGGTAGAATTCCTGCGTTTCTGAGTTCCTGATTAAAAGCGGTTGAATCTGAAACTCAGAAACGGAAGGAAGCGACTTTCGTGAGTGCGCGGCTCAGGTGAACTGTACCTTGGGGGCGTTGCGTTCGGTGGGGTCGTCGATTTTGAAGAGTTCGGCCGGGAGGAAGCCAAGCATGCCGGCGAAGATGACGTTGGGGAAGGTCTCGCGCGTCGTGTTGTAGGTCATGACGGAGTCGTTGTAGGCCTGGCGGGCAAAGGAGATTTTGTTCTCGGTGGAGGTGAGCTCTTCGGTGAGCTGCATCATGTTTTGGTTGGCCTTTAGCTCGGGGTAGGCTTCGGAGACAACCATGAGGCGACTGAGCGCGCCGGCGAGACCGCTCTCGGCGGCACCGAGTCCGCGCATGGCGTTGGCATCGGCGGGATTGGCGGCGGCGGATTGGGCGGCACCGATGGCGATGTTGCGGGCCTTGATGACGGCTTCGAGGGTGTCGTGTTCGTGCTTGAGGTAGCCTTTGGCGGTTTCAACGAGGTTCGGGATCAAGTCGTAGCGGCGCTTGAGTTGGACGTCGATCTGGGCGAAGGCGTTTTTGAAACGGTTGCGCAGGGTGACGAGCGCGTTGTAAATACCCGCGACCCAGAGGCCGAGGATGACGATGAGGGCGGCGAGGACGCCGAGGGTAATCAGGAGGATGCTCATGGTTGGGTGGGGAGAACGGGGCTTAGTGTGCGCAAGGAACGGTCGGGCTCCAGACGGAAGTGATTACACGGTGGCTTCGGGTTTCCAGCCGGGCACGGGCTTGCTTCCCGGGGCGCGGACGCACAACTTTCCGACAAACATGCGCTTCCCGTCACGTCTCAATCCGTTCTTGTGGATAATGGTTTTGCTGTTGGCCGCCGGGGCGGGGCGTGCGCAGGAACAGCTCACGGCGGCGGCTCCGCTGGTGTTGAAGCCCGCAGGGGCGCAACCGGCCAATGGTTACGCGTTGCAGATCGCGGCGCAGCGTGCGCTGGAGATGGGTTTTCCGTCGATCGCGGTGGATATCTATAAGCGGCTGCTCGACAATCCGGCGACAAAGGCGGAATTGCGCGCGCCGCTGACGGTGGAGTTGGTCACGGCTTTGCTGGATGATGATCGCACGGATGAAGCGGCAGCGGTGTTGAAAAAATTCATTGGGCTGCCCTCGCCGGGTTTTCGCCTGCGGCAGGCGCTGGTGGCGTTGCGCGAGAAACGAAACGACGAGGCTCGGGCGGCGGCGGCGACGCTCACGGTGGATGATCTGGCGGCGCCGGATCGGAGCTGGTTTTATTTTTTGCAGGGCATGCTGGCGGAGACGGGGCGTGACTTTAACCGGGCGGGTGCGTTGTACCAGCAGGCGGTGGAGGCGGCGGTGTCAGAATCGCAGCGCACGCGTTTCATGCTGGCGCAAGAGCAGGCGAAATTGGGCCTGGGCGATTTCTCGGAACCGCAGGCAGCGCAGTTGCGGCAGCAGGTGGAGAAATTTCAGGGCCGGGCGTTGTACGCGGCGGTGAATTCTTATGCGGTGGTTTTGAACGGCCTCGGGAAAAAGTCCGAGGCGGTGACGCTGTTGCAACGACAGCTGCAATCGCTGCCGCTAGAAGAGCGCGCGACAGGTGACGAGTGGCGGCTCATGCTGGGCTTGATCAGCGGACCGGAAGAAACGGTGGGCCGCGCGTCGCTCGGCGCGTTGCTGGAGTCGGGCTCGGACCGGGCGAAACAGCGGGTGGCGTTGCAGATGCTGGCGCGCGCGTCGCAGGCCGGCCCGCGCCGTGATGATTTTCGCAAGCGCCTCGACGACCTGATCGGCGCTCCGACGGCGCATCCGCTGGTGGAGGATTTACTGTTGTTTCGCGCGCAGCTCGCGCTCGGCGAAAAGGATTACTCCCGCGCGGAGAGTGACGCGAGCCGCCTCTTAGAGCGGTTTCCTGGTTCGCAGTTGAAGGGACTGGCTTTGGGTGTGTTGACCGGTGTAGCGTGGGAGCAGGGACGTTATCGCAACGCCGCGAATCAGGCGTTGAGGGCCCGCGAAGCGCTGCCCGCAGGCGAGGCGCACGCGCAGCTTGGCGTCTTGGTCGCTGAGGCTTGGTTCCGGGCCGGGCTGATCTCAAACAGCGCGCCGGATTACCGCAATGCCGCCGACGCCTACGCCGCGACGCTGGACGAAGTGCCGGTGGGCGTGGAGCCGGGGCTGTTGATGTTTCAACGGTTGGTGGCCGAGGTTGAGGTGGCCAATGGCGACGATGGACGCGGCGACCGTTTTGCCCGCGCGCAAACGCTGCTTGACCAGATGGCGCGCGATGCCCGGTTCGACGCCGAGAACCGCTGGAAGGCGGAATGGAATCTCACGCGCGCGCTCGAAGCGGGCGGCGAAATCCAGAAAGCCTACGAGCGGCTCAACCGCCTCATGTCCACGCCCGCCGACGCGGCGAAGTTGCCCGCGGATTTAAAGGCGCAACTCGGCTGGTTGCAGGCGAATCTCTCCTACAAGGCCGGTGCTCCGGGCCGCACGCTCACCATCGCAGTGGCGTTGCTCGACGCGCTCGACGGGGTCGAACCCGTCCTTCGCGCCCAAATCGCCAGCATGACGATGCTCCTGCAGGCGCAGGCGAATTTTGCGCTCACGCCGCCGCGCACCGACGACGCCCTCGAACGGTTGCGCAAACTCCGCGCCGATTTTCCGAAGGCCGACGCCGCCGTGTATTCCTACATCGTGGAGGCCGATTACGCGGCTGCGCATGGCCAGCTGGTCGAGGCGCAGGGCCTGTTGCGCAAACTCGCCGACGACTACCGAACTAGTTCCTATGCGCCCTATGCGTTGTATCAGGCCGCTCAATACGCCGAGCGCCGAGGGCAGGAGAAATACCTCTCGGAGGCCTATAAAATTCTGGAGAGCCTGATCAAAGAATATCCCAAGAGCGACCTCGTGTTCTATGCCCGCCTGAAGCAGGGCAACCTGTTGCGTCTGCTCAACGACAATGGCGGCGCGCAACCGATCTTCGAGCAGCTGGTGAACGAGTTTGCCCAGCATCAAGACGTGCTGGCAGCCCGGCTCGCACTGGCCGATTGCCACGCGGCGCAGGCCACGTCCGATGTCTCGCATCAAGAAAGTGCGGCGACGCTTTACGAGAGTTTGCTCGATCTGCAGGGCGCGCCGGCGGACATCCGCGCGGAGGCCGGTTATAAATACGGGCTCAGTCTCTCGCGTCGCGGCAATGCCAATAACAGTCGCGCGCTCGAGGTGTGGGGGCGTTTGATCACGAGCGTGATGCCCGTCGACAGCAAAGCCGAGGCGCTCGGCGCGCGCGGCCGCGTGTGGATTTCGAAGACGCTCTTCGGTATGGGCGATTTGTTCGAGCAGCAGCATAAACCGGAACAAGCCCGCGAGGCTTACGATCTCATTTTACGCAAAGGACTGCCCTATGCCTCACAGGCACAGGAACGCCTCAATAATCTCCGTTCGCAGAAAACTCCTTGAACAGCCTGAACCCACGCGCGGCATTTAGCGTTTACGCGCGCCGCATTAGCCCGTTTAAACAGCTTCATCCAGATGTCTGCTTTTGATTTCAGCCTCTTTGCCGATGGCGGTCCGATGATGATCGTCGTGTTGCTGGTCGCCGTCGTGGCGCTGGTGATCGTGATTGAACGCACGCTCTTTCTTCATCGCAGCCAGATCCGCTCGAAGCAGTTTATTGAGGGCATTAAAAACGCCCTCGGCAAACGCCGCATCGTCGAGGCGCTCACGCTTTGCGAAGAAGCGCCCGGTCCGGTGCCGTCCGTCGTGAAAGCCGCGCTGCTCAACGCCGCGGAGGACGCCGACAAAATGCGTTTCGCCGTGCAGGAAGCCGCCGTGGTGGAGATTCCCTCGCTCGAACGCCGTCTCGGCGCGCTCGCCGCGCTCGGGCAGATCGCGCCGCTGGTGGGGTTGCTCGGCACGTTGCTCGGCATGATCGGCACCTTTCACGCCTTCATGCAGGGCGGACAATACGCCACCGCCAACGCGCTTGCCGGCGGTATGTGGCAGGCGTTGCTCACGACCGCCGCGAGCCTGATCGTCGCGATTCCGATTCACCTTTCGTATCATTTTCTCAGTGGCCGGGTGCGCGCGCTCGTCCGCGACGTCGAGTGGTCGGGCAACGAGATCATGCAGTATTTGCTGACCGACTACCGCAATGGCCCGGCGCTGGACGCCGCTTCGGCGGATCCGGTGGCTTCGGTGGTTCAGTTGGCAGCGGCGTCCGGTTTGCCGGCCGCGCTGATTATTCCGATGTCGGCTCCTGTCGCGGCGACATCGACTCCTGTGACAACGCTTTCCACCCGTGATCACGCGTCCGCTTGATCTTCTTTCGAAGCTGCGGCCGCCGCCGCGCAACTATGATTTCCTGTTCCTCGTGAACGGCGGGTTAATCGCGCTCTTCTTTGTGTTGTTTGGTTCGCGTTTCGTTCTCTCACCCGGACTGCGCCTCAACAACGCCGACATCATGTTGCCCGCCAGTTCTGACGCCGTGCGCAGCGCCACAGCCACGCCGGTGTCGGTCAGCGTCAATGCCAATGGCCAAATCTGGGGCGACACTGGACAGATCCCGTTGCCCAAATTGCGCGAGTGGCTCGCTGCCCAGGCCAAACGTTCGCCCGGCTCCACGCTGCTCGTCATTGGCGACATCCGTGCTCCGATGGATGTTTTTACGAGTATTTCCGATGCCGCTACCGCCGCCGGTTTTGGCCGTGTGCAGCTGGCTATGCAGTCCGTCGCGCCGGGGGTCGGTGCCGCACCATGAGCCAAGTGAAAGGGCAGGGGAAGACGCTCTGGATCGCGATCGCCATTGCTGCGGCTTTGGTGGCGGTCGTGGTGTTGGCCGCTCTTAAAGTTCGTCTGCCGAAACCGGTGACGAATGATTCCCCAGAGACAACACCCTCATCGGTGGGCATTGTGCGGCTCAGTGGTGACACTGCGCTTCTGCAACAGGTCGAGCTCTACGACCCGCGGCCGTTGTTTCTGCCGACGTTGATCAATAACAGTGCCCCGAATTTGCCTATGCGCCTCTGCCGCGAGCCGGGTAACGACTTTAAAGTGGTTCCTCCGAATTTCATTTTCGCGGAGTACGAGATGAAAATCGCGCTCCCGGAGCCCATCGCCGTGCCCGGCGATCCCGTGCAAGCCTTGCACACAGGCGAGGCTTCGAATCCTTTTTTTGCCTTTGGCCGGTTAAATTTTGCGTACACCGCGCTCAGTCCCCGGCTCGCCTACCTTGAAGTTGTGCTGGCGAAGTCCGGTCGAGTTGTGCTCGCTACAGCTCTGAAGCTAGGCCCGGATGGAGCGATTCCCGCAGGCGATTGGCAGCCGTTGGAGATGCTGCTTGCCGTCGAAGTTGCCGGGGTGATCGGCGCTCCCGTGGTAACAAAAGGATCAGGACTTGAAGAAGTAGATGATTTTTTTCGTGCATTTCTCCAGAAACAGTTTCGAATGGGTCCTCGCCTTCCGCCAGGGATCTACGTCTTGCGCATAGGTCAGTAGGCTTTTTCAGAAAATGCGCATAATTACAGTTGACGGGTGAAAAACCGGCCTTCACGTTCTTCACTCTTTTTCACGTTTTTTGACCCAATTCCTTGGTCTGCCCAGATAGCTCAGTTGGCAGAGCACGTCCTTGGTAAGGACGAGGTCGCCGGTTCGAATCCGGTTCTGGGCTCCAGGGTCAGCGTCGCGACTTCTCGACGATAAACTGAGGTCAAAAATCTAACTCACAACGTCTCAAACTCCATGGCTAAAGGCACATTCGAACGCAAGAAACCGCACGTCAACGTCGGCACCATCGGCCACGTCGATCACGGCAAAACCACGCTGACAACCTCGATTCTCGCGGTTCAAGCTCGCAAAGGTCTGGCAGAGGCTAAGTCCTATGCTGACATCGCCAAGGGCGGCACCGTTCGTGACGCATCCAAGATCGTTACGATCTCGGTTGCCCACGTGGAGTACGAGTCTGACAAGCGTCACTACGCTCACGTCGACTGCCCCGGCCACGCCGACTTCGTCAAGAACATGATCACCGGCGCCGCCCAGATGGACGGTGCGATCCTCGTCGTCTCCGCTGCTGACGGCCCGATGCCGCAGACCCGTGAGCACATCCTCCTCGCCCGCCAAGTTGGCGTGCCGAAGATCGTGGTGTTCCTCAATAAGGTCGACCTCATCGACGATCCGGAACTCCTCGACCTCGTCGACATGGAAATCCGCGAGCTCCTCTCCAAGTACCAGTTCCCAGGTGACACCGCTACGATCATCCGTGGTTCCGCCACCGCCGCGCTTGAAGGCAAGCCCGAGGGTGAAAAAGCGATCACCGATCTCATGACCGCGATCGACACTGATATCCCGGAGCCCGTTCGCGAGCACGACAAGCCTTTCCTGATGTCGGTTGAAGACGTCTTCTCGATCACTGGTCGCGGCACCGTCGCCACCGGTCGTATCGAGCGTGGTATCGTCAAAATCAACGAAACCGTTGAAATCGTTGGCCTTAAGGATACCGTTTCCACCGTCGTGACTGGTATCGAAATGTTCCGTAAGCTGCTCGATAGCGGCCAAGCCGGTGACAACGTTGGTATCCTCCTGCGTGGTGTTGAAAAGGAAGCGATCGAGCGCGGCCAGGTTCTGGCAGCCCCGAAGTCCATCACTCCGCATAAGAAGGCCAAAGCTGAAATTTACGTCCTTTCGAAGGAAGAAGGCGGCCGTCACACTCCGTTCTTCAACGGCTATCGCCCGCAGTTCTACTTCCGCACGACCGACGTGACCGGTATCGTTGTCCTTCCGAAGGGCGTCGAGATGATCATGCCCGGTGACAACGTCAACGTCGACATCGACCTCATCGTTCCGATCGCTATGGAGAAGACCCAGCGCTTCGCCATCCGCGAAGGCGGTCGTACCATCGGTGCTGGTCGTATCACCGAGATCACCGAATAAGGTCCACGAATTGTCTTAACACCGACCGCCGAGGCCTCCTGAAGGGGCCTCGGCTGCGTCGTCTAAAAAGTCATAATATCACAGGCGTGTAGCTCAATTGGTAGAGTAGCGGTCTCCAAAACCGTTGGTTGGGGGTTCGATTCCCTCCGCGCCTGCCAAGTTTCCTCCCCATGAAAAACCCGTTCCGCAGCACCCGCGTCTTCGTCGGCGAAATCGTTGACGAGTTGAAGAAGGCCACTTGGCCCACCCGTCAGGAACTGCGTGATTCCACGATCGTGGTCATCGTGGCAGCCGTTATCCTAGGTCTTTTCACGAGCATCAGTGATTTTGCCCTGTACCAAGTCGTCGACTTGTTCACCGGTCTCGTCACCAAGCTTGCCAGCTAACCTACCTCCTATGTCTGCCAATGTCTCCGCGCCTGCTGGCGCTCAGTGGTTTGCTATCCATACGCTCTCCGGCCAGGAGAACAAGGTTAAGCTGTACATCGAGAAGTTTAAGAAAATCGAGGAACTTAACGATTTTATCTTCGAAATCTTACTGCCCACTGAGGTTGTCTCTGAAGTCAAAGGTGGCAAGAAATCCACCAAGACACGTAAGCTCTATCCGGGCTACGTCTTCATTCAGATGGTGCTCTATGGCGAAGACAAAAAGGTCATCAATAAGCCCTGGTACTTCGTTAAAGAAGTCGCCGGCGTGATCGGCTTTGTTGGCGGCGACCACCCGGCCGCCCTTCGTCAGTCTGAGATCGACGAAATCCGTTCTCGCATCGAAGCCGCTTCCGGCAAGGAAGTCCCGAAGGTGCAGTATGAGACCGGTGAAGAAGTAAAGATCAACGACGGAGCCTTCGCCAACCTCACAGGCCGCATCGACGAGATCGATCCCGCCCGCGGCAAACTCAAAATTTCCGTTTCCATTTTCGGCCGGTTCACCCCGGTTGAGCTCGAATACTGGCAGGTGCAACGCATCACCGACTGACGCGCGCCCTCTTTGCAACCGCCGACGTTCGCCCAAATACACGTCTAAACACCCGCCACCCTTACTATCATGGCCAAGAAGATCCAAGGTTATATCCGCCTCCAGCTTCCCGCTGGCGCCGCCAATCCAGCTCCTCCCGTCGGTCCCGCACTCGGTGCCCAGGGCGTCAATATCATGGCGTTCTGCAAAGAGTTCAACGCCCGGACCAAAGACCAGAACGGCATGATTTTGCCGGTCGTTATCACGGTCTTCTCCGACAAGAGCTTCACCTTCATCCTTAAGTCACCGCCGGCTTCGGTCCTCCTCAAGAAGGCCGCCAACATCGCCAGCGGTTCCGCCAAGCCGAACCAGGACAAAGTCGGCAAGGTCACCACGAAACAGCTCGTCGAGATCTACAAGCTTAAGATCAAGGACCTCAACGCCAAGGACGAGGCCGCTGGGATCAAGATCATCGCCGGCACCGCCCGTAACATGGGCATCGAAGTCGTCGACTAATTTTCCCTTTTGGAGCAGGGGTTCGCCGCTGCTCCGCCATAAAACAACCGCTCACCGCGGGAGTCCCTCTCGGGACGCTCGTACCGCAAGGAGTCCAAAATGCAGAAACCCAGTAAACGTTACCGCAGCGCCGTTCAAGTCGCTGATCTCACTAAGGAATACACGCTTAAGGAAGCCGTGGAAATCCTCACTAAGTTCCCGAAGGCCAAGTTCGACGAGACCGTTGAACTCTCCTTTAAGCTCGGTGTGGACGCCACTTCCGGCGACCAAAATGTGCGTGGCACCACGCCCCTGCCGAATGGCTCGGGTAAGAAGGTCCGCGTCCTCGTCTTCACCGACAACGTCAAAGCCGCGATCGACGCTGGCGCTGACCATGCCGGTTTGCAGGACATGATGGCGAAGATCACCGAAGGCTGGCTCGATTTCGATGTCGCCATCGCGACCACCGAAGCGATGAAGACCGTTCGTTCGCTCGCACGCGTCCTCGGACCTAAGGGCCTCATGCCCAACCCGAAGTCCGGCACCGTGACCGACGACATCGCCGCTGGCATTAAGGCCGTCAAGGCCGGCCGCGTGGAGTTCAAGATGGACAAGACCTCCAACATCGGCGTCGGCGTCGGCAAGCGCTCCTTCACCGCAGAGCAGATTTTGGAAAACGCCATGGCTGTGATCGAAGCGATCAGCAAGGCCAAGCCCGCGACCTTCAAGGGTGGCATCTACATTAAAACCCTCGCCATTTCGTCCAGCCAAAGCCCGGCTGTGCACGTCGTCGCGAACGAATACAATAAAGTTTAACCTGCGTCCCGACCATGAGAGCTGAAAAACAATATCTGATCGCCGAGGTCGAGACCCACCTCAAGAAGTCTGACTACGTCATCTTGGCGAATTTCTCCAAGATTACGGTTTCGGACGTCGCCGAGCTGCGCAATCAACTCGCCGCTGAAAAAGCCGAGTTCCACGTTGTAAAGAACAGTTCGCTCCGCGTCGCGGCCAAGGCCCTCGGCCTGCCCGACATCGAGAGCTCGCTCGCTGGCCCGACTGCAGTCGTTGTCGGTGGCAAGAATCCCGCTGGCGTCGCCAAGGTTCTCAAGAAGTTCTTTGAGACCAAGCAGAAGCTCGAAATTAAAGCTGGCGTGATCGAGAAAAAGTCGATCAGCGCTGCCGACCTCTTGATCATGGCGGATCTGCCGTCCCTCGATGTCCTTCGCGCTCAGTTGCTCAGCCTGTTCACCCAGAACGCCGCTGCCTTCGTCCGCGTTCTCGACGCCAAAGTCAGAAAAGAGCAGCCCGCTACTGAGGCCACTCCTGACGCTCCTGACGCTCCCGCCGCTCCTGCCGTTGAGGCAACTCCCGCCGCTTAACCACAACCCATTTAGAAAGCGCGGCGGTTTTCTGCCGCGCATTCCAAGACCAACCCTCCACCGAGGCCCGACTAGAAGATACGTCTTTTAAACGCGTTTCATTCCCGAAACCGCTAGCCACCTCAAGGAAATCATCATGAGCAATATCACTAAAGACCAAGTTATCGAGTGGCTGTCCGGCCAGACGATCATCGATCTCGCCGCCCTCGTTAAAGACCTCGAAGGCAAGTGGGGCGTTTCCGCCGCCGCTGCTGTCTCTGCTGCCCCAGCCGCCGCCGCCGCTGCCGCTCCTGTTGAAGCGCAGACCGAGTTCACCGTCGTCCTCAAGGAAGCCGGCGCGAACAAGATCGGCGTCATTAAGGAAGTCCGCGCCATCACCGGCTTGGGCCTCAAAGAAGCTAAGGATCTCGTTGAAGGCGCTCCAAAGCCCGTCAAGGAAAACGCTCCGAAGGCTGAAGCCGAAGAGATCAAGAAGAAGCTCGAGGCCGCTGGCGCCAAAGTCGAACTTAAGTAAGCGCTTGGCGAACTCCTTCGCAAAACGTTTCGTTACTTCAGGACAGGCCGTGTCAACACGCGGCCTGTCCTTTGCCTTTTTTCATTTTTGTTCTTTGTTTGTTTTTTCAGTCTCTGCTGACCACGCCCAGTGTCAGCAGGTAAGCTGAGCCTTTTGCGCCGCCGCGCATCAGTATCGTACTCAATTAAACGGGAAAATCCATGGCCGACCGCGTCAATTTCGGTAAACTTAGAGAAGTCATTCAACCGCCGAATCTGATCGAGATTCAGATTACGTCCTACTTGGACTACTTGCAGAAAGGCGTGCCCGAGAAGCAGCGCAAGCCGCAGGGACTTGAAGCCGTTTTCAAGGAGGTCTTCCCGATCGAATCTTACGACGGCCGCCTCGTGCTCGAGTACGTTTCCTACACGCTTGGCGAGCCCAAAAGCTCCGAGATCGAGTGTATCCGCGAAGGTATTACCTACTCGGTTCCGCTCTACGTGAAGCTCCGTCTCCGTGAAGAAGACTTCATCAAGGACGAAGAGATTTACATGGGCGAGATACCCATGGTGACCGAGCGTGGTTCGTTCATCATCAACGGTGCCGAGCGCGTCGTCGTCTCCCAGCTTCACCGTTCCCCCGGCATCGCCTTCGAGGTCGCGCCGCACACGAACGGCAAGCCGCTCCATTCTTTCCGCATCATCCCTGATCGCGGCACTTGGCTTGAAGTGCAGTTCGACAATAACGACCTGCTCTACGTCTATCTCGACCGCCGCCGCCGCCGTCGCAAATTCCTCATCACGACGCTGCTCCGCTCGATCGGCTACAGCTCGGATATCGACATCCTTAATCTCTTCTACGAGATCAAGGACCTCAAGGTCGTCAAGGCCTTGGACCTGGAAAATGTTTCTACTCTCGTGCTCGTGGAAGACGCCATCGACGCCCAGAAGGGTGTCGTGCTTGCTCGCGCGTTCGAACCGCTGACTAAGGCGATCGTCCGCACCTTCGAAAAACACGATATCACCACGATTCGCGTGATCGACACCGCGGCCGACGAAGGCGCGATCATCCGCGCGCTCAAGAAAGATCCGACCCGCAACGAAGAAGAAGCGCTCAAGGAAATCTACAAGCGCCTCCGTCCGGGCGAACCGCCGACCACCGCCAACGCCAAAGCCCTCCTCAAGCGCCTGTTCTTCGATCCGAAGCGCTATGACCTCGGCCGCGTGGGCCGTTACAAGATTAACCAGAAGCTCGGTCTGAAGGTTGAGATTGAACAGCGCATCCTCGAGAGCGGTGACATCGTCGCCGCCACGAAGTACCTCGTCCGCCTCAAGAAGGGCGAAGGCGTTGTTGACGATATCGATCATCTCGGCAGCCGCCGCGTCCGTACCGTCGGCGAACTTCTCGCCAATCAGTGCCGCGTCGGTCTCTCCCGCACGGAGCGTCTCGTCCGCGAGCGCATGACCATGTATGATCAGAGCGTTGACTCGATCACGCCGCAGAAGCTGATCAACCCGAAGGCGCTCACGACCGTCATCCGCGATTTCTTTGCCCGCTCGCAGTTGTCGCAGTTCATGGACCAGATCAACCCGCTCGCGGAGGTCACGCACAAGCGTCGTCTTTCCGCCCTCGGACCTGGCGGTCTCAATCGTGAACGCGCTGGCTTCGAAGTCCGCGACGTTCATCCGTCGCACTATGGCCGTATCTGCCCGATCGAAACCCCTGAAGGTCCGAACATCGGTCTGATCAACTCGCTCTCCACCTACGCCCGCGTCAACGAATTCGGTTTCATCGAAACGCCGTACCGCCTCTGCAAAGAAGGCCGCGCGACCGACAAGATCGAATATCTCACCGCCGACCAGGAAGAGGGTAAGGTCATCGCCCAAGCCAATTCCGAACTCGACGATAAGAACCACTTCGTCGGCAAGGTCACCGTTCGTCAGCAGGGTAACTTCTTGGAAGTGTCCGCCAACGAGGTCGACCTCATGGACGTCTCGCCCAAGCAGGTGATCTCGATCGCCGCCGGCATGATTCCCTTCCTCGAGCATGACGACGCCAATCGCGCGCTCATGGGTGCTAACATGCAACGCCAAGGCGTGCCGCTCCTCCAATCCGAGTCGCCGTTCGTCGGCACCGGTATCGAGGAACGCGTCGCCCGCGACTCGAAGATCGTCGTGGTTGCCGATGAAGGCGGTGTCATTGCCTCTGTCGACGCGCTGCGTATCGTCGTCACTAAAGACGGTGAACTTCCCCGCAACTTCGACCGTAGCCCGAAGACCGACGTCAAGAGCCACGTCTACGTTTACGAGCTCCGCAAGTTCATGCGCTCGAATGCCGGCACCTGCTTTAATCAGCGCCCGATCGTCAAGAAGGGGCAAAAGATCAAAGCCGGCGACATCATTGCCGACGGTCCGTCGACCGACAAGGGCGAGATGGCCCTCGGCCGCAACGTGCTCGTCGCGTTCATGCCTTGGAACGGTTACAACTTCGAAGACGCTATCCTGATCTCTGAGAAGGTGCTTAAGGAAGACATCTTCACCTCGATCCACATTCAGGAATTCGAGGTCACCGCGCGCGACACCAAGCTCGGGCCGGAAGAAATCACCCGTGATATTCCCAACGTCGGTGAAGAGGCGCTCAAGAACCTCGATCACAACGGCGTCATCCGCATCGGCGCCGAAGTCAAACCCGGCGACATCCTCGTCGGTAAGATCACGCCGAAGTCGGAAACCGAACTCGCGCCGGAGGAAAAACTCCTCCGCGCCATCTTCGGTGAAAAAGCTGCCGACGTGAAGGACACCTCGCTCGTGGTGCCCTCCGGCGTCACTGGCATCATCATGGATGTGAAGGTCTCTAGCCGCATCGATTTCGAAAAGGAGAAACTTTCTCCCTCCGATCGTCGCCGCCAGACCAAGCAGATCCAGGAAGATTACAAGACGCAGATGGACAAGTTGCGCGAAGGTCTCACCGAGGCCCTCTCCAACATCCTCCTCGGCGAAAAAATTCCGCTCGACGTCGTCAACGGTCAGTCCGGTGAAATCATCATCCCGGCCAACCGCAAGATCACCAAGACGCTCCTCCGCAAGCTCGCCGCCGTTTCCAAGCACGTCGAGATCGACCCGTCCCCGGTTCGCATCAAGATCATGGAAATCATCGGCTCGTATCAGTCGAAATTCGACGAACTCGAAGGCGATCGCGAACGTAAGGTTCAAGGCATCGAAGCCGGCGACGACGCTGGCAACGGCGCCATCAAGCAGGTCAAAGTCTACGTTGCCACCAAGCAGAAGCTTGAAGTCGGCGACAAGATGGCCGGCCGTCACGGTAACAAGGGTGTGGTCGCCAAGATCGTGCCCGAAGAAGACATGCCGTTCCTCCCGGACGGCACGCCGGTTGAAATCTGCCTGAATCCTCTCGGCGTTCCTTCGCGTATGAACGTCGGCCAGGTGTTGGAAACTCACCTCGGTTGGGCGTGTAAGAAACTCGGCATCAAAGTCGCGACCCCGGTGTTCGATGGCATTCCGGAAAAGAAAGTCCGTGAATACCTCAAGGACGCGGGCCTGCCCACCACGGGCAAGAGCACGCTCTTCGACGGCCGCACCGGCGACAAGATCGACCAACAGGTCGTGGTAGGCTACATCTACATGTTGAAGCTAAACCATCTCGTCTCCCACAAGATTCACGCCCGCGCCGTTGGTCCGTACTCGCTCGTCACCCAGCAGCCGCTGGGCGGCAAGGCCCAGTACGGTGGCCAGCGCTTCGGCGAAATGGAAGTGTGGGCGCTCGAAGCCTATGGCGCTGCGCACACGCTCCAAGAACTGCTCACCGTCAAGTCCGACGACGTGCAGGGCCGCACCAAGATTTACGAGTCACTGGTCAAGGGCGACAACACGCTCTCCGCCGGCACTCCTGAATCCTTCAACGTGTTGATTAAAGAAATCCAGTCTCTGGGTCTCGACATCAAGCTCAACAAACGCGACTCGCTCGGCTTCGGCACCTGAAGCTGCGAACCACGCGAACCCGCCAACGAAATCTATCTAGGGAATTATTTAAATGAGCATTCAACCCGCAGAAACCGCCGCCTCTGCCCGTGAGGAAGTCCGTTCCACGCTCGGTCTCGATGAGAGCCCGTTCGATTGCGTGTCCATCACGGTCGCCTCGCCCGAAACGATCCGCAACTGGTCGAAGGGTGAAGTGAAAAACCCCGAAACCATCAACTACCGCACCTTCAAGCCCGAGCCGGGCGGCCTCTTCTGTCAGAAGATCTTTGGCCCCGTCCGTGACTACGAGTGCGCGTGCGGAAAGTACAAACGCATCAAGTACAAGGACGTCGTTTGTGATCGTTGCGGCGTCGAAGTCACCATCGCCCGCGTCCGTCGCGAACGCATGGGACACATCGAGCTCGCCGTGCCGGTCGCTCACATCTGGTTCTTGAAGAGCATGCCGAGCCGTCTCGGCCTCTTGCTCGACATGACCGCGCGTTCCCTCGAACGCGTGATCTACTACGAGAACTTCATGGTCGTCGATCCGGGCAAGACCCCGCTCGAAATGAAGCAGCTCCTCACTGACACCGAGTACCGCCAAGCGCTCGATGAATACGGTGATGACTCCTTCGTCGCCAAGATGGGCGCCGAAGCCGTCCGCGAAGCGCTCACCAAGATGGACATGGAAGCCACCGTGGCCGAGCTCCAGGAGCAGATGCGCGCGACCAAGTCGAAGCAGATCAAGAAAAAGCTCTCGAAACGTCTCAAGGTCATCCAGGGCTTCATTCATTCCCACTCGCGTCCCGAGTGGATGGTGCTCGAAGTGCTGCCCGTCATCCCGCCTGACCTCCGTCCGCTGGTTCCGCTCGAAGGCGGCCGTTTCGCCACCTCCGATCTCAACGATCTCTACCGCCGCGTGATCAACCGAAATAATCGGTTGAGAAACCTCATGCAGCTCAAGACGCCCGACGTTATTATCCATAACGAAAAGCGCATGTTGCAGGAAGCCGTTGACGCGCTCTTCGACAACGGTCGCCACGGCCGCCCCGTCACGGGTGCCGGCAATCGTCCCTTGAAGTCGCTCTCCGACATGCTCAAGGGTAAGCAAGGTCGTTTCCGTCAGAATTTGTTGGGCAAACGCGTCGATTACTCCGGCCGTTCTGTCATCGTCATCGGTCCCGAGCTCAAGCTCAGCCAATGCGGTCTGCCCAAGAAGATGGCGCTCGTCCTCTTCGAACCGTTCATCATCCGCCGCCTGAAGGAACTTGGCTTCGTGCACACCGTCCGCGGTGCCCGCAAGATGATCGAGAAAAAGTCCCCCGAAGTGTGGGACATTCTTGAGGAAGTCACGAAGGGCCACCCGGTGCTGCTCAATCGCGCGCCGACGCTCCATCGTCTCTCGATCCAGGCTTTCGAGCCTGTCCTGATTGAAGGCGAAGCCATTCGTATTCACCCGCTCGTCTGTACGGCTTACAACGCCGACTTCGACGGTGACCAGATGGCCGTGCACGTCCCGTTGTCCCTCGAAGCGATCATGGAGTGCAAACTCCTCATGATGGCGACGTCGAACATCTTCTCGCCGTCCTCCGGCAAGCCGATCCTCACTCCTTCCCAAGACATCGTCCTCGGCGCTTACTACCTGACGATCGAGCCGCGCAAAAAGCCGACCAAGACCGAACACGTTCCCGTGCTCTCTGGTCTGCAGGAAGTCCAATACGTCGTCGCTGACGGCGCGCTGAAAAAGCACGACTGGGTCGATGTGCCGAATCCTGACTTTGGCCGCGATACCATTTTTGGTAACAAAGACAAGAAAGTCATCCGCACCACGGTCGGCCGCGTAATCTTTAACCAGATCTGGCCAGCCGGACTGGGCTTTATCAACTTCCCGGTGCCGAAGAGCAAGCTCGGTGACCTGATCCTCAATACCTACAAAGTCGCCGGCGAACACGTCACCGTCGAAACCCTCGATAAGCTCAAGGAACTCGGCTTCCAAGCCGCCTTCCAAGCCGGCATCTCGATCGGTATCGATGACATGATCATCCCCGAGGCCAAGAAGGACATCGTCGCCGACTCCCGCAAGAAGATCACCGAAGTCGAAGGTCAGTTCAATAAGGGTATTATCACCGACGGCGAACGTTACAACAAGGTCGTCGATATCTGGACCAGCGCTACCGATAAGATCGCCAAAGAAGTCTTCGCTAAACTCGAAGGCAACGACGGCCGTCCTGAGTTCAACCCGGTTTACATCATGATGGATTCCGGTGCCCGTGGTAACAAACAGCAGGTTCGTCAGCTGTGTGGTACCCGCGGCCTCATGGCCAAGCCCTCCGGCGAAATCATCGAACGCCCGATTCTTTCGTCCTTCCGCGAAGGTCTCACCGTTCTCGAATACTTCATCTCCACCCATGGTGCCCGTAAGGGTCTGGCGGATACCGCGCTCAAGACCGCTGACGCCGGCTACCTCACGCGTAAACTGTGCGACGTCGCCATGGACGTCATCATCGCTGAAAACGACTGCGGTGCGCGCGATGGCGTTTGGAAAAAAGCCATCTTCGAAGGTGACGACGAAATCGTCGGCCTCCGCGAACGTCTTGTCGGCCGTTGTTCGAGTGACGACGTCTTCAACCCGCTCAATCCCACCGAAATTCTAGTCGGATCCGGCGACCTCATCTCTGAGGAAGCCGCCTCCAAGATCGAAGAATCCGGCATCGAGCGCGTCAAAGTCATGTCGCCGCTCACCTCGTGCAGCCTTCACGGCATCGACGCTAAGTCTTACGGCATCAATCCCGCCACCAATCGCATTGCCAAGATCGGTGACTCCGTCGGTATCATCGCCGCGCAGTCTATCGGCGAACCCGGCACGCAGCTCACCATGCGTACCTTCCATATTGGTGGTGTCGCATCCGGCGGATTCAAAACGCCCGAAATTCGGGTCCGCAACAGCGGTGTCATCAAGTACAAGGGCCTGCGCCTTGTGCCGACCGCCGACGGTGCCAGCATCGTTCTTAACAAGACCGGTACCATTCAGATCATCGACGCCGATGATCGTGAGCTCGAGACCTACAACATCGTTGTCGGTTCTTACCTCCCGATTGGCGATGGCACTAAGATCGAAAAGGGCCAGGTGCTCGCGCAGTGGGATCCGTACAATATTCCGGTTCTTTCCGAGAAGGGCGGTACGCTCGTCTTTAAGGACATGATCCCCGGTGTCACCGTGAAGCGCGAACTCGACGAGAGCTCGGGCCGCATCGCCACCGTCGTCATCGACCACAAAGAAGATCTTAATCCGCAAGTCGAAATCCGCGACGAGAAGAACAGGCCTTTGGCTTCCTACTCGATTCCCGTTGGCGCTCAAATCGCCGTCGGCGAAGGCGACACGATCGCCCCCGGTGCTCTCTTGGCCAAGACGCCTCGTCAGGCCTCCAAGACCAAGGACATCACCGGTGGTCTTCCCCGCGTTGCCGAGCTCTTTGAAGCCCGTCGCCCGAAGGATGCCGCCGAAATGGCCCGCATCGACGGCGTCGTCTCGTTCGAAGGCACTGTCCGTGGCAAGCGCAAGCTCGTCGTCAAAAACGAGGAGACCGCCCAGGAAGAGGAGCATCTTATCCCGACCGGCAAGCACATCATCGTGCAGCCGGGCGACGTGGTCCACAAAGGCCAGCACCTTACCGAAGGCTCTGCTGACCCGCATGAAATCCTCGAAATCCTCGGGCCGTCCGCACTCTACGATTTCCTGATTTCGCAGGTGCAGGAAGTGTATCGTCTGCAAGGCGTGACGATTAACGACAAGCACATCGAAATCATCATCCGCCAGATGCTCCGCAAGGTCCGCATCACGGATCCAGGTGATAGCGAGTACTTCTGGGGTGAGCAGATCGACCGCATGGCTTTCCTCACGGAAAACAAGCGCATCGAGGCAGCAGGTGGTAAACCGGCGGAAGCCGAGCCCATCCTCCTCGGTATCACCAAGGCCTCGTTGGAAACCGAGAGCTTCATCTCGGCGGCCTCCTTCCAAGAGACCACTCGTGTGCTCACCGACGCCTCCACGCTCGGCAAGGTCGATATGCTTAAGGGCTTCAAAGAAAACGTCATCATGGGTCACTTGATTCCGGCGGGCACAGGCTTGCCGAGCTACAAGAAGCTCAAGATCGGTCTTCCGTTCGGCGCTGATATTCCGGTTGCTGAAGAAGTAAAGGTCGAAGCCAGTTAAAGAACGCGACCGTCTTTAATGAATTACAGCCGCAGGCCGATAAGGCCTGCGGCTTTTTCATGCCGAAATGCACCGCTTGCTGGAAAGGCTGTGGGGTTTGGCGTGCATAAGGAAAATGCCCTACCCAGAGAAAACCTACCAAAGAAAAGGTAGTTTTTGAGCTTGCATTTTGGTTGGTAAAAAAGAGTCTTCAATTCCCTCCCGCCAAAAACCGCAATGTAGAGCTTAGCTCCGTTCGGTTTAATCGCCCGGCCTCGTGCCGGGCGATTTTTTTTTGCTCCGATACGAACGTTTTTTCAACCCGAACTCCGAAGTGGAATCGGGTGTGGTCATAGGGAAGGACATTCAGGCAAGTAAGTTGGGATGGAAAACCACCAGGAAGAAACCGCCCACAAAACCGTCGATGCGGCATTCAAACCGT